>Ga0194119_10007187_pt1 | contig 15795 bp, 14 predicted proteins | sample TA2MahC100mmetaG_FD_148620 | JGI IMG/M metagenome (GOLD analysis project Ga0194119, IMG submission 148620) | Freshwater microbial communities from Lake Tanganyika, Tanzania - TA2015018 Mahale Deep Cast 100m | ecosystem: Environmental > Aquatic > Freshwater > Lake | place: Tanzania: Lake... | reverse complement strand
TCGCGCCCGATGGCTCGGTGAGCGCAGCCGGGCGAACCCGCACGCTGCCGCAGGGCGACGTTCAAAGATTCGGACTCGGACTCTTCTCTTGCTCGAACATCGGCTTCGGTTGGTTCAACGCCTATGCTCACGCTTGCGAGCGTGCTGATCTCGACCTCGTCGTGCACGTGGGCGATTACCTTTATGAGTATGCGATTGGCACCTATCCCACTCTCAAAGAATTGATGCCGGGTCGACTTATTCAGCCATCACACGAAATTCTTTCGCTGGAAGATTATCGTCTGCGCCACGCGTGCTACCGCCTCGACCCCGACCTGCAACGACTGCACCAGTTCTATCCGATGATCGCGCAGTGGGACGACCACGAGTTGACCAACGATGCGTGGACCGGTGGCGCGGAAAACCATCAAAGTGCCACCGAGGGCGATTGGGAAACGCGCAAGGCCATCGCCGAACGCGTGTACAACGAGTGGATGCCGGTCTCGGGCGATCGCTGGCGCGAATACCAGATCGGCAGCCTCGCCACGCTGTTCAAAGCCGAGACACGGATCACGGGTCGTAGCGAACTGCTCGATCTCAATGCCACGCTGAAGGGCACCAAAAATTTGACCCAAACACTCATCGATTTTCGCGATGGGCCGTTGAGTTCAGAGTCACGTACGCTACTCGGTGCTGAGCAAGAGCAGTGGTTGCGTGCCGGCCTGCGACGCTCGACCGCCGCAAAGACGCGCTGGCAGGTGCTTGCACAGCAGGTCGTCATGGGCGAGATGGTCGTACCTCAAGAAGCAAAGAATTGGATCGGCGACGATGCCACCGAAACCACGTGCAAAGAATTGACGGTTGCACTCGCCGCCGCTCGCGCCGGGCTACCCTACAGCTTCGACAGCTGGGACGGTTTTCCGGCAGCGCGCCGACGGCTACTGAAGGATGCGGCAAACACTCAAGCCAACCTCGTGGTGCTCGCAGGCGATACCCACAATGCCTGGGCCAATGATTTGGCGCTCGGTTCAACGGCAGTGGGCGTCGAGTTCGGTACGCACTCCGTGACATCGCCCGGGTTTGAAGCGACGATGTCCCGCGCAAGCCCGGAGATCGTCGCCGCCGGTTTGCGTGCTCGCAACCCCAACATCGCTTTTGTCGATACCAGTCGCCGTGGTTATGCAAGTGTCATGCTTTCGCCCGAGGGAGCGGTCGGCAATTTTCACTTTCTGCGGACCATCCGCGAACGAAGCACTGCGATGGTGGAATCTCGAGCGCTGCGTATCGCGTACGGGGCTCGCAAGCTGCAGCGCGAGGCGTAACGAGACGAGTTGATCGAGATTGCAAAGACGCGATCGAAATTCTTCGTTCGAGCCGTGTCTTGCAGTATCGGTCGATCGCTTGCGCAGTCGCCACGGGTCGTGATGCGCAACAAGCGATCAGGCGTAGGCGCGTCAGTGATGAGCTATCATTGGTGACATGACCAGCGAGTCCGGTACCACGCTATTTTTGTCACTGCTTGCGATTTGGGTGAGCTTGCAGGTTTGGCTGGCGAGAAGGCAAATCGATCACGTTGTCGCGAACCGCAATGTGGTGCCGCTCGCCTTTCGCAATGCCATCAGTGCCGAGGCTCACGCCAAAGCGGCCGACTACACCTGCGCCAAGCAGCGCTTCGGTCTGTGGCAGTTCGGCTTCGGGGTGCTGATGCTGCTCGCCTGGACTTTGGGCGGCGGACTCGCAGCACTCAATACCACCCTCCTTGGTTTCTTTGGTGGTGATGTCGCGACAAGCGGGGATCTCGCCTACCAGGTCACGCTGCTGCTCGCCTTCGGGCTGATCGGCGGACTGCTCGATCTGCCCTTCGACTGGTACTACAACTTCCGCATCGAAGAGCGCTTCGGCTTCAATCGGATGACGCAGCGCATTTGGTTCGTTGATCTGCTCAAAAACTTGCTCGTCAGTCTGTTGATCGGTGCGCCGCTTATTGCCGTGGTGCTTTGGTTGATGGGCACAGCCGGTCCCGCGTGGTGGCTGTGGGCTTGGGGATTCTGGATGGCGTTCAACCTGCTGCTGATGGTCGTCTACCCACTGTTCATCGCCCCCCTCTTCAATGAATTCAAACCGCTGGCCGACGAAGCGCTGGCGGCGCGCGTGAAGGCGCTGATGGATCGGTGCGGATTTTCCGCCAAGGGGCTCTTCGTGATGGACGGCAGCAAGCGCTCGGCGCAGTCGAATGCCTACTTCACCGGGATCGGTCACTCGAAGCGCGTGGTGTTCTACGACACCCTGCTCGCCCGACTCTCACCCGGCGAGGTCGAGGCAGTGCTGGCTCACGAGCTCGGTCATTTCCACCACAAGCACATCATCAAGATGATCGTGCAGATCTTCCTGATGAGCTTGCTGGGTCTTGCCGCGCTCGGCTTCCTGGCGCAGCAGCCCGAGTTCTATCTCGGGCTCGGTGTAACGCCCAACGATAATGCGGCCAATGACGGGCTTGCCCTGGCGCTCTTCACGCTGGTGCTGCCCTGCGTCAGCTTCGTGTTGGCGCCGCTCTCGAGCCGCGCTTCGCGTCGCCACGAATTCCAGGCCGATGCCTATGCCAAAGCCAACGCTAATGGCGATGAGCTCGCGAGTGCCCTCGTCAAGCTGACCGAAGACAACGCCTCGACCCTGACCCCCGACCCCCTCTACGTGGCGTTCAACTACTCGCATCCGCCGATGGTCGAGCGCATCGCCGCCATCAAGGCGGGCTGACCCCCACGCTCCAGCCCCGCGCTCAGGGTCACTTCCACCGCTATAACACCCCTGCTCGGCAGGGCGGCGGGCTGTTGATGGCCGCGTATTGACTGTTGCGCATGAATATGCACAATACGCGCACTTTTATGCATACCGACCTGCACCAATCCGACCGTCGAAGCGCCATCCTGCGCCTGCTGCGCAGCGCGGCCGTGCGCCGGCAGGGCGAGCTCGTCGATCTTTTGAAGCGCGAGGGTTACGAGGTCACACAGTCGTCGGTCAGCCGCGACCTGCGCGATCTCGGGGTGCTCAAGGCCGGCGGACGCTATCTGCCGCCCGATGCCAACCAGCGGGCGCTCGATGATTTCGGCACGCTGCGGCAATTCGTTCGCGGAGTCGCCACGGCAGGCAGCTCACTGACGGTGCTGCGCACCACGGTTGGTGCGGCACAGAGCGTGGCGATTGCCATCGACAAGGCCGATTGGCCGGAGATCGTCGGCACCATTTCGGGCGACGACACCATTTTCATTGCCACCGATACCGCGGCGGCGCAGGCGATCGTGGTCACGCGTCTGCGCGAGCTCTTCCGCGTCTGACGCATTCGCTTCAAGGATTTCCCATGTCGCAACCCATCGTTCTCGCCTACTCCGGCGGCCTGGATACCTCTTTCCTCGTGCCGTGGCTGAAGGAGCAATACCAACGCCCGATCATCACGGTCACCGTGGATACGGGTGGCATCGACGCTGCCACAGCCAAGACGCTCGAAGAACGCGCGCTCGCGCTCGGCGCGAGTGCGCACCACCAGATCGATGCACGTGCCGATTATTTTGAGCAGGTATTGCGCTTTCTGATCATGGGCAACGTGCGCCGCGGTCAGCTCTATCCGCTCTGTGTCGGCGCCGAGCGCGTGATGCAGGCGCAAAAAATTGCGCTGATGGCCCGTGAGCTCGGCACCGGCAGCATCGCTCACGGTTGCACGGCAGCGGGCAACGATCAGGTGCGCTTCGAAGTCGCGCTGCGCACGCTGGCACCCGAGCTCGAAGTGATCGCGCCGGTCCGCGATCGACACTTCAAGCGGCAAGAAGAACTCGAGTTTCTGCAGCAGCGCAAGCTGCCGGTGCCGCCTTTCGGTGCTGCCTATTCGATCAACCGAGGCCTTTGGGGCGTAAGCATCGGCGGCAAAGAAACACTGACCTCGCAGGGCAGCATTCCCGATGATGCCTGGGTGCTCTCCAAAGATGCTTTCAGCACGCCGCGCGCCGCGGAGCGCCATGTGCTGCATTTCGAGCAGGGCGTGCCCTCTGGACTCGACGGCAAGACGATGTCGCCGGTCGAAGTCATCGAGACACTCGAGTCGCTGGCAGGACCATTCGGCATCGGTCGCGGTATCCATCTCGGCGACACCATCATCGGCACCAAGGGTCGCGTGGCTTTCGAGGCACCCGCCGCAGAAGTCCTGCTCAATGCCCACCGCGAACTCGAAAAGCTCGTGCTCACCGCACGGCAGCAGCGAATCAAAGAAATGCTCGCAGGCCCGTATGGCGACTGGGTCCACGAGGGACAGCTACTCGATCCGGTCTGCCGCGATATCGAAGCCTTGTTTCTGCAGTCGCAGCGGCGGGTGACCGGCGTAGTCAACGTGTTGTTCCGCCCGGGTTCGGTGTTCATCGAAGGCGTAGATTCGCCGTGGTCACTCATGGCGGCATCGAAAGGCGTCTACGGCGAAGCCACGGGCGAATGGACCGCGGCCGACGCTTTGGGTTTTTCACGCATCGTCGGCCTTACCGGCGTTTTCCATCGCCGCGCCGGAGAGCGCGCGGCGGCATCAAGCCACCACGGGACGCAGGGGACTGCAAAGAAATGAGAACCATCGTCGTCGACAAGATCGCTTCCATCACCCAGGCCTGTGGCCTCGGTCAGGAGGTACGCATCGCTACCGACAACCTGCCATCGGAAGAAGGCGTGGTGGTCGTGGTCGAGATTCTCAACAACAAGTCGGGCTACAACACGCTCGAGCTCACTAGCGGTCGCATGGCGAAGATCAACAAGGGCGACATCGTCGTGGGCGCGCTCGGACACCGCAAAGCGCTCTTCGGTTACTCGGGGCACGTCCCGGAAAAACTCGCTGCAGGCGATGTAATCCAGATGCTCAACATCGGTGGCGTACTCGGGATCTGCGACTCCGCGAACCCCGACAAGGGCAAGCCCTTCGATTGTCGCGTACTCGGCGTGGTGCTCACCTTCCCGTATCTCGGTGAACGCATTGGCGTGCCGGCACGCGCGGGTTATCGCAAGCTCGACTTCGGGGCCACACTCGATCCGCAGGGTGTCCCGGTCGTCGCACTCGCCGGAACCTGCATGGAAGCCGGCAAAACCGCCGCCGCCTGCGCACTGGTGAGCCGCATGCGCCACCGCGGGCTCATCGTTGACTGCTTCAAGGCGACCGGTGTTTCACTGCGCCGCGACATCCTCGCCATGGAAGATGCTGGCGCACGCCACTCGATGATCTTCACCGACCTCGGTGTGATCACGACCACACGCAGTGTCGGTCCTGCGCTGACGCGCACCATGATCACCGAGATCGCCGCAAAGAAACCCGACGTCATCGTCTTTGAACTCGGCGATGGCATTCTCGGCACTTATGGTGTCGACGCCATTCTCGACTGCGCAGATATTCGCCAAGCCTTGACCGGCGTCGTGCTCTCGGCGAACGATCCCGTCGCGGCTTGGGGTGGCGTCAAGCTTTTGCGCGAACGCTTCAGTGTCGAGCCTTGCGCCGTCACGGGCCCGGCCACAGACAACGCCGTGGGTGTCGACATCATCCGCGAGCAGATGAAGGTGCCCGCCTTCAATGCGCTGGCCGATGGCGCAGCGCTCGGCGACTGCGTCATCGAGGCGATCGGTCTCGGCGCACGCTTCCCGGTGGTGGCTGCCTCGTGACCCGAGTGCCGACATTGATCTTGGGCGGCACCGGCTATGTGGCCGGTGAAGTGCTGCGACTTGTCGCTGCGCATCCGCAACTCGAGATCGCAGGCGTGATGTCGGACTCGCAGCCCGGCGAGCTCGTTGCCAAGGCCTTTCCGCACCTGGCGCCGGTGCTTGGCGATCTGCGGTTCGTATCCGAGAGCGATCTGACAAATCTGATTGCCGCCCTGCCCGTCAGCGCGCTCTTTTCGGCAGCGCCGCATGGTGTGAGCGCTGCGCTGATCGATCGCTTGTTGAAAGCCGCAGAGACCGCCGGCACGGAACCCCGGGTCGTCGATATCTCCGCGGATTATCGCTATGCCAGCGCCAAAGCCTATGCCGCCGTATACAAGCACGAGCACGGCGCACCGTCACGACTCAAAGATTTCACCTGTGCCGTACCCGAGCATTTGACCACGTCGCCGACACCGCATGTGGCGCATCCCGGCTGCTTCGCCACCGCGACCCTGCTCGCAAGCGTGCCGCTGCTGTCGCTCGGCCTCGTGACGCCGACGCTATTCGTGAGCGGCGTCACCGGCAGCACAGGTTCCGGACGCAAGCCGGTCGACGGCACGCACCACCCGACGCGACACAGCGACCTCTATTCCTACAACGCCCTCGTGCATCGGCATATTCCCGAGATCACCGCCTGTGCCGCAGCAGCGAGCGGGGTCACGGCCGACTTCGCGTTCGTGCCGCACTCAGGGCCCTTCGCACGCGGCATCCATGTCACCGTGCAGGCGACGCTGACTGGATCGCATGCGGGCCTTGCCGGCAAGGTGCTGCTCGAAAAACTGCACGAGTTCTATGCTGCGGCGCCGTTCGTGCGCGTGCTCGACAGCGCACCACGGGTCAAAGATATCGTGGCCAGCAACTATGCCCATCTGCATGCGACCACTAATGGGCGCACCGTCGCCATGATGTGCGTGGTGGACAACCTCAACAAGGGTGCTGCCGGCGGTGCCATGCAATGGATGAATCGGCTGCTCGGTTTTCCCGAGACGCTCGGACTCACCGCGCCGGCCGCCGGTTGGACTTGAACCACTTTCAACTCGAGAACTTTCCATGAGCCCTGCCGATCATCTCGCTCCCGTATTCGCCCAGTACCCCATCGAGGTCGTCGATGCGGAAAGTGTCTGGCTGCATACGCGCGATGGTCGCCGCATTCTCGATCTGTACGGCGGACACGCAGTTGCCGCGCTCGGCTATCGCCACGCGGGTTGGACTCGCGCCCTCACCCAACAAGCCGAGGCCTGCAATTTTCAGAGCAATGCCGTGCCGATGGACGTGCGCGTGCGCGCGGCCACGCGCCTCAGCAAATTCGCGGGCGGCGCCTTCGACAGCGTTTTCTTTGTCAATTCTGGTGCCGAGGCCAACGAAAACGCGCTGCGTATGGCATTCAAGATGACGAGGCGCCCGAAAATCGTTGCCATTGAAGGGGCGTTCCACGGGCGCACTGCGGCAGCCGGTGCCATCACCTGGGGAGCAGACAAAAAGTGGTACGAATTTCCGCGTGCGCCTTTTGATATCGGCTGGGTGCCGCGTCGTGACCTTGGCGCCATCGCCGCACAGGTCGACGCCTATACGGCAGCGGTCATCGTCGAGCCCGTACAGGGCGTGGGCGGCGCCTTCGACATGGGACGCGAGTTTTTGGCCGCGCTGCGTGCGCGCTGCGATGAAGTCGGGGCGCTGCTGATCTTTGACGAGGTGCAAATCGGCGTCGGTCGCAGCGGCCAGCCTTTCGCCGCCAATTTCTATGATGTGATTCCGGACATGCTCACCACCGCCAAGGCACTAGGCAATGGCTTTCCCTGCGGTGCACTGCTGATGACACCGCCTGTGACCGCAGCCCTCAAGCTCGAAGGGCTGGGCACCACCTTTGGTGGCGGACCGATGGCCTGTGCCGTCATCGAAGCCGTGATCGACGCCATCGAAACCGAGGGTCTGCTCGAAAATGTACGTCGGGTATCGACATACTTGAGGGATACCTGCACGGTAGGTCCGGTTACCGGACATCAGGGTGCCGGATTTCTGCACGGCCTGATCACCGCCAAGCCCGCCAAAGAAATTCAGAAGGCGCTGCTCGAGCGCAATATTCTCGCGGGCACCAGCGCCGATCCGCACGTGCTGCGCCTGCTTCCGCCCTACACCCTCAAAGAAACTCACGTCGATCTGCTGCGCGAGGCATTGCGCGATCTATGAAACGCTTTCTGGACCTTGCCGATTTCAGTCGCGAGGAGATCCTCGATCTCATCGCGCTCGCCCGTCATCTCGAGTCACACCCGGAACCCCGCGCACTCGCGGGCAAGATCCTCGGCCTCGTGATGTTCAACCCCTCGCTGCGTACGCTGTCGTCTTTCCAGGTCGGCATGATACGACTCGGCGGCAGCTCGTTCGTGATCACGCCCGGACAAGGTACCTGGCAGCTCGAAAGCAGGCTCGGCGTCACCATGAATGGTGCTGCAGCGGAGCACGTGCGCGAGGGCTTGCCGGTGCTGGCTTCATATGCGGACGCGCTCGGCATACGCACCTTTGCCGAAGGCAAGGACCTCAAGCACGATCTTTCCGAGACGGCTTTTCGCGCAATGTCGGCCGTCGTCGACAAACCTTTGATCAACCTCGAGTCTGCGGTCAATCACCCCTGTCAGGCACTTGCCGACTGGAAGACGCTGGAAGATCTCGCCGTGCCGCAGCGCGCAAAGTTCGTGCTCAGCTGGGCGAATCATCCGCGCGTCACGCCGATGGCGGTGCCTGCCGCGACCGTACACATGGCAGCGCATCGCGGCATGGATGTGGTCGTGCTGCGACCCGAGGGCTTTGCCTTGCCGCCCGAGATCATGGACAAGGCGCGCGCGGCGGCGGCAGCAGCAGGCGGCAGTGTGCGCGAGACCAACGATCGCGCGGAAGCTCTCGCCGGCGCACACATCGTGTACGCCAAAGAATGGGGCTCGACCACGCACTATGGTGACAGCGCCGGCGATGCCGCGCTGCGTGCGGGTCTTGGCGACTGGTGCGTACGCGAAGACTGGTTTGCGACGGTCAGCAAAGATTGCAAGTTCATGCACTGTTTGCCGGTGCGCCGCAACGTCGCGGTTGCCGACGAAATACTCGATGGTCCGCGCAGCATCGTGCAACGCGAGGCCTACAACCGACTGCCCGCGCAGATGGCGGTCCTGCACCGCATGCTTTCGAATGGAGGAACTGAACGATGATCATGCACCGAGCCGACCCTGCAGCCGTCATTCGTGCGCTGCGCAGTGCAGCGCCTTATATCCGGCTCTACAAGGGTAAAACCTTCGTGGTGAAGGCAGGTGGCGGCGTGTTCGGCGATGCCGAGGCCACGCGCACACTCATCGAACAAATTGCCGTGTTGCATTCGCTCGGTATTCGCGTCGTATTCGTGCACGGCGGCGGTCCGCAGCTCACTGAAGTCACCGAGAAACTGGGCGTACCGACGCAGATGGTCGAAGGTCGACGCGTGACCGATGAGCGCTCGATCGATGCCACTGCCATGGTGCTCTCGGGTCTCATCAACACCCGCATTCTTGCCGCCTGCCGCGAACTCGACATCCAGGCCATCGGCCTGAGCGGGGTCGACGCAGGACTGGTACAAGCCCACAAGCGCGCACCCGTGAAGTTGCAAACAGGCGATGCGACCATCGACTACGGCTTCGTCGGTGACATCGACTACATCGACACCGATGTCATCCGCAAACTGCTCGATAACGGTCTGATGCCGGTCATCTCGCCGCTGTCCAGCGACAACTCGGGTACCTTGCTCAACATCAATGCGGATACCGTGGCCTCGGCCATCGGCGCGGCCCTCGGTGCCGAGAAGCTGATTCTTTGTACCGGCGCACCCGGTATCCTCGAACGGGTCGAAGATCCGACCTCGGTAATCTCATACACCGATCTCGCCGGCCTGAAGCGCCTGCGCGACGAAAAACGTATCGTTGATGGCATGCTGCCGAAGGCCAAAGCCATCGAGAGCGCCATTCAAGGCGGAGTAAAGCGCGTGCATGTCATCTCGTACAAAGCGAGCGATGCGATCCTCGCCGAAGTGTTTACCAACGAAGGCACTGGCACACTGGTAGTCGCCGATGTCGGCAAGCTCGCGCCGGCGGAGCTCGCTGCGGGTGACGCGGCGCGCTCATGACGCGACTTTGGGACAAAGGCGCTCCGCTCGATGAGCGAGTGCTCGCTTACACGGCGGGCGAAGATCACGCGCTTGACGAGCGTCTGGTGTCTTACGATGCACGCGCATCGATCGCCCATGCGCAAATGCTGCACGATCAGGGTCTGCTCTCGGCCGCGGACTGTGAAGCCATCGAGAACGGACTCGAAGCCCTCGCCGCCGCACACGCACAAGGCGAATGGCAGATCGAACTGGCGGACGAAGACGGGCAGACCGCGCTCGAAAAGCGTCTGACCGCAAGAATTGGCGCGGCGGGAGGTCGCGTGCATCTGGGTCGTTCGCGCAACGATCAGGTGCTCACTGCGCTGCGACTCTATTTGCGCGACGCCACTGAACAACTCGCCGTCGGTGCAGAGAGCGTCGCTGCTGCACTCGATCGACTCGCACTGCGCCAAGGCGGCATCGAACTGCCGGGCTACACGCACATGCAGCAAGCCATGCCGAGCTCGGTGGCGCTGTGGGCAGGCGGTTTTGCTGCCGAACTGCGCGATGACGCCGCGGGTCTGCGCGGCGTGCAGCGTCGCCTCGGCAAAAATCCGCTGGGCTCGGCTGCAGGCTATGGCACGCCGGGTTTGCCGCTCGATCGCGAAGCCACACGTGCCGCACTCGACTTCGATGTCGTACATGAACCCGTCACCGCGGTGCAGCTGTCGCGTGGTAAAGCTGAAGCGCAACTGTTGTTCGAAATCACCCTGCTGATGCAGGACCTCGGTCGCTTTGCCGCCGACGTCTGTCTTTTCTACACGCAGGAATTTGCCTTTCTCGAGCTGCCTGACGAATTCACCACCGGCTCATCGATCATGCCGCAGAAGCGTAATCCCGACGTATTCGAACTGCTGCGTGGTCGTACGGCCTCGGCACATGGCTGCCTCATCGAGGCGCTTGGCATCTTCGCCAAGCTGCCGTCGGGATATCAGCGTGACCTGCAACTTTTGAAGGCGCCACTGTTTCGCGGCATCGATCTCGCACTCGCGAGCACGGGCATTCTCGTGCCAGCGATCGACGCGATGGGATTCCGCGAGCAGCACATCGAACTCGACCCGGCCATCCATGCCGCCGAGCGTGCAAACGAACTCGTCGTGCGTGAAGGCATTCCGTTCCGCGAAGCCTATCGTCGAGTCGGCGCAGCACTCGCCGCCGACCGCACCGCGACCAATGAGGCCGAGCAAGAATCGTCATGACTGGTCAAAGAATTCTCTGGCATCAAACGGCCACGCTCGAACTGATGAACGACCGCTCGCGCCAGACCATGGTGGATGTGCTCGATATCGTCTTCACGGAAATGGGTGCGGATTTTTTGCGGGCTACGATGCCGGTGAATGCGCGCACTTGTCAGCCAATGCGCTTGCTGCACGGCGGAGCCTCCGTAGCCCTGGCCGAAACGCTCGCAAGCGTGGGCGCCAACTGCTGCCTGGACGATGCCCATGCCGCTCTCGGCCAGGAAATCAATGCGAACCACCTGCGACCCGCGCTCGAGGGTGAAACCGTGACGGGCACCGCGCGATTGCTGCATGCCGGCGCCCGCAGCCAGGTATGGTCGGTCGAAATCAGTAACGCGCGGGGGCAACTCGTCTGCATATCGCGCGTCACGATGGCCGTCATCAACCGACGCTGAGCCAAGCAGTGTGTTGCGGGCGACGGAACAAACCTAGCTCCCTCGTGTCAAAATAGACTATGAATAACTTTGACCGTGTACCCGATCCCTCGATGGTCACCTGGACTCACGTGATCTACGCGCTGCATGCCCTCTCGGTGCTCGTCGGGGTGACCGGAGCTGCGACCATTGTCGGCAGTTTCATCTTTGGCGTTCCTTCCATCGTCGCGGTCGTCATGAACTACGCGCGTCGCAGCGAAGTGCGCGGAACCTGGCTCGAGTCTCATTTCTCCTGGCAAATCCGCACCTTCTGGATCGCCTTTCTCGCCAGCGCGCTGGTACTGCTGTTTTCGGCACCCCTCATGCTGGTGCTGGTCGGCTTCGCAACAGCCGCCATCGGCCTCTTCCTCATCGGCATCTGGGTGCTCTACCGGGTACTGCGTGGTTGGCTCGCCCTGCGCGCCGCGCGCACACTGCCCACATGATCCAAGCCAAATCTTTTTTGCGCCTGAGAATCGCGCTGCCGGCCGCGGCGGGCGTGCTCGCGCTCGTGGCCTGCGGTCAAACCGGGGCGCTCTATCTGCCTGAAGACAGCGGCCCGGTGATCATTCGACCGGTGATCGCTGGCCCGGTGATCGCTGAAGAGAATAGCCCCGGGGCAGCACCAGTCGTCGACAACACCGCAAACACCACGGCCGAGCCCGGCACTACTTCGCCTCCGCAGGGTTAGATTGGCGAGTGGACTGCACCCGAGTGGTATCAGGCGAATCGATCCCGGGGTCCGCCGAGCGGTTGATGAGCGGCGTATACTTCACTCGTCGATCGAACTTACCACTCAAAAGGATTTGCCCATGAAGTCTGACAAGCTCACTCGCCGTCAGGTACTCGGTGCCTCCGTACTGGGTCTGCCGGCCATCCCGGTCGTTGTTGAAACCGCCTTCGCACAGGCCAAACCGGCCGCGGGCGCACTGCCTGTGTTGAGCCCCACCGAACCCGCTGCCAAAGCGCTGGGCTACGTCGAGGACACCAAGAAGGTCGATCGAAAAGCCAACCCCAATCACAAGCCTGAGCAGAATTGCGGCAACTGTCTGCAGTGGGCTGACAAAGATCGCAAGGCGCCGCTCGCCAAGTGCAATCTGTTCCCGGGCAAACTGGTCAAGAACCCGGGCTGGTGCAAAGTTTGGGTCAAGGCGCCGGGCGTCGCCTGATCGAAAATTCCTGATCGTCGCTGATCAAAACTGATCAACGCTGATCGTTTTCTCCTGCTCCGGGCAGCGTGGCGCGAAGCCGCGCTGCCCGATTTCTTTTTTGCAGGCATCATTGCGTCCGCATGAAAGCCCTGCCACAAAATCCCGACCTCGTCCTGATCGACGGTTCGTCGTACCTCTACCGCGCCTTTCACGCCCTGCCGCCGCTGACCAATTCACGCGGTGAGCCAACCGGCGCCGTGCTCGGCGTGGTCAACATGCTGCTCAAGTTTTTGCGCGAAACGAACCCGGCCCGTATTGCCGTGGTGTTCGATGCGCCGGGCAAAACTTTCCGTGACCAGCTTTATGCGGAGTACAAATCGCATCGACCGCCGATGCCTGACGACCTGCGCGCGCAAGTCGATCCACTGCTGGAAATCGTGCAAGCGCTTGGGCTACCGCTGCTGCGTATCAGTGGTGTCGAGGCAGACGATGTCATCGGTACGCTCGCCAAGCGCACCGCCGATGCCGGCGGCACGGTGGTGATCTCGACCGGCGACAAAGATATGTGTCAGCTCGTCGGGCCGCAGATCACGCTCATCAACACCATGAGCGGCAGCATTTATGACCGCACCGGCGTGAAGGCCAAGTTCGACATCTGGCCAGAGCAGATGATCGATTACCTCGCGCTCGTTGGCGACAGCTCGGACAACATCCCGGGCATCGACAAAGTCGGACCGAAGACTGCCGCAAAATGGCTGGCCCAATATTCAACGCTCGATAACCTCGTCGCGAATGCCGGCGAGGTATCCGGCAAAGTGGGCGAGAACCTGCGCGCCGGTCTCGAAACGCTCGAACTCTCGCGTCGGCTCGCCACGATTCGCTGTGATGTCGACTTGCCAGACACTGCGCAAGATCTCGCCCCAAAACCGCAGCACGATGAGCAACTACGCAGTTGGTATACGCGCCTCGGGTTTCAGGCTTTGTTGCGCGGACTCGGTGGCTCTGTCGAAACCGACAGCTCGCCAGTCGCATCGGTGACCCTGGCTCCGCCATCGGACGCACTCGAGTTGCGCCCCGGCATCGCCGATGCGCCGCGCGACTATGAAATTGTTCTCGATATGGCGGCGTTCGAGCGCTGGTGCGTCGCACTTGAAGCCGCCGACCTCTTCGCCTTCGACACCGAGACCACGAGTCTCGATTACATGGCAGCGCGAATTGTCGGTGTGTCGTTCTGCATCGAGCCTGGCAAGGCTGCCTACGTGCCGCTTACCCACGATTACGTCGGTGCACCGCCGCAGCTCGATCGCGATACCGTGCTCGCGAAGCTGCGGCCGCTGCTCGAAAGCGAGCAGCACGCGAAGCTCGGACATCACCTCAAATATGACGCGCATGTGCTCGCCAACCACGGCATCACACTGCGCGGCATGCGCTACGACAGCATGCTCGAATCTTATGTCTGGAACAGCGTCGCCACGCGCCACGACATGGATTCGGCGGCGCTGCACTATCTTGGCATCACCACCATCAGCTACGAAGACGTCGCCGGCAAAGGTGCAAAGCAGATTCCCTTTGCGCAGGTGAGCCTCGAGCAGGCCGGTGAATATGCCGCCGAAGATGCCGATATCACCATGCGCCTACATCGCGCGCTGTGGCCAGCGATCGAACGCGAACCGCTGCTGAAAAAACTGTACGAAGAATTCGAGCAACCACTGGTGCCGGTATTGCAGCGCGTGGAGCATCGCGGCGTACTGATCGACCGCGAGATGCTGCGCGTACAGAGCAGCGAACTCGCGCGGCGCGCGGAAGAATTGAAGCTCGCAGCCCACACCGCAGCCGGTACCGATTTCAATCTCGACTCCCCCAAACAGCTGCAGCAAATCCTGTTCGAGAAAATGCAGATTCCGGTACTGCGCAAAACACCAACGGGCCAACCCTCGACTGCAGAAGACGTACTCGAGGAACTCGCCGACTCGCATGCGCTACCACGTCTGATTCTCGACTATCGCAGCATCGCCAAGCTGCGCAGCACTTACACCGAAAAATTGCCGCTGCAGGTGAACGCCGACACCGGCCGCGTGCATACGTCCTATCATCAAGCCGTGGCACAAACGGGTCGCCTGTCATCCACCGACCCTAACCTTCAAAATATTCCGATCCGTACCCCTGAAGGCCGACGCATTCGTCAGGCATTCATCGCGCCTGCAGGGCACGTACTTCTCGCAGCGGATTACTCGCAGATCGAGCTGCGCATCATGGCGCACCTTTCCGATGACGCCGGCCTGCGTGGCGCCTTTGCAGCGGACCGCGACGTGCATCAAGCGACGGCCGCCGAAGTATTCGGTGTAACACTCGACGCCGTGAGCGCCGAGCAACGCCGCTCGGCCAAGGCAATCAACTTCGGTCTGATCTATGGCATGTCGGCTTTCGGGTTGGCTCGCCAGCTCGGCATCGAGCGTGGCGCAGCTCAAAGATATGTCGATCTTTACTTTGAGCGTTATCCGGGCGTGAAAGCTTACATGGACCGCACGCGCGAACAGGCGCGCGAAACCGGCTACGTCGAGACCGTATTCGGGCGCCGGCTGTATTTGCCCGACATCCGCTCACGCAATCGTGCGCTGCAGCAATATGCCGAGCGCAGTGCAATCAATGCGCCGATGCAGGGTACCGCCGCCGATCTCATCAAGCTCGCAATGATCGCGGTCGATGCGTGGTGCAACCAAGAAGGTGGCGACGATGCACGACTCATCATGCAAGTGCATGACGAACTCGTGCTCGAGGTTCGCGCGGAGGCCGTCCATCGAGTCACCGAAGCCATCCGTCAAAGCATGGTCGATGCCGGTCGCGGGGCATTACGTGTGCCGCTGAAGGTCGATGTAGGCACCGGCAAGAATTGGGACGAAGCGCACTGAGCGGAATGTTGCAAACGCGCAACATGTCGCATCCCAACTAATTGATTAGAAAAGAAATTTAATCTGAACCTTTGCCGGGCTCGGGAGTCTGATCTAGCGAACGCAACGCGTTCCCCGCTTCTCCTCCCTCCCTGAGCGGGCGCCCGGCCTCAAGACCTGTGCCGGGCTTCGTCTGCCCCCGGTCATCGAAAGGTGTCCGGGGGTTTTTTTATGGGGTGATCGTCCGCG
>Ga0194119_10007184_pt1 | contig 15799 bp, 19 predicted proteins | sample TA2MahC100mmetaG_FD_148620 | JGI IMG/M metagenome (GOLD analysis project Ga0194119, IMG submission 148620) | Freshwater microbial communities from Lake Tanganyika, Tanzania - TA2015018 Mahale Deep Cast 100m | ecosystem: Environmental > Aquatic > Freshwater > Lake | place: Tanzania: Lake... | reverse complement strand
AGTGGGCGGAAGTTTCGTTCCCGTCGCTGACGCCCCACTCCTCCCCCTTTGCTTGTACACCTGATGAAGAGCGTCATCGCCGCTGGTCTGACGGGCGTTCTGGCATCTCTTGCCCTGATCACCAGTGTTGCCTCCGCTCAGCAGATGTTCCCTGCTGGTGGCAGCAGCGGGACTACTTGCCCTGGTGGATCCAGTTACAAGGGCAGCGGGTATTGCCGTGCCAACAAAGCAGGTCAGCAGTTCTTCCCTGCTGGCGGCAGCGGTGGGACCTCTTGCCCAGGTGGGTCCAGTTATGCGGGTGCTGGTTACTGCAAGACCCGCTGAGATATCCCCCTGCACTTATCCATCGGATGCTGCGCTCCTCCAGGACTCTGCGCTCACCAGGCAATGCCCCCACTGGACCAGTCGGGATGCGTTGAGGGTCGCTGACGCCTCACCTGCCTTATTCCTCGCTCATCGCAGCATCAGCACTACCCCAACCACCAGACCAGCGATATGGACCATCACGGTCTCGCTGTTGTGAGGTGGGTATGCCAGCAGCGGTCTGACGGGATGCGGTTCGCTCTTGCTCGCCCAGATCAGCACCGAGAGCACCAGGAAGCACCCCAGCACTTGAAGTGAGTGCTCCAGGACCTCGCCAGGAGCGATCCGCCTGAGGTCCTCCAGGTGGGCGGCGAGGTGCTGGATCTTCTCGGGAAGCACTGTGCTGACGGCAAAGACCCCGCCCATGCAGAGCGCCTTGCGGAGGTTCCCTGAGTCATCCGCCCTCCTTCTCACTGGATAAGAACCAAGTAACGACGCCCACCAGACGGCAGTTTGATCGCTTCGGATCGCCTTGGCGCTTGACCCCTCCAGAGAAGGTGAGTAGTACAGGCGTACTTGCTTGCCTGGGATGACCGCTGTTCGCCCTGTTCCCTCTGGTGTCCCTGCTGAGGAGTGGGACTTCCTGGATGTGGATGTCCTGCGTCCTGCACGTTCTGGTGCCGTCTGCATCACCTGTCAGCACTTCCGTTACGAGGTGGGCAAGCATTGCGTCACGGTGCTGACCTGTCCGATTCATCAGGGTCTGATTCCCCAGGGCGAGCATCTGACCAAAAGGTGCGCTCAGTGGGTCGCTCGGCGGGAGGTTGCGGTTGGGTGGTGTCCTGAGGCGGGGTGAGGCATCCTCAAGTCGAATGATGCGAAGTCGTTTTTCGCGTCCCCGACTCCTGAACGCACAGAACTCATATGCCGCTTGTTTGGCGGTGTCTGCGTTGTTGGATGTGTTGTTGGAATCTTGGGTTTCCTCCCTTGAAATGACCTGTCTGGACTTCTTTGGCGCTTATCTGGACGGACACCCTCTCCGTTGTTATGAATCAGCTGTGAAAGAGCAGCACCAGGCCTTGGCTGACCTGGTGAAATTCACGCTCTTCGCGGCTCAGATCGAGACCCACCTCCAGGCCTTCTTTGAGGGCATTGTCAAAAGGTGGCGGGGTCGGGGCTGTGCTGCCGGTCCACAGCGCAGCGATCCCAACCGGCGTGGCATGCCAGGTGAAACAGGAGGTGTTGCCAATGGATGGCTCCTGCAGGGCATCTTCCAGGAGCTCGCGAATCGGCATGACGTCCACACAGTTCCCACAGCATCCAGACCTGTCTTTGGATCAGCAATCAGCTGAGAAATTTTGTGATCTGGTGAGCAATCAAACTTCAAGAGGCCGCATCTAGGCTGCGGCCCATGCGTGTTGAGATCGGCCCAGCGGCTCTGGTGCATGAGTGGCTCACGCCCCGCTCCGTGGGGGGCGCCGAGCTGGTGGTGCGGGAGCTGGATGCACTGCTGCATCAACCCCAGCTCTTCGCCCTGGTGGATGGTGAAAGCCGCAGGCGGGGCAGCTGGTTGGAGGGCCGCTCGATCCAAACCTCCTTCATCCAAAGCCTTCCCTTCGGGGTGAGCCACGTGCAGCAGTACCTGCCGCTGCTGCCGCTGGCGATCGAACAGCTGGATCTCTCGGGGTTTCCCCTGGTGATCAGCAGCAGTCACCTGGCCGCCAAGGGCGTGCTCACCGGGCCCGAGCAGTGTCACATCAGCTACGTGCATACTCCCGTGCGCTACGCCTGGGATCAGATGCACGCCTATCTGCGTCAGTCGTCCTTGGCGCGGCGTGGCCTCGGCCCGCTGATCCGCTGGCAGCTGCATCGCCTGCGGCAGTGGGACGTGCTGAGCGGACAGCGCCCCGATCAGTTGCTCGCTAATTCCCGTTTCACCGCAGCCCGCATCCGCCGTTACTGGGGACGCAGCTCCACAGTCGTCCACCCTCCCGTGGAGGTGGAACGTTTCCGCTGGGATCAACCCCGCGAGGAGGTTTATCTCTGCCTCTGCCGCCTGGTGCCCTACAAGCGGGTGGATCTGGTGGTGGAGGCCTTCAATCGCACTGGACTGCCGCTGGTGGTGATTGGAGATGGCCCTGAGCGGGCACGCCTGCAGGCCCTCGCCGCTCCGAATGTGCGCCTGCTGGGTCGTCAATCCGAAAACGATGTCAACGCCTGGATGAGCCGATGCCGCGCTTACGTCTACGCAGGCTTGGAGGATTTCGGCATCGCACCGGTTGAAGCCATGGCCGCCGGTGCCCCGGTGATTGCCCTAGGCCAGGGCGGCTTGCTCGACAGCGTCCGCTGCCTTGAGCGGGGGGTGAGCCAACCCACTGGGTTGCTCTTCCCCGAGCAGAACGTGGCGTCGCTGGTGGCGGCACTGGAGTATTTCGAAGCCCAGCAGCTCTGGAAGCAGTTGCCTGCCGAGCGCCTGAGGCGTTGGGCCGAGCAGTTCAGCCCTCAGCGTTTCCGTGCCCGCATGGAGGCGGCGATCGAGCAGAGCTGGAATCGTCATCAACGCTCCCTGGCGGAGCGCCGTCGCGGCTTGCCTGTGCCTATGGGGTGAGTGACCGTGCGCCCTGGGCGCGCGGCGTCCCGCACTTCTTAAATGAGGACAACTTCAGTCCCTGACGGCCTCGATTGTCTGCTGCCGCCTCCATTCCGGCTGAGTCCACCGCCAGCTCCCTGCTGAGGGCTCAGTCCAAGCGCGGCCGCATCCTGAAACGCGTTGGAGACATCAGCTTTTCCTTGCTGGTGCTTGGCCTGGGATCGCCCTTGCTGTTGCTCCTGGCCCTGGTGGTGAAGCTGAGCTCCAAGGGCTCGGTGTTCTATTGCCAGCGCCGCATCGGCCGCGGCTACAAGGGCTTTGGCTGCCTGAAGTTCCGCACAATGCGCAAGGACGCCGACCGTGTGCTGGCGGCGGTGTTGGCTTCCGATCCGGCTCTGAGGGAGGAGTTCGCCCGCGACTTCAAGCTCAAGAACGACCCCCGCATCACCCCGATCGGCCGCTTCCTGCGCCGCTCGAGCCTCGATGAGCTGCCCCAGTTCATCAACGTGCTCAAGGGGGAGATGAGCGTGGTGGGTCCGCGCCCGATCGTTTGGGATGAGCTGGAGCGCTACGGCCGCACCATGGATGAGGTGTTGTCGGTGCGCCCGGGTCTCACGGGGCTGTGGCAGGTGTCTGGCCGCAACAACCTGCCCTACGAAACCCGGGTGAAGCTGGATCTCTTTTACGCCCGCAACCGCAACCTCTGGCTGGATCTACGCATCGTGCTGCGCACCATCGGAGTGGTGCTTTTACCGATGGATCGCGGCGCCTACTGAGCAGGCCGCGATCAGCCACAGCAGCTCCAGGCGTTGAGTTCTCTGCAGCATGGCCTCCACCCTGCCCGCGCTGACCTCAGCGGCGCCCGCTGCCAGCAGCGGCTTCTCACGCCAAGCGGCTCCGTAGCGGTTCACTCCGCCGAGCTGCACGCCCAGGCAGTGGGCATAGATCGCTTGGGAGACCCCAGCATTGGGCGATGGATCCGCTGCTCCATCGATTAGGGAGCGGCGCAGCAGATTGCCTGCTCTCGGCAGTGTTGCGCGGCTCACCAGGGGCAGGCTGAACGCCACCAGGCGGCAGGGCAGCCACACCAGCAGATCATCCAGCCGTGCCCCGGCGGTGCCCAGCCACTGCAGCTTGCCGCGCCGATAGCCGAGCATGGAATCGAGGGTGCTGGCGGCCTTGAAGCCCCAGGCCAGAGTCAAGGGGCCAGGGGCCTCGCTCCAGCCGGCGCTCCACAGCCCCGCGCCGATGAGCATCCAGAACAGCGGAGCAAACAGTCCATCCACAGCGTTTTCGCTCGCGGTTTCCGCTGCTGCCCGCAGGATCTCAGGGGCCTCCAGCTCCTGGGTGTCGCGGCCCACGATCCAGCTCAGGGCAGCGCGCGCGCTTTCGAGATCCGGCAGCGCGCCAAGGACGCCCCGCACCGCCTGCTCCAGGCTCCGGCCCGCCAAGGCGCTGGTCAGGGCGATCAGCAGGAGCGGGAGCCCCAGAACCAGTGGAAGGCGTTGGCTTCCCTGCTCCAGCAGCCAGCCGCTCGCCCCGCTGCCTCCCACGAGCACCAAGGTGATCAAGCCGCCGGCCAGGCGCAGGGCCCAGGGTCGTTCGCCGGACCAGTGCTCCGCCAGCCGCCGCAGGCGGCTGATGATCCAGCCCATCACCACCACCGGGTGCAGGCACCAGCGCGGATCGCCCACAAGCCGATCGAAGCCAGCGGCGGCGGTCACCAACACAAAGGGGTGGATCCCCGTGAAGGAATCCACCCCAGAGACGAGTGCCAAGGCCTGGATCAGGCGGCCTTCAGCCAGGAGAACATCGAGCGCAGGCCTTTGCCCACTTGCTCGATCGGGTGCTGGCTGTCGCGCTCGCGGATCTTCTTCATCTCGGGCTTGCCGGCTTCGCACTCGGCCACGAAGTTGCGGGCGAAGGTGCCGTCCTGGATGTCGGCCAGGATGCGCTTCATCTCAGCCTTGGTGTCGGCGGTGATCAGGCGGGGGCCGCTCACGTAGTCGCCGTATTCAGCGGTGTTGGAGATCGAATCGCGCATGGCGGTGAGGCCGCCCTTCACCATCAGATCCACGATCAGCTTCACCTCGTGCAGGCACTCGAAGTAGGCCAGCTCGGGCTGATAACCGGCTTCCACCAGGGTTTCGAAACCGGCCTTCACCAGCTCGGAGAGGCCGCCGCAGAGCACGGCCTGTTCACCGAACAGGTCGGTTTCGGTTTCTTCCTTGAAGTTGGTCTCCAGGATGCCGGCACGGGTGCCGCCGATGCCCTTGGCGTAGGCCATGGCCAGGGCGCGGGCGTTGCCGGTGGCGTCCTGATGGATGGCGAACAGTGCAGGCACGCCCATGCCGTTCTGGTACTCCCAGCGCACGGTGTGGCCGGGGCCCTTGGGAGCGATCATCACCACATCCACATCGGCGGGGGGCTTGATCAGCTCAAAGCGCACGTTGAAGCCGTGGGCAAAGCTGAGCACCTTGCCGGCGCTGAGGTGAGGAGCGATCTCGGCGTCGTAGACGGCCTTCTGGGTTTCATCGGGCAGCAGCACCATGATCCAGTCGGCTTTGGCGGCGGCGTCAGCCACGCTGAGCACTTCGAGGCCGTCTGCCTTGGCCTTCTCGGCGGAGCGGCTGCCTTCGTAGAGGCCCACCACCACGTTCACGCCGCTGTCCTTGAGGTTGAGGGCGTGGGCGTGGCCTTGGGAGCCGTAGCCAATGATGGCCACCGTTTTGCCGTTCAGCAGGCTGAGGTCGGCATCGGTGTCGTAGTACAGCTTGGCCATCAGGGGCTTCGGTTCAGCGCTGAGCAAGGGTCGAGCTTACGAAAGCGTCTGCCGCGCCCTGGACGGCTGACGCCAGGACGCACCACCCCTACGGTCTGGGCTCTGCCAACCCCCCCCATGGCCGACCATGACTCCAGCCGCGCCACCCCTGCGGCGGACGACGCGGCGGCCCTGTTCGCAGCCCACATGCAGGCGGAGCTCAACGGTGACCTTGACGCCACCATGGCCACGATGGTGGACACCCCCCACCTGCTCAATCTCGCCTCCGGTACGGGCGGCCAGGGAGCGGATGGCGTGCGGGAGTTCTATGCCACCCAATTGATCGGGCAGTTCTTTCCGCCTGATGTGGAATTCATCCCGATCTCGCGCACGCTTGATGCTGAGCGGTTGGTGGATGAACTGGTGATCCGCTTCACCCACAGCGAAACCATCAGCCATCTGCTGCCCGGTGTGGCTCCAACCGGTCGGCCCGTGGAAATGGCCCTGGTGGTGATCGTTGGAGTGAAGGACGGGAAGGTGGCCTACGAGCACATCTACTGGGACCAGGCCGGGCTGCTGGCGCAACTGGGCCTGCTCGATCCCGCTGGCCTGCCGGTGGATCCCGGCACCGCTGGGCGCTTGCTGGCCCTCACCGCCAAGGGCTGATCGGTCGCTTGTTCTGGATCAGGCCTCAGTCGGGTGGGAGATCACCCGGTCGATCAGCCCGTAGTTCTTGGCTTCCTCGGCGCTGAGGAAGTAGTCGCGGTCGGTGTCCTTCTCGATCTTTTCGATCGGCTGTCCGGTCATCTCAGCCATGTTCTGGTTGAGCATGTCCTTGATGCGCAGGATCTCGCGCGCCTCGATCTCGATGTCGCTGGCCTGCCGCTGGCTGGTGCCGCCCAGGGGCTGGTGAATCATGATCCGGCTGTGGGGCAGGGCCAGCCGCTTGCCCTTGGTGCCGGCGCCGAGCAGGAAGGCGCCCATCGAGGCCGCCAGACCCACGCAGATCGTCACCACATCCGATTTCACGTATTGGATGGTGTCGTAGATCGCCAGGCCGGCGGTCACCGAACCACCCGGTGAGTTGATGTAGAGGTAAATCGGCTTGGAGTTGTCCTCGGAGTCGAGGTAGAGCATCTGCGCCACCAGGCTGTTAGCGATGGCGTCGTTCACCTCAGAGCCCAGGAACAGGATCCGCTCCACGCCGAGGCGGGTGTAGATGTCGACCCAGCGCTCGTACTGGCTGCCGGGAAGACGGTAGGGAACGCTGGGGGTACCGATGGGCATGGCTGAAGGATTGAAGAGGAACGACGAGGAGGGGAGGGATCAGCCGATGCCGGCGCCGGTGGGGGCAGGCGCGGGCAGCTCTTTCTGACTGGTGAGCACCCGATCGATCAGGCCGTAGTCGACGGCTTCCTGAGCGGTCAGGTAGGTCATGCGATCGGAATCCTTGGCGAGCTGCTCAGGGCTCTTGCCCGTGTTGGCCGACAGCATCTCGAGCATGGTCTGCTTGTTGTGCAGCACTTCCTTGGCCCGGATCTGGATGTCGCTGGCCTGACCGCGGGCACCACTGCGGGGCTGGTGCAGCACGATTGAGGCATGGGGCAAGGCGGCACGGTGCCCCTTGGTGCCGGCGCTGAGGATCATGGCGGCGGTGCCCATGGCCTGACCGATGCAGATGGTGTGCACCGGAGGCTTCACGTAGCGGATCGTGTCGGCGATGGCGAAGGCTTCGGTCTCAAAGCCGATCGCATCCCCCGAATACCAGCTGGTGCCAGTGGAGTTGATGTAGAAGAAGATCGGCTTCTCGGGGTTGTCGAACTCCAGATAGAGGAGCTGGGCAATGATCAGCTCGGTGACATCGATGCCCATCTGACGCTTGGCATCGTCATCGCTGAACAGAGGCAAGCCCAGATACACGATGCGTTCCTTGAGGAGCAAGGAAGGCAGGTCGGGCGGAGGGGTGCGCATGACGGCTGAATCGCCGTAATAGGGAGCTGACACCGACATCCGCGGATCACTGCAGGCCTGAAGCGGGAGCCTAGCGGGGGTTGGCGGTGTCCTGATCCCCCTTCCCTGAACGTTTTGGGCCGGATTTCCCCCGGTTGCGGCTGCTGCTTCCGTTGCTTGGCGCAGGCGCCGCTGCAGGCTCCCCGCTCTCCCAACCATCGAGCTTGGCGAACACCATCCGACCCGTGGGGGTCTGCAGGGCGCCGGTGATGGTCACGGCGAGGCGCTCTCCGCTGCGGCCATGGGCACCATCGATCACCACCATCGTTCCGTCATCGAGGTAGCCCACCCCCTGGTGTGACTCCTTGCCGTCGCGCACCACCTTCAGGTTCAACTCATCGCCCGGTTGCACTTCGGGGCGCAGGGCGATCACCAGTTCGCTCAGGTTCATCACCTTGACCGACTGCACCTCGGCGACCTTGGCGAGGTTGTAGTCGGCGGTGAGCAGGGTGCCCCCGGTGTCGGCCGCCAGCTTCAGCAGCTTGTCGTCGACGCCGTTGCCCTCGTAGCGGGTGGTGTTCACCACCAGGCGCCGCCCGTAGCGCTCCCGCAGGCTGCTGAGCAGCTTCAGGCCGCGGCGACCCCTGTTGCGCTTTTCGGCGTTGGAGGAATCAGCCAGAGCCTGAAGTTCGTCGATCACCGACTGGGCCACGATCACCTGGCCTTCCAGCAGGCCCGAGTGCAGCAGGCCGCGGATGCGGCCGTCGATGATCACGCTGGTGTCGAGAATCTTGGCGCTGGCCGGCATCAGCACCCCATCGGCCACGAGCAGGGCCTCGGTGCTGTTGGGGTTGAACAGGCGCAACAGCGTGCGGCCGTGCACCTCAGCGAGGTTGTACCCCGACACCCCGAAGAACACGTTGGCCGCCACCGCCGCCAGGGGCTTCACCAGCACCAGCTCCCAGGGGAGCGAGAGGAACAGGATTGGGGAGATGAGCAAGTTGGCCACCAGCAGGCCAAGGATCAGGCCCACGGCCCGGCTCACCAGCAGGTCGGTGGGCATGGTGCGCACCTGCTCCATCAAGCGGCGCCGCAGCCGCTGAAACACCACCCCAGCCAGCAGGCCCACCAGGGCGCCGCCACCTCCCAGGATCCAGCTCAGCTGCTCCAGGTTGCCGATGCGGATCAGTTGCTGCTCCGGTAGCAGGTCCACACCGAGCCAGCCCGCAGCGGCCCCGGAGACCACAAACAGCACCAGGATGAGGGTGTCCACCATGGCCTGTGCTGTGGCTGCCGATCTCTCTGAAAGCGCAGCATGCCCTATTCCGGTGGCTTTGGCCCAGAGAGGTAACCGCCCCATCGCCCTGCGCCCCCCCCGCAGCGCTTATCTGCACATCCCGTTTTGCCATCGCCGCTGCTTCTACTGCGACTTCCCGGTGGTGCCCCTGGGGGATCGGGCCAGCGCCGAGCCGGGGGCCCCGGGGAGCCGCTCGATGGAGGTCTATCTCGAGCAGATCAAGGGCGAAATCCGCCGCGCCCCTGGTGGGCCGCCCCTCTCAACGGTGTACATCGGTGGGGGAACCCCCTCGCTGCTGAGCGTGGAGCAGATCGCGGGCTTGCTGGCGGAGCTCGCCTCTCATTACGGACTGTCGGAAGGGGCGGAGGTGAGCCTGGAACTCGATCCCGCCAGCTTTGATCAGGACCGCCTGTTCGGTTATCTGCAGGCGGGGGTCAATCGGGTCAGCCTCGGCGGCCAGAGCTTCGATGACGCGGTGCTGGAGCGCCTGGGTCGCCGCCACCGTCGCGCCGATCTGCTGGAGGCGGCGCAGTGGTTACAGAGCGCCGAGCGCTGTGGATCGTTGCGCAGCTGGAGCCTCGATTTGATCCAGAGCCTGCCGGGCGCGCAGCTGGAGCAGTGGACTGCGCAGCTGGAGCAGGCGATCGCCCTGTCGCCGCCCCATCTCTCGATCTACGACCTGATCCTGGAGCCCGGCACCGTGTTTGAGCGCCGGGAGGCCCGTGGAGAGCTGGCGTTGCCGGAAGACGATCTCTCGGCCGACCTGATGGAACTCACCGCCCGAAGCCTCGCTGCCGCGGGCTATGGGCACTACGAAATTTCCAACTACGCCAAGCCTGGGCATGCCTCGCGGCACAACCGCGTTTATTGGAGCGGGGCTGGGTGGTGGGGGTTCGGCATGGGGGCTACAGCAGCGCCTTGGGGCCAGAGGCAGGCCCGTCCGCGCACGCGGGAGGGCTACGCCCATTGGTTGCAGCAGGATCACGATCTGCCTCCTGCTCCGATGCCCTTCGATGAGCGGGTGATGGTGGGGCTGCGCCGCCGTGAGGGCGTTGCCCTGGTGGCCTTGGCCTCGGCTTGCGGGGTGTCCTCTCGGGAGCTGGCGGAGCTGGAGCAGCGTTGGCAGGGCTTTGTCGAGCGGGGCTTGCTGCTTCAGGAGGGAACTCGCTGGCGGCTCAGCGATCCAGAGGGGTTGGCTCTGAGCAATGCGGTGCTGCGGGAGCTGCTGGAGTGGTGCTCGCAGCGGGCTGAAGACTGCCAATCCAGCCCCTGAGGGCGTCCACGCACAGCTGCCGTCCGTTGATCAGGGGCGGGCAGAAGGGCGGCTGTTTCGTCGTGAGCCCCAGCAGGTCGGCGGTCACGCGCACCTGTCCATCGCACTGCTCTCCAGCGCCGATGCCGATCACGGGGATCGTCAGCTCCTGGGTGAGGGAAGCCGCCAGCTCAGCGGGCACGTGCTCCAGCACTAGAGAGAAGCAGCCGGCGGCCTCCAGGTCGCGGGCACAGCGGCGCAGACGCTCCTGGCTGAGGGGGTCATTGGCCTGGCGGCGGTAGCCCAGGCGATGCACCGACTGGGGTGTGAGCCCCAGATGCCCCATCACCGGGATCCCGTTGCGCACAAGACGGTCCACTACCGCCAGGGTCTCCGGTTCGCCGCCCTCGAGTTTGACGGCTGCGGCGGGACTGTTCTTGAGCACCTGCCCGGCGGCGGCCATGGCCTCATCGAGCCCGCATTGATAGCTGAGAAAGGGCAGGTCGGTGATGATCAGCGGGCGCTGGTTGAGGGGGCGCTGCAGCCCACGGCCCACGGCCCGGCTGTGGAGCACCATCTCCTCGAGGGTCACCGGCAGCGTGGTGGCGTGACCCAGCACCACCATGGCCAGGGAGTCGCCCACCAGGATCGCGTCGGCTCCGGCCTCTTCCGCCATGGCAGCAGAGAGGGCATCCCAGGCCGTGAGCACGGCGATCGGCCGGCCTTCCTGCTTGCAGGTGAGCAGATCAGCAGGTCGCACCGGGTGAGCCCCTTGATAGGTGGTGCACATTGCTAGCATCCGACCGACTCGGACCCATGCGGCCCGGACGCCCAAATCTGGTCAGGACCGGAAGGGAGCAGCCACACGGGATGCTCTTGGCAGGCGTGGACTCCGGGTCACCCTCTTCACTGAAAGCCCCCAGAGTGCAAGGCGCACCCTGGGGGCTTTTGGGATTGCAACGCTGATCGGATCGATCAGCTGTTGTTCTGACGGTTCAGCAGGAAGGAGGGGATGGCAGCGCCGGGCAGGTTGGCGTCATTGCTCTCATTGCTCACGAAGCTGCTGATGGAGCGCTCGGGGCGGTAGGCCCCGCCACCCTCAAAGCCGGTGGCGATCACTGTCACGTGGATCTCGCCCTCGAGCTTCTCGTCGACCACAGCGCCAACGATGATGTTGGCCTCGGGGTCGACCACGTCGTAGATCACTTCGGAGGCAGTGGTCATGTCCTCGAGGGTCATGTCCTTGCCGCCGCTGATGTTGATCACACAGCCCTTGGCGCCATCGATTCGAGCCGACTCCAGCAGAGGGCTGTTGATGGCGGCTTGAGCGGCCTCGCTGGCACGGGAGCGGCCGGAGCCCACTCCCAGGCCGAGCAGGGCGGTGCCGGCGTCGTTCATGACCGAGCGCACATCGGCGAAGTCAACGTTCACCAGGCCGGGCTTGGTGATGATGTCGGTGATGCCCTTCACGCCCATGCGCAGCACGTCGTCCGCAGCGCGGAAGGCATCCTGCAGCGGCGCTCCGGCAATGGCTTCGCGCAGGCGGTCGTTGGGGATGACGATCAGGGTGTCGACATGTTCTGACAGACGGGCGATGCCCTCCTCCGCCTGACGCATGCGACGGCGACCCTCAAAGCCGAAGGGCTTGGTGACGATGCCCACGGTGAGGGCGCCGCATTCTTTGGCCACCTCGGCCACCACCGGAGCGGCGCCGGTGCCGGTGCCGCCGCCCATGCCAGCGGCGATAAACACAAGATCCGCCCCTTGAAGGGTCTGTGCGAGGTCGGTGCGGGATTCCTCGGCGGCCTTCTGGCCGATGGCAGGGTTGCCCCCGGCACCCAGACCGCGGGTCAGCTTCTGACCCAGTTGCACCCGCTGCTTGGCTGCCGATTGCAGCAGCGCTTGTGCATCGGTATTGAGCACGCGATAACCAACGCCCTCGAGATCCGACAGGATCATGCGGTTCACGGCGTTGCTGCCGCCTCCGCCGACACCGATCACCTCAATCCGTGCCGACTGGCTCGGGACAATCCCGCTCGAGCCATTGCTGGTGACGGCACTGAGGCCCTCGGGTGCAATCTCCATAGCAGGTCTCATGCCGTTGGTGCTTCGCAGCATTATGTCGTTGATCCTGCCGATCAAAGGCTGGTATCGGCATACCTTTGCCGCCCAAAGCCCAGAGCGCAACGGCCTGTCACCGTTTGCGTGTTTTCAGTCGGCTGCTGGAGCAGCTGGGCTGGTCGCCTTCGGCACCGGTTTGGCCGGCAGCCCCAGCTCCGGCTGCTCGGGATCCGTCAGGTCGATCGACTGAACCTTCAGGCTGCGGATCTGCTCGGGCAGCTCCTTGGAGAGATGGCGCAGCACATCCAGGCGCTCCGGGAGGCGGGTGTCAGGAGGACCCAGGTGGATGTCACCGAGGGCGGCGGTGCGCAGCCAGAGGCTGCCGTTGGGTTCAAAGCGCACCTGCTGCAGGGGGCTCCCCAGGTGGTTGCGTTGCGCCAGCACCTGAGCGAGGGGTGGACGCAGGTGCTCCTGCCATCCCACCACCATCACCGTGGGGGCGGAGGTGTTCGAACCCCCCTCGTGCTGGCGGCGCGTCATCCAGTTGCCCAGGCGATCGACGAAGCCCGTCTCAAAGCCTGTGCGCGTGCGGCGTTGCGCCTGGGCGACCGCCTCGCGATCCACCAGCTTGATCTGCAGGCGTGGCGGCAGCATCAGCCGATTGACCTGCACGTAGTCCACCGGCAGACCCGCTGATAGCTGCCGGGCGAGCAGCTGCGGTCTGAGGGTGAGCAGCTGCAGGGGGAGGCGCAGCTTGCCTTCCTGGATCACCCTCTCGCGGTTCACCTGTCGGCTGCCGATCACCTCGATCTGCGACGGATCACGCACCACCCAGCCCTGCTGGAGAAGCAGCCAGCCCATGGCTCCGGCGCTGCCACTGAGCACGGCAATTCGCCAGATCTGTTTCCAGCGCTCCTGGCGGCGTTCCTGACGCAGCTGCTTGCGGCGCTCGAGGGCCAGGTTCGAGCGGGTGGATGTTTCGCTCACAGCTCGCAGCGGGAGCGGGACATCAGTTCGGTGATCCAGCGGCGGGCGCGATCGGCATCGGCGAAGGGCACATCCTGGTGGCCGCTGGGGCTGAACAGGCGGAGGCGGCAGGCTCCTTGGGATTCATCGGTGAGAGGTGCTTCACCGGAGCCGAGGGCCAGCAGCTCGACCTTCTCGAGGGTCTTCACCTCGAACTGCCCCTTCTCCAGGAGCTTGCCCGATTCGAACACGCTCCAGCTGAGCATTCCATCGATCAGGCGGGCGCCGCCGCAATCGTCGAGCTTCGAGAGCTCTGCGCCGTCGGCCCATTCCCGAAACAGGCGCTGACGCCGCCGCTCCAGCCAGCCCAGGGCCGTGATCAGTGGAAAGACCACCAACAGGGGTAGCCAGAGCAGGCCGTGACTCATGCGGCTTCCGCCCTCCCCCCGATCGCTGGTTGGCCCGATTCTTGCGCCAGTTGCACCAGTTGGTGCACTAGCTCTTCGAGCGGTAACCCGCTGGCCTCCCAGAGCATCGGGTACATGCTCTGGCTGGTGAAGCCCGGCAGGGTGTTGATCTCGTTGAGCCAGAGCTCACCGCGGCTCTGGTCGTAGAAGAAATCCACGCGGGAGAGGCCTTCGGCGGCCACGGCGCGGCAGGCGGCGATGGCCATGCTGCGGGCCCGTTCCGTGATCTCTTCTGGCACCTGGGCTGGAATCACCGTGTGGCTTTTGCCTTCGCTGTATTTGGTGTCGTAGTCGTACCAGTCGGCGTCGAAGCAGATTTCACCGAGCACCGAGGCGTGCATCTCCCGCCGGCCGAGCACGGCGCACTCCAGCTCGCGAGCGTTGACGCCCTGCTCCACCACCAGGCGGGGGTCATGGCTGGCGGCCAGCTCCAGGCCCTGCAGGAGTTCAGAGCGGTTGGTGGCTTTGCTGATCCCCACCGAGGAGCCGAGATTGGCGGGCTTGATGAAGCAGGGGTAACCCAGTTGCTGCTCGAGGCGCTGGATCAGGGCATTGGCATCAGTTCGTATCTCAACGGCATCCACGCAGGCGTAGGGCACCTGGGGCAGGCCGGCGGCGGCGAAGGCGGCCTTCATCGCCTGCTTGTCCATTCCCACCGCTGAGCCGAGCACACCGGAGCCCACGAACGGCACCTGCATCAGGCTGAACAGCCCCTGAATCGTGCCGTCTTCCCCATTGGGGCCGTGCAGAACGGGCACCCACAGCTGCATGTCGAGGGCACCTTCGGGGAAGCCCTGGAATCCTGGGCGCAGGGGCGCGGCGGGCAGTTCCTCGAGGCTGGCGGGCGTGCCCTTCGCCAGCACCGCATCCGCGACAGCTGGGGGCCACCAGTGTCCCCATTGATCGATGTAGAAGCAGCTCAGCCGGTAGCGGCTGGCGTTGGCGCCGCGGCGTAGGGCTGCGGCCACCGTGTTGGCCGAGCGGATCGACACCGCATGCTCACCGGAGACCCCACCGAACACCAGGCCGAGTTGCATGGGTTCGCTGGTCATGGGCGCGTGAATCGAGAGGCCAAACGTATCAGCGATCTCGGCGCTGACCAGGCCTACGGCTGGGCTGTTCCGCTGAGGGAGAAGGCCCGCACCTCCTCGATGCGCACCTCGACCAGATCCCCCGGTTGCCATTGGCCGCCATCGGCGCGGGCAGCAGGGAAGAAGGTGAGCCGGTTGGTGCGGGTGCGGCCCATCACCTGGCTGTCGTCCTTGGGATTGATGCCCTCCACCAGAACCTGTTCGCTGCGGCCTGCGTAGCGGGCACTCCGCTCCCTGGCCTTGCGCTCCACCAGGGCATTGATCTCGCGCAGGCGCTCCACCTTCACTTCTTCGCTCAGCTGATTCGGCCAGTCGGCGGCGGGGGTGTTGGGGCGAGGGGAGTAGGCGGCGGTGTTCACCTGATCGAAGCCGATCTCGTCGATCAGGGCGAGGGTGCGGCGGTATTGGGCGTCGGTTTCACCGGGGAAGGCCACGATCACATCGGCGCTGATCGAGGCATCGGGCATGCGATCGCGGATGCGCTCGATGATGCGGCGGTAGCGATCCACGGTGTAGCCGCGGGCCATCGCCTTGAGCACGTCGTCGTCGCCGCTCTGGAAGGGGACGTGGAAGTGCTCGCACACCTTGGGCAGATCGGCGCAGGCATCGATCAGCCGTTCGGTGAAGTAGCGCGGGTGGCTGGTGGCGAAGCGGATGCGCTCGAGGCCCTCCACGTCGTGCACGAACTGCAGCAGGTCGGTGAGGGTGTGCTGGCGGCGGCCCTCCGGCGTGATGCCAGGGAGATCACGGCCATAGGCATCAATGTTCTGGCCCAGCAGGGTGATCTCCTTGAACCCCTGGGCGGCAAGGCCTTCCATCTCCAGTTTGATCGCCTCCGGTAGGCGCGATTGCTCCTTGCCGCGCACCGAGGGCACCACGCAGTAGGTGCAGCGCTCGTTGCACCCGTAGATCACGTTCACCCAGCCGCAGATGCTGCTGTCGCGGCGGGCGGTGGTGATGTCTTCGAGGATGTGGTGCTCTTCGGTGGCCACCACTTGCTGGCCCTGCTCCACCTGAGCCAGCAACACATCGAGGCGGTTGGCGTGCTGGGGGCCCATCAC
>Ga0194119_10007179_pt1 | contig 15809 bp, 15 predicted proteins | sample TA2MahC100mmetaG_FD_148620 | JGI IMG/M metagenome (GOLD analysis project Ga0194119, IMG submission 148620) | Freshwater microbial communities from Lake Tanganyika, Tanzania - TA2015018 Mahale Deep Cast 100m | ecosystem: Environmental > Aquatic > Freshwater > Lake | place: Tanzania: Lake... | reverse complement strand
TGATGCTGAGAATTTTCTTTGTTTTCCATACTCATACTTACTAAAAATTCCTATGGGAACAATATTTCCCATACCATAAAATTCATAATTAGAGTCAAACAAATCTGGTTTTCAATTAGCCTCTCAATGCTTCGACTCCGCTCAGCATGACGAAACTGTCGCCCTGAGCCCTTCGCTTATGTCATGCTGAGCGGAGTCGAAGCATCTTTTACCGCTCAGTATAAACTCCGTCGAAGGGTTGTATTTCTGAGTAAAGCTTATTTGATATTTCGAAAACCAGATTTGTTTGACTATATTATGCGGTTTTGCCAAGGTAAACGCCAAAACGGCTACACTAAATTTATCGCATTTGGGAATAGAAATCCACAAAAAATGGGAAATATTTTTCCCTTTTGTGTGCGATATTTTTGCTGCCAGATGAACGTGAATAGCTAACTACCTATTCTGCAATATGTTATATAGTTGGCACGCTCGTTGCTAATTACCATAGTAAGGAAAAAATACAAACTCGGCAGAGACAATTTTATAAGGTAAAAGGTTTTTATTTATCATTTTTTTGAAGGGAGGTTTTTATGTTGTCGTTTAGAACACTTGAGACGTTGTTAGGTCTTCAGGAAGCGCTGGACCTTGCGCGTAATGCAGGGTTTTTTGAGACCAGCACTGCGAGCAGTGGAGTGAACCCGCCTGTGAACATTTTCGAAAAAAATGGGGACTTGGTGCTCGTTGCAGAATTACCAGGGGTTAAAAAGAAGGAATTGAATATTGAAGTAAAAGAGAACATATTACGCCTGTCTGGAACGCGTACTATTGATTACGGAAAAGATGTCAGTTACCACCGCATCGAACGCAATTCTTCAAAATTCGACAGAACATTGAGATTGCCGTTTAACATTGAATCGGGAAAAGTTCTGGCAGAGTATAAAGATGGTCTTTTGGTCGTCTCCTTGCCGCACGCGGAGTCGGATAAACCGAAAAAAATTGCAATTCAATAATGAATCTATAAACAATTATGGAAGGAGGATCGTATGGATAAAGAAACAAAAGAAGTGGCAAAGGTTGAAAACCGGAAACCGGTAAAAACCCAATTTGAAGGGGAAAAAACGGTATCCGGAAAATATTATATTCCCAGGACGGATATTATTGAAACGGGAAAAAGCCTGATTGTCACTATGGATGTTCCCGGGGTGAAAAAGGAAAACGTAAATGTGATGCTGGAAAACAATATTCTTGAAGTTGACGCTAAAATTGATTTCTCGCCATATAAAAGCCTCAATCCGGTATATACCGAATATAATGTAGGCCATTATACGAGGAAATTTTCCGTGTCAAATGCCATTGACACGGAGAAAATTGATGCAAACCTCGCCGATGGTGTTTTAACCTTAACACTTCCAAAGGCGCCGGAAGCACAACCAAGAAAGATTCAGATTTCATGATTGAAAAAGAAGAAAGGTCTTTTTATGAGTGCGTTACATTACTTTTTCAAATAGTTACAAAGAGTCTCTTGCAAGTCTTCATGCCTTGCAAGAGACTTATAAATGATCCAAGGAGAGTGAAGCTAAAATTGTTACAATTTTTACAAGGCAATATGTTTAAGTATTTTATTTTCTATTAGTTAGATAAAGTGTTTAATAACTTGCCAAAGATATATTTTTTGTTATAATTTAGATTTTAAAATTTCAGAGCACTTTTTAAATAAGAACATAATAAAATAATGGCAAACGAGTCAGAAAAAAATAGTGATAAATCTGAAGAAACAGAAAAAACAACTGTCGGATCAGAGAGTACGAATGGTGGTGATTCCGAAACTGAGGAGATTGAAATTGTTCAGCCGTCAGCGGTATTGTTTGCGGAACAGCAGGTACTAATACAGTCGTTAAAAAAGGAATTAGATGAAAGCAAAAACAAGATTGGTGAACTTCAGAATTCGATACGAAGGTTAGCGGCTGATTTTGACAATTATAAGAAATGGGTTGCGAAAGAGCGCCAAACAGTCGAACGCACTGCAACAGAATCGCTTATTAAAAAATTATTGGATATTTACGAGAGCCTTGAGAAAGCTGCTGCCGATGAAAAAGAATTAGCAGCAGGTAAAGAATTCAAAGAGGGGATAAAATTAATTTATAAAGAATTTTCCCGTATTTTAAAATCAGAGGGATTAGAGCCTATTAACGCAGTAGGGGCAAATTTGGATGTGTGCAAACATGAAGTTTTAATGCAGATGGTGAATAATGATGTGCCGGAAAATACAATATTGCAGGAAATACAAAAGGGGTATTTATTAAATTCTTTGGTCTTAAGACCTGCGAAAGTAGTGGTATCTCAAAAGTTACAAAACGAAGAGGCTCTGGATACAGAAAATTCTAAGAATCAGGAAGAGGTTAAAGGAGAATAGGATATGTCAAAAATTATTGGAATAGATTTAGGCACGAGCAATTCTGCCGCTGCGGTGTTGGTGGGTGGTAAACCAACCATTATCCCAAGCGCTGAAGGCGCAACCATCGGAGGAAAGGCATTTCCCTCCTACGTTGCATTTACAAAGGATGGAGAAAAACTGGTAGGTGAGCCCGCAAGGAGACAGGCAGTCAGTAACCCGGATGGGACAATATATGCGATAAAAAGAAAGATGGGTACTGACTATAAAGTCAATGTCAGGGGAAAGACCTTTACCCCTCAGCAAATCTCCGCATTCATTCTGCAAAAAATTAAGCAGGATGCTGAGGCATATTTAGGAGAACGCGTTGAAAAAGCGGTTATTACGGTTCCTGCGTATTTTAATGACAATCAGCGGCAGGCGACAAAAGATGCCGGAACTATCGCAGGACTTGATGTGGTGAGAATTATCAATGAGCCCACGGCGGCTTCATTGGCATATGGATTAGATAAAACAGAAGAATCTCAAAAAATCCTTGTTTTTGACCTGGGTGGGGGAACTCTTGATTGTACTATTATGGACTTTGGCCAGGGGGTATTTGAGGTTGTTTCTACCAGCGGTGATACCCAACTAGGCGGCACGGACATGGATAATTATATAGTTGATTATCTGGCGGGGGAGTTCAAAAAAGAATATGGTATCGACCTTAAAAATGACAAGATGGCAATGCAGAGATTGAGAGAGGCGGCAGAAAAGGCGAAAATAGAACTCTCCACGACCCTTTCTACCGATATTAACCTTCCGTTTCTTACGGCGGATGCTTCCGGCCCAAAACATTTTACTCATTCCATGACGCGTGCAAAATTGGAACAGTTAGTTTCTCAAACGGTTAACCGGTGCGGCGCTTCTATAGAACAGGCATTGAGAGATGCAAAAATGACGACGAATGACATCGGCAAGGTAATCCTTGTGGGTGGCCCTACCCGTATGCCATGCGTGCAGAAGTATGTGGAAGATTATGTTGGGAAGAAGATTGAACGCGGTGTTGATCCGATGGAATGTGTCGCTATGGGCGCTGCTATCCAGGCGGGTGTTTTATCCGGGGAAGTAAAGGATCTTGTCTTGCTGGATGTTACTCCCCTCTCTCTGGGCATTGAAACACTTGGCGGCGTTACCACTCATTTAATCGAAAGAAATACGACTATCCCGACAAAGAAGAGCCAGGTTTTTACCACCGCGGAAGATAATCAGGGAAGTGTTGAAATACATGTTCTTCAGGGTGAACGCACAATGGCAAGAGATAACGTAACCCTTGGAAAATTTCATCTCACGGGAATACCTCCGGCTCCGAGAGGAATTCCGCAGATAGAAGTGTCTTTTGACATCGATGCTAATGGGATAATTAACGTTCATGCGAAGGATCTTGGCACGGGAAATGAGCAGAAGATTACGATAACCGCTTCAACAAAACTGAGCCAGGAAGAAATTAATAAGATGGTGAAGGATGCTCAGAATTATGCCGATCAGGATAAACAAACAAAGGAAAAGGTTGAGACCAAAAATAAGGCTGACAACCTGGCGTATAGCGCCGAAAAGACATTGAAGGATTTGGGTGACAAAATAGATAGCGCGCAAAAGCAGAAAGTAGAAAATGCGGTCAAAAACCTGAGAGAGGCCATAAAATCGGAAGACGAAAATACGATGAAACAAAAGATGGATGAGTTAACAAACATCCTGCAGGAAATCAGTTCAAAGATTTATCAGGAGGCCGCAAAGAAGGAAGGCCATAAAACGCCTCCCGGTGGCGGCGGCGGTGAACAGGAAAAAAGGGGCGGTGGTAAAGGCGAAGGCGGAGAAGATGACATTATTGACGCCGATTATGAAGTGAAGAATTGAGAATATTCGTTATCAAAAAGAAATACAAATTGTAAATAGTGCTTTTAAAAAATCAGATCCCCAATTATTATCGTAATAATAATTGGGGATTTTGTGTTTTTACTGCTTTTCTATGACAATGTCCGATTCTTTTTCCATAATCCAATTCCAGATACTGGCGGCATTTATTCTGGATATAATTATCGGTGATCCGCAATGGCGTTTTCATCCCGTAAGGATGATAGGAACATCCGTTAATTGCCTGGAATATGTATTACGCAGATTACCACTTCCGGAACGGTTAATGGGTGTGTTGTTAACCCTGGGTGCCGTGTCCGGCGTTGCTGTAATTTCTTATGAAATACTGTATTTTTCGAAACAATGGAATCGTATTTGTGAAGTAATAGCAGGAGTTGTTATTGTTTATTTTGCAATTTCCATAAAGAATATGGCCGATGAAGCAAAAAAAGTACTCGTTGCGCTTCGTGCGAACGATATAACAAATGCCAGACGTATGTTATCCCGTATTGTGGGGCGCGATACGGCACATTTGAATAAAGATCAAATAATACGTGCATGCATAGAAACAGTGTCCGAGAGCAGCGTCGATGGCATCTTGGCGCCGTTGTTTTATGGTTTTATCGGAGGGCCGGTTGCTGCGTTAACCTACAGGGCGGTGAATACGCTGGATTCAATGGTAGGGTATAAAAATGAAAAATATATAAAGATGGGGTGGGCGTCAGCGAGATTGGATGATATCGCCAATTATATTCCGGCAAGGCTATCTGCCTTGTTTATTCCTGCCGCATCTTTTTTGTGCGGATATGGGTTTATTCCATCATTTAAGATGGCCATTCGGGATGGAAGGAAACATGAAAGCCCCAATAGCGGAATATCCGAAGCGGCTTTTGCAGGCGCATTGGGAGTTCAACTGGGTGGGCCAAGCGCCTATGAAGGAGAAGTTGTTGATAAGCCGTATATCGGCGATAACGAAAAACAGATAACATTGAAATCGCTGGAAATGGCATTAAGACTGATGCTCGTTACATCTGTATTGTTTTTAATAGGTGGGATCGGTTTTATTCTCATTGTTAAATCTATATGAAAATTGTTAAAAACTTTTTGGAAACATTAGATCCGAGGACAAAAATCATATCGTCCTTTTTTATTATTTCCTGCATGGCCTTAACGCCTATCAGCAGAATCAAGGATTTTGGAGTATATTTTTTATTCATAGTGGCAATTTCCTTGTTTTCTGATATTTCACCTGCGCGGATACTCAGAAGACTTCGTAACGCTCTGTGCCCCATAGTTATTTTCCCTGTTCTGATACTAATAATTCTTTTTTCAGGAAAGCTGTTTGTTTGTTATTTTTTTAAAGTGGGCGCTTCCGTGTCAAATATCTTGAAAGATGAAGCATGGTTTTTTTTGTTTTTCATGATCAAACTTGATTTATCTCTCATATTAATTGCCGTTGTATTATCAATGATATCCTATACGGATTTTTTGAGAGGTTTGGAAAAACTCTATATTCCACAAGCGGGCGTATTATCCGCTTTGTATCATATCTTTCAGGTAATCAATACTATGAAGAGGTTGATACGGTTTGAGATATACCATTTTCTGGGTGGTAAATACCGGAAAACCATACGAAAATATACGCATCCCGTAAATAAATTATTGGACAAAATATTATCATCTCCGGAAAAAGATAGTAGTGTGAAATTAATGTGTACTGGTGAAGAAATGTGCGGTGCAACATCTTTGCGATTCTCGTATAGAGATTTCTTATTTATATTGGGCGTAATTGCTTTATTAATATGCATCATCTCCGGAGTCATTTATAAAATAGAAGATATAAAGATAAATAACATACATGTGTGGAAAAATTTATCGATATGATTCTTGCTTATATACGGCAAGAGGATATTTCCCAAATTTTTGCAAATCCATCATTCTTGTTCCCAAGGTTCTGCTTCGGAATACAATTGTGAAGGAAGCTCATGCTTCCTGTTTTCCAGTTGTCGAATCTGTTTCAAATGTAGTACGATATGTGAAAATCATTTTTATCTCTTTCCATGAGGGCATATTGATTTCTTATTCATAAACGCAATTGTTCTTATTCAACTTCTAACCAGACACTTGTGATCTGTATTAAGAAGCTATGGCTGATACATGATTAGTAATTGTCCGTGCCACCTCGATATCAATTTACAATTGATAAAGTAATCTCATCTGCTATACTGTTTCCAAAGTACAAGCGTAGTGCAGAGTCAACTCAATAACCATTTTTTAAAATAGAAGAAAACTGTCATGGAAATGAATTCTCATACAGGAAACATTTGTTATACAGAAGATATTTGTGCCGACGGGATATGTTGTTTTATGAGTATCCCGAGGAAGCAAAATCATTTGGGCATATGGAAAAGTTTGTTTAAGAAGAGAAGCGCGTCGTATGGTATTAAATTGCTATATACCTCCCTTCACGGGAAAGATATTGTTTATAATCCATGCAAGTGTTTGGAGTTTTATTTGAAGTGGAAAGATGATTCACCGGATAATGTGCAAATATTACTGCGATGTGCCATGTTTGATAGAAAACGCAGGCCGTATGTATGCGGAGCATTTCCGGAGAAGAAGGATAGTTTTATGCACGATGTGCCCGCCCCGTGTGTTTATAACGAGTATATTGCTCCGAAAGAATATGTTGAATTGAAATACACACATGTTTTTCGTTTGTTTTATGCCATTAAGGACGATCAGACTCTTTTGAGGAAAATATCTCCCAACGGTTCTGCAGAGGAAACAAGAAAGAGATTGGAGCAATGTAATGATGTTGTAAAAATAAGCGCTATATGGAATGAGAAACCTTCGGAATATTTTCTCATAGAAGTGCCCAAGGTCTCTTCTGTTCTCCTGACTTCGGATTTTCATCCGAGGATTAAAAATATAAGACAGGCATATAACCGATGGACAGGACATATTGACACATGGCTTGAAAAGCATTACGGTGGAAAATGGAGCAACAATCTGGAACAGGCGTTAGAAGTGGAAGATGAAAGACTGGGACGGAAAAAGGACACGAACACACCTAAAAGCAAGAAGAGAAGTTGAAAAAATTTTCGGGAGGGGAAAAATATAGTGCTTGCAAAAGGTACTGGCTGAAGATAAAATGTGTTCTTTCTGAAATGTCGAAAAAGATTTATATAGATGATGAGAATGAGTAGAAGCGGAAAGTTCATAATATATGTTCAGATACTGGTTACGGTGTGTTTGGCGTTATGTACTACGAGCATTATTAATAACTGCCCAAAGAAACCAGGCGCATTTCCATGCAAGGAACATGTGTGCGGCTGCAAGTCTGAAACGGATTGCATGACGCATTGCTGTTGTTTTCCTGCCGGAGATAGTCAGGGGATTCATAACAATGCAAAAGAAGACAAAAGCGGCCTTCTTTCATTCATCAGCAGCTTGCAATGCAAATCGGGAAGTGACGCGGTCTCGTTTATTAATAGCAATCTTAAATACATAGTAGAAGTTAATACCATCTCTCATCAGTTGGTATTTTTGTGTTTTCTCTCCAATGTTCCATTCATTCATCCATGCGAACCTATAGTTTCGCCGCCTGAAAAACCCCCGCGTTATTTTCTCTCATAAACCAAACCTTTCATTGTAATTGCATAATAATATACTTGTAGGATAGGCTCATTACGTCGAGTGCCTGGAGATGTTGTTTGCTTATTTATCTCTGATCCTCTGTTTTTGGATTATTGTGAATTCCACGGTGTATTATTGTATGTCGTCGGATATGAATAATGTCCGGTAAAACTGCATTCATTTTAAAACAGGAGAAAATAACGTATGTTAAAACGGAAACGATATCTTTCCATTGTCACTGTTTTCGGGGCAATGCTTATTTCAGGAAACGTCATGGCTCATACAACGGTAATGTCAAAGAATACTCCGGATAATTACAGTTCCCGCGATGAGCTTGAAGGAACAACCAGCCTCAATCATTTTAGTATACCGCACGGCTGTGCGGGGCAGCCGGTAAAGGCGCAAAGCGTTGTTTTTCCTAATGGAGCAGATTCCATTGCCGAGCGTTCCGACACCGGCGATTCAGTTACTCTTGCAGATCATATAGAAGGCAACCCTATTATGGGGGCAAAACCGGCGGTTAATAGCCTTTTTAAAAAGGTCGAAAAACTGACAGGAACTGTTCCTGCATTTACTTCACATGGCTCTGAAACAACAGAGGATACCAGGGCTTTTGTATATACAAAAGGGAAACTTGAGGACGGGTATTTGGGGCTTCTTCCATGGACTGCAACATTTCCTACGTTTAAATCGGATTCCTGCGTAACAGCATTGACCGTATACATTGCCATTGCCAACTATTGCACCAAATCCACTGATGAGGATGACGATGACCGCGCCGATATATGGATGGGGCGTACTACGGAGAAGTTTGACGATGAAGACGTCGTTTCCGTTGACTTTTGGCCGTATCTGAAAATCGTAAGGGACCTTGAGACTAATCCCATTGATGAAAGCTGCGGTGAGGGATTTGAGATCAGTGTGTATCCTTCTGATGAAGCGATTGATGAATATCTGCCGGTAGATGGATATTGGCCTGCAAAAAGCAATGGGGATAAAAATGGCAAAGATGATGATGACGACCATGGTGACCATAAAGGGCACAACCATTGATGAGATTGTTCCTATCTCGATGATTGGTGAAGGTTCACATTTCTTATTAATCTGATTGAGGTGATTTCATTACAGTTTTCCCTTGCGTAGAGACAGGTTTTAAACCTGTCTCTACATTGTTTTTCTCTTTTCAGAGAAGGACCGTGATATGAGAATTTCAGTAACAATATTTTTGTTCATACTATTGGTCAACAGAGTTGTTTTCGCTTTAGGAGAATGTGGTCTCTCCTGTTGTCTCTCAGACGTAACGACTTCAGACGTAATTTTTGGAGATAAATTTGGATTGTCACTTCAGTATGAATACACGAAAATGGGTACGATACGAGATGGAGACAGCCACATCGGTCATAATGCTTTATTGGATGAAATAGCTTCCGATTGGCCTGATATACCGGAAGGGACGGAAAGTTTTTCAATACCCACAAGGATGATTATGCAGAAGTATACATTTGTAGGATCGTATACAGCTTCAGACCGGTTACAATTTTTGGCTTATATCCCATATCTTATAAATGATATGGATATGAAAATGAGGATGCGGCATCAGATGGACGGAGATGATTTCATGGATATGGATATGAAAATGGAGATGGAGACTATTGAAGGACTGGGTGATATATCTATTATGGGATTATATACAGTGCATGCAGATTCGTATGATCATCCGACAAAAAGGCTTCTGGCGGGGTTTGGATTGAAAACCCCTACGGGAAAAAACGACGAAAATTATGATTCCGGCAATCGTGTTCACGCTATGATGCAATTGGGAACGGGATCATGGGATCCGTTGTTTCTCATTAATTATATGCGTGAATTTTATCCATTGGTCTTGCAGGGAAATTTGCTCTACCACGTTTCAACGGAGGGAGACGAGGGCTACGAGTTCGGAGACCAAATTTCAATAGATATTATTGCCAGGCATCATGTGAATGATTATATAAGCCCCGGACTGGGATTAAACGGACTCCATACCGGCAGTGACAAGGATGATGATGATAATTTTTCAAGCCCTGAAACTTCCTTGCTGGACAATCCTGACAATACCGGCATCACTGCATTTTATATTACTCCTTCCGTTAATGCGAAAATTCCTAAGACAGGATGCAGCGCCGATCTGAAATTTCAGTATCCATTGTATCAGCATGTGAGAGGTATTCAGCAGGTAGTGGATTGGAGAATACTTGCATCAGTTGGATGGAATTTTTGAGAAGGAGGAAAATATCGCTCATTGAAAAACTCTTAAGTGATTCCAATATTAATACCCACAGGACTTCAGGTTCTGAGGGTGTTTATTTATAAGCAGGGTTGATTTCTCCATGAAACCTTGATACATTCTGTCTTCTGTCTTGAGAAACGAAACCGTTCATTATTGTATTGGTTTGATCAGGGTAAAAATCGATGGAATTATTCCATGGAGAACCCGCCCCTTACCCTCCCGAGAGGGGAATAAGCGAAGTCACCTCTCGGGAGGGTAAGGGGTGGGTAAATCACCAATGAACGCAGAGGTGCAAATGAAATGAAAAAAGATAATTATCCGCGAATAGTAATTGCCGGCACTCATAGCGGTGCCGGGAAAACAACCATTACGTTGGGATTGATGTCTGCGTTGAAGGGAAAGGGGTATTCGGTGCAGGGATTCAAGGCAGGTCCCGATTATATCGATCCTTCACACCATACGGCCATCACAGAAAGATTTTCCCGTAATCTGGACACATGGCTCATGAACAATGATGTATGCCTTGAGTTATTTGAGCATGCTTTCGGCGATGCCGATATTGCCATTATAGAAGGGGTGATGGGATTATTTGACGGCCGCCTGAACGGAACGGAAATGGGAAGTTCTTCATATCTTGCGAAGTTGCTGGATGCGCCGGTAATTCTGGTGATGGACGCGAAGGGCATGTCGAGGAGCGCGGGCGCTATTGCCCTTGGGTTTAAAAAGTTTGACGAGAATCTGGCAATACATGGGATAATTTTAAATAGAGTTGGCAGTGAGCGGCATTATAATTCTCTTAAAAAATCAATAGAAGAAAATAGCGGTATTCCTGTTATTGGATATTTGCCGAAGGATGATGAAATAAAGCTGCCGGAGCGCCACTTGGGGCTTGTGCCCTCTATAGAGCAGGAATTTTCCAAAGCTGTGTATCAGAAAATAGGCGATACAATGTCAAAAACGGTTGATATAAAAAAATTAATTGACATTGCCTTTGCCGCAAACAGGCTTTCTCATTTTCAAAAGACGATATATAGCGGAATTATTGAGAAGTATCCTTTGAGAATAGCGGTTGCCATAGATGAGGCGTTTAACTTTTATTATCATGATAATCTTGATTTATTGGAGGCATACGGCGTTGAACTTGCGTATTTCAGTCCAATGTATGATAAATATGTGCCGGCGGACGTTTCTGCCGTTTATATAGGCGGTGGTTTCCCGGAATTGCATGCCCCTTTGCTTTCGTCAAATACCACTATGAAGGAGTCAATAAGAAAGGCGTATAAGAACGGCGTGGTATTTTACGGTGAGTGCGGCGGAATGATGTATTTGCTTGAGCATATGGTGACTTTTAATAAAAATTCATACGAGATGTGTGGTCTCTTTAAGGGCGGAACAAAAATGGAACAAAAGAGGCAGGGATTAGGATATATTACTGTAAAGGGAATGCACGATAATTTGTTGTGCAGGAAAGACGAAGTGTTCAAGGCTCACGAATTTCATTGGTCATTGTTGCAGAATATTCCCGAAAATACACTTTATGCCTATGAAGTCGGGAAATGTGATGGAGATAAACCAAAATCGGAAGGTTTCTTTACATCGCATGCGCTTTGTTCGTATGTTCACGTCCATTTTGCTTCCGATATGAGATTGTTAAAGCGTTTTCTTGAATCAATAAGAATAATGGCTTCGTCATGATAGTGGAAAATACATTAGCTGTGTGCAATTGACTCCTATTGTGTACAAAATTAAAATTATTTTATCTTCAATTCAGGAAGGATAAAATGGCAGAGGGAATTTTATCAAGAGGCACTATTTTTTCTGCAGCGCCCAGTTTAATTGCCTCTTTAGGCATACCGAAAACGACACAACTCTCTTCATCCTGAGCAATGGTATTTGCCCCGGCTTCTTTCATTTTTAAAAGGCCGTGCGCGCCGTCATCCCCCATTCCTGTCATAATAACCCCGATTGCATTGGCGCCTGCGTATTTTGCAACTGATTCAAATAATACTTCTACAGACGGCCTGTGCCGGCGAACAGGAGGTTCCTGGGTTGTAGTAACGTAATAACGAGCGCCGCTTCTCCTGAGTTCCATATGATAATCTCCCGGTGCGATGAGCGCAATGCCGGGAACAATGCTTTCTCCATCTTTCGCTTCGCTTATACGAATGGAACACAAGGAGTTTAGACGATCTGCGAATGCTTTTGTAAATAATTTGGGCATATGCTGCACAATTAATATGCCCGGGGAATTCGGAGGCATTTGTGTTAATACTTCTTTCAATGCTTCAGTGCCTCCGGTGGAGGCGCCGATGGCAACGATTTTATGGGTAGTTTTAATCAAAGCCTGGGTTTGCACACGTTTTATTTCTGTTTTTTTAACTAATTTTTTTTGAATTTTTATTTTTGCTGATTCTTTTATTTTTTCTGCCAGGACATCTATGACTTCGTTAAGCGAGTTTGATACGTCCAGCGTGGGTTTTGCCACAAAGTCAACTGCGCCAACTTCCAATGCTTTTAATGTGGTTTCACAGCCTGCCTGCGTTAAAGAGCTCACCATGATCACAGGCAGCGGATAATATGCCATTAATCTTTGCAAAAAAGAGATGCCGTCCATTCTTGGCATTTCTACGTCTAAAGTGACAACGTCCGGTTTTAACGCCACTATTTTATCTCTGGCGACAAAAGGGTCAGGCGCGGCTCCGACTACTTCAATGTTCGGATCTTTGCTTAGTCCGGTAGAGAGGATTTTTCTTACTACCGCGGAATCGTCAACAATTAAAACCTTTATTTTATTGCTCAACCCATAATCTCCTTAAAATTATTTTTGATATACCGTCGGAATGACATATTTAAATTTAGTGTTTGTGCCTGCGAGGCTTTCCGAATGGCCAATAAAATTGAAAATTTAATAAGGAAATAGTAAAGATATCTTCAGGATATAACGGTTTATTATTAATTTTCTTGAAAGGTTTGCAGAAATTTGTTTTATTTATCCTTATGGAAATCAATAAAAATACAGTAATTAAAGATCTGATAGAAACACACCCGGAAACGCTTGCGGTATTCAAAAAATATAATTTGGTTATAGCTGGCGGAGTACGAGGCCCTAATGAGCCGATAGCATTTTTTGCGAAAGCACATGAGGTTGATTATGATACGTTGGTGAGGGAATTAAACGAAGCTATCGAAAAAGGCGGCGGAGAGCATGTAGAACTTCCTTTATTAGAGGTAGATAAGGTATATGAAAAGTTTGTGAAGTCTGCGATTGTTTTGACTCTTACGGTAGGGGTGACATTTGGTGCAATTATACTTAGTTACATTGCGATTAAACTGGATTTCAGTTCGACGTATTATGCGCTTATTCAGGCACATGGCCATGCGCAGTTATTAGGATGGGTAGGGCTTTTTATCATGGGGTTTGCATTATATATTATCCCGAGAGTGAAAAATACCGAACTAAAGCACAAAAGTTGGGTAAATGTATGCTTTGGGCTGATTATTATCAGTATTGTGTTGAGGACTATTGTACAACCTATCCAGTTTAGCTCTATCAGGTTTTTGCTTCCAGTATCTGCGATATTTGAGATTGTTGCCGTTTTGTTGTTTTCATTTATTCTTTTTCATACGATATCCTCCAGCCAGGAAAAAGTTGGCATATTTGACAAATTTTTTAAGGCTGGCCTCATGTGGTTAGTAATTTCCACTTTCGTTAATCTTGGGATGGTTTTTTACCTCTATAATAAATCACTTTATGAGATACCAAAATCAGTTTTCAGTCCTTATGTGCACCTTTACCTCTTTGGTTTTGTTTTTATGTTTATTTTTGCAGTTAATATAAGAACGGTGTATGCTTTTCTCGACATTAAACCTGTCAGAGAAAAGGTGATCAATCTGAGCTTTTGGATTTTTAATGCTTCTGTGCCTATTTATTTTATTAGTAATGTGTTTGCCGGTAAAACTGTTATTGCTTTGCGATTTTCGCAACTGGTGGTATTCTTTTTGGCATCAGCCATTTTTTTGTTTATTTACGGGTTGCGTGTTTTTGAGAAATCTACAAAAGAGCTCCGTGATGTTGTAATGGACAGGAGTTATACAAAAACGATACGTACTGCCTACATCTGGCTTATCGTAAGCACTTTGATACTTATCACAATACCATTGTTGAAGCATAAAACTGAAATATCAAGATTATTTCATGGTTCTTTTAATCATGCAGTTACTGTAGGTTTTATCTCAATGATGATTATTGGCTATGCTTCAAAAATGGTTCCAACGTTTACCGGCATAAATATGTATAGCATTAAACTTTCAAACATTACTTTCATACTTTTAAATGCAGGGTGTTTTATTCGGGTGTTTTCACAAATGTTGGTAGGTGTAAGCGGTGGAAAACCAGTTTTTTATGGCATTGTAGGAACATCGGGATGGTTTGAGTTGGCTGCGATAGGTTTTTTTGGATACAATCTGTGGAAAACAATGAATATAGAAGAACATAAGGTTTCTGAAGTAAAAAAATTCACGGTGGTTGACAAAGATACGAAAGTGTTTGATATTGTGGATCAATATCCTGAGACATTGCAAATTTTTCTTGATTATGGATTTAGTCAAATGGCCAATCCTGTTATGAGGAATACTATGGGGAGAGTGGCAACCATAGAAATGGCTACAAAAATGCACAATGTAGATAGGGAAAAATTCCTCCAGGCCCTTAACGATAAAATCGCAGATAGAAAATAACACTCCCATTTTCAAAAAACCTCAAATTTTCATTTCATAGCCAAAGTTAAAATAATTGATTTTTTCAAATTAAAAATTAGAATATAAAAGCATTATACTTTTATAAATATTCTTTTTTTAGCGTAGGTGAGATTTTTTTACAGTTTTTCCTTGATCACAAGTGGTTTCAGTATGAATGAACAATGATAGTGTCTTATTGCTGAACGAAATGGAGAAGAAAATTTTTTAGTGGATGCATCAGCATAGAGCGAAATGCCTTAGAAATTATTTGGGTGAAAGGGGAGGTGGATGTGAAACTTTCTGATGTATTAGCGAAAGAACGTATAATTATTAATTTAAATGGAAGGAGCAAGTATGAAGTTTTAGAAAAAATGGTAAAGGTGACAAAGTCTTCGGAGAAAGTTGTGGATGAAGTAGATTTGCTGGAAAAAGTAATAGAACGGGAAAAGATTAAAAGCACGGGAATTGGTGGTGGGATTGGCATCCCCCATGCGCAAACATTAGGAGTTACAGATTTTATTGCATGCTTGGGAATATCAAAGGAGGGCATTGATTTTAATGCCCTGGATGAAAAACCCGTACATTTAGTTTTTTTGATTGCTACGAAGGAACGAACAAATAATATATACCTCGGTCTTTTAAGCAGGATTGCACGGTTATTTGTCGATGAAGCCTTTAAACAAAAAATAATTAAATCAAGTTCGCCGGACGAGATTATGCGGCTTATAAGTGAAAAAGAAGAAGATTGATGCAAATTGACTAAGGGGCTGCAATATCCATTAAAGAATACTGACACAATGATATTAAAAGAAGGTAAAAATTAGTTTTAGTAATTTGATGAGTTTTTTTGTTCTCATAATCATTTTTCTCCTCTCCTCTCCTCTCCTCTCCTCTCCT
>Ga0194119_10007176_pt1 | contig 15813 bp, 17 predicted proteins | sample TA2MahC100mmetaG_FD_148620 | JGI IMG/M metagenome (GOLD analysis project Ga0194119, IMG submission 148620) | Freshwater microbial communities from Lake Tanganyika, Tanzania - TA2015018 Mahale Deep Cast 100m | ecosystem: Environmental > Aquatic > Freshwater > Lake | place: Tanzania: Lake... | reverse complement strand
TGACTGCGGGTTGTATTGTCAAGAAACTGAACGGTGAATCCATTTGTGCAGCCACATTCAATAGAAGACTTACCATCCTTAAGAATTTTGTAGATTGGTTGGTGGCCCAAGGACATTGGGACGCACCAAATCCTTTATCCCAAGTCAATAGAAGAAAACAAAAAAAGCAACCACTCCCTAAGAGAGAGCCTTTTACAGAAGATGAAATCAAGAGCATTCTGCAAGCCATAAAGGAAGATAGGTTTTGCTCTCAGTATGCAGTTACCAAGCACTCCTTTTACTACCCGTTTCTTTATTTTCTCTTCAAAACAGGCGTTCGCAATGCAGAGGCTGTTGGTCTAAGGGTAGGTAGTGTAAACCTAGAAAGCAAAAGGATCTATATCCATGAAGTTCTGGCAAGAGGCCTAAAGGGATGCGCCTCCATCCATAGGACAAGAAAGGAAACAAAGAACGGCAAGGAGCGCCAGCTTCCCCTCACCGAAGATTTAGAATTGGTGCTTAAGCCACTGCTTGAAGGAAAGTCTTGTGATGATTTGGTCTTTACATCCCCCACTGGCCTTCCTATAGATGACCATAATTTTCAAAACAGGGTCTTTAAGAAGATTCTGCAAGAACTCAAGATTCCTGAGCGCGTCCTGTATGCAGCCCGGCACACATTTGGTAGCCGCTGTGTTGATGGAGGAATGACCCCAGTTATGACCGCGTTCCTTATGGGCAACAATCCAGAAACCGCACTTAGACGCTACACCCACCAAATCAGTTTACCTGCTGATTTGCCTGTGATTTAATTCAGTAAAAGCTTTAATAGTGTCTATAATGCGAAATGCATATCATTACACATGCTCGTCTGAAAAAGGTTAAGTGATTTCCTGTTCAGGCGTGGTGAGGTTTCTGAGAACTTCTGGTGGCGTTAACTCGCTGTCAGGTATGTTCAAAATTGCAGCCCTGATGTGAGGGTGGACTGAAGACTGAACTCCAAGGTGCTCTAAGAGTTTCGTGCGATCAGTTTCCGTTCCCTTGAATACATGCTTGGGGTTAACATACCATAGACCAGAGATTTCAGGCACTTTGAATATGAGGCTTAGCTCCTTCATTTGACCTTCAGCTTCCATAAGAGTGCGCCGTGAACGAACGCTTTCTTTGCCTAGAACCCTTTCACAAAAAGAAATGAACTCTTCTCTAAACCCAGGCGCCAACTTAATTTGATTCCTTGAGTTCATTTTCTCACACATGAAATCAAAGTAACTTCTCTGAAGTTGTTTAAGATGGATGAGTTTGTGTTGCGCATTGAAATAAAGGCGAACGCTGGACTCTACAAAATGGACCTCCTCTGAAAACAACATATTGTCTTCAATTTTCATCACCTCAACCCCCTTTTTTTTGCGGATTTTTGTACTCATTGAATACAGAATTTTAGTATATTTGTGCCTTGCTGATTCAATAGAGGCATTTTTGCTCAAAAAGAACGCTTAATTAAAGATTGTCTTGTATGACCAAACAACTTTTAGAATTCCACAGAAACATAATCAAAGATGGTCATGTCTCTAGCACCAAAGGTAGCAACATTGTTAAGACAGAAATCATTGAAAAAACCAAAGTAGATAATGATGGGTTGAAGTCTATAGACCACAAACAAATATTCCTTTTACTAGGACATATCAAGTTGGGCTATGAGGCATTATTCGCCATAATGAGTTTAGAAGGACATCAAGTGCGTGTTTTTCTCTTCATACTAGCATATCTAAGAGATATGCAAACTGCTTGCTTTCGCTGGAACGCCCTTGAGGTAAGTGACTATTTGAAGTATTACGAATCAGCTACAGGGGAAAGTTTAAAGCCCACCTACTTAAGAAATGTTTTGAATGACCTAAGGTCTTATAAATTCATAAAGCGCATCAAGCGCGAACACTACATGATCAATCCCGCTTACATGGGTCTTTCAAACAAAAGTACCTTGAGGTCGCTTATCAATGACTACAAAGACATCAAGGAAACAATAGCACTTAGACCTGTCAAAAAAAGCAAGAAGTAAGCAACGCCACTCCTATTCTAGTATAAAAATATCACGATGCATGCATTCAACCAAATGTTAAAACCAGATAGCTATATTTTTAAATTAAGTTGATAAGGGGATGCAGATCCATTAAATTGAATTATAAGTCTATCTATCGAGTTTTAATGAGTACTACATAATCTGACAGAATCTTTATTTTTTCAATCTGATTCATATTAGAGATTGTTGTATCATTCGGCAAAATAATATGCGGGCAAGTTATGTCAATAAAGGTTTTTAAGTAAACTGCCTTGATGGCATAATTGACATTTTCTGTTAAGTTTAAACTTCGGTTAAAACCTGAAGATGTCAATCCTACAATATTTCCATCAGCGTCAAAAAGTGGTCCACCGCTGTTCCCTGGTTGAATGGGTACTGATATTTGATATGTTGATATAGACCCGTGTAATCCAGTTTTAGAACTAATTGATCCATTGGTATATTTGATATCAGATCCCATAGGGAAAAGCGCCATGGGGTAGCCTAGTGAAAAAACCTCTGTACCAACATCTAATGATTCAATTTTAAAATTATAAGGCAGGGATCTTAAGGGCATAAATTCATTAGCCACTATTTTCAGGATTGCCAAGTCACTGCTCTTATCTGCCCTAAGTACAATAGCAGGATATTTTTCTTTGAGACCATTACGCACAAATTCAACTTCAATTTCTTTAGCATCATCAATTACATGTGAATTTGTTGCAATGAGCCCACTCTTATCAATAAAAAACCCTGATCCATTGCCCAACCATTTATTTGGAAAACTAGTTTTGGGTATGACTTCTTCGGATTCCACTGTCGCAATTTGTGTTTCATCAAATTCATAATTGTACTCAGTTAAGGATAAAATCGCGTTTTTGACAGCACTTGACAATAAAGAGCAGCTACTGCCAGAGCGCTTGTATACCTCTCTGTTTTTGCAATCAAGTAGCCGAACCACAACATCAAAACACGCTCCACCTTCGGTATTTAAATTGAGATAAAGTGCAAGGTTTTTATTCTTTTTAATGTCCTTTTGATATTCGTCATATGTTTTTTCTGACCCACTTGAATTTACAATTCTGTATCCCGCCTTTTTTAAATTTTTAGCAACATACTTTCTAGATTGACGAGGATACGCACCAGTAACATCATCAATGACGATATACTTATACTTATCTAAATTAACATCTCTGAGAGACTGTCCACTTGCAGAAAAGTATGATGTTATTGCTAAAACTATATACAGGTAAGTTCGCATATTACAATTATTTATTGCCCCTTTTTTCTTAAGATTTTATTGATATTAGCTTTATTTAATTATACCATCTTCCTTTCCACCCCAAAATGCTGTAATACTTAAATTCTTGATAGTTTATTTAATATATGCTTTCTATTGTGACAAAATTAATGCCCCTTTTAAAATTGTTCTCATAATTTACAACTTAAGGTTTAAACCTCAGAAGTTTATGGGGCTTGAACCAGAAGATTACACCTTAGGATTCTCATTTGAGTTCATTACCCACCCTGAACAGCTATAAGCAAGCGCATTCTTGGGTTTTATTCCTTCTTTTCTTTGAAGTTTCTCCTTTTTGATGACTTTTCGATTCAAAACATGAAGTATAGTTGATTATCTACACGTTATAAACTTATGGTAACAAATAGGTAACAAATTTTTTTCAAAATGAATCAAAAAGAGTAAAAAAGAGCGACCACTTGAACACCTTTCCTCCTTGTTTAATGCATTGTCAAACCTTACTCTCATGCTTTCAATAGTCTACTAGATAGCTAAATTATTTATTGAGTTTTTTATTTCAGACTTTTGTTGTATTTTAACATTTGTTCAAATTCATCAGTAATATCTTTATCTTCTTTACAAAGAATAAAATCAAGAAGAATCTCTTCTGAATTTTCACAACAAAAGTCCCAAACTTGGGATGCTAAGAAGTAACCATTTGCCTCTAAGAGTGATATAGTATCTTTTTTTAGACTAACATTAGCAGGATACTTAACATACAGTATGCCATATTCAAAGTTTACATAGCCGCCTCCTTCTAATTCAATTGATGCTGAACAAATAGGATTGTGAAAATTATCTTCTAAAAGCTGTTTAAGATATATATGATGCTCATTTTTCACCCAATTTGTAGGGTCACTATTTTCTAATAGAGAGGTTTCATTTTCTTCTGAGAGAATAAACAACTCCTTGACAAGAAAATTTTTACCTCTCAGAAAAGGAATAACCAAATTAAAATTAATTGACTTGAATGCAATTGTGTTTTCTGTTTGATTATATGAGAACCATTGACCTACTGCCATTTTACATATTTTTTAAAGTTAAAAACCAATGGTCTTCTTTTTCTAATCCAAGTGAATCCAAAAGATCTTCTAAATCATCTAATCTAGGATATACAAAAAATAGTTTCTTCACATCCTCACTTTTATATACATCATCACAATCTTGAAAATACAAATATCCAAACCTTGAATTTTCTTTAATAACATCCATTAAAGGTGCGAAAAAAGTCAAATAGTATAAATGAGGATATAAATGGGAATTATGTAAATGATGGATATAATCATACATATCAACATCATGAGCAATATTTAAATCATACTCCTCAATCATGTTGTAATATGTTTGATCATATATTGAAAATCTTGATTCAATTACTTTAGTGATATAATCATCAGAATTATCATTTCCCATTTTTGTAAGTGCAATCTTAATACTTGTATTTAAAAAGAGATATAATTCGTTTGAAATAGTTTTTTTGTCTTTAAATAAGTCACTATAATTAACTTTATGAACAACTTTACGAACAATAAATATAGAAAATATAAGAAGTTCAATCTTTCCAGCATATGAAATTTGGTAACTAGAAAAAATATAATTTTTTGATATTATACTACGAAGTTTAATATCACTTAATATCAAGTGAAATAATTCATTCGTTTCATCACAGGTAGAAATATTTTTGATTTCGAAAAAAATAAAAGTCTGATCAAAAATAAATCTAAAATTAATGTTTTCATTTAAAACATGAATGGGAAATTTGCTATGTAAATCAAATACATCTGGTTCTTTAATTTTAATATACTTTTTAATTTTGTTGAGTTGCCAAAAACATTTTGCGGTTGCTTTAATATCATCTAATGCATTATGCGCATTAAAAGAATCATTAAACAGTTTAAAATATAATTCTTGTAATGTAGGCCATTTATATCCATATGGTCCATTAATTTTGCAGAAATCCGTAGATGATTTCATCGTACAAATATGATCTTTTGAGCTTAAAATGTTCGTTAAATTATTTCTCAAAAACTCTGAACCCATTACACCATAGTCAAAACTAAAATTATGTGCTATTAACAAATCAGCACTACTTACAGAGGCATGAAACCTTTGAAGAACTTTAATAATATCTGTTCCAATTAAATTAGCTTTTTCATTTGTAATTTTGTGAATCTCGCTGGCATTTAAAGGAATTGTAAAACCACTTGGCTTAACAATAAAATCATACTCTTCAATAAGATTCTGATTGTCATCGTAGACTTGCCAAGCTAATTGAACTAATCTTGGCCAATTAGATAAATTTTCAACTGGAGCATTTATATCTTTTGCTTTCCCTGTTGTTTCAGTATCAAAAAATAATAGTTTCATAAGTTATCTAAATAAACTCTTTTCTATTCTACAAATAACTTTTAAATGCTGTGCTGAACTTTTCAACCGTTGAAACACACCAGGCAAAGTTAAAACTTGCTCAGCAAATTAACAGCCCAATTGATGATAAGAGGTTTAAACTCCTGAAGTTTATGGGTCTTGAACCAGAAGATTACACATTAGGATTCCCATTTGAGTTCATTTCCCACCCTGATCAACTATAAGCACGCGCATTCTCGGTTTTAATTCCCTCTTCTTTTACATGTTTCTGGAAACCTCACTGCATTCTATACTGCCTATTTTACAGCAAGCTGACCGATTTTCATCGGTATATCTATTATGTGTTGCGCTTTTTATTGTCAAGAACCCCTAAAGCAGTAGAGAAATGGCATTACATTAAGCTCGTTGCAAAAAAAAGATGCAACATGACAGTTGTGATTCTAAACTTCAATTAGATAAAATTTTACGTTTCTAATATCAAAATTATAACCATTCCAATAAGAAACAGCATCCGTTAAATGCTTATTGTAATATTCCATTTTGAATGAGGCGCTACTACTATACAGCTCAATCTTAAAGTAATCCAAATCATCCTCAAAAGATAAATATTTAGAATACTTGACCTTGTATTGACCAGCGATTTTTGGCTTCCTGTGATCCCAAATTCTGATTTTTTCAGAGTTGTATTCGGCGTTTTTGATCAACTTATCATGATGCAGTGCAATTTGGTATAAACGTTGCTCAATTAGTACACCACGTTTCGCCCTCGCTAAAATCTCAGGCATCATTTTTTCTCTTTCAAGATCTCTCTCATTTCTTGCTTTAATTTCTTGATAAAAGAAATAAAGTAATATCAAAAGGATACCAACTACTACAGGCATAGGGTTAAAGTTAGTTGTAATCCCTCAAAATTAGTCAAACAGTCCATTTAAATACCCCTCAATAAATTAGATAATTTATTTGCTAGTTGAACCACTTTTTAGGGAAACCAGCAGCCCTTGACTTGATCTCGTTCCAACTTAGGGGCATACTTTATTGCTGTACAGACCAATTAAAAGTTGACAGATGGGGTCAAACAAGCCCCTGTAGTGGCGAGCGTAAATCTATAGGTCTTGCGCGACTTCATAACCCTCAAAAGTACCCAAAATACAGCGCCTCACCAAGAGTTTGTGAGAGCGCAGAGTCCCTGTTACAATCTCCCCCAATGGCCTCTGTCTAACCTCTAACCCCCCTGGGTGATGCAACTAAACCCAATTATTTATGGAACTCAAACCAACCAACAGAAAGCAGGCTAGAATCAGGCTTGCTTTACAAGGTCCTTCTGGAAGCGGAAAGACCTATTCTGCACTGATGCTTGCATACGGCATTAGTCAAAACTGGAGCAAGATTGCAGTGATTGACACTGAACACCAATCTGCTCATCTCTATTCCCACCTAGGGGTCTACCAAGTGCTAGCTCTAGGTCCACCTTATTCCCCTGAACGCTTTATAGAAGCAATCAACACCTGTGAGGGTGCAGGAATGGATGTGATCATCATCGATAGTCTATCTCATGAGTGGGAAGGTGACGGTGGAATCCTAGACACCCATGCTCAAATGGTAGGAAACAGTTTCACCAACTGGAGTAAGCTCACACCGCGTCACAATTCGCTTATTCAGCGAATACTGGCTTCTGGGAAACATGTCATTGCCACCTTTCGTAGCAAGCAGGATTATGTGCTATCTGACAAAAATGGAAGATCTGTGCCTGAGAAAGTAGGCATGAAAGCAGTAGCGCGAGATGGTGTTGAATATGACTTCACCGTTGTATTTGAATTGGACATCTACCATAATGCAACCTGTACCAAGGACAGAACGCAGTTGTTCAGCATCAATAGTCCTTTCAAGATTTCTGACAAAATTGGTGAGCAGATCCACAAATGGTGCAAAGAAGCAGAACCTGTCAGCGATCAGGAAGCGTTTGAGAGGATAACAGCCTGTAAGACAATAGCAGAGTTGAATGATCTTCATAAGCACAACCCTGCGCTGCGGAGGTTCGCCACCTACTTCAATTCAAAGGCGTTTAAACTGAGAGAAGAACTTGAGGCAACCACCCAACACCAAAGAAATGGCCAGGCTACCCACTCTTAGTAACCTGGGTGAACTGGACGTGGTCTATAAGTACCATGAATCCATGGAAGGACGTCCTGAGCTCAAAAACCCTCAGCAGGTAGTAGAAGTATTGAAACATGTGTTTGACATCCAGAAAATGGGGTTACAAGAGCAATTGGTGGTTATTTACCTCAATCGACAGAACAGGGTAATTGGAACCTGCAACATGTTTAAGGGCTCTCATTCCTCCATCGTGATTGATATGCGTCTCATCCTAGGCGCTGCAATCAAAATAATGGCCTCAGGTATCATTGTCTCTCACAATCATCCTTCAGGAAATCTAAAGTCGTCCAATGAAGACAGAGTGTTTACCAAGCGTTTGGCTAGTGCCGCATTACTTGTTGACATGAAGCTCATTGATCACCTGATTGTAACTCCTGATTTTAAGTATGCTTCCATATTGGAGGATCAAGACCTTGACCATTAACACGCTGTTTTACTAATCTAAACACCGGGGAGGCATTATGTCTCCCCTTTTTCATTTCACATCAACATAAACCAAAAACAATGTACAACTCACAAGAATTTCTCATTCAATCATTACCTGCAGTTCCTCTGGAGGTTCAACAAGTCCACCGCTCATCTCTTAGCATGCAAAGGCCTTTTGTAGAAGCAAATACACAAGCGGTAGACCTTCAGCATCTTCAATCTGATTGCACCATTCCAGTCTTTGCAAAGGACAATGAACGAACCATTGCACACCAAGAATTCATTGATGTTGCGCTTCAGGCCATCAACCAGGTCTATGGGAATGGTCAACTAGTACCTGAAATTAGGGTGTCGCATCCTATCAAAGGAAGGACACCAGACGCTATTCACAAGGCAGCAAACCAGCTTCAAGAGCATGAAAAAACCATATACTATGAGCGTATGGCGTTTGCTGTTGAAATTCCAAGCATCACCCAAGAGATCAATGGGAATTTACTGACCCTTACCGCTGGTGGTGTTCGGGCCTACAACGCTCAGAACCTCTACAACAAAAAAGCGCTTGAATACTTTAAGTTTTTCATAGGTTTCAAGAACATGGTCTGTTGCAATATGTGTATTTCTACTGATGGCGCTAAAGAGGACCTGCGTGTAGGTTCTACAGAAGAACTCTTCATACGTCTGATTCGACTGATGGGTAATTACTCAGTAAGCAGACACCTAGAACGCATGCAACAATTGAACGAGCAGTATATCACCGAAAAGCAGTTTGCACAGATTTTGGGCAAATGCAGGTTGTATCATCACCTTCCTAAAGGGGATAAATTGCATGTTCCACCTTTGCAGTTCAACGACACTCAGGTTAATGAGGTTGCGCGTGCATATTTTCATGATGAAAGCTTTTCACGTCAGTCTGATGGGAAGATCAACTTGTGGAAAATGTATAACCTGTTCACGGGCGCCAACAAGAGCAGCTATATTGACATGTTCCTGCACAGAGGGGTCAATGCGAGTGAGTTGGTGGAGGGCATTTCTGATGCGCTGATTTTCAATGATTCTCCACACAGATGGTATCTGGAATGATACCAAGGTTGTTGTCATTTAATGCGTCAGTCAACAGTGTTCCAGTGGGGGAATGGTCATACGTGACTACCCCCCCTGGTCACTGGTGAATAGGGTATCAAAAAAAAGTTAACAAATTTTTAATGTCAACAGGGAGTTTTTTCATTTCATAATAAGCTTGAAGGGGAATGATACTAGCCTGTTCTGTATACATATGACAGATTAGTTGCCCATAAGTTAAGGCCTTATTGCAATATATAGTTTATTCCAAACCCATCACCAAACTCTCCAATACCTACTATATTATCAACAGGAGAAATGTAATAAACGGTACTTGCCTTGATCACATTATTTTCATATATGTTTGCAGTGACAGTTCCAGTAGTTCCATTGGTATGACCTCCAGGGATAAAATAAATGGTTATTGGTCTTTGACTAGAGGTAAATTCTACCGTTTTCGTCCAAGTAGTTCCAGTTACAGTAGGTGTTTCATTTTGGAAATTACCTGTAGCGTTGGTATAATCCATGGCCAAACTCCAACTAGCTCCTCCAGGAATACTTTGAAAGGGGACCGAAGAGACTAACTCATATTTCAGAATTATCTGGCCACGTCTAGGAATACTTTTATCGTCCTTTTTGCAGCCAGTAAATGTTAGTAACGCAAGCATAAGTAAAGCTACAGCACTGAATATGTTGCAGGTTGGTTTTTGACTACTTTTCATTTGGTTTTTTTTAAAGCATGCTTTGTTCATTTTGACAAATATAGTGCAATTTCTTTGAATGAAGGTGGCCATTTTAAGAATGTTTGGTATTGAAGCAGTTCGCAGCACTATTCGGACTTCGCCTGGGGCGTGAACTTCAGCAGTGGCGGTGTCAGCACCAACTACAAGGGCAGCGACAAGCGAGTGCGTGCTGTTCGGGCTTTACCTTAACCATTCAACCATTCAACAATTGGGTTGTGCGATGGGGCGCTGTTTGCAGGTCCTTAGATCGCGTGAGGCACAAACCAGTTCAGACGTAAATGTCGCCTTCATCCAGTTTGTTGGGTAGTATTTGATTCAGTCATCCTTACTTTTGCCCTATGCGCCTCATTCTATGCTTGATGCTCCTCCCGCTTTCGGCCTTCAGCCAAACGATCACCAACATCCGTTTGGAAAGTTCGCACGACAAGGCTTGGGTGTTGTTTGACTTGCAGGCCACGGCACCGCAGGACATCAGCATCGTGTTTGTGAGCAATACAAAAGGCACGATTGTACCAAAGTTGATATCAGGCGCGCTCACGCGGGTGCCAGCAGGTGTCAACCACCGCATCGATTGGGAGGCGCTCAAGGATGTAGGCGCTTTCGAGGGGGACTTGTATGCGGAGTTGAGTTTTGATATGCGTAGAATAAGAGAAGAGGCAAGAATAGAACAGGCAAGAAAAGAAGAAGTGGCAAGAATAGAACAGGCAAGAAAAGAAGAAGTGGCAAGAATAGAACAGGCAAGAAAAGAAGAGGCAAGAATAGAACAAGCAAGAAAAAAATTGGCAAGAATAGAAAAAAGAGAAAAGAGAGGAGTTGCGATAATCTATCTAATTTATTTTGGCGGAGCGCTTATTGCGGCTTTATTAAAGTATGCCATCTGACGAGTGTCCATTCAGTTTACGGCCGCTGATGATGGCAGCAATCACGGCCAGTGTTCGGTTATTGTTCTATCTGTTCGTTCGTGTAAGGCGATGAAGCCTTTCGTTCGGCAATATACACATTCTTTTTGTTTTCATAGGATACTGATAAAGTTAGTGGAAATGAACTTAACCAGTGGTCCGAAAATTGGGGAGTACTACAAAGAGCCCCCTTTAATTTTATATCAGCTTAGCAGAATGGCAATTTGTCAATTTGTCAATTTGCCACGTTAGCACGTACAGCAAGATCTGTCTTCTTGTATTTCCCATGACCACTCTTAATCAATAAGCCAGCGCTTACTAGTTGCTCTAATGCTCTATCCAAGGTTCTCTCTGAAATTCTCTCAACTGCTGCAATACTCACAGCTTCAAATCTTGAAAACTCAGTAGGTAGCTTTGTGATTAGTAGTGTATTGTTTTTAGCTAAAGGTGTTTTCTTTCCTGTATTGAATTGCTCAAAGAATTCAACTGAACATAATAAGCTTTTCCTGATTAAAATCAATGCTGCCAAAAAGGCTTCATAATCACAATAAAGTTTATCAGAAGTTTTGTTGGTTTCAAAAGCTTTTAAAACGGTAATTACCATAGCAAGTTTCACAATCATCAATGAATGCCGTTTTACTACTGACCCAAGGTATTCACTTTGTAGTGTTGCATAAATACCTAGCTTTTCCTCACCAAAACTATTGATCAAATTCCATTGCCATTGAGTAAATTCTATTTCAATAGGCGATCTTTTCAGAAAGTTATAGAGTTGTAGACAACCCTTGCCCATCCTGTTAAAGGCAACTTCTCTATCTGGACATGTTATACAAGGCGCTACCGATTTCCAGGCAATAGTATCATCTGTTAGCAAAATAGTGAACCTACTATACAGTCCATTTTCTACGTTATCAATAAAGCCAAGCATTTGTGAAGGTGTTCCAGCAATACACAAGGCAACTTTAGGTTCTTCAATGTCATAGTGCTGATTATCACTCTTCAACTGTTGACTTATAGGATCATGGTGATAAGCTGATCTGAGCATAGCTGAAATTCCTGCACCGTATTGACTTTTTGCAGCTCCAACTAGAGTATCTATTTCATCTGTGAATATGAAGGTGGGGAAACCCACGTTGTCTACAATTTGTTGAATTAACTTAGACTTAGTAATGTCAGCAGATACAATTGGTATGCTGTAAGGTGGTCTTTGAGGTTCTGGTAGACTTGCATGTTCCTTAACCGCTTTTAACCAATGTCTATGTTCAGCCTTGTATTTTTTGAAATCTTCTTCAGATTGCGTTTTGATTTCATGATGAATGGCTCTCAGCATCTTGGAAGCGTATTTTACTATGCCCTTGTTGCTTCCCGCAGGTCCAACTAAAGCAAAGTAGAGCATTGGATAAGTTGGCTTATCTGCATAGCGTGTTTGCACATTAGTCATGAGTGAGCTTAATGCTGTCAAACTAGAGTAGATAAACGGCATACGTTCACTGATGTGATTAAATGTCATAATACCAGAACTAATTAATTGTGGCATAAGATCATAGAGTAAAGACTCTAATTGTGTTGGATTCTTTTCAAGAATCTGCTCAAATTCTGCAAATGACTTGGCATTGATCAAGTCAGATACAATTGGATTGGTGAATAATGTTGATTCCATATTGTTTGGTTTTATTGTTTATCCCTCAATGGGGAACAGCACATCAATGGATGCACTGTAGAATTGTCAGAAGTGAAATGTGAATTGAGATTAACGATGGTTCACTAAATAATTGAGTGCACGTTTCTCAATTTCTTCATGAGTAGATTCTCTGTGTTTAAAAACCCACTCATCAAGGTCTGTTTTCTTAAAGAAGACCTTGTGTCCAGGTTTGTAAAATGGAATCTTGTTGCCAGATGTTAATCTATAGAGATAACTCACTTTGAAGCCCAAGTAAATTGATGCTTCATTAATAGTCATAAGCTCCTTTTGCGTGGAGGTAACGCTTCTTTCTAAGAGCATTTCAATGCGTTCTAATCTTTCTGAAATTTCAAATTCTGACATATAAAAATGTTATTTTCAGTGTCAAAATTGAGGAACATTATGGCGTTATAAAAACAAAAAAGTTATGACGCCATAACGCCATAACTTCCTGCAAACCTATATGTAATTTTCTTACTGTGACTTATGGCGAATGTTTTCAAACGAAATAAGCACTTTGCTGTTTTTATTTTGGTTTTTGTTTTTTCGCAGAGATTCAGCATCACAATTCCCAGTGAACAACTCACATGCGTCATTAGCCAAGTATGTCCAATAGTGCTTTTTCGTGGAAAGAACTCCTTTCTCGCTTAATGCAGTGATGAATGTAGTAAGAGAGGAATTTTGTTTGAATTTGATCTTCTCTTGTGGAATTACTCCCTTGCAAAGTGCTTGAAAATCTTCAAAGTTGGCCTTCATTTCGCCAGAGTCTATTAGAGCGTTATACAACTCTAGTCCAGATTCTCTCATGAATTCTTGATCCACAAGAAACTCTGCTTTATTGAGTTCAGATGAAAATTCACGTATCAATTCCTTTGACCTATATGGGAAGTTGCTTAAGACATTTTCTACTGCTGAATTAAAAGCATTCATCAGAACCGGTGTAGCAACACCTTCTGTTACTGCAATCTTCCATTCAATGTAGTCCTGTGAATTAAGCTGAGTTTGCATTTCATTAAAAGAAATTGAATCCAATAAGACAGGTTTCATTCTACCTTTCTTTAAGATAGCATTGAGTTCACCTGCCATATAGGACATAGTGCTAGTGAGCTTTTGCGGTCCTTCTTCTTTTAGAATACGTTTTGCATGCTGTTTAAAGTTGGTAAAACCACGTTGAAATAAACAATCAACTACAACATGAACAGCATTTTCAGAGTGTAATCCATTTAATGAAGATGTAATAAACTTACTTACAACTGAGGTTTCGTCATCAATAAATTGACGTTCTTCTATCTCTAACTTTTCTATGAAAGCAGAGAATTCCTTGAATATTTGCTCTGTATTAATCATGAAGTCCTAGTTTAATAATGGTTGATGCTGCTAGTTTATTTTTATCTAAAACCTTGGAATAAACTAAAGTGGTTTTTAAGTCTTTATGCCCAAGTAGTTTACTAACAGTGAAAATATCAGTTCCTCCATCTAACTGTAGCACAGCATAGGTGTGTCTTGCACAATGAAATGTAATAGTTTTAGTTATTCCTGCCCTTAACATCCACTGTGCAAGTTTATGATTGTTCCAGCTACTGTATCTGAGTCCTTTAAATACAACATCATCAGGCAATCCTTTCTCCCCAATCAATTCCATTGCCTCTTCACTCAAAAATTGCGTTTCTGCACCCTTTGTTTTCTGTTGTCTGAACCTTATGTAGTGTCCATTTGATTCATCATGAAATATTTCAGACCATTTTAGTTTCATGACATCGCTCCAACGTAATCCCGTTAAACAAGAAAACAAGAATGCTCTTTTAATGATTGGTATTTCACATTCTGCCTTCACAGCATTTTTCAATTCCTCAACTGTGAGAAACTGTCGTTGTACATCCTCAGACTTAAACCCCACAGTATACATGGCTGGACTCTTGCTAATGATATCTTCTTTTACAGCTTGCTTCAATGCAGCACGAAGTTTATTGTAATAAGCAACTTTGGAATTTGATGAGAGAGGCTTGCCAGTGTTTTGAATAACCTTCTCTAAATATGATTTAAAGTCGTTTAAAAACTTTACATCTACCTGCTCAAATGTTATGTCATGCTTCATAAAATTCTTAAGATGCTTAATCATGCTATACCAATTCCCTTCATTTCCTTTAGAGGTATTTCTCTCCTGGGCTACTCTTTCTACAAAAGCAATAAAGCTGGATCGTTGTTTCTGTATTGTGTCAATACCAAACTTTCCTAAACGCACTTTTTCACTTTCTTCTGCACAAATCATTTCAGCTTCTGTTAGCTTTTCCTTATTGTGACGTTTTTGTTCGTTGGTCAATTTTTGGAAGTCTGGGTCATGGAGAGTTAATCCCAAACTCTTGAAACTGCGTAATCCCTTTTCATAGTAGCTAAGGAGAAGTTCAATTTTACCAGTCTCTTTGCGCTTTTTCTTAACGATGCTTACTTTCATACTATAGGTTATCTAAGGTTTGCTTTGTTATCAGTACACGTCTTAGCAGCTTCACCACTTTTATCTGACCACTAGAAATAAGTCGTTCAATTGTTCTCTTGCTGACGCCAAGATAGGAGGCAGCTTCAGATGTACTCAAGTAAGGTTTGTTTGGGATGTCACCTAAATTCAACTGGTCTTGTACAACCTGAATTGGACTCTTCTTGAGTGTTGCTACAGCTATCCTGTTTTCACGAATCTTATTCTTGTAGTCTCTGCTATTACAAGTTTTTGAGCAATACCGTGTGTAAAGCGTTTTAGCTTCAAACGCAGTGTTGCAATACTGGCACTTCCTTGTAATTGTGATATTACTACTCATTTAATAAACTTAAAAAGCGTCAGGAAACGTCTAAAGATGTCAGCAAATGACTAGAGATGTCAGGAACCGCCATCAAGTCACCAAATTTGTTACCAATGAGGGTGTTTTTGTTACCATTCAACAATTATGGTAACAAATATATGCAAAAAAGAATCAAATGGTAACAAATAGAATCAAAACAATTCTATGCAAAGTGTTGATTTATAGTGCTAAAATCAAGTAAAGTCAAATACGTCACTTTCCGATACAAAATTTCGAGAAAATAGCGCCGAGTAAATCATCGGCCACGATATCCCCGGTAAGTTCAGCCAAAGACCGCAACACGTTTCTCATCTCTTCGGCCAG
>Ga0194119_10007170_pt1 | contig 15821 bp, 11 predicted proteins | sample TA2MahC100mmetaG_FD_148620 | JGI IMG/M metagenome (GOLD analysis project Ga0194119, IMG submission 148620) | Freshwater microbial communities from Lake Tanganyika, Tanzania - TA2015018 Mahale Deep Cast 100m | ecosystem: Environmental > Aquatic > Freshwater > Lake | place: Tanzania: Lake... | reverse complement strand
GGCCACCCACAGCCACTCCTGCTTGGCCTGCTTCCAGCGTCTTCCCATCGCCATATCCGCATAGACGTCGGAAACATCTCCGGGGTCACCCGTGCTGGACTTTTACCACGCGCTGCTGACCGTCTATCGCGGGTCACGGTCTGTTCCGCCTTGCCAACGGTCCGAGGTGCCCGTTCATGTAGAGCCAGCTCAGCCACTCCACTTCCAGGGTCACCTGGCATCCGATGAAATCGCTGCATTGGCCTCGCGGCGGGGATGTCTCCGCTCACTCTCACATGACCCGTGACTTGAACCATCGTTTGGCCGTGCCTGGAAGCATCGGGTGGCCGCGAGTGCGGAGATTCGACTTGCTTCCCTGCCGCTGTTGTATATACAATTGTATTTACCAATGCAGTTCGAATGGGACCCAGACAAGAATCGAGCCAACCTCGCCAAGCACGGAATCGATTTCGCGTTGGCGGCAATCGTGTTCGCGGATCCCCACGTGACGCTGAGGGAAGATCAAATCGACGAGTCGGGCGAGCGGCGTTGGTATGCTCTTGGCTTAGCCGCCGGGTTAGAACCGATTCTATTGGTCGTTTATGTTTACAGGAGGCAAGCAGTGGCGAAGAAATTGTCCGCATCATCTCGGCCAGAAAAGCTGGTAAGAGTGAGCGCTGAGCGTATTTTCAATAAGCCGATTACGAAGGTACAGCGCGAGCGGCTGGCGCGATTGGCCAAAAAGCCGGACTCCGCGATAGACGTGTCCGACATACCTCCATTGACCGACGAGCAACTCGCGCAAATGGTTCCGTACCGGCTCCGATCCAAGACAACGCTTATTTCTTTTCGCGTCCGGAACGATGTGCTCACATGGCTGAAGTCGAAGGGGCCGGGGCATTTAAGCCGGATCAACGCCATTCTAGCCAACGTGATGGACGCCGAGGAGCGACTCAAGCGCGCTTGAACGTCTCGGCTCGAGCACGTCACAACCAACTGGTTTTACGTCGTTGCCGTCGCCCACCCTGGCTGGCTTTCGCAGCACTCTTGCCTCCGGACCGGAAGTATCGCGTGGCCAATGCGGCCAACGGCGGCGCCATCGGCGCGTAGGTCAAAATTGCGCTCAGCGCGTTGGAGAGTTGCGCCACCATTTTGTTTCTGCACGCTCCATCCCGGAGCGATAGAATAACGGGCGAGTGCACCTCCGCGTCCTGTTGCCGTCCCTACTCGTCTGCCTCGCCGCCTCCGCGGCGGAGACGCACGAATTTTTCGAAAAACGCATCCGGCCGGTGCTGGCCAAGCAATGCTACGCCTGCCATTCCGCGCAATCGAAACTCGGCGGGCTTGACCTCACTTCGCGCGCCAGCCTGCTGCAAGGAGGCAACTCCGGCGCTGCCATCGTTCCCGGCAAAGCGTCCGAAAGCCTCCTGATCCGCTCCATTGAGCACGCCTCGGAAAAACTCAAGATGCCGACGGGTCAGGCTAAGCTCAGCGCCACTGAGATCGCCGACTTGCGCACGTGGGTAGACGCCGGCGCCGCGTGGCCCGCTCCCACCGCCGCCACATCGGCCGCACCCGGCAGCAAAGGCCGCTATGAAATCACGCCCGAACAGCGCGCCTTCTGGGCCTTTCAACCTGTCACCAAGCCCGCGCTCCCGGCGGTGAAAAACAGCGCCTGGGCGCAGACGCCGATTGACCGCTTCATCGCCGCCAAGCTCGACGCCGCGGGCCTCGCTCCGAACCACGCCGCCGACCGCCGCACGCTGATCCGCCGCGCCACGTTCGATCTCACAGGCCTGCCTGCCACCGCCGCCGAGGTTGACGCCTTCGTCAACGACTCCGGTCCGCAGGCCTGGGCCAAGGTGGTGGACCGCCTCCTCAAATCTCCCCGTTATGGCGAGCGCTGGGCCCGCTTCTGGCTCGACGTTGCGCGGTACTCGGATGATCGCCTCGAGTCCGAGGTGGAAGCGCCCTACGCCAACGCCTTCCGGTATCGCGATTGGGTTGTCAACGCCTTCAACGAAGACATGCCCTACGACCGCTTCGTGAAAGCGCAAATCGCCGGCGACCTGCTCCAAGACAAAGACCGCACCCTTGCCGGTCTCGGCTTCTACGCCCTCAGTCCCGACACGCAGGAGGACCGCGTGGACGCCACCGGCCGCGCTTTTCTGGGTCTCACCACCGGCTGCGCGCAATGCCACAACCACAAGTTCGATCCGATTCCGCAGCGTGACTACTACGCCCTGCTCGGCGTCTTCACCAGCACCGAGCGCCACGAAACGCCGCTTGCCCCCGCCGCCGAAGTGAAGGCTTGGCGTGACCACGCCAAACGCATCGCCGACAAGAAGGCTGAGATTCGCGACTTCCTGCATGGCGAGGCCACGCAGCTTTCCATCCTTCTCGCCGGTCAAACCGCGCGCTACACTCGCGCCGCCGCACGCGTGATGGCGGGCGGCGCCACGGATGCCGACAACACGCTTGACCGTGAGACGCTGGACCGCTGGATCGCCTACCTCCGTTCGCCTGAGAAAGACCACGACTACCTGAAAGCCTGGGGCACGCCCGCCTTCGATCACGATGAATGGCAGCGCATCGTGGTGGGCGTGCTGAAAGAGCGCAAGGAAGTGGATGACACCAACCTCGTCCGCCGCGCGCAGGCCAAGGAGACGAAGACGCCGCCCGAGCTCGTGGCGCTCAAGCCCCAAAGCTTCTACGTCTGGCGCGACATGTTCTTCAGCGACTTCTACGGCAACCAGTTCAAACAGGAAGACGACGGGCTCCTCTACTACGGCCCCAACCGCGGGTTCCTGGAAACCGACGGCACCGTGGAGCGCTTCCTTGACGGCATCTGGAAAACGCACCTCGCGCAACTCCGCGCCGAGCTCAAGCAATGGAAGGAAACGCTGCCGCCGCAGTATCCGTTCCTGCACACCATCAAAGATCGCGAGAAGCCAAACATGGAGCGGCTCGACGGCAAGGGCGAAGAAGTACCGCGCGGGTTCCTGTCGATCTTGAGCCCCACGGGCGCGCCGCTGGAATTCAAGCGCGGCAGCGGGCGCCTGGAACTCGCCGAAGCCATCGCCAGCCCCGCCAATCCGCTCACGGCGCGCGTGATGGTAAATCGCATCTGGCAGCATCACTTTGAAACCGGCCTCGTGCGCACCGCGAGTGATTTCGGGCGCATGGGCGAGCGGCCCAGCCATCCGGAACTGCTTGATTACCTCGCGTCGCGTCTGGTGGAAAATCAGTGGTCCGTCAAAGCGCTGCACCGCGAGATCATGCTCTCGGCGGTCTACCAGGTCGCGTCGGTCAACTCGGCCGAGCCGGCCAAAGTGGATCCGGACAATCGCCTGCTCTGGCGCGCCAACACGCGCCGGCTCGATGCCGAAGCGCTGCGCGATTCGATGCTCGCGGTCACGGGCGAACTCAACCTCGCCATGGGCGGCCAGCCGTTTGACGTTTCAGAAGACAAAGACCGTCGTCGTGCCATTCACGGCTTTGTCAGCCGCCGCAAGCTGAACGCGATGCTCGCGCTGTTTGACGTGCCGAACCCCAATGCGAGTTCTGACCGCCGCGCCATCACCATCACGCCGCCGCAGCAGTTATTCTTTCTGAACGGCGGCTTCGTCGCCCGCCGCGGCGATGCGCTCGCCGCGCAGGTGAAGCCCGGCGAGATCGGCGAGATCTACCGCCGCGTCTTCGCGCGTGAGCCGCTCGACGCTGAAGTGCGGCTGGGCCGCGAGTACCTCGCCGCGTCGCCTGACGGCCGCTGGGCCGCCTATGCGCAAGCGCTGCTCAACTCCAACGAATTTCTGTTTGTGAACTAGAGGAAATGAACGCCATGACAAGACGAGAACTACTGCGCACCGCGGGCAACGGATTCGGCGCGCTCAGCCTCGCGGGCCTCCTGCCCGGCGCCGAAGTGGGTCCGATGACGCCGCGCTCGACGCACCACGCGCCCAAGGCCAAACACGTCATCTTCCTGTTTCTCAACGGCGGCCCATCGCACGTTGACTCGTTCGATCCCAAGCCCGCGCTCGACCGGCTGGACGGCCAGCCGATGCCGCAAACCGAGGTTGGCCCGGAGAACGGCGGCGAGGAAAAGGTGAACCGGCTGATGAAGTCGCCGTTTGCCTTTCAGCAAGACGGCCAAAGCGGCCTGCCCGTCAGCAGCCTGTTCCCGGAAGTCGCCAAGGTGATTGACGACGTGTGCGTGGTGCGATCCATGTGGACGGATCTGCCCGCGCATCCGCAGGCCATCATGCAGATGAACAGCGGGCGCTTCGTCGCCGGCATGCCGTCCATGGGCTCTTGGGTCACCTACGGACTCGGCACCGCCAATCAGAATCTGCCCGGCTTTGTCGCGCTGTGCGCCGGGATGCCCAACGTGGGTCCGGAGCTGTGGAGTTCTGGTTTTTTGCCCGCCGTGCATCAGGGGACGTATGTGCCCACTGACGAAACCAGCCCGGAGAAGATGATTCGCCATCTGCGAAATGCGCGGCTGAGTGAGGCCGAGCTACGCGCGCAGCTCGATCTGACGCAGGCGCTGAACCGGCTGGACATCGAGCGCCGCGGGAACGATCCGCGCCTTGAAGGCCGCATCCAGTCCATGGAAATCGCCTTCCGCATGCAGATGGAGGCGACCGACGCGTTTGACGTGGGCCGCGAGTCGCCGGCGATGCGCGCGCTGTACGGCGTGCCCGAACGCGTGGTGGAGATGAATTCCAAGAAGCGCTCGGCCACGCGCGACGGTGACTTTGCGCGCGGCTGCCTGGTGGCCCGGCGGCTCGTCGAGCGCGGCGTGCGCTTCGTGCAGGTTTACTTCGGCGAAGACATTCCGTGGGACAGCCACCACGACATCATGGTCCACAAGCCGCTCGCGCAACAGGCGGACCGGCCCATCGCCGCGCTCATTGCAGACCTCAAGCAGCGAGGATTGCTCGATGAAACTCTGATTCTCGTGGGCGGCGAATTCGGGCGTACGCCGTGGGTGGAAACCGTGGGCCGCATGAACGTGCAGAACGGGCGCAACCACAACGCCAAAGGCTTCACATATCTCCTCGCCGGCGGCGGCGTCAAGGGCGGCCGCGCCTACGGCGCCACCGATGAGTTCGGGTTCAAGGCTGTGGAGAAGCCGGTGCATGTGCATGACCTGCATGCCACCGCGCTGCATCTGCTGGGGCTTGACCACAAGCGCCTTACCTATCGCTACTCCGGCCGCGACTTCCGGCTGACGGACGTGGCCGGCAACGTGGTGCACGACATCATTGCTTAGCGTTGGTTGACGGTGGCGCGAGCTCTTCCTGGTGACGCCACAACTCGCCAAACGCCGCGCTACGGGCACGCAGGTCCGCGAAGGTGCCCTCGTCTACGACGTGGCCGGCGCGGAGCACGTAGACATAATCAATGTGGCGGAGCAGGTGCAGGCGATGCAGCGCTGGGACCACGGCCTTGCCGGAGAACTCCTGAAACAGGTTTTCGTAGATGCGGGTTTCCGTCTTCGGTTCCACGCTTGACGTGGGTTCGTCGAGCAGCACCACCGCTGAATCACGCGCCGCGAGAATACCTCTGGCGAGCGCGAGGCGCTGCTTCTGGCCGCCGGAGAGATTCACGCCCTTCTCCTGAATGCTGGACTCCAGGCCCTTGGGCAACTCCGCGGCGACGCCGTCAAAATATGCTCCCGCGCAGGCCGCGTTTACTTCTTCATCCAGGAGCGGCAGACCGAGCGTGATGTTGTAGCGGATGGTGTTCTCGAAAACCTCCGGCTCTTGGGGGAACAGCGTCACCGTGTCGTTGAGCGCGGCCATGTCGAACGGGCTGCCGTCCAAACCCACGTCCACGCCGGGCTCCGGCTCATAAAGCCCCCGCAGCAGCGCCAGCAGCGTGGTTTTGCCGCAGCCGCTTTCGCCCACCAACGCAATGCGTTTGCCGCGCTCCAGGCGCAGCGTGAGGTTGTGCAGACTTTGGGGCCCGCGCTCGCCCTCATGCTTTTCTCGGTGAGAGAAACTGAGGCCGTTGATGTTGATCTGCTTCCAATCGGCGGGCAGTTCGGCGTCGGCCTCGGGACGGTGGTGGGCGGCATAGGCGTCGGCCACGTCCCGCGCGGTTTTCACGTCGGTGTTGTACTGCATGATCTGGTTGTACTGCCAGGCCATGTCGTGAAAGAAGCTGGTGAACTGATTGACTTAGCCGAGCAGCGTGACGAGGCCGCCCACATAGAAGACGCGGCCCGGCTCCCAATGCTGATACACGTAGCCGACGGCGATCACGGCGTACGTCAGGCCCACCAGCATGTCGGCAAAAAACCACTTGCCTTCGTTGATCATCGCGTTGCGGCGGAAGGGCGTCCACAAATCTGCCACGCGCGCGAGGATGGTGGTTTCCATCGTTTTTTCCAGGCGCAGCGTGATCACCGTCAGGATGTTCGAAAAGCTGTCAAACAGCGTGGCGGAGATGACGTGTCCGCGCTCGTTCATCTCTTCCTGCGAACGGATGGGCGGCTTGTCGAAGCGGAAGATGATCACCAGCGTCAGCATTCCCAACGCCACACCCACGGCGCCAAACAGCAGCGAGAAGTAGAGCATGGCGGCGAAAGAGAAGATGAACTTCGCCGGCGCGTGGATGTACATGAAGCCACCGTCGAAGACGTTCTTGAGCACTTCATACTCCTTGCGGATGCGGTTGATGGTGGCGCCATTGTGGCGATCCTGGTGCCACTTCACCGGCAGATGCAGCGCCTGGTGATAACGTTCCCGCAGAAAGTTGCGGCTGAGGTTGAACGCCAGCTTGCGCTCCATCAGGCGCGCGGGGCCGTGGAAGCACCATTCGAGAAACTTGAGCGCCACATACGCGCCGCCATACACAAACGCATCGCGCAGGATGGTGCCGGCGCCCTGGCGCTGGATGCGGTCCACGAACCAGCCGAAGAGAATCGGGCCCGCAGCAGCCACCAGATTCGCGCACGCGAACATGCCGTAGACCAGCAGGTACCGGCGGCGCTCATGACGCGCATAGCGCCAACTGGTGGCGAGCAGGGAAAGATAGGGATTGCTCACGGCTCAACGGTGTGGAGCTTCACGATATTGGTGCTGCCGGGTTTGCCGATGGGTTGGCCAGCCACGAACACCAATTTGTCGCCAGGCTTGGCCGCGCCCTGTTCCACCACAATGCGGTCCATCTGGTCCATCATGGCATCGGTGTTATCGAGCAGCGGCGCCACCACGGCCTGCGCGCCATAGATCACCGACAACTGCCGCGCCACGGCTTCGCTGTGCGTGAAGGCGATGAGCGGCAGTTGCGGACGATAACGCGACACCAGGCGTGCGCTCGATCCAGTAGAGGTGAAGACGACGATGGCCGCCGCGTCGATGAGGCGCGCGGCGCGGAACGCGGCATCCGCCACAATCTCGGGCGTGGTGGTGCGCGGATTCTTGGGTACTTCCGATTGGCGTGTGGCGGCCACGGCAGCTTCGGCTTCCTTGGCCACGCGCGCCATCACCTTGACGGACTCCACGGGGAACTGCCCGGCCGACGTTTCCGCCGAGAGCATCGCCGCGTCGGTGCCGTCGTAGATGGCGTTGGCAATGTCACTCACCTCGGCGCGCGTGGGCACCGGGCTTTCAATCATCGATTCGAGCATCTGCGTGGCGGTGATGACGAACTTGCCGAGGGCGCGGGAACGCTCAATGATGGACTTCTGAATGAACGGCACTTTTTCGAGCGCCATTTCCACACCCAGGTCGCCGCGCGCCACCATTACCCCGTCGGTTTCTTCCAGGATTTCGTCAAAGTTCGTCCAGCCCTCGGCCTTTTCGATCTTGGCCACCATGGGGATCTGCGCCTCGTGCTCTTCGAGGAAATGGCGGAGGCGCAGCATGTCGTCGCGGCGGCGCACAAAGGAGAGCGCCACCATGTCGATGCCGATCTCGAGGCCGTAGAGCAGGTCGGCTTTGTCTTTCTTGGTGAGAGCGGGCGAAGAGACCGAGACGCCGGGGAGATTGATGCCTTTGCGGTCTGAGATAGGCCCGCCGGAGACCACTTCGGTTTCCACGCTCTTGCCGTCGGTGCGCACCGTGCGCAGTTCAATCGCGCCGTCGGCGAGCAGAATCCGGTCGCCCTGCTTGACGTCATGCGCGAGGCCGGCGTAGGTGGTGCACGCCCGCTGCGCCGTACCCAGGCACTCTTCGGTGGTGATGGTGAAGGCCGCACCGTTTTCCAGCATGGCCTTGCCGTTTTCGAATTTGCCGAGCCGGATCTTGGGACCTTGCAGATCCATCAGAATGCCGGTCATCACGCCGGCTTCCTTCGCCAGCGCGCGGACAGTTTGCACACGCGCGCCGTGCTCGGCCTGTGTGCCATGCGAGGCGTTGAGGCGAAAGACATTCACGCCCGCGGCGATCAGTTTACGGATAACATCCGGGGAGTCGCTGGCTGGACCGAGCGTAGCGACAATCTTCGTGTTGCGAACAGTAGAAGGCATAGGGGTTCGGTGAGCGGCGGGCCGGGGCGCTCTGTATCCAGTAAAGCACCTGGGCGTGGAGAAGATCTTCGAACGCGGAGCGTGGGGTATACTGAAAATCTCGGGCTATCCGTCATTAGGCGGAATGAAAATATTCGGACCAACACCGGTGCGGCGGCTCAATGAGGCCGTCGGGATCGTTGCGCTTGTCGTGTCGGTGTACCTCATCCTCGTATTCGTTTCTTACTACCCGCAGGACAACTCCTGGAACACGGCGGGGGCAACGGGCGAGGCACGCAATCTGGGCGGCGTCGCCGGTGCATATCTGGCTGACCTCTTTCTGCAAACCCTGGGCTTGGGCTCATTTCTGGTACCCGCGTTTCTGCTCGTCATGGCCTGGAAGTGGATTCACTCGACCGAAGTGGAGAATCAATGGGTGCGGCTGGGCGGGGGCGCATTGTTCTTTCTCGCCGTCATGGCCACGCTGGGTTTCTGGTCTGACTCGCGTTGGTTTGACGGCACCATTCCGCTGGGCGGTATCACGGGCGCGCTGCTGGTGGGCAAGCTTCTGCATTGGTTGAATCTCACCGGCAGTGTGTTGTTGACTTCCACCTGCCTGCTGATTTCCCTGTATCTGCTGACGACCTTTTCGCTGAGCGGCCTGCCGCCGTGGATGAAGCGGCCGGCGTGGCTGCTGGCGGGCTTACGTTTGCGCTGGAGCTACTGGCTGGTGGAAAGCCAGCAGCGCCGACTGGCGGAGAAGGAAGAGAAGGCCGCGGCGCGCGCGGCGAAACTGGCGCAGCAGGATCAGCCGGAAGAGCCCGCCATTGCGCGGCGCCGGCAGGAAGTGGTGACGGATCCGGAGCCGGGTGAGTTTGAGATTCCGATTCGCACGTTCGACTATACCGAGCCGGATGAACCGCAGCAGCCGATGTCCGCGGCTGTTGGTGTAAGCGCGTGGGATTCGGCTTCCAGTGAAGCGCCGCCGTGGGAGACCGCCGAGGCTGCTGAGGAAGTTGTAGCCGCGGCCGCTGCTGCTACTGCACCCGCAGTGAAGCCCCCGCCTGCGCCCGTGGCCCCGCCGCCTACGCGATACGCGGCGAACCGTTCGATCAAGCCGTTGCACGAAGCAGTGGTGGAACCGGAGCCCGTAGAGGCGGGTTGGGATGAGCCGAAGGTAGTGGAGTATGTTCCGCCGGCTCCAGTGGCGGCCCGCACGGCCGCCTCCGCGCCGCAGCCTGCATCACGTCACTATGAGTTGCCGCCCACCGCGTTCCTGAACGAGGCCGACGCGCGCAGCGCGCACGACCTGAACGAGCTGAAGGAAGTGGCCACGCGCATCAAGGGCAAGTTTGAAGAGTTCAACGTGATGGGCAACGTCACGCAGATCAATCCGGGCCCGGTGGTGACGACGTTTGAGTTCAAGCCGGATTCGGGCGTGAAGTACAGCCGCATCACGACGCTGTCGGAGGATTTGTGCCTCGGCCTGCAGGCCGAATCAGTACTGATTGAGCGCATCCCCGGCAAGCCGACGGTGGGCATTGAAGTGCCGAACACGCGGCGCGAGGTGATCAGCCTGCGCCAGATTCTGGAGTCCGACGAGTTCCACAATTCGCCTTCGAAGCTGACGATTGCGATGGGCAAGGACATCAGCGGGCGCATCAAGGTGGCATCGCTTGAGACGATGCCGCACTTGCTGATTGCCGGTTCCACGGGTTCAGGCAAGAGCGTGATGCTGAATTCGCTGATCATGTCGGTGCTGTACAAGGCGACCCCCGAGGACGTGCGGATGATCCTTGTGGATCCGAAGCGCGTGGAAATGGGCTTGTACGAAGAGATTCCGCACTTGCTGACGCCGGTGATCACGGACGCGCGCAAGGCGACCAACGCGCTGCGCAACGCGGTGCTGGAGATGGAGCGGCGCTTGAAGCTGCTGGCGTCGCAGGGCGTGCGCAACATCGAGCAGTTCAACAAGAAGGTGCGGCAGCAAATGGCGCAGCCGCGGAGCCTGTTCACCGAAATGGACGAGCAGGCGGCCGAAGCCGAGCGCCTGCAGCCGCTGCCGTTCATTCTGATTGTGATTGACGAGTTGGCGGACCTGATGATGCTGGAGCGCGGCGGCGTGGAAGAATCCATCACGCGTCTGGCGCAGATGGCGCGAGCGGTGGGCATGCACCTGGTGGTGGCCACCCAGCGTCCGAGTGTGGACGTGATCACGGGTTTGATCAAGGCGAACTTCCCGACGCGTATGAGCTTCCGCGTGGCGACGCGCGTAGACTCGCGCACGATTCTGGACGTGATGGGCGCCGAGCATCTGCTGGGCAAGGGCGACATGTTGTTCCTGCCGCCGGGTTCTTCGCGCCTGACCCGCGTGCACGCCGCGTATGTGAGCGAAACGGAGACGGCCGAGGTCTGCACGTTCTGGAAGAAACAGGCGCAGCCGGAGTACGATCAGAGCTACCTGATTGCGCCGCCCGAGGAAGGCGAGGATGGCGAGGCCGACGATTTCGCCGACTTCAACGATCCGGCTTACGAAGATGCCGTGCGCACGGTGTGCGAGGTGGGCAAGGCGTCTACTTCGACGCTCCAGCGGCGGTTGCGGCTCGGCTACGGGCGCGCGGCGCGCATCCTGGATAAGATGCATCACGACGGGATCATCGGGCCGCCCGATGGGAGCCGGCCGCGTGAGGTGCTGCGGCGGCCGGAGTGGCTGGATGCTCCAGTGGAGCCGGTGGGCTAGCGGCGAGCATAGTATTCGGCGGTGAGTTCGGCGAGCGATTTCTCGCGGCCGCGGTTTTCTCGGAGCACGCGCAGGACGCCTTCGCGATCTGCCTGCGGGCGTTCCTGGCCGAGCTTGAACTTGGCTTCGATACGATCGATGGGCATCGTGTAGCCGGGGATGGCGCGGCGAAGTCCAGTGAGGTATTGCGCGGGCATCTGCGCGAGTTGCTAGCGATTGGCGCCGCCGGCGTAGAGACGCTTGTTGCTCTCGACGAGGCGCGCGAGTGTCGATTCGAGTTCCGCGTTATCTTCCATGCGGCGCGGCGTACCGATGCAATGCACGGCGGCGAAATTCCAGGTGGGCACGGCTTGCGCGGTTTCATACCAATTCGGCGAGATGTAGCTGTGCGGGCCGTGAAACACCACGGTGGTCTCGGGGCTCGCGGCCAGCGCGGCGTTCTGCGGGTTGGCGAGCGCGAGGTGCCAGTGCAGCGTGTTGCCGTTTTCAAGGAGCGTGGGCACGTTCGACAGTTGCAGGCCGCCGTGCGTGGTGATCACCATCGCGAATGAGTACGTCTCAAGGAACGCGGCGGGGAAGCGCGGATCGTGCTCAGCGTGGCGTTCGGGGATGTAGATTGTGGTCACGTCGGTTGTCGGAAAATAGCATGATTACTCGCCTAGCTTTCCTATTGCCCGCTCTGGCTGCGATGGCGCGGCCCGCGGCGCGCATCAAGCGTGTGGAGTTGCTGCCCGTACAGGCCACGACGCGCACGGTGTGGCTGTTTGTGCGGCTGCACGCGAGCGGTGGATTGAGCGGACTGGGCGAGGCGTCCGACGCGTTCGGCTTTACGCGGACGACCAAGGAGCAGGCGGCGCGCATGGAGAACGAGTTGCGCGCGCTGTTCACGCTGATCGGCGGGCGTTCGCCGCTCGATATCGAATGGTTCCGCCAGCAGGCGTGGCCGCGCATTCAAAAAGAAGGGCTGGTGGTCGCCACGGCTTTCAGCGCGCTGGAGCAGGCGATGTGGGATCTGGCCGGGCAGTCGCTGGGGCTGCCGGTGTGCGATCTGTTGGGCGGCGCGGTGCGAACGGTGATGCCGGCGTATGCGAACATCAACCGGTCAGTGACGGAGCGTGTGCCGGCGGGCTTTGCAGGGGCGGCGCGGCGCGCGGTGGCCGACGGATTTCGCGCGATCAAGCTGGCGCCGTTCGACGGCTATCCGCAAGGCGCGGCGGCGACGGCGGACGCGGTGAAGCGGCACGTGGACAACGGCGTGGCGTCAATTGCCGCGGCGCGCGAGGAGGTGGGCGCTGACGTGCGGGTGATGGTGGACGCGCATAGTTTCTTCACGGTGCCGCAGGCGATTGAAGTGGCCGCGCGGCTCGAGCCGTACAGGTTGCACTGGTATGAGGAGCCGGTGGAGCCGACGCGCACGGCCGAGACGCTGGCGATCCGCAAGGCGATCAAGCAGCCGATGGCGGGCGGCGAGATGCTGTTTGCGCTGCGCGGGTTTCACGATCTGGTGGAGTCACGCGCGGTATCGATCATCATGCCGGATGTGAAGCACTGCGGGGGGCTGTTGGAGTTGACGCGGATTGCGGCCGCGGCGGCAGCGCAGGGCGTTGACGTTTCACCGCACAACCCGAGCGGCCCGGTGGCAACGGCGGCGTCGGCCCAGGTGTGTTCGACGATTGCGAACTTCGCGATTCTGGAAGTGCAGGTGGGCGAGGTCCCGTGGCGGGCGGAGGTGATCGATCCTCCGGAGGCGGTGGTGAAGGGCAGTGTGATGTTGGGGTCCGGCGGCGCAGGGTTGGGGGTGCGGTTGCGGGAGGAGTTGGTGCGGCGGTACGCGCTGTAGTAGGGGGGCCTCCCCAATGGCGGTAAACCGAGGTGGAGCCCTACTTCTTCACGATCTCGTCACGTTCCACCTTGCCGTCGCGGATGTAAAGAACCCGGTGGGCATACATGGCAATGTCCTGTTCGTGCGTCACCAGCACCACCGTGTTGCCGGCCTGGTGCAGGCGCGCAAACAGACCCATGATTTCGATACCGGTGGCGGTGTCGAGGTTGCCGGTGGGTTCGTCGGCGAGCAGAATCGAAGGGTTGTTCACCAGGGCGCGCGCGATGGCAACGCGCTGGCGCTGGCCGCCCGACAGCTCGTTCGGCTTGTGGTGCATGCGCTTTTCGAGGTCCACCTGACGCAGCGCGTGCGTCGCCTGTTCCAGCCGCTTCTCCGTGGTGAGGCCCGCGTAGATCAGCGGCAGTTCCACGTTGTGGAGCGCGGTGGCGCGCGGCAGCAGGTTGAACGTCTGGAAGACGAAGCCGATTTCTTTGTTGCGAATACGGGCCAGTTCGTCGTCGGTGAGGTCGCTCACCAGATAGCCGTTGATGTAGTACTTGCCGGAACTGGCCGTATCGAGGCAGCCGATCAGGTTCATCAGCGTCGATTTACCCGAACCGGACGGGCCCATGATGGCCACGTACTCGCCGCGCTTGATCTCGATGTCCGTGCCGTTGACGGCATGGATTTCCTGGTCGCCCATGATGAACGTCTTCCGCAGGTCGTAGGTGCGGATGACAATTCCGTCGCGGCGCAGCTGTTCACCGCGTTGGGTGTCGGCTTCTTTTTCAGCAGAGCGAGCCATGGGTGGTGGCAAATTCCTCTTCTAAACGAGTGTACGAGATCAGACGACGGCGCCGGGGCCGGGGTAACGCGCCCGCGCTAGGATTCAGTCTTGACCGGCGCCTTGTTGTCCACCTTGATCTTGGCTTCGTTCTTCAGCGTGCGGATCACTTTGTAGCTGCCGGTGATGACCTCTTCGCCTTCAGCCAGACCGATGAGCACCTCGATCTCGGTGGCGCCGGTGATGCCGGTGTCCACTTTGATGAAGCGCGCCGTTTCGCCCTTGATGGCGAACACGCCCTGCATCTCCTTCTTGCGCTCGCGCTCCTCGGCCGGGCTCAACGGCTTGGCGGCGGCCGCGGCAGCGTTGGAGTCTTTCGCCGCGGGCTCCAGGTCGCCCTTCTGGCGTACGGTGAGCGCCTGAATCGGGATGGTCAACACATTTTGCCGGATGGCGGTGATGATCTTCGCGGTGCAGGACAGGCCGGGCCGGATCTCCGACGGCGGATCGAGCAGCTTCACCACCACCTTGAAATCCTTCGCTTCCTGGCTGGAAATCGCGCTCTGCGAGGCGGCGAGGCCCGTGCTGCGCAGAATGGCCGTGTTACCGATTTCAATCACCTGGCCCTTGAACGCGCGGTTCGGCATGGCCTCAATAGTGACGTCCACCAGTTGATCCAGCTTCACGTTCACAATGTCGGTCTCATCCACTTTCACTTCGGCGGTGATGAACGACATGTCGGCGATCGTCATGATCAGACTGGCCGCCGAGTTCTGAATGCCGGGCACCACGGTTTCGCCCGTGCGAACGGGGAGATTGGTGACCATGCCGTCAATCGGTGAAACCGCCTGCGTACGCGCCAGCACGTCTTGCGCGCGGCGCAGGTTGGCCTGGCTGAGCGTGATGCGGCGCTGCGCGGCTGCCAACGAGGCCACCAACTGCGCACGGCGGGCTTTGGCCTGCGGCAGGCGCGACTCAGCTTCGCGCACGCCAGCCGCCGCGGCATCCACCATGATCTTGGCGTCGTCGAAGTCTCGGCGGGCAATCAGCTTTTCCGCCGACAGCCGTTCGACGCGCGCAAAGTTGATCTTGGTTTTTTCGAGTTCGGTCTTGCTGCGGTCAAGCGAAGCTTCGAGGGTGCGGATGTTCTCGTCCTCCACCCTCAGTCCCGCTTCGGACGCAGCCGACTCGGCTTCCGAGCTCGACACCGTCGCACGCTGCGCGGCCACCTCGGCCTCCGGCTGCACGCTTTCCAATTGCGCAAGAAGCTGGCCGCGGCGTACCGGTTGGCCCTCCACCACCAGAATCTGCGTGATGCGCGCGGGCCCGGCAGCGTTGGAGCCAATATTAATGTAGTTGCGAGGCTTGATTTCACCCGACGCCGCGACCATCGAGGTCAAATCCTGGCGTACGGCGCGCCCTGTCTGCACGGTGACAATACCGCGCTTGGAGTATTGTATGCTGCCGTACACTCCACCGGCCGCCAGCAGGGCCAACGTTCCGCCGATGGCGGCCTTCCACTTGGTCTTCAAGTAAAACATCTCCCCCGAGACTTCAGACGCAATAACCAAGCCTGAAGTTCTCTTTTCATCATAATAAAATGGATGACTGAAGCGCCAACGCGCGGGGCGCGTTTCTTGTCGCAGAAACTCTGCGAGCACCGGGCGCCCGGAATCGGGCATCCTGACAGGAGGAACAGGCGCAGGCAAGCTATGATCGAAGTGGCTCTGGTGCAAACCCGCCGAGATGAGAGAAAATGACGCAATGCCCTCCTTCGTTCCGGTCGAAGAATTGTTCGCTGGTCGCCACTTCGACGCGGAGATTGTGGTGTTGTGCGTGCGGTGGTACCTGAGCTTCAAGTTGAGCTACCGGGATTTGGTCAGCATGATGAGCGAACGTGGCATCAACCTTGCGCACACGACGATTCTGCGCTGGGTGCAGCATTACATGCCGGAGTTCGAGAAGCGCTGGAAGCGGTACGCCCGCCCGGTGGGTGACTCGTGGCGGATGGATGAGACCTACGTGAAGGTACGCGGTG
>Ga0194119_10007168_pt1 | contig 15824 bp, 12 predicted proteins | sample TA2MahC100mmetaG_FD_148620 | JGI IMG/M metagenome (GOLD analysis project Ga0194119, IMG submission 148620) | Freshwater microbial communities from Lake Tanganyika, Tanzania - TA2015018 Mahale Deep Cast 100m | ecosystem: Environmental > Aquatic > Freshwater > Lake | place: Tanzania: Lake... | reverse complement strand
CCGCTCGCATTCCACGGCGTTCGTCATCAACGCATCCGCGCGCTCGTCGGCGGGCTCAACTCGGTGTGGATGACGGCGGTGGCGCGCGAGGAGTACATTCAGCGGTCCGGCCACGAGAGCCTGGAGAAGATGCTCCGATCAGCCCCGGGGCCGCGCATCATTATGAAGCCGCCCGGCAGCACTGTGCCCGTCGCCACCGACATGATCCTCGCTCACTATGGACTGTCGCGGGCGCAATTGGTGGCCAATGGCGGCAGCATCATCCAGGTGACGGTGAACCAGATTCCCGAGATGCTCTCCGATGGCCGCGCGGATATCTACTTTGAGACAGCGATCAAGGGCCATCCCGCGCTCACCGAAGCCGCCACCACGGCGGGCATTCGTTTCCTCGATTTCGACGAAGGGCTACTCGACGCGCTCGCCCGCCAGGGGATGACTCCGCGCCCCCTGCCAGCCTGGTTCAAGGGACAAAGCAAACCAACCGCTGCCGCAGATTGCGGCACAGTGTTGATTGCGCGCGAAGATCTGCCGGATGACCTCGCGTATCTCATCACCAAGACACTGTGTGAACGGCGCGATGCCATGCTGCAGGCTCACAAAGCCTGGGCTGACTTTAAGCCGCAGGTGAGCCACCGGCGCGAAGTGACGGGCGTGCCGCTGCATGCGGGCGCCGAGCGGTACTTCAAGGAGCGTCAGTGGCTCTAGAAGCAACGCTCGAAGAATCGTCAACGTCGCCGCGGGGTACCAGCGCTGCGACACTGTTGCTGGGGATTCTCTGGTGCGCGTTTCAATTGGCCATCATCCTCTGGCCGCAGCAGCCGATGGTGGCGCGCCCCATGCATCTGTTCTTCGCGCTGACGGTGTTGTTTCTCAACTCGAGCGGGGGGCCGGCCTGGCTGAAGCCCACGCTGGTAGCCGCGTCGGGCGCGGTGGGGGCCTACTTTCTTCTGAACGCGCAACGGCTGGCGGATCGCGTGGAAGCGGTGGATCCGATCCTCAGCATCGACATCGCCGCGGGCCTCCTGCTCGTGCTGCTGCTGCTTGAAGGCGTGCGGCGCTGCGTAGGCTGGTCTCTGCTGGGGTTGCTGCTGTTCACGCTGCTGTACAGCTTCGCCGGGCCGTGGTTTCCAGGCTGGTCACGCTTTAGCGGTTTCCGCCTCGAAGACACGATTGAGATCATGACCATGACCACCAACGGCGTGCTGGGCGTGACCACGGAAACTTCGGTCCAGTTTGTTTTCTACTTTCTGATGTTCGGTTCCGCCTATGCGGCCATCGGCGGCGGGCGGCTCTTCATCGACATCGGCCTCAAGACCAGCGGACGGCAGCAAGGCGCAGCGGCCAAAGCGGCCGTGGTGTCCAGCAGTCTGATGGGCACCATCAGCGGCAGCGCGGTGGCGAACGTCGTGTCGGTGGGAGTGTTCACCATTCCGCTCATGCGCCGCGCGGGCTATTCGGCCGTGAATGCGGCCGCGATCGAAGCGCTTGCTTCCACCGGCGGCCAGTTGATGCCGCCAGTGATGGGCGTGGCTGCGTTCGTGATGGCGGAGATGCTGCAGATGGACTATGGCCGCATTGCGATGGCCGCGCTGATTCCCGCGGTGGCGTTCTACTTCGCTCTCTTTGTAATTGTCGACCTCGGCGCGCGCAAGAGCGGCATCGGCACCTTAGACGCCAGCCAGGCAACGCCGTCAGCGCCGATCTGGCCTCGGCTGTACCTGCTGCTGCCGCCGGTGTTGCTGATTGCGTTGCTCGCCTCCGGCAAGTCCGCAACGCTTTCGGTGGTGGCCGCGATTGCCGCCTGCGTTATCTCCGCTTATCTTCGCCGCGACAGTTGGGTGAGCATCAGCGACTGGCTCCGGGTGATTGAAGATGTGGCGCGACAGGCCGCGCAGGTGGCCATTCCGATTGCGGCCATCGGCATTATGGTGGCCGTGGCGGTGCAGTCGAACCTGGCGCTGCGGTTTTCCTCCAAGCTCATTGCGGGCGGTGCAGCCAACGTTCATGTCGCGCTGTTGCTCACCGTCATCGGCTGCATCGTGATGGGCATGGGCCTGCCCACGGTGGCCGCCTACATCATCGGAGCGATTCTCTTCGTGCCAACGCTGATCAAACTGGGCCTCACTCCTTTGTGTGCCCACTTCTTTGTAATGTACTACTGCGTGCTGTCGATGATCACACCGCCGGTCGCGCTTGCGTCCTTCGCGTCCGCAGGCCTCGCCAAAGCAGGTGTGATGGAAACCGGATGGCAGGCTTTTCGCTTGAGCCTCGTCCTATTTCTCATCGCGTTTGGGTTCGCCTTCGATCCGCTGCTGCTGGGGCAGGGTCCGCTTCCCAGCGTGATGGTTGCCTTCGCTGGTCTCCTCACGGGCACGGGCGCATGGGCGGTGGCACTGGTGGGCTATCTCAACGGCCTGTTGTCGTGGGGCGAACGTTTTCTTTATGGGGCCGTGGCAGTGGCCAACATCGTGTTTCCCACGTTGTCGGTTGGCTGGAATGCAGCGCTGCTTGGCGCGGCGCTGTTGTGTGTCTGGAACATGTTCTTGAAGGCCCGCGTAACCCGCACTCGCGCGGCGACCAGCGCCGAGGGAGCCTGAAGTGAGCGAATGGGCGCAGGTGCTGCCGCGCGATTTCCGCCAAGCCTGCCGCGAGGGCCGCTATGCGGGAACCACGCGCGGCGCAGCCCTCGGCTACCTGCAGTGCAATCTCGCGATGATCCGCGAGAAGTACGCCTACGACTTCCTGCTGTACTGCCAGCGAAATCAGCGCGCCTGCCCGGTGATTGAAGTTCTAGACGTGGGTGACCCGGAGCCACACCTCACCGCACCCGGCGCGGACCTGCGCACAGACTTGCCGCGCTATGCCGTCTACCGGGACGGGCGGCGCCTGGACGACGTGACCGACGCCAGTTCGCTGTGGCAACCCGACTTCGTTTCGTTCCTCATCGGCTCGGGCATCACCTTCGATCAAGCGCTCGAAGACGCCGGCATCCCCACGGGCTACGATCGCTGGGTGCTGCGCACGACGCTACCCACCACGCCGGCCGGCCGGTTTCATGGTCCGATGGCGGTGACGATGCGCTGGCTCACGCCCGAGCAGGCGATTCGCGCCGTGCAGGTCACCACGCGCTTTCCGTTCAACCACGGCGCGCCCATTCACATCGGCGATCCGGCGGCGATTGGCGCGGACCTCGCACATCCATTGGTGGGTCCGCCGGTGGATCGAGTCCGCGACGGCGTAGTGCCGGTGTTCTGGGCGTGCGGCGTCACGCCGCAGGAGGCCGCGCTCGCCGCGGGCATCGATGTGATGGTGACGCATGCGCCGGCGCATGGGTTCGTCACCGATTGGGAAGCGCGTCGCCTGGCGATTCCCTGATCGCCTTACGCGAGCAACTGCCTCGTCACGTTCCCGTGCACGTCGGTCAGCCGGAACCACCGGCCTTGGAATTTGTACGTCAGCCGCGTGTGATCCATGCCGAGCAGGTGAAGAATCGTCGCCTGCATGTCATGCACGTGCACCGGGTCCTTCGTGATGTTGTAGGAAAAATCGTCCGTCTCACCATACGACAACCCGGCTTTCATCCCGCCACCTGCCAGCCACCACGCAAAGTTGCGCGGGTGATGGTCGCGGCCATAGCTTGTCTCCGTCAGCTTGCCCTGGCAGTAGATTGTGCGGCCGAATTCCCCGCCCCACACCACCAGCGTGTCCTCCAGCAACCCGCGCTGCTTCAAGTCCGTCACCAGCGCCGCCGACGCCTGGTCCGTCCCGCGGCACTGCATGGCGATATGCCGAGGCAGTTCGTTGTGCTGATCCCAGCCGCGATGGTAGAGCTGCACAAAGCGCACGTCGCGCTCCGCGAGGCGCCGCGCCAGCAGACAGTTCGCCGCGTACGTGCCGGGCTTGCGCGCTTCTTCGCCGTAGAGCTTGAAGGTCGACTCGGGCTCATTCCACAAATCCATCAGATCCGGCACCGATGACTGCATGCGGTAGGCCATTTCGAACTGCGCGATGCGGGTTTCGATCTCCGGATCGGCATACGCTTCGTGCCGCATCCGGTTGAGTTGTTCGAGGCCATCGAGCATTAGGCGGCGCGACGAACGGTCGAGCCCATCCGGGTCCTTCAAATACAACACCGGCTCAGCGCCGGAGCGGAAACGGACGCCCTGATAGTTCGACGGCAGGAAGCCGGAGCCCCACAGGCGCGAGAACAGCGGCTGGTCATTGATCGGCGTGTTCGACGTGGAAAGCAGCACCACAAACGCCGGCAGATTCTTGTTCTCGCTGCCCAGCCCGTACGTCACCCACGTGCCCAGCGAAGGGCGACCCGGCTGCTGCGAACCGGTCTGAATGAACGTGATCGCCGGGTCGTGGTTGATCGCGTCCGTATGCAGGCTCTTGATGATCGTGAGATCATCCACCACATTGGCCGTGTGCGGCAGCAACTCGCTCATCCACGCGCCGCTCTTGCCGTGCTGCGCAAACTGGAACACGCTCGGCGCAACCGGCAGCGCGCTTTGGCCTGACGTCATGCCGGTGATGCGCTGGCCCATGCGAACGGTGCCCGGCAGTTCGGAGCCGAACATCGCCTTCATGGCCGGCTTCGGATCGAATAGATCCATCTGCGACGGGCCGCCGGATTGGTGCAAAAAGATCACACGCCGCGCCTTGGCCGGAAAGTGCGACGCCGACGCCGGCGCATTGGTAGCGCCCGATAGTAGCGACGACAGTGCCGGGATGCCCAGCCCAAACCTCGCCGCGCGCGAGAACAGTTGGCGGCGCGTGAGCGCCAGTTCCACTTCTTGACGAATATCCTGCATGGCGTGCTTACTCTTTCGTGATCGCTTCGTCGAGGTTCAGAATCATCGTGGCCACGTTGGTCCACGCGGCGAGATCGGCCACCGGCAACTGCGCGTCAGGCTTTGACTCGCCCGTGGAAATCAGCTTCCGCGCTGCCGCTTCATCTTTCGCGTAGCGCGCGGTTTGCTGCGCGGCCACGCGTGCCAGCAATGCCGTTTCCCGCACTTCCGGCGCGCGCGCCAGCACCCGTTGATAGGCGAAGGCAATGCGTTCCTCGGGTTTGCGTCCGCCGTCGCGCAGCATGCGCTGCGCCAGGTGCCGCGCCGCTTCCACATAGGTCGGGTCATTCATCAGCGCCAGCGCCTGGAGCGGTGTATTCGTCACGGCGCGGCGCGACAGACACTTCTCGCGGTCCGGCGCGTCGAACGTCACCAGCGCCGCTGGCGGTACCGTGCGCTTCCAGAAGCTGTACATGCCGCGGCGATACAGATCCTCACCGTGCGAGGGCGTGTACTTCTGCGCGGTGAATTCGCGACCGAACGCGAGTTCATCCCACAGCCCCGCGGGCTGGTATGGAAACACACTCGGCCCGCCGACCGCGGCATTCAACAATCCGCTCGAAGCCAGGGCGTTGTCGCGCACCAACTCCGCCGGCAGCCGGAAGCGCGACATTCGCGCCAAGAGCCGGTTCTCGGGGTCGCGCTCCTGCAATGCCGGATTCGACTTGGATGCCTGCCGGTACGTGGCGCTCATCACCATCAGCTTCTGCATCGCCTTCACGTCCCAATTCGTGCAGATCAGTTCGGTCGCCAGCCAGTCGAGTAACTCGGGGTGGCTCGGCGACTCACCTTGCGAGCCGAAATCTTCGGACGTCTTCACCAGCCCGATGCCGAAATACTGCTGCCAGAACCGGTTCACCGTCACGCGCGTCATCAGCGGATGCGAAGGATCGGTCAGCCAGCGCGCGAGGCCCAGCCGGTTGTTCGGTGCGCCCGGCGGTAGCGGCGGCAGTGCGGCAGGCACCGCGGCTTCCACCCTATCGGTCTTGTTGCGATAATCGCCGCGACGCAGCACGAAGGACTCACGCGGCTTCTCCTTCATCTCCGCCATCACCATCGCGCCGGGCACAACTTCGCCGAGATGCGTGCGTTCGGTTTCCAGCTTCTTCAGCCGCGCTGCCATGTCGCGGAACTGCGCGGGCGCGGTGTGCGTGAGGAAGTACCCCCGCAACCGGTCACGCTCTTCGCGCGTGCGTTTGCCGGGCGGAATCTCGCTTGTCCTGTGCGCCGAAAGATGCGTGGCGAGCGGCGTCAACTCATCCTGCTTCAGCACGCGGCTGTAGAGACGCAGGTCATCGAGGTGCCCCTGGAACTCGCGGATCACTAGCGGCTCGCGCGTGGCAAACCGCACCGGCGCATCGTTCAACACTTGCAACCCCACCGGCTTGGCGTCAAAGAACAACTGCACCTGCTGGCCATCGAACAAAATCGCCACATGCGTGACTTGGTTATAGAGGAGCGGCGCTTCGCTCACCACCTTGCGCTCTCCGAAATGCAGTGTCAGCGGCGCACCCCGCTTGTAATAGGGAACGTATCCCGAGACACCGGTGTGCGCCTGAAGCACGGAGCCCTTATCGAACAGCCGCACCGTGCGTTCATGTGTCGGCCGCACATGGAAAGCCAGCGTGAACGGCTGCTTGTCATCTTCCAGCACGCCATCGCCGAGTTGCATCTTTTCATCCACCGTCAGCCGGACACCGCGCCCCACCGGGGTGCTCTCATAGGTCGGCTCGCTTGCCAGCATCTTCGCCGCTCGGTAGTGGCCCGACGAGTCTTCGAGGCCGCCCTCAAAGTCGTAGTGCATCTCCAACCCGGCGCGCAAACGCCGCTGCAACGCAACCGCCGGTTCGATTGTCTTTTCCCACACCGCCTGCGCTTCGTCGACGTCTTTCTCCTTCAGACGCTCGCGCAGCGACTTGATCTCGTCGTCCATCTTCTCGATCTCGGAAAGCTGCCCGGGCGATGCGACAAACATCTTCGGCTCCGCATTGCCGCGCTTGCCGTCGAGCCCCTTTTCGTCCACCGTATTGAAGAACGCGAAAAACCGGTAGAAGTCCTTCTGCGTGATCGGGTCGTACTTGTGATCGTGGCAGCGCGCGCAGCCCATCGTCATGCCCATGAAGACGTTCGCCGTGGTTTCCACGCGGTCCACTACATACTCAGTCAGATACTCCTCGGCAATGGCGCCGCCTTCAAAGTTGATCATGTGATTGCGGTTGAACCCGGTCGCGAGGCGCTGCGCGGGCGTCGAATCGGGAAGCAGATCGCCCGCGAGTTGCTCGACAACAAATTCATCCCAGCGTTTGTTTTCGTTAAACGACTGAATCACCCAATCGCGCCACGGCCACATCACGCGATGCGAATCAATATGAAAGCCGTGAGTGTCGGCATAGCGCGACAAATCGAGCCACAACAGCGCCATCTTCTCGCCGTAGTGGCGCGAGGCAATCAGCCGGTCCACTACCTTTTCATACGCATTCGGCGCCTTGTCTCGCACGAACGCCTCCACGTCGGCGGGCGCGGGCGGTAGCCCGGTGAGATCGAGCGTCACGCGGCGGATCAGCGTCCGGCGGTCTGCCTCGGGCGACGGGTGCAGTCTCTCGCGTTCCAACCGTGCCAAAACAAAATGATCAATCAACGTTTTAGCCCAGGCCCGGTCCTTCACCACGGGTGGCTCGGAGCGCGCGGGCGGCGTGTATGACCAATGCATCTTCCACGGCGCGCCCTCGTCAATCCAGCGCTTGATGAGCGCAATCTGGTCGTCCGTCAGCTTGCGGCCGGAAGCCACGGGCGGCATCCGCAGCGCGGGCTTGGCGTGCGTCAGGCGTTGGAACAGCGGACTGCCCGCCGCATCGCCCGGCTTGATCTTCGCCAGCGCGCCCTCTCGGGTATCCAGCCGGACGCCGGCCATCCGGTTCGTCTCGTCCGGACCATGGCACGCAAAGCAATTCTCAGACAGCAGCGGGCGGATCTGGCGGCCAAAGTCCACCGCAGGCGGAGCGCTCCACGCCCAGCCATTCACGATCGTCAGAGCAGCCAGCCAGAAGGGAGCACTTCGTCTCATCGCTCATATCATATCGCCCGAGTCACAGATACAGGCGCGTCACCCATTCGGCCACCAGCGGGGGCTTCGCGCCGCCCTCCACTTCCACCGTCGCCTTCCACGTCACTTCCGCTCCGCCGTCAAAGTCTTTCACCGACGCCAGCAGGAAGCGCCCCCGCACGCGCGCTCCGCTCGGCACGGGCGCGGGAAAACGCACGCGGTTCAAGCCATAGTTGATGCGCATGCGAAAATCGCCCTGGACGTCCACCGCTTCGCGCGAAAACTCAGACAACATCGACAAAGTGAGGAACCCGTGCGCGATCGTCGCGCCGTAGGGCGAATCCGCCTTCGCGCGCGCCGCGTCAAGGTGAATCCACTGCCGGTCTTCGGTGGTCTCGGCAAACGCGTTGATGCGCGACTGCTCCATCGTCATCCATTCGGAGACGCCCACTTCCTGCCCCACCAGAGTGCGCAGTTCATCGATCCCGTTCACCACACGCGTTGGCATATCGCGCCAGGGTACCATGGCTGGTTCATGCCAACTGTCGCACTCATCCACGCCTCACGTGCTTCCGTGGACCCCGCCACACATCACTACAACACCGCCGCGCCGGAACTGACGACGTTGAATCTGCTGGACGACGAAGTGATGGGCTACCTGGCCGCACTGGACCTGCGGCGCGCCACACGTAGGCTGTCGGAGATGATTGAACTCGCGCGCACCGAATATGGCGCCGCCGCGGCGCTGATCACCTGCTCGGCGCTCAGCCGCGACGCAATGCGCGAGTTGCGCACGCAGGCCAAAATCCCTATTGTCAAGATCGATGAGCCCATGGCCCGCCGCGCGGCGGCGGCCGGACACAAAATCGGCATCGTCGCCACGTTCCCGGCCACCGTCGCCACCACCGTTGAACTGCTGCACGCGGCCGCGCTGGTGCCGATTCAAACCACGCACTTGTTGGCAGCCGACGCGCTGAAAGCACTGCTGCGTGGCGATTCCCTCCTGCATGACCGGCTGCTGCTTGAGGCCGCCGCCGAAGTGGAAGGCGAAGGCATCGATACCCTGGTGCTGGCTCAGGTTTCCATGGCGCGCCTGGAAGCACAGGTACGCGCCAAGGTGCGCGTGCCGGTGTTCTCCAGCCTTTCCACTTCTCTCGACGAAGTGCGTGCGCTACTTTCCCAACCCGCCAAGCAGGTAGCCGGTTAACTCGGAAATCAGCAGATTGCCCACGTTGTCGGGCGAGTAGTCGATCCGCGGCATGTCATCCACGGTGATGGCGATGGCAAACTTGCCGCGCGGCGAGTAGACCAGCCCCACGTCGCTGCGCAGCGCATCGAGCGCGCCGCCCTTGCTCATCACCGGGACACGTTCATCCAGGCGCCGGCCAATGCCATCCTTGAATTGTTGCCGCCGCATTACGTCCAGAATTTTCTTCGACGCCGCCGGGCTGATCACCGTGCCCTGGTGCAGCCGCTCCAGCAGCGTTACCATTTCACGCGCCGTCGATGAGCCGATACCGAACCGCTTGTTCTCTTCGACGGCTCCCGCCTGGCTCACACCTTCTGGCTCTTGCTTTAGATTCTTGCCGTCACCCAAAATCTTGCGCATCGATCGCGTTCCCGGCAATTCCAGCGAGTCCATCACTTCGTTAATATAGTCTGCCGTGAAGCGATTGAGGACCAAATTCGTGGCGGTGTTGTCGCTCACCACGATCATCAAGTTGCACAGGTCGCCGAGTTGGAACCGCTGGCCCGGCGAAAACTCCCGCAGCACGCCGGAGCCCGACACTACGTCGCGGTCCATCATCGGTAGCAGGTCGTTCCATTTGGCCTTGCCGGCTTCCACAGCCGCATGCACGGCCACCAGAATCGGCAGCTTTACGGTGCTGGCCGTGCGCACTTTTTCGTCTTCGCGCAACCCGAAGGTGGCGCCCGTATCGAGGTTCTTCGCATAGAGCCAGACCTTGCCCTTGAAGGCGTTCGCCGCCTTCTCAATCTTGTGCTCCATCGTGCGAAACGCCGCGGACTGCGCGCAGACCAGGGCCGCCGTCAACACAGATCCCAGGGCCAGCCGGATCAGCATTTCCGCATGGTAACGCAATCCTGCATGCTAAGCTGAAGAGCTCCCACCAACATGCAGTTAGACAAAGTGTATGAACCCCAGCGGTTCGAACCGCACTGGGCCCAGTGGTGGATCGACGCCGGCATTTTCCACGTCCCTGACGGGGGCGAAATGTTCTCGCTCGTCATCCCGCCGCCGAACGTCACCGGCTCGCTTCACATGGGTCACATGCTAGAGCACACCGAGATCGACGTGACGATTCGCTGGCGCCGTATGCTGGGCCAAGCCACACTCTGGCTGCCTGGAACAGACCACGCCGGCATTGCCACGCAGATGGTGGTGGAGCGGCAACTCGCCGCCCAGGGCATCAAGCGGCACGATCTCGGCCGCGGCGAATTTGAGAAGCGCGTCTGGGCGTGGAAGGAACAATCCGGCGGCACCATCAAGCGCCAGATGATCCAGGTGGGCGCTAGTTGCGACTGGTCTCGCGAGCGCTTCACGCTCGATCCCGGCTTGTCGCGCGCCGTGCGCGAAGTGTTCTGCCGCCTCTATGAAAAGGGCCTGATCTACCGCGGCGACTACATGGTGAACTGGTGTCCGCGTTGCGGCACCGCGCTCAGCGACCTTGAAGTCGACAAGGAAGACACGCAAGGCAACCTCTGGCACATCCGCTATCAGGTGGCGGGCACGGGTGAGTGGCTCACCGTAGCCACTACGCGCCCGGAAACCATGCTGGGCGACACGGCCGTGGCCATCAACTTCAAAGACGCGCGCTACCTGCACCTGCATGGCAAGTACGTGATGTTGCCGCTGATGAACCGCGAGATCCCGATCATCCTCGACGATCTGGCCGACCCGCAATTCGGCACCGGCGTCGTGAAGGTGACGCCCGCGCATGACCCGAACGATTTCGCCGCCGGCCAGCGTCACAACCTCCCCAAGATTCAGGTGATCGCCAGCGACGGCAAGATGACGAACGAAGCCGGAACTTATGCCGGACTCGATCGCGCCGAAGCCCGCAAGCGCGTACTGGCCGATCTGGAAGCGCAGGGATTCCTGGTGAAGACCGATGCGCACGCGCTCGCCATCGGCAAGTGTCAGCGCTGCAAGACCATCGTCGAGCCACTCGTTTCGCGCCAGTGGTTCGCCAAAATGAAGCCGCTCGCCGAGCCCGCCATCAAGGCGGTGGAGGACGGGCGCATTCAGTTCATCCCGGAAAACTGGACCAAGATCTACTACGAGTGGATGCACAACATCCGCGACTGGTGCATCTCGCGCCAACTCTGGTGGGGCCATCGCATTCCCGCCTGGCACTGCAAGGATTGCGAGCACATCACCGTGTCGCGCGAGGACATCACGAAGTGCGAGAGCTGTTCCTCAACGAATCTGCAGCAGGACACCGACGTGCTCGACACGTGGTTCAGCTCGGGTCTTTGGCCATTCTCCACCCTCGGCTGGCCTGATCAGACCGAAGAACTCAAGCGCTTCTACCCCACCTCGCTGCTGATCACCGGCTTTGACATTCTCTTCTTCTGGGTGGCCCGCATGGCGATGCTCGGCATCGAGTGCATGGACGACGTACCGTTCCGCCAGGTCTACATTCACGGCCTCGTGCGCGACGCCGACAAGCAGAAGATGTCGAAGACCACGGGCAACGTCATCGATCCGCTGGAGGTGACCGAAAAGTACGGCACCGACGCGATTCGCATGGCGCTGCTGCAGGGCGCCGCCCCGGGCACCGACATTGTGATGAGCGATCAGCGCATGGAAAGTGCGCGGGCGTTCGCCAACAAGATCTGGAACGCCGCTCGCTTTGTGTTTATGAAGATGGAAGCGGCGGGCGTGGAACCGTGGGTGCCTGAGTCGATCCCGGCTGGCCCCGAAGGCACGGCCCTCGAAGACGCCTGGATCTTCTCGCGCTTTTCGCGGGCCGCCGATCAGATGAACAAAGCCATCGCCACGTATCGCTATCACGAAGCGGCGCACACGGCGTGGAGTTTCTTGTGGCACGATTTCTGCGACTGGTACGTGGAACTGAAAAAGCTCCGCTTTGCCGACGGCTCCGGACTCAACGCCGACTGGCGCAACGTGCTCACCATCTTTGAGGCCTCGCTGCGCCTGCTGCACCCCGTGGTGCCGTTTCTCACTGAGGAGTTATGGCAGCGCATCGCGGCGAATTCGCCGAGCCGTCCGCAGTCGATCGCACTCGCCGCGTTCCCCAAGCCCAGCCCGGGCTGGATGAACGAAGCGGCCGAGGCCGACATGACGCTGTTGCAGGACATCATCGGTGCGGCGCGTACGCTACGCGCGGAGTTGAAGCTCGACCCCAAAGAGCCGCTGGAAGGCACGCTCTATGCGCCTGGCCGTGCGCACGACGTGGCGGCGGCTTTTGCCGAAGCCATCACGCGGCTGGCGGGCGTGAAGCTCACGCTGGAACGCGCCAAGGCTCCCAAGCTCGGCGGCGCCATGCGCGCGACACCGGCCTTCGATCTTGCGCTCGCGGTGAGCGAAACGCAACTGGCCGCCCTCAAAGCGCGCCTTGAGAAAGAGAACGAGCAATTGCGCAAGAACGTCGCCAACAACGAACGCCAACTGGGCGACGAGAAATTCATGGGCCGCGCGCCGGAGCATATCGTCGCGGGCCTGCGCGAGAAGCTTGCCGAGTACAAATCGCAACTGGCGAAGAACGAAGAAGTACTGGGGTCGCTCTGATGCCGCTCGACAAGTTGAGGGCGATAGGTCTGGTGGCCCGCGCGCTTGAGGAAGATATCGGCTCGGGCGACATCACCACCAACTCTTGCGTCGCAGCGGAGGCCATGGCCGAAGGTGGGTTCTTTGCGCGCCAGCCACTTGTGCTGGCGGGTACCGAACTCCTGCCCATCATTTATGATCTGCAGGGCGGTGTCGATTCGCTGGAGTTCCATCACACCGACGGCGCGCGTCTCCAGCCCGGCGACAAGGTGGCCACGGTGAAAGGACACGCGCGCACGCTGCTCACCTGCGAACGCGTCTGCCTCAACTTCCTGCAGCGCCTCAGCGGCGTTACCACCGCCGCGTCACGGTATGCCGACGCCGTGCAGGGCACCCGCACGCGTATTCTCGACACGCGCAAAACCACACCGGGCTGGCGGTACCTCGAGAAGCTGGCGGTGGCCGCGGGCGGCGCCGTGAACCATCGCATGGGCCTTTACGATGCCGTGATGATCAAGAACAATCACATCTCGGCTGCGGGCGGGATTCGCCAAGCCTTTGAGAAAGTGAAGCACCTCGCTTGTCCCGTGGAAGTGGAAGTGCGCACACGCGCTGAACTCGATGAAGCGCTGGCGTGCGGAGCAGCGCGCCTCCTGCTCGACAACCTCACGCCCGCCGAAGCCAAAGAGTGGGTGAGCTACATCGGCGGCCGCGCCAGCACGGAACTGTCCGGCGGCATTACCCTCGAAACCGTCCGCGCCTACGCCGAAGCCGGCGCGGACTTCATCTCCTCCGGCGCCATTACGCACTCGGCCGTGGCCGTCGATCTCAACTTTCGCCTTAAGCTGCTCTGACGTGTCCTTCGATTCCGCTTGGCTCCAACGGCGCTTCCCCGCCCACGAAATTCATTGGTACGATTCCCTCGGCTCCACGATGACCGAGGCCGCGCGCCTGGCCAACGCGGGATGTCCGGACCTGACGGTTGTCGGAGCCGATGAACAACGCGCCGGCGTGGGCCGCCAGGGCCACATCTGGCACTCGGAAGCCGACGCTGGACTCTATGTGTCGCTTGTCATCCGCCGCACGCTGCCCGCCGATGCGTTTCCCGCTGTCACGCTTGCGCTCGCCCTCGCCACACGCGAAGCGATCCGCGAAGCAACCGGCGCCGAATGCGACCTGCGCTGGCCCAACGATCTGCTGATCGGCAAGCGCAAGTGCTGCGGAATTCTCGTGAACCTCGAAGCTTCAGGCGCGCTGGTTGCCGGCATCGGCATCAACGTCAATCACGACGGATTTCCCGAAGCGCTCGATCCGCTCGCAACTTCCGTACGCATGGCTTCCGGGCACATCCATCCGCGCGAACCGTTGATGGCGGCATTGCTCCACGCCGTGGACCGCCGTCTGGCAAGTCTGGCCACTGCCGGTGTCGCGCCGGCGCTTGCCGACTTCGCCCTCGCCTCCAGCTACGTCACCGGCCGCCGCGTCATCGTGGACGAACAGACCACCGGCACCACCGCCGGGCTCGACGCGCAGGGATTCCTGCTGCTTGCCTGCGATAATGGTCAGACCGTGCGCATCCTGGCCGGCGGCGTGCGGCCCCTGTAAGCCATGCTCCTCGCTCTCGACGTAGGCAATTCCAACATCACCATCGGCGTCTTCGATGGACCCGCGCTGCGCACCCGCTGGCGCCTGCGCACCATTCACGAACAAACGCAGGATGAGTGGGGCATTGTCTTTCGCAACCTCTTTGAGATGAGCGGACTCAATCAGGCCGACATCGGCGGTGTGATCATCGCCAGCGTGGTGCCGCCGCTCGACGCCACGGTCGCCGGCATGTCCGAGCGCTACTTCCAACAGCGCCCGATGTTCGTTTCCGCGGCCACCGACACGGGCCTGCGCGTGCTCTACGACAACCCGCGCGAAGTGGGCGCCGACCGCGTGGTGAACGGCGTGGCGGCGTTTCACAAGTACGGCGGCCCCTGCGTTGTCGTCGACCTGGGCACCGCTATTACGTTTGACGTAGTATCGGCCCACGCCGAATACCTCGGGGGCATCATCTGCGCCGGCATCGGCATTTCGATCGACGCTCTCATGTCGCGCACCGCCAAGCTTCCCAAAGTCGACTTCCGCGAGCCCGACAAGCTGATCGCCACCAACACCGTGGCCAGTATCCAATCCGGGCTGTTCTATGGCTCAGTGGGAACCATCGACGGGATTCTGGAGCGGCTGGTGAGCGAACTCGGTCCCGGCACGCGCACCGTGGCCACCGGCGGGCAAGCCCCGCTCATCACCCAAGCTTCGCGGTACCTGAAGACCGCGGACGAAGACCTTACTCTCGAAGGATTGGAACTGATTTGGCGCCGCAACCAGCCCCGCTGAACTACTTCAACTACTTCACCGAGATCGAAGAGCACTTCCAGCACGAACGCGGTACTGGGCTGTTCCTACTCTCGCCGCTCGACTGGGCGCTGATTGAAAGCTGGAAGAGCGCGGACGTCCCGCTTGAGGCTGTCCTGCGCGGTATCACGATCGCCTTTGAGAACTGGCGCTCGAAGAAATCGCGTACCCAAAAAGTGAACGGCCTTGCCTGGTGCGCGCAGGTGGTAATGGACGAAGCCGCGCGCATGAAGGACGGCCTCACCGACACGCCGTCCAGAGCCCCGGCCGAGGCGCCGTTCACCTTAGACGAGTTGCGGAACTACCTTACCGATGCTTCCACTCGGCTGAGCGCCGCGGGGCCGGTCATGGGAGACGTCCGCACCGGCGTCGAGTCAGTACTCGCCGAGATCGAGACGCACTACGGGCAACTCGAACCGCTCGAACAGCGCCTCACCGTGCTGGAAGAAAAGATGATCGCCACGGCACGCGCGGCGCTCGGTGAAAGCGACTTGTTGCTGGGCCGCCAGGAACTGGAGGCACACCTGCGCCCCTACCGGAGCCGCATGAGCGGGCCGCAACTGGCCATGCTCGAGAAACAGTACCTGGACCGCTGGATCCTGGAGCATCACCGGCTGTCCCGCTTGAGTCTTTTTTATGTACGCTAGGGTGTTTTCAGTGCAAGAAAGGTTGCCCCCTAGCAGCCCGTGGCGAATGTCAGTTTGTAGCTTGAGGGCGTGTGCGAGGCAGGCACACGCGGACATGATGTAGGGGTGTACAGGACCTGCCCGGGGTT
>Ga0194119_10007165_pt1 | contig 15827 bp, 12 predicted proteins | sample TA2MahC100mmetaG_FD_148620 | JGI IMG/M metagenome (GOLD analysis project Ga0194119, IMG submission 148620) | Freshwater microbial communities from Lake Tanganyika, Tanzania - TA2015018 Mahale Deep Cast 100m | ecosystem: Environmental > Aquatic > Freshwater > Lake | place: Tanzania: Lake... | reverse complement strand
TCCGGGCACTTGGTGGGTTTCACCAGCGGCACCTGATATTCCCCCAGGATGGCTTCGATCCTGGGGGAGTTCTGGGCAATCCAGGCGTCCAGCTTTTCCTTGCGTTCCTTGTCGGGAAAACGGACGCCCATGGAGATGGGGAAATCGAACCTGAGGCCCGGCTCCGATTGCATGGGGATGAGTTCAAAGGCGCCGGGCTGCTGACGGGCGAGGTAGCCGGCTATCGGTCCCCAGATGATGACCATATCGAGTTTGCCGTCGGCGAAGTCCTGGGCCAGGATCTTGCCGGTATTGGTGTTGACGTCGCCGGTCATGGACTGGTACGGAATGCCCTGCCCCAGAAGGTGATGATTCAGCAGCCAGGTGGTCCCCGGCGCCCCGTCAAACATGGCGATGCGCAACTTGGCTTTGGCTTCGGCCGGGAGTTTGTCAAGGTCGGCGGGCGCCTTTACCGCATCCAGCAGGCTCCCTTTCCTGATCACCATGACATAGGTGGAGCGATAGTAAGGTTGGGTAGTGGCGGCCATTTCGAAGCCGGTGGGGACACCCATCACCACATCGCATTTGTAATCCTTGGAGTCCTCCTCGACTTTGGCCTTGAGGGTGTTACGGATGAAGCCGAGCCGCTGCGGGAACCAATAATATTCCAGGGTCTGGTTAAAATCCTTGGCTATCGCCTCGGCAATCTTGTTCTCGTAGCCGCTGCCATCCTTTACGGACAGCGGGGGATTGTTGGGATCGGCGCAGACCTTGAAGGCCTGCTCACCGGACTGCGTCGTCAAGGACACCCCGGTCAGAAGGATCAGGATGGCGTGCCTGACCTTGACGCCCACTACTGGTGCTCTCATGAAACCCTCCCTGATGAATTGAATGGATGAATGGAAGGGTTCTATTTTACGTGGTTCGATCCACCGCGTGCCGGTGGGGACTTTCCTTCCACCAAAAAAAACCCCGACTGACAAGTCAGTCGGGGTTTTAATCAGTTCGGGCCTGATGGCCCGTCGCGACTGACTTTTAGTTAGGCAGTGCGAAAACGGTGAACACGCCGCCCAGCTTGGTGTGCGCGCTCAGGCTCTTGTACGCGCCGACGGCGCCCAAACCTTCGCTGTCGCCTTCCAGGCCAGCCGCCATGCCCACGCCAGCCCAGCCGCCGATTCCGGACAGTACGCCGACATACTGCTTGCCGTTATGCATCCAGGTGCTGACGTTACCAATGATGCCGGACGGGGTCTTGAACTTGTACAGTTCGGCGCCGGTGCTGGCGTCACGTACCTTCAGGTAGCCTTCCAGGGTGCCGTAGATGACTACGTCGCCCGCGGTGGAGACCATGCCGCTCCACAGGGAGAACGGCTCGTCGATCTGCCAGGCGATCTTGCCGGTGGTCGGATCCCACGCGGTGAAGGAGCCCATGTGCTGTTTCTCTTCCTTCTCGCCGGTCTTGACGTTCGCCTTGGCCGGATAGATGTTCAGAGTCGCGCCGACGTAGGGCTGACCCGCGGTGTACTCGACCTGGAAGGGCTCATAGTCCATACAGGTGTGGTTGCCGGGAATGTAGATCAACTTGGTCTTGGGAGAGAACGTAACCGGTGGTTCATTCTTGGCGCCCATGGCCGAAGGACAGATACCCTTCTGGTTGTGGTCTTCGCCACCTGCTTGGGTGGAGTACTGTGACTGCACCTGCGGACGACCGGTCTTCATGTCGACATGGCTGGCCCAGTTGACCATCTTGTCGAACTTCTCGGCGACCAGCAGTTCGCCGGTGACGCGGTCCAGGGTGTAGCCGAAGCCATTACGATCGAAGTGGGTCAACAGCTTGGAGTGCTCCTTGCCGTCCTTGTCCTTCATGGGCAGGTCGATCAGGGCCATTTCGTTGATGCCGTCGTAATCCCACTCGTCATGCGGGGTCATCTGATAGACCCACTTGGCTTCGCCGGTGTCCGCATCACGAGCCCAGACGGTCATGGACCACTTGTTGTCGCCAGGACGCTGTACCGGGTTCCAGGTGGAGGGGTTGCCGGAACCGTAGTAGATCAGGTTCAACGCGGGATCGTAGCTGACCCAACCCCAGGTGGTGCCGCCACCGATCTTCCACTGGTCACCCTGCCAGGTTTTCAGGGAGGAGTCCTTGCCGACCGGCGCCATCTTGCCGTCGGTCCAGGTCATGGTCTTCTCCGGATCCATCTTCATTTCGGCATCGGGTCCCATGCTGTAGGCTTTCCACGCCAGGGAGCCGTCCTTGATGTTGTACGCCGCCATGAAACCGCGTACGCCGAATTCGCCGCCCGCGATACCGATCATGACCTTGTCCTTCACCACAACCGGAGCAGAGGTGTTGGTCATGCCTGCCTTCGGATCGCCATTCTTGACTTTCCAGACCAGCTTGCCGGTCTTGGCGTCCAATGCGATCAGGGTGGCGTCACCCTGAGCCATGAAAACCTTGCCATCGCCATAGCCCAGACCACGGTTGACCACATCGCAGCACATCACGCCAATGACCTGCTGGGGATCGGTGCCCTTGTCAGGCGCATAGTCATATTCCCAAATCACACTGTGGGTATTCTGATCCAGCGCGTAAATCTTGTGTGGGTAACCGGTATGGATGTAAATCAGGCCATTGACGACCAGCGGACCGCCTTCATGACCACGCAGCGCGCCCGTGGAGAAAGTCCAGATGGGCTGAATGTTTTTAGCGTTATCCTTGTTGATCTGGGTCAGGGTGCTGAACCGGGTACCGTAGTAGTCGCCGCCCCAGGTAGCCCAGTTGGCGGGATCATGGGAGAGTTTTTCAACTTCGGCATTCGCGAAGCTGATGCCGGGTGCGGCCAGTGCTGATGCGACGGCCGTAGAAAGCAACAAACTCTTTAAAGAGTTTTTCATCGTTTATCCTCCTCGGAGATGAGACAACCAAATCGTTTGCAAACGCTTATTGACATCTAAGCTGAACGGACCGCAATGTTTCAGCAGGAAATTATCGATGGGGAAATCGGGAAAATTTCCCGGGCGGCCGTCTGGGTGCGTAACTTGAAGGATTTCAAATCAAAAGTCAACGACCCGAAGCACACAATTTCCCGTACACCCGCGCGCCCCGGGGCACCGCCAGGCCAATCCCGGTTCCCAAACCGGCAAATCGTGCTGATGACAGCGACGCCTGATCGATGACTAAGGAATTGATTCTCCGCGCGATGGGCCCGAAAATGCCTATCCAATCCGCCATCGCCCAGACCAGAAACAACCATGCTTCATTCGCCGCATTCGAACCGCCTGCCATGGCCATATCCTGACCGCCGAGCCCCGGGGGCCATTCAATGGTCTCCGACATCACGGAACCGGGGTCGTCAGGGTTTCCTTCAATTGGCCGGGCTTGGGGCTTGCACCTTGGGTATCGGTCTGGCCTTGCTTGGGTTGAGCCCGTCCACTCAGGCTGAAAGCCTGTCGTTGCAGGAAATCGCGCCCGGCGTGCAGGTACATCAGGGGGCCCACCAGTTGCCGGATACGCATAACCGCGGGGAAATCGCCAACATCGGTTTCATCGCGGGCGAGCGCTGCGTGGCGGTCATCGACAGCGGCGGCAGCCCCGAACAGGGCCTCGCGCTCAAGCGCCGGATCGAGGCGTCGACCCGCGTCCCGATCTGCTATGTGATCAACACGCATGTCCATCCGGACCACATCTACGGTAACCTGGCCTTCAAGTCGGCGGGCGTCCGCTTCGTGGGACACCATAAGCTGGGCCAGGCCATGGCCATGCGCGCGCCCTACTACACCGAGAGGGCTCCCAGCCAACTCGGTTTTCAGCTTTCACTTGAGCACTTCGTACCGCCGGACCTGCCGGTGACGGAGACCCTCGATCTCGACCTGGGTGGTCGGACCCTGCATCTGACCGCACACCCGACCGCGCACACCGACAATGACCTCAGCATCCTGGACAGGAAAACGGGCACCTTGTGGCTGGGCGATCTTCTCTTCATGGGCCATGTGCCGGTGGTCGATGGCAGCCTCAACGGTTGGTTGGCGGAAATCCGCAAACTCCGTGCAGTCGAAGCGCAACGCGTGGTACCGGGTCACGGCCCGGTCGTTGCCGCCTGGCCGCTCGCGCTGACAGGCGAGGAAAATTACCTGAAAATGCTGCAAGCCGAGATCAGGGTTGCCATCAAGGAGGGTAAAACCATCGATCAGGCCATGAACGAGCTAGGCAGATCCGCAAAACCGGATTGGCAACTCTTCGATGAATTCCATAAACGCAACATAGCCACCGGATTCGCCGAACTGGAGTGGGAGGATGACTGACACTCAACGTCTGAACGACTCCACGCCAGCCGGGAACGCCTTCCCACCCATACCATCACCCCATCAGACCAAGAGGAGCCCCCATGAAACCCTGCATCAGAAATCTGTTACTGCCGCTCAGCCTCATCGCACTGGTAGCGACGGCCCCGGCCACCCGCGCCGAAGGCGAGGACGAGACCGCCTGGAATACGGGACTCAAACAGAAACTGTTCGCCGACCGCCCCATTGTCGAGGATCAGACCGTGGCCATCACGGCGCCCTATCGAGCCGAGGATCCCGCCCTGGTGCCGCTCCAGATCACCAGCCAGTTTCCGCAAACCGTGGAGAAGTACATCAAGAACATCACGGTGGTGATCGACAACAACCCCGTGCCTTTCTCCGCTTCGTTCGATTTCACCCCGGAAAGCGGCAAGGCCGACATCGCCACGCGCATGCGCTTCAACGCCTATACGCACGTCCGCGCCATCGCCGAAACCAATGACGGCAAACTGCATATGGCCAAGGCTTTCGTCAAGGCCAGCGGCGGTTGCTCCGCGCCCATAGGCGCCGATATCGAAGCCGCCAAGGCGCGTATGGGCAAAATGAAATTCAAGCTCGACGGGGACAAGCTGACCCTGGGACAGCCCAACCCGCTACAACTGCTGGTCAGTCATCCCAACATCACCGGCATGCAGATGGACCAGATCAGCCGTATGATCCAGCCCGCCCACTTCGTCAACGAGGTCAAGGTCAGCTTCGCGGGCAAGCCCATCCTCACCGCCAAAACCGATATCGCCATCAGCGCCGATCCGAATTTCCGCTTCTATTTCACCCCGAACCAGGCCGGAGAATTGAAAGCGGAAATCAAGGACAATCTGGGCAATCAGTATTCGGCCACCCAGGCAGTCGCCCCTTGAATCATCCCCCCTGCCCGCCCGCCTGGCGCCGCGGGCAGGGGATAGACCCCCAAGGATGCCAACCCGGCCAAGCGCCCGGGCTACCCAGCCGCCCATCCATAGCCATGATCTACCGATACTCGCCCCGCCGCGCACCGTGAACATCCGGCCTGTCGCCTCATGGGCTCTCGGCCTGTGGTTGCTCGGCGGACTTTCGCTGAGCGGATGTTACTCCGGCTACTACCTGACCAGAGCCGCGCCTGACGCGGCGGTTGTTCATGAAGGTGGCGATCCCCGAAAGAACGATGGTTTTCCGGTTTATCTCGCTTCGGTCACCGCCAATCCGCCTGGCGAGGCAGCCCATACGCAGTACGCACTGGCGAGAAAACTCGAAACCGCCGGGCGCTATTCCGGCGTCTACCTCTTGAGTCCTCCGGGCCGCGTCATCGAGGCCCGACTGAAGGTCGACACCTCACCACAGGAGGACCAGGAAGCCTGGAACCTGGGCAAGATGGTCCTGTCGGGTCTGACCGCGTTTCTGCTGACACCGGCGCTGCCCCAAACGCTGGATTACGATTCGGTTTACACCCTGCGGGTGACCTGGCCGAACGCTCAGACATCCCGATACACCGCCGCGTGTGGCGCCCATTCCTATGCCACGCTCGACAAATACCGTGATGTTCAGAATTTGGCGCGGGCACTGAACGAATCCAGTTGCCTGAATTCGTTGGTGAACCAAATGAGCGCCGACTACCCCAGGATGGCCGGAAATGCCGTCTATACCCCGCCCAACGGGACCACCACGAGCCAGTTGGAAAAAAACAGCCCATCCAGGAATCAAGACAGCCCAACACCGGGGGATGTCTGCCAAGTTCTGGGCTATCGACCGGGTTCCAAGACGTATACCGACTGCCTGGTCGGAGTGGACTAACAAAACGGGACAGCAGCCTTTTGACCCCATACCCGGTGTCTTGCCAAGCACTGCTTGACTGAAAACTCTCTTCAATCTCCTACAATATGCCCTGCTGACTGGACAGACATCCATTCCAACCTTCAGAGGAGACACCATGAGCCACTGGTTTGAAGACAATTCCCGCTCCATCGGCCGCACCCCGCTGGTCCGACTGAACCGCATCACCGACGGCGCGCCGGCCACGGTGCTGGCCAAGATCGAGGGCCGCAACCCGGCCTATTCGGTGAAGTGTCGCATCGGCGCGGCCATGGTCTGGGATGCCGAACAGCGTGGCCTCCTGGGGCCCGGCAAGGAATTGGTGGAACCGACCAGCGGCAATACCGGCATCGCCCTCGCCTTCGTCGCGGCGGCGCGCGGCATCCCGCTGACCCTGACCATGCCGGAAACCATGAGCATCGAGCGCCGCAAGTTGCTGGTGGCCTACGGCGCGAAACTGGTGCTGACCGAGGGCGCCAAGGGCATGCCGGGGGCGATCGCCAAAGCCGAGGAAATCGCCGCCGCCGACCCGTCCCGCTATGTGCTGCTGCAACAGTTCAAGAATCCCGCCAACCCCGCCATCCACGAGGCCACCACCGGCCCGGAGATCTGGGATGACACCGAAGGCCGCATCGACATTTTCGTCGCCGGCGTCGGCACGGGCGGCACCATCACCGGGGTGACCCGCTATCTCAAGCAGACCCGGAACAAAAACATCCAGGCGGTGGCGGTGGAACCCGCCGCCAGCCCGGTGCTGACGCAAACCCGCGACGGGTTACCGGTACAGCCGGCGCCGCACAAGATTCAAGGCATCGGCGCCGGCTTCGTGCCGGCCATTCTCGACCTGTCCCTGATCGACCGCATCGAGCAGGTCAGCAACGAAGCGGCCATCGAGACGGCACGGCGACTGGCGCGCGAGGAAGGCATTCTCGCCGGCATCTCCTGCGGCGCGGCGGCGGCGGCGGCGATCCGGCTGGCCCACTTGCCGGAAAACGCCGGCAAGACCCTGGTCGTGGTGTTGCCGGACTCCGGCGAGCGTTATCTCAGTACGGCCCTGTTCGACGGGCTATTCGACGCCCAGGGTCTTGCCGTTTGACGACAGCCGCGCACATTCAGGCCAAGGAATTGCCCATCATGCCCACGGATCCCTTTCTTCACCTCGATATTTCCCCCATCGTCGCCGATCTGCGCACGCTGCGCATGCAGGCACTGGAGCGACGCCAGCGGCACCGTCGGCCGCCCAAACTGCCTTCCAGGAGCGTCCTCAAGGACATCATCGACGGTCTGGCGACGGTGCTTTACCCCAACCGGCTGGGCACCGGCGAGCAGACCGAGGAAGGGATCGACTACTATGTCGGCCACATGCTGGACGCGAAACTGCGGCTGCTGATGGGGCAAATCCAGCGGGAACTGCGTTTCGAGGCGGAGGAAGCGGGCGAGATGGACCCCGATGGCGCCGCCATCCGCGAGCAATCCATCACCAAGGTCCGGGCCTTCGTCAGAACCCTGCCCAAGGTCCGCCAGTTGCTGGACAGCGACCTGCAGGCCGCTTACGAAGGGGATCCCGCCGCGCGCAGCATCGACGAGGTCCTGGTCTGCTATCCCGGGATTGCGGCCAGCATCAATCACCGGCTGGCGCATGAATTGTATCTGCTGGGCCTGCCACTCATCGCGCGCATGTTCGCCGAGATCGCCCATTCCATCACCGGCATCGATATCCATCCCGGCGCCCGCATCGGTCCCAGTTTCTTTGTCGATCACGGCACCGGCGTGGTCATCGGCGAGACCAGCATCATCGGCGAACGCGTGCGCCTGTATCAGGCGGTGACGCTGGGAGCGAAGCGCTTTCCGGCCGATGAAAGCGGCGTGCTGATCAAGGGTAATGCGCGCCACCCCATCGTCGAGGACGACGTGGTGATCTATTCCGGCGCCACCATCCTGGGGCGCATCACCATCGGCGCCGGCTCTACCATCGGCGGTAACGTCTGGCTGACCAAGAGCGTCCCGCCCAATAGCAACATCACCCAGGCCCAGGCGCGCCAGGAATGGTTCATCCATGGCGCGGGGATATGAACCCCCGCCAGAGGGCCCTACCCAGTCCCTTCTAAGGCATTGGCGAAAATCGCGACCCGCGACCCTCTGGCCCACGCCCCGCGGGCGAGGGTGATCGCTGAGGCGCGAATCAACACCACCAACCCAACCGTAACCCAAGGAAACCGAAAATGTCAGTTCTGAGACCCTTCAGGGCGGTGCGCCCGCTCAAGGAATACGCTTCGCGCGTGGCCGCCCTCCCCTATGACGTGATGAACAGCGAGGAAGCCGCCGTCATGGTGCGGGGCAATCCGTATTCCTTCCTGCATGTCGACAAGGCGGAAATCGACCTGCCCGCGGGCACCGGACTCTACGATGAGGTGGTTTACGCAAAAGCGGCGGAAAACCTGGCGAAACTCGAAAGCGATGGCATCGCCCGGCAGGACGACACACCCTGCCTCTACCTTTACCGGCAGATCATGAACGGCAGGGTTCAGACCGGCATCGTCGGCTGCGTGGCCATCGACGATTACCTGAACAACGTCATCAAAAAGCATGAACACACCCGCGCGGACAAGGAGGCCGACCGTATCCGCCACGTCAAAACCTGCGACGCGAATACCGGGCCCATCTTCCTCTGCTATGAACGACTGGGTGCGATTGACACGGTCATCGACAAATACCTGGCCCTGGAGCCCGAATATGATTTCGTGACCGACGAGGGCATCGCCACCACGATCTGGGTCATCGCGGCGGTTGAAGACATCACTGCCCTGACGGAAAGCTTCAAACACATACCGTCGCTGTATATCGCCGACGGCCATCACCGCTGCGCTTCGGCTGTCCGGGTCGGTCAGGAAAAGAGAGCCGAGAATCCCGCCCATACCGGAGAGGAGGAATTCAATTTCCTGCTTGCGGTACTCTTCAGGGCGGACGAACTCCAAATCATGGATTACAACCGCGTCCTGAAGGACACCAACGGTTTAACGGACGCGGAACTGCTGGCCAGACTAGCCGAAACCTTCACCCTGGAGGAATGTTCGGTTGCCTACAAACCCGAAGCCAAGCACACCTTCGGGCTGTACCTCTCCGGCAAATGGTACAAACTCGCTCTCAAGAACGGAATCCGCGACGAAAACGACCCCGTGGCCCGCCTGGACGTCTCGCTGCTGCAAAACCATGTGATCGCCCCCATTTTCGGCATCGATGACCCACGAACGGACAAGCGTATCGATTTCATCGGCGGCATCCGGGGTCTCCAGGAACTCGAACGGCGTTGCGCCGCCGACGGCGACATGCGCGCCGCCTTCGCCATGTTTCCCACCACCCTGGACGATCTGATGGCGATCGCCGACGCAGGCGAGGTCATGCCACCCAAATCCACCTGGTTCGAACCCAAGCTGTTGAGCGGACTCTTCATCCATAAGCTCTCGGACTGAACCGGCAAGGCAGCAAGGCAACTTGTAATTCGATGCCGTCCAGCGGTTGCTGGACGGAGCCGGCAAATGCGATCCGGCTTCCCTGCTGGATTGGCGCGATATCAAGCATCCTGCAATAGCCCTGGGTCGGCGGCTTGAGGGCGGCGCCCGGGTCGCGGCCCGGCTGTTGTTCTCTCAGCCGCAATGGCCCCGCTTCCAGACATCGGCACAGGAGGAAGCCTGTCTCTACATGTTGATCGACCAGAACACCCTACGGCCGAGAGGAGGCACGCCTGCCGGGAAGCCGCCGGGCAAGCGGCCACGGTAAACATCGCTCTTGAGCATGATGAACCTGGATATGCCACAGCCCCTTAGTTGAACGTGTTGATGATGCCGGTGCGCCCCTTCACCATGTCCTGGGAGAATCGATAAAAGTGATAGTGGCACACACTCTCCATGACATAGTCCAGGATGCGCATGGGATAGGGGCGCTGGGCGATGTAGGTCAGCAACTTGCGCAGATAGAATCGCCGCAACCGCCAGTCATCGACCTGGATCAGCAGTTTGACCAGAAGATACGAGGTGAAGGACCAGGAGATGGCCAGGTACTTGACCCGCACCCAGCGCGGGATGTTGGGGACTCGGACGGCTTCGGCATTGTCGTAAAACCGCCGCCGGATATAGAGGTCGTCCAACCGGCCGAAATAGGCTTCCGGTTCGAAAATCTCGCCAATCAGGTTCAGGAAGCCGTCCGCCAGTTGCTCCCGAGTCATCCGGGCTGGAATGACATTCGTACCGTAAGCCGGAGGGTCGGACTCGTCCAGTCGCCCCTCCCGACGCAGCCGCTCGTAGAGCGGTGTCTTGGGTATTGCGGATAACAGCCCTACCATCGCATGCATGATGCCCGATTGTTTCAGGAAGCGCCGGTGCCAATCGAAGACCTCCGGCATGTCCGAGTCGAAACCCAGAATGAGGCCACAGGTCACCTTGATACCCTTGCTCTGAATCTTGTGGATGCGGCTCAGGAGATAGGACTCGGCCTCCGCCTGATCCAGGGTCTGGCGCTGGCGGCGGACGTCGACGTTTTGCAATTTTCGCGTTTCCATGAGCGCGGCGGGATTGGGCGATTCGATGCCCACGAACACCGTGCGAATGTTGGCTTCGACAAAGCGATCCAGCAAGTCCTCGTCATCCGCCAGATTCAGCGAGGCCTCGGTATGCAGGGAGATGATGTAGCCATGCTCCCGTTGCCACGCGGCCAGACAGTCGAGTATCGGGATCAGGGCTTTGCGGTTGCCGATGATGTTGTCATCGACCAGGAACACCGCGCCTACCCCCGCGCGATGCCAGGCATCCAGTTCAGCGATGACCTGCTCGGAGGTCTTGACGCGAGGCTGACGCCCGAAGGTGACGATGATGTCGCAGAACTCGCAGAGATAAGGGCAACCTCGCGACATCTGGATGCTGCCCTGAAGATAACGATCCAACTTGAGCAGATCGTTACGGGGCAGTGGCAGACGGGTCATATCGGTCCGCTCCGCTTGCTCATAACGGGTTTGATGGGCGCCCGCCGCCCATTCGTGCAGAAACAGGGGCCAGGTCTGGTCGGCTTCACCCACAAAAATCACATCCGCCAACCCCGTCAGATCATCCTCCCTTACCGTGATCCAGGGTCCGCCCACCACCAGAAATTTGCCCAGGTTTGTCACATGGCGGGCGATTTCGCGCATGCGTTCACGCTGCACGATCATCCCGGTCAACCCGATGATGTCCGCCTTGGCCAGTTCATCCTCATCGAGGGCTTCCACCGCTTCATCGATGATGCGAACCACATGCTCGTCCGGCGTCAACGCCGCCAGCAGGGTCAGCGCGGAGGTCGGCGTCATGGCGTCCCGATCCAGGATCGGCAAGGAATGGGTCATACTCCAGAACGACGTCGAGAAGCGGGGATTGATCAGGACGATTCTGGCCATGTGCCACCTAAAAAACAGGCCGATATCCGGAGATATCGGCCCTGGTTTTCATGAGGGATGTTGACCCGCCATGTCAGCGCGGATCATGGGTTTACTTCTTGCCGGCTCCCCCCCCCAGAGTTGTCAGGAAGCCAATCACTTTGTCGACCGTGGACCGGAGGTCGTTCAGCAGCAGTTCGAAGACCTGCGATCCCTTCATCCCTTCAAAGCGGCGCCGATAGTAGCGGATACCCAACGGGGTCCCGATCACGCCGAGGATCATGCCCAGCAGGAAAGTGTTGTTGCCGGACGAGGGCGGGTTAGCCGTAGTGGCGGAGGCCGAAGAACCGACCGGAGCTACCGGAGTTAGTTTCACCGAATCGGCGACCTTGGGACCATAGTCGTCCGGTATGGTGAAATCGCTAATGCCCGGTATGCTGGGGAACGGCGTACTGCCTTTACCCACGATCAACTGACCCTTCATACCCTTTTCCATATGCTGCGCGATGTCGCAGTGCACCAGATAGGTTCTGTCCTCGGCGGGTAAAATCAGGGTACCCGTGATCTTGGCCGGTCCGGTCATTTCGAGGTGGAACATACCCTTGTCGTAGATGAACTTGGGCAGTCCATGCATCATCCACTGGTGGCGGATGTGATCCTCGTTGATGAACGTGACGGTCAGCCGGGTGCAGGGTTTGACGCGCCACTCATGCGTGTCGAAGCCGAACATGGTGCCCGGGTAATCCTTGGCGTACTTATGACCCGCGCGCACGGTGATGGATTCATCGCCGCTGATCTTGCCGCACCCGGGAGGCAGCGTTTCCTTATTTTGCCCCATGACCATGCCGCCATCCATGTCCATGAGATGTCCTCCCCCATGATTCATCAGCATGTTGTGTTCGACTAGGGTCTCGGATTTCTCGGCGGTGTAGCCCAGGCCCGCGGTCAGGAACAACGCGGCGCCGAGCAAACTTCGATTCAGTTTGTCCATCTTGTTACGTTGCCTCATTGCTTGGGTTTGTTCAACAAAGGGAGTTGCCCCATGAGGGCCAGCAACTTCTCCCTATTCTGGAAAAGTAAGTAGGCCGCGATACCGAGCAGCAACCCGGAGAACAGGCCGCCGCCGGAGTCTTGCGAGGGACTGGGCACGGCGCCCGCGGAGGGCGTGGCGCCCGTGGGCTGAGCCTGGGGCGGAACGATCTCGTTGCCGCTGTTGATGCCGGGCTTGGTGTCCATGGTGCCCGCCGGGGGACCAAGACTGCCGTCCATATAGTCCTGCCAGACCGGCAGCTTGCGCTGCCAGAATTCCTTGGTGAAATAGGGCTTCAGGTCCATGCCGTGACTTTTCGGCGTGCCGTTTTCCTCCACGTAGTCCTTGTAGGCCACCAGGCTGATGCTGCCGCCCTCACCCATGCCGTCCGTGGTGAAGGCCTTTTCGGTGTGATCATGGAACATCCAGAGACCCGAACCGAAGCTGTGCAGCCCGTCGTTGGTGGTATCCAGGGCCAGATCCAGGCGCTGCGCCGGAGCCATGCTGTAGACGTCGCGGGTCACCTGAGCGGCGGGATTCATCGGGACGCCGTCATAATGCGTCTCGGTCGCTTTGTGCCCATGGATATGCAAGGCCAGATGTTCGGTATGGCCGTTGAGAATCCGGATTTTCGTCTTCTCGTTCGGGCTGACCGTGATCATGGACTCGCGCAGGGTGTAGGGGAAGGCGCGGCCATTGAGCAAATAGTAATCATCGGTCGCATCGGTCATGTCGTATTCCTGGTTCATCTTCTTGGCGACCAGTCGGACGTCGTTGGCCGATTGCGGAATCGAATGCAGTTCCTTGTCGACGGACTGATAGTGCAGATCGTATTCCTGCTGGAATTTTTCCTGCACGGCCGCGGATGGATGACGAACCTGGCCGGCGCCTATATTGAAGACCTGCGGCCAGTTATTCGGCCGGTTCTCCTCGACGATGAACATGCCGGCCAGCCCCATGGCGATATGCGTATGGGGTTGTACGTGGCAGTGGTAATACATGGTGCCGGCCTGCCGCGGGCGAATTACATAGGTCTTGCTTTGACCCGGCATGATGTCCATTTCGCTGGTCTGCCCGACGCCGTCGTTGCCCTCCCCGGAATGATCCATGAAGGGGTGATCAACGCCATGCAGATGGATGGAGTGGGGGAAATAGTGCGAGTTTTCCACCACCAGCCAGACCACGTCGCCCTGCTCCACGCGAATCGGCGGGGACGGCATGCGCAACAGAGGATTGGCCTCGGCGCTGGCAAAACTGCGGGTCGACATGTCGCGGCTTTTCGGGGTGAACACCCAGAAGCTGGGCTGGATACCGGGGGCGATATCGAATGTCGGCACCACACCCGGGAAATCGGGCGAATGACCGTTGACTTCCATGATCTCCAGCTTGATCACGTAATGATCGGGGTCGCCATCCTTGTCGATGTCGTTGGTCAGTGTCAGCGTATCCGCCGCCACGTTGGAGGTATCCATGAGTGTTTCCATGGATATGTTGTTCGTGCCCTTGACAAAGGCCGCGATGTCGTTGGGGTTGTCGGGATTACAGGAGCGGGACTCCTGAATCGTCACCCCTTCAATGGTTTGCGCCTGGCGCCATTCGGGCGGGGCGCCGCTATTACAGAAAGGTTCGGCTTGCCCTGGTTCAACCTTGGCTGTCGGCGGCGCCTTGAAAACCGCGCCCGCCGGAGCGGAGAGGGTGATGAAAAGCGAGGCCAATAAAATAGCGAGCGAATGTCTCGGCATGATGGAGTACCGTTGTTGGTAAAACGCCAGGGCATGATGATCATCATGCCCTGGCGCTGTGATCCCCGCCCGCGGATCGGGCGGGGCGGGATCTTAGGCTTGTTTCTTGGTAATCAAATTGTCGACTAGGTTCTTGAAGCCCGCGTTCGACAGATAGAAGATGTAACCGCCCGCGATCAGTAATGTCAGGATTACCACGATCGTGCTCGTCGGCACTCCAGCGGCGCCCGCACCCACGACAAAACCGATGTGCTCATCGACCTTCTGGCCTTCGTTCACCAGGGTGACGTGAACCCTGTATTTGCCGGCTTCGGTGAAGTTGATGTTGGCGTTGAATGTCCCGTTCGGGTGAGTGCTGGGGGGTTGATAAAAAACACGGGTGCCTTCCGGCTCCTTGGTGATTTCAAATTCGACCGTCATGTTGCGGAGCGCCTTGCCTTCGTAGTCGAATACCACGGTGGCCTGACCGAGTTCAGGAATCGCGTTGCAGTATTCGGTCGTGCCGGTCAACTGCGGCTGGTAGGCAGTGAAGTGAACCAGATGGGAGCCGATTTGCACACGGCATTGATCGGTATCCACGCTGGCGCCGCCATGCGACCAGGCATTGATGGGCAAGAGGCTTGCCGCAAGCAGCCCGAGGGCGCCCAGGCTTTTCTTGAGTAAATCGAAGTTACGCATAATCTGTTCCCTCACTCGGTCTTGTGATGTGAATTGTTATAGTCTTTCGAATGGCACCGGGCTGTAAGCTAATCACTGGGAGGCGCTCCCACAGGGTCATTGGATTTAGACAAGGTGAATATACCGAAGCCGTCCATCACACACAACCATTACCCATGACTTATGGAATTACATCTGAAACAGACCAGCCGGTTGATGGCCTTGTATGCTGGACCCTCTGGTTTCCACTCGGTCGCAATGGACAGACGGCGGCCTGATAAGTTCAGAGAGTCCCGTGCTGTCATGGCCACGGGAAGCTATCGAACGCAAGACTGATGAACTGCCAACACACCTTCACGACCAGAGAATTCAGGGGCGCCATGGTGACAGCAACACCCATGACCGGGAAATGAAGACAACCCAGCGCCCAGCGTCTGGGGTATTCTTAGCCAGGCTGTCAACCGCCTCATTACTCGATCCCCCAGTCATTACACTCAAGAATCATGCTCCGCCCATGCTCAAGCCATCCTCACTCATCCTGATGATCGTCGGCCTGACACTGTCCGGGTGTACGCAGGTGCGCCCCCCGGCTGAGCCCGGGGTCGAGCCAAACGTCACGACTTCCACCACATCGGTGCAAAGGCCGCCAATGACTATGTATGATTCCAGGCCAGCCGCCCCACCCGAGTCCACGACACCTAGGGCGCCGGCCGTCGAATCTCGCGCCTTGCCCCGAGAATCCCTACCACCGGAACCGGTACACGAAAAGCCCGTGCCGGGTTATTCCAGTTCACCCTATGGGGTCGATCCCATCCCCTCGTTACCCGCCGCGTCCGAACCCACGGACCCCGTCCTGCCGGAACCCTCCGCGGCCGTGGCAACGCCCGAA
>Ga0194119_10007161_pt1 | contig 15834 bp, 26 predicted proteins | sample TA2MahC100mmetaG_FD_148620 | JGI IMG/M metagenome (GOLD analysis project Ga0194119, IMG submission 148620) | Freshwater microbial communities from Lake Tanganyika, Tanzania - TA2015018 Mahale Deep Cast 100m | ecosystem: Environmental > Aquatic > Freshwater > Lake | place: Tanzania: Lake... | reverse complement strand
AACCCCGTCAGCCAGTACATATCTGCCCACCACAAAGCCCAGACCCCGGCTAACTTGATGATGACCATGACTACCAGCGGCTCAGCATATTCAAACGCTTTTGCCAGCACCGGGTTCATTTCCCGATGGCCCATCTTGAGTGCCGTCAGCGTCGTCCAGATGTCTAACACCTGAAGCACTGCGAAGATCAGCAAGAAGACGGTGTTGGCGGTCACTACGCAACCCACGGCAACGGCGGCGACACAATCGGCGGGTTAATCTGGTTTTGGATCTGCTGCTCTACAGCGGCTTCGTTTGCGTCCTTGTCCACACCGTTCGCCCAGCACCAGCCCAGCACTTGCTCTTGAGTCAGATCGGGGTAGGGCGTGAAGGTCGGGCCTTGGGTAACAGAAAATCCACAGGTACTGTAAGTTCTTCCAGAATACTCTCCGTCCACACCGACACATTGCCAATGCGCCGTGACTACATAGTCAGCACCTTCAGGAGCCTGCGGAAGGCAATCCAGTTGCAAGATGTTCCAAGTGATTACAGTACTCATTGTTTAGATACCTCTTCAGATTTGGGCAGGTGCGGTTCCACCTGTGCTTTCAGTTTTTCAAACAAGGGCCACGCGCCTTGGCTCGTCGGGAGTGACCCGACAAGGTTTGTCAGAGCCACGGCCTCAGATAGGGTGAGTGACACGTTCAGTTCAACGTCGGACATTATTTAGTCTCCAATTCTGCTACGCGCTTACGCAAAGACTGCACTTCCTTAATCAGCATCGGAACCAGTTTGCTGTAGTCCACGCCCCATGATCGCTTTAATTTTTCAACGTCATCTGGGTCACCGGGAGAAACCGCTTCTGGTGCAACTTCGTGTAAGTCTTGAGCCACCACGCCATAACGAACATGACCGCCTTCTTTCCAGTCATGTTTGACAATTTCAATCGCGTCAATAACCGACCCTGCGTCATCAGCAGGAAAAATGTTTTCTTTTAGGCGACGGTCAGAAGTGGTGTTGTAGGCCACAGCATTGGTTTGTGCAACTCTAGTAACTGAACCGATACCGTTTCCGTTTTCATTTACCCATTGTGCAAATACTGCGTTCGTTGTGTTGGTAGTTGTGTCAACACTTAGGCCAACCCCATTATTAACAAGAGTGGCTGTTGGATTAAAACTAACAGAAAGTTGTGCAAAAGCATTTGGGTTGGTTCTATTGATACCAACCGCTCCCCCACTCGTGATGCGTGCGCGTTCGGTGTTGTTGGTAGAGAATGCTAGATGCGCGTTAAAGAAATTGTTGATGTTGGAAGAGCCTTCAGAGTTGTTATAACTTAAACGCAAACCTTCTGTTGTCGATGCTCCACCGCCGATTAAAAGATAACCAACACCTGCATTGCTAATAGCAAACCTTCCCAATTCACCTGCCTCTGCTCTTACATCAACACGGGATAAAGGGCTTGTAGTACCAACCCCCAAATTCCCATCTTTTGTCAACGCCATCAAAGTTGACGAGTTGTACTGAAACATCAACTCATCGTTAGCGTTTGAGAATGTGCCTTGGACAATCCAGTTGTTTGTATCGGCAGTCAGTTTCAAGTACGGGTTATTTCCCGCGCCAGAAGTTTTAATTTCTGCATACGGATTGCCGCTAGTGTTAACGAAGATATTTCCCGCAACTTCTAACTTCTGACCCGGACTGCTCGTCCCGATGCCGACGTTGCCATCAACGATAAGGCCGTTTGTTGGGGGAGTTGTTGAAAGATACCCAGCGCCGATGCTTAATGCGCGAATACGACTGGTTCTGTCAGTTCCGCCATTAACAACAAGTGCGTAACCCCCGCTATCGCCATCAATGCGTAGCCCTTCACTCGCTGCTGTTTGAACAACCTGTAATTTGCTTACCGGACTGCTCGTCCCGATGCCGAGGTTGCCTGCCGCCGTGATGCGTGCTTTTTCTGCCCAAGCAAAACCGTTGTAAGTCCAGAACGCTATGGGCTGTCCAGTTGATTGAGTATCTGCCGCGATAATTCCAGCGCCAGCAGAATCGTATCCAAGAACAATTCCCGGCTGATCTGCATTGACTGCGGCTGTACTATGAAACCTTGCAACGCGATATCCGGTTCCAGAAAAACCAACTGCTGTTCCTGTAGAAACGTCAACAGGAAGCGACGGATTGCTCGTCCCGATGCCGAGGCCGGTGGAGGTGAGGCGCATACCTTCGGTCGTGTTGTTGTACTTAAAAACAAGTTCACTCTGCGATGCAAGAAATGTAATTCCACTTGGAAGAGCAGAAAAAGTAACTGCACCTGATACGCCGTCGGTAAGACGAAAGCCACCGTCACCATCAATTCCAAGCGCCCAGTCACGCGCAGTCGCGCTAGTGCGGGAAAATAAAACAGAACTTGGGCTGGCATTATTGACGAATGTTGCTGTCGTGCCGTTATACGTCAGCGCACTCCCACTCGTCGCCACCTTGCTGCCGTTCAAGAACAACACGCCGTTGGCGGTGCCAGCACCAAAGGTCGGATTATTGGTGAGCGTCGTGATGGACGCAGAGGTTGCTATTAGATTGGTGATCGTGGACGAGGCTGAGGTCAGCGTTGTGACATTTGCTGAAGCAATGCTGAGATTGCTGATGACAAGGCTCGTCAGCGTAAGGTTTGTAATCGTCGCAGAAGTCGCTGACAGGTGAGTAATGGTTGCGGAGTTAGAGGCAAAATCAGCGATATAGTTAAGGCCATTCACCACATCCGTGCCGTTACTCGTCAGCACCATCTTCTTACCTTGTGGTACTGATACGCCCGTTTGACCGGACACCTTCACCGTCACCGCTCCGGTGCTGTTGTTGAAGATGAAGTAAAGTTTCTTGTTGGACGGAACGATTAGATTCGTACTAGCCCCACCTGTACCCGTCAGTTCGATGTACATGTTACGAGCGACACCCGTGGCACCGTTTGGAATGGTGATCGTGGTATCCGTTCCCGTGGAAACGGCTTGGGTGACGTAACCTGAAATCGCCTGTTCGATCAGGGTTCCAAGGTTGGTATTAGTGGTATTGCCCCATGTACCGGCTTGGTCGCCCGTACCGGGAAGTTCAATAGCCAAATTTGTGCTGTACGTACTAGCCATGTGTCATTACCTCACGCCGCAATCTGTGTCCAATTTGGGTTTTGCGACGTACTAATTTCGTTCCAATTTGCCGTTTGAGAATCGTTTATATCTGTCCAATTTGCATTTTGAGCAGGATTAATAACCGACCAAATATTTACTGCACCTATAACACCTGTTCCGGTTACACCAGAGACTACAACATTTGCCCCGGCAGATGTAGTAACCGAGCCAACCGCACCCGTAGCCGATACGCCCGTGACAAAAACGTTAATGCCAACCGCTACACCGACGGTGCCAATCTGCCCCGTTCCTGCCACGCCTGTGACAGAGAGAACTTGATCGGTCTTAACCGAAACGTCGCCAACTTGACCCGAAGCCTGAACGCCCGTTACCGCTGCAACTGCCGCTGCAGCGACAACAACATCCCCAACCTCACCCGTTCCCGCAACGCCTGAGACGATAACTATGGTTTCTGGGACAACAACAACCGTACCGATTTGACCTGTTGCTGCAACGCCGGTCAGGGAGACATTAGCCTCCGCAACGACCGTAACCGTACCAATTTGGCCTGTAGCCGAAACGCCCGAGACCAAGACAACGGTATCGGCTGCAACCGTGACATTGCCAACCTCGCCAGTCGCCTCAACGCCGGTAACAAGAACATTGGCAGCGCCAACGACAAAGACATCCCCAACCTGCCCCGTACCCTCAACGCCGGTAACAGGAATATTTGCCGCAGCGACAACTGTAACGGTGCCAACTGCACCGCTAGCCGAAACGTCTGTAACTACAACAACTGCAGACGCAGCAATTCCTACCGTGCCGACTTCACCAGTCGCGGTAAGATTACCAACTCCCTGCCCCCAACCTTGTTCGCCCCAGCCTACGCCGGAAGCGTTCCAACCGTCGAAGGCGACTATGACGCCTGCCACGGCCCTTGCCTAACTAAATTAGGCGATACGAAGGATCGCAGTAGAAGCCGCAGCAGCCGGGAATTGGATGGTGAAGTTACCAGCGGTCGAGGTCTTATCCCCGCCAAACGCCAGCACCGCAACAGCCTTATTTCCCTGAGTCGAGTTATAGATCAAAGCACCGTTGGCTGTGATCGTTGCACTCGGGAAGGTCAGATCATCAAAGTCGATGAACGCCGTCGTGCTGCTGGAAGTTGGTACCTGCGAGATCGTCAGCGTCAGCCCACCTGCCGTGTAGTTCGTGCCAGATGAAGACACTTCATCAGTCGCCGTGTATGCCGTGGTAGTGGCACTGAGCGTAGCCGATGAAGTGTAAAGCGCGAGTTTGAACGTATCAGCCGTGGTTGCAGCACGAATCACGCCCGTACCAAAGTTGTGAATACCATCCAGAATCTCGACCTTAAATGAGGTCGTCATGGCCTGAGTAATCGCCATTTTTAATCTCCTAGATGCTTTGCAGCATCATTAAAACCATTTTCAATAAGGATACGACGCGCATTCATCCGTTCGGAGTCTTGCGCCTCTTGCAGGTACTTTGTAAGTACCCGTTTTAATTCTTTCTCCGTTTGTACACGAAGAATGCGGGTGGTAGCCCGTTCAGCAATCTCTTCCGGAGTATAACCCCGGTTGCTCGTCGTCTGGACAAAGACCTGCCCAAGTTCTACATCGCCTTCAAAACTCATGTGACAGGCACCCTAACTTGTCCAGAACGGTACGCATCCTGACGATCCAAACCGTCACCAAGGCGTTTCAGTTGCGCTACGGCTTCCATGTACTTCTGGTCGTAATACTGCATCATGTCCTGCTCACCCTTGAGGTAAATGTACGCCTCACGAAGCGACCCATAGAGCAGCACCGTTTCAAAGTTATCGCCAAGCCACGACGTATTCGCGCTAACGATAGAAGTCGGATAATAGTAGTAATGCAGTTCAGCCGTGTATGCAAGATTTGGCGTAGGCCCAATAATCATGCTCGTATCATCCCAAATTGCATAGTACTTAGGCTTGCCGTACGAGTTTGGCGGCGGGTACGCCTGTCGGATGTAGTTTACATCCTTGTTTAAAAGGTACTCATACTCACCCGTTGTCGGGTCAATCACAGCCAAAGAGAACGTCGAAAGCCAATCCACCGGCAACTGAAAGTACTGAAAGTTCTGCGTCATCGTGCCCGTGACGTTCTTCCGAATAGCCGGAATCTGAACTGAGTTATAAATCCGCTCTTCCGCAAGCTCGACAAAAGTCGGGATATTCGCCACGAAGGAAGTCTCCGTGGACTGACAATAATCCTGAATTAGTTGCGAAAGCTGACTGTAATTCACGGCGACCAACCCGCCCGATACTTAGCGTTATTTTCAAGATTAATCTGTGACACAAACTTCGTGCCTTTAGTTGCGGCACCTGCACCTTTCATCTTCATGTGAGTGACGCCCTTGTTTACGTCCGTATCAGGATAGCCATTACGCCCCGTTGATTCAGGATTGGGCTTCGGCTGATTGTAAGAAGTATTTTTCATTAGTGTCCCCTTTGATTCATCACTTTAGCCATACCGCGACCGTACTTCAGCATGTCGCTGCCAGTTTTACCGCCATGACCAAATTTCTTTACGCCTTTTTTGCCTTTGTGCATACGAGATTCATGCTCTCGTACTTCTTCTTTCGCAACTTTACGCATTCCGTTCTTCATCTCAATCTCCTAGGTCGTAACGACCGTAACCGTTCCAATTTCTCCAACCGGGGCAAGATCATTCGGAGTTAGTCCTGCATCATTTGCTCTAGCTCCACCAACCGGGTTCCAGCCCCATTGAATTACTCGACTGCCACTTGCACCATCATTACCAATTTCGTAAAAACTTAAATCAGGCCGTGGATTCCGTATAGCTTGCGGATCATCAACAGGGTAAAGACCCAATGACAACTGCGGCTGATCTGGCTCCCAACACTCTGGACAAACCAAGATGTTGACATTTTTGGTCTTGATTGTCAGAGATTTTAATTGCCGAAGTTTGAAACGAAATCCACATCGGTCGCACTCCGCAATCGCGTGTTTGCCACTTGCAAATCTGTTTGGCATTAGTAGCCACCCAAGAAACTCTCACGTGGCACGAACCGAACCGCCGCCTTCTCACGATCTTCTCCAGATGCCAAATCCCAAGCTTCGTCATATTGAGCCTTGAGCATCGGCATACGAACATCCGCGCCGGGAATTTTCATCGATAGGTAATAAGCTAAACCAGCCACCATGCAAGGCATAAAACGAAAAGGAATGTCTTGACCGTTTACACCCGTGCCGGGATCAAACATACGGCGAAGCCGGGTATATACCAACGTCCAAGTCGTCGTGTTGTCAGGCTTGGGCCAAACTACAAATTGTGGATAAACCACGGCATCATCCGCACCTGTCGCACCCGTACGCCGGTTAATCCAAATTTGAATTGGACGCCCCGTCGCGTTCTTGTTAGGGATTGAAAGGTAGGTACTGGATGAAATGCGCGTGATGTTGATGTCTTGCTGGTTCGTACCCGTACCCGTACGGATCACGTGGTCAAGTAGGTCAACCGTATCCACCGGTAAATCATATGTACTTTGATTATAAGTCAAAGTCTGAGTGCCTTGCTCCAACGTCCATAGGTTAATGCCGCGATTTGCCCAGTCCATCAACAACAAGGCAAGACTACGCTTCGACGTACGGAAATCGTAACCCGTACGCAGTTCGGCCCCGCATCTCTCATACGCTTCTTCAATGATCGTATTGAGATCGAGGTTAAACTCAGTTGTGGCTGTAGTCTTGTCTACCATTACATGCCCTGCCGTCGATACGGCCTTACTTTCGCTTTAATACCCTTGGGCTGCGCGACGAACTGCTTGCCTTGAGCTTTGCCACGACGCTTTGCAGCCGTCGTACGAGCGTATTCCGCAGGGCTGAGAGCTTTGATTGCAGCTTCCGGTAGATACCTTTCACCCGTTTTGCTAGAGGGTTTGCCACTTTTGGTTCTCCATTTCTGATCACCCCACGCTTTAAGAGACTGCTGCGGAGCTTTCATTTGTACCCGCCGCCTCGTGCCTTATAAGTCTTTGCCAGTAACTGTGCCTTTCTTGCACTCCACTGGCCTGCCCCAGTGCCTTGAACGGCACGAGCCTTAATAGACTCAAACAAGCTCTTCCGCATACCGGGCTTAGTGTAGTTACCAGATTGATTGACCTTGCTCTTGACCTTACCGCCTTCAGCGTGACGAATTGGTTTGCCGGTACCAATCACAGGCTTATTGTCCCCACGGCGCTTGGCCCTAGGGACTTTCCTTGGAGCAATCACGCCCATGCCTCGGGAAGGCATCATACAAAACGGCCCTTTGTCCGACCCCGCTGAGCGATACCGTCCCCACGAGCTTGCTTCGTTTTGACCTTACCCCCACGACGCATCTGCTTTGGGATTTCTGCTTCGTCAACAATTCCAGCGTTAGGGTTTTTAAAAGGGTTAGTTCGCTTAGTCCCACCAACTTCTTGACCGGCAACAGTCACCGTCATGTTGTTAGTCGAACCTGCATCACCGCCGGGGGCTGAAGGAAATGGGTACTGCGGGGCCACAGCGTCATAACCGCCGCCCGTAATAGGCACGCCACCTCCCGCCGAATACCTGCGTTTCTTCACACCATCCGTCCCCTAGTCTTACCCTTCTTGGCAATACCGTCTGCACGACGTGAAGCCGACGAAATCGAGCCACCCGCAGCGTACTTCTTCACCGCACCACCTTCGTTCATACCACGAGGGCGAACAGGCATAGGTCTACGCATCGGAGCACGCATCGGAGCACGCATCGGAGCACGAACAGGCATCGGACGAGCCCGACCCATCATCGGCTGGCGTGGTTGAGCCTGAACCGTCGGGAGTTCAAGGCCCGGAGTTCCACCAAACGCTCCCGGCGCAATGCCCATGTTCGGCGCACTCGGCACGGTCGGAGGCTGAAGCCCCGGAGTCCCACCCAACTGACGCGGCTGCACAGGGATAGGCGGCATATACGGCACACCAAAGCTTCCCTGCACCGTCCCACTCGGATCAGCCGCAGGGCCTACCGGAGTGTTGCCTAGCATCATGCCACCGGCTTGGTACTTTTTAACCTTGTGCCCTTTCACTTTACCGCCCACTGCCATGCCTTCAGTTTCATCTACAAACGGGGGCGGTTCGGGTGGCGCATCTTCTTCGTCTGTTCTCTCTGGCGCTCTCATGCCACCACCAAGAATTCTTTGCATTGCCATATCGGTAAGTGGCGGAGGGGCAGGAGAAATTTTCTGACCGATATAGGTACCTAGATTTCCACCGATACCTGCACCAATGGGTCCACCTAACATCGCGCCTCCAATAAGGCCAATGTTAGAGGCCAACCCTTGACGGGTGCCAAAATTCCGCTTCATGAATTCTTTAAATACTTGCGGATCAGGTTGACCCGCAGGGACGCTTCCACCATTTCCCATGGTGTAAGGCATCATGCCACCGGCTTGGTACTTTTTAACCTTGTGCCCTTTCACTTTACCGCCTTTACGCATCCCAGGATAAAAATCTTCGTAAAAACGTTGCGGAGGCTGAATGGGGAGATCGTGCATATTGTCACGGTAATGGTCGTAAACACCTTTAGCCGCCAAAGCAGCGTTTACAAGTACGCCGCTCGGAGTTGTAAGTCCAGCAAGTCGTGCTGCGCCTGTACCTAGACGCATGGCAGAACCTCCCAATTTTGATAGGGCTGAAGCAGGTGGCTTAGATGCTGGGGTTGGAGCAGATCGGCCACCCTTACTCATTTTTTTAACACTACCGCCGTGTTTCATACCAGAAGTACTTTCACGCATCGCCTTTTCATAAGCTTCGCGCATCTTCCGCTCTTTTTCTTTTCTTTCCGCTTCTTTTAAAGCCTCACGCTCTTTACGTGCGGCGGCGGCTTGTTCAGGAGAACGACGAGGGTTTTGTGGGCCTTTCGGCAACACTCCGCCCTCTGCCATCCTTTTTACACTTCCACCATGCTTGAACACGCCACGGCCTTTCAGCACATCAGCGCGGGTTACGCGACCGTCACCGGTCAAGTCGGGGAAGTTCCTAGCCATTAGCATTCACCTCCATAGCGCATTTTCACGATCTTGCCGCGAGTCTTGCCCTTATGGGCTACGCCATCGGCTTGACGACGGAACACTGACCCACCGTTTGAGTACGCCATGCCACCACCAGCGTAGCGATGCTTCTTGGGGGCCTTATGCTTCATGCCGCTGTGGGCACTACCACCCTTGGCCAACTCAGAGGGGCCCTTCGACTTACGAATTTCCTCAAGTTTCTTAAACTGCTCTTCAATATTACCGTTATCGTCGTCTTTGCCCGCCAAATAACCGCCGAGGCCACTTAATGCGCCAACAGCAGTCAATGCAGCGCCAAGCCTTCCGCCTCGCAATCCGACAGGAGGCGGAGTAACCGGACGTCTCATTGCCGCGTTAGTTACTCTATTGACGTAAGTCTGGGGCAGGTTCTGCTCTTTAGCGAATTTCTCAAGCATTTTTACTTCGTCAGATTTCTGATACCCTCCCAACGGAACACGATTTCTTGTGATGTATCTCATCTCTGCTTCACTCGGTAATGGGCGCCCTGTGCGGCTGAAGCCGCCACTTTGAAACTTCCGCACGCCCTTCTTCATCTTGCCGCCCATCTCCGCCTCTTCATGGCGAATCATGGACTTTGGAGCGCCCTTCTTTTTCATGAAGGCAAGTTCTTTTTTCACCATTTCTTTCGATTCGGCTTTGCCGCCCTTACGCATAATCATCGGGGCACGGACACGACGGCGCATCGGCATTTCTTCCATTTCGTAACTCGCCATCGGACGTACACGATACATTTCGTCAAGACCCTTCGGACGCATACGATCCATTTTGTAACTCGACATAGTAGATCCTCCAGAATAAAATTTTCGGCCTTTGTCAGCCTTCATAAAGTCACGACCCACAGATTGAGATATACCAAGACGTTTGGCTGCTTTGGGGTCGTTAGCAACCAAGGCCATCAGACGATGTTGTTTAGCAGATTTACTAGGCACGGTTTTTCCACTTCTTAATCCAACCTTGTACGGTTTTAGTTTCGTAAATACGGATACCCGTCCACAAAATAGTAAATATTGCCGCAACAGACGGAAGCATTTCGATTAGAGTTCCTATTACCGTAAAGACAGATAGCGCGTCACCCACGTTTTTTAGGGTTTCAACATTTTCGTCTTTCATTTTTAGCAATTCCATGCGCGAAGTGATTTATTGATCCGACTGTTCGGATCGTTAGCAGTCTTGGCACTCGTCAGTTTCTTTTTCATGCCCGACATACGGGCACAGAATGATTTCTTACGCGCACCGCCCTCGGGTTGAGGACGCTTAAGACCCGGCTTACCGGGATTAGCACGGTTGTAGGAAGCCCTGCCTTTGGCATTCAAGCCGCCAGCAGGATTCTTACCTTCCTTGCGTTGCCACGCAGGAGTTTTAGCCATAAATCACCAGCGTGGAGATAACGGCTGACGGGACGATGTAAATGCTCGTTTGGAAGAGCAATCCTTCACCCGGCATCAGGGTGTAGTCCGCAGAAGTTGAACTTGCCTTGGTGTTTAATACGATCTTGACTGGGCCATTAGCCCCGCCGTCACGAAACGTCACCGTACCCGCACCGGTATCAGGAACAATGTAAATCGCTTTTACGCGAGAACGCCCAATTACAAGGCTATTTTGATCCAATAGATCGCCAGCAGTCGTAGCGACTTTACTGGCTAAGACATCTGTTTGCATTGTCATACCCTCCTAGGGTTAGGGGGTATTAGCTAGCAGAAATAGCAGCCAAAGTGTCCACACGCAACCAGTTGGTGCCGTTGTAAAACGCAAGAACCGGGTTACCTGCAGCGCCATTTGAGAAATAAGCAACGGAGCCTGTAGAGACGTTACTCGTAGGGGCCGTAGCAACCGTGAAAACACCCAGATTAACCGGGCCACTGAATGTAGTCTGAGCCATTTTAAATTACCTCACATGCGAGTCGTCCATCAGTCTGCATGTCGTCAGCCGGGTCTGTCTGATGGACTTAAATTACCCCGGTAAATTCAACGTATACGCTTACAAAACAAAAAAGGGAAGGGGGCTTTCACCCCCCTCCCACACTCATCAAGACGAACCCGGCGAACCAAACATACCCAGCGGATCACTAAAGCCGAAGCTATAGCGTTCACGGGCTTTGTAACGGACGTTACCGGTGTCGAAATCGCCGTCCATGCTGTTTTGCAGCGGGGTACGAACGAAGTACTTCATACCGTTCGGAACGTCGGTGGTTAGGAACCACGCATTCGTATCCGTCAGGTAGTGGTTAACAGTGTAACCACCCGGAATCGACCCCATCGCCTTCAGCGCGTTGATGTCGTTGTCCGCAGTTGCCACGCGAAGCTCCGTATCGAGGAGACGCTTGGCAGTGAACATCAGTGCTGGAGGCACGATGAGCTTACCGGGCTTCGCCGCGATCAAGAGTCCACGTTCATCAACCCAACCAGCAATCTGAATGACCGCCGCCTCAAGCGAAGTTTCGTTGAGGTCAGAAGCCGTCAAACGGTTGCTGTTGGTACCACCTGAAACAAGCGGGTGTGAAGTCGAGAACAGGGCCACACCGTCACCACCGGGGTAGGACGCTGAAAAGCCGTTGTTCAGAACTGCAGCCGCCTTAACTTGCTTCGTGTACGCCATCGCTCGGGCGAGCGCCTTGGTATATCGCTTAGACAGCGAATCGTACAGGTTGTCTTCAACCGCCTCTTCCGTGATGGAGAAGCCGAGAGCAATTGTCTCGTGACTGTAACGAGCAGTCCACGCTTCCTGTGCGTTGTCATACGCAATAGCAGAGCCTTCGGCTTTTACCGGGGCTGCACTAAATCCAGAAAGTTTGGTCTCCTCTTCAAAGGAACGTTCGGAGGTCTCAGTTTCATAGATCTCCTTATGCTCCTCACCATAGGTCTTGTACTCAAGGCCAAACAGGGCATTCAAACCCGGAAGGAGTTCCTTAAGTAACTGTGCGCGTGAAATAGCCATTTCTTAGAACTCCCCTATTAAATGCCGAGTGGGTTGTTATAAGCGTGACCACCCACAATCAGAGAGTTACTCGTAATGTATGAAGCATTAAACTTCACGATAACTTCTGGGTAGTAGGTAGTGCCGCTTGACACAAAGGAAGTGTCTTCAACCACATCGACAATGCGAATAGGCAGCGAACGAGTGGTTGCAACAGAGCTAGTCAAAAGCCCTTGCTGCGAATCGCCCGTAGTCGTATTTAGCGTATTAGCCACCAACGCAACGTTGGAATTAATGTCGCCATACACGAAGCCGCCCGAGGTCGAAACCACAAGCGAAGCCGACACACCGACAGCCTTGAACAGGGTGTCCGGGTCATCCGCTACGTATGCGTAAACAAACGTACCAGCCTTGACCGAAGTACCCGAAGTCCACTGCTGCGAAAAAGTCGGCTGACCAGTTACAGAGGATACGAACGTGCAACCCAAGAATACACCGGCAAAGCCAGCGTCCGGGGGAGCCGTCGTTTCCGTACACACAACAACAGTGCCGTCCGATGCGAATTTCACCGGGTCGCCGTATCCAATACTGGAAGCACCAGAATCAATACGACGTTGGCGAGTCGAACCGGCAAACACCTGCCCGCCGATTATATTAATCGGCTTCAAGCCATAAGGCTTGTCGATAGTAGGATATGCCATTAGTTACTCCAAAATAAGTTATTTGCCTTTACCAAACGAGATCGTCGTTCTCTTTTCATTAAAGAGCGGCATACGCTCGTCGTTTAGCTTCATAAAGTTGTTGTCTACAGACTGCAGTTGAGCCTTTGCTTGCGTGGCGTAATAATTATCACGCTGCTGCATTAATTCAGCCGGAGCCTTACAAAGCAACAACCCGCCGATTTCGATGTTCCCCTTAAAGCGGGAGTTCGGATCAGCTTGCATCATCAGTTTGGGCTGGTCTTCGGCCTTGACTGGCTCCCAACCTTCCCGAAATTTTGCAGACGTATTAGAGGGATCAGGTTGACCCATAATACTAGTCCGGATCCAGCGGAACACCCATCCATCCTGCGGCTCTGGTTCAGGGAGCGTTTGGGGTGGAGTCCACGACATTTTTCGTTGCGCGGATTCTCTATTCTCGACTTCGCGTGCGAGTCTGTTCTCAGCCATTTTAGTTAGCCTCCAGTTTCATAAGTTCTTTTGCGTACTGCTCGTTGCTCAGTCCCAGTTTCTTGGCGATAGCAACTTGAGTCGGTGTCAGGCGTACCTGACGCGGCGCGGTTCCCCGCGTTACCGGAGCCACTACATTGGCTGGTTTTGTGCGAGCAGGTTTTTGAGCCTGTCTCGTTTGAGGTTGTTCTTCCTGTTCCTCGGCATCATCAAATGCTTCGGGGAATCGCTTCCTCATAGTCTCATCGACTCGGCGGTAATACTCGTCGGAACGAGGATCTACACCAGACCGGACTAGTTTTTCATGCAAGCCGAGTGCGAGGGCAGTCATCTCCTCGTCAGCACCAAACCAAGTGTTTTTATCCCGCCACGATTCGGCTTTTGGGTCGACTTGCGGCGCAGAATTTGCTTGTGGTGTCGGTACCTGTTGCGTTTGTTCTACTCTTTCTACGGGCTGTTGTAAAGATGGCTTAGCCCGAGCGATGTTTTGAAGTTTTAATTTGGCGTCAGTCAGTAGTTCTTGAGCATTAGCGATTTGTTCAGAATCGCCGTTGTCATAGGCTTGTTTAAGTCGGTCTTTGGCAACGCTTAAATCAGTGGTTGCCGCCCGCTCTGCCTCTCGGATAAACGCCTGTTCATTATGCCCAAGTCGTTGTTTTAATTGACGAATTTCCGTTTCACGGGCTTGGGCGAAGCGTAAAGCCTCTTCCTTTTCACGAACAGCACGTTCCTTTTCCCGACGCTCGTCATGCCAAACCTTTTTCATCTGTCCAAGGCGTTTTTTGACCTTTTCTGAGTATTCCTCAAGGTCGTCCTTCTCCAGTTCATCCACCATTTCCTTGGGTAATGGTTTACGGCCCCGGTCTTCCGGCGGGGTGTCGTCTTCGATTTGTACCTCAATATCATCCGTTTCTACTGATTTGACTTCGGCTTTTTCAGCCTCAACTTCGTCAGGAAACTTGTACTCAGTTCGTTCAACTTCCATAATGTTTTACCTCACGCTCTGCGGATTCCACGGGGGTCTTCAACCACCGCTTCCACCGTGTCGTCATTGATGATGCGGAACTCCCGACCGTGGATGATCACGCGGGTGCCTGAATAAGGTCTAGTCAGTACAAAATCGCCTTCCTTACACCATGGGCCGGTGGGGAAACGGTCTTTGTCTGCATAGCAAAGGTCGCCCATCTTCGCGACAAACAGAACAACAGTCGTCTGCTCCTCGATTCGCTTGGTGTCCTCGGGTTTCAGCAGCCCTCCATCAAACTCCTCCTCCACATGCGGCACTGCACATAGGATTCGGTAGCCACGGGGTTCTGGCAGGAGTCTAGCCTTTGCAGACTCTTCCTGTGTCTTCTCAACGTTAATACTGCTCATTCTTCCTCCATACGTTTTGCAAGGTCTTTGATGTATCCCGTTGCGAGGTCAAGACCCTGAATGGCCCCGCAAAGGCGTTTGTATTCACCTTCATCCAATTTGCCTTGGATCAGGTTTTCTACAATTAGTGTGCGCTCTTCCTTAAGTTTTGATTCAAGGTATTCCAGAGCGTTTGAATACGACATTAATTACTCCTTTGCCGATGGTTTTTTACTGCTTTGAATTAGTTGAGACATGCGTTGCATGTTTGCCATTTGCTTGTTCTTAGCAATATCAACTCCCAATCTGACACCTTCAGTTTCCATGCGGTTAGACTCTTGAGCCTTATGTTTCTCAATATCCGAACCGAGTCGTGCGGCTTCAAGTTGTTGACGGCCTGAGATTTCTGCTTCGCGTAGACGCAGTTCATCTTCCTTAGCCGCTGCATCAATCATGTCTCGCTGTTGTTTAAGCCGCAATTCTTCTTGCTTGGCTTGAGCGTCCATCTGCGCTTTCATCTGTTTGGTCTGTGCTTCCATCTGCTTGATCTGCAAATCCATCATCTGCATTTGAACAAGCGGATCTTGCTGTTGCTGCGCTCTCTGCATCATCTGCATTTCAGCCTGATCCTTCTGTAATAGTCGCGCTGCAGCCATAGCACTGACCTGCGACATCTGAACCTCCATTTCTGGAGAAATGTCGTATTCTTCATTGTCATCTTGCGGAAGCGGCGGTAGTGCCACACCAAGTTGCTTCTCAATCTCACGGCGGTACTGAAATGCAATATGTTGCATAATGTGCGCTTGAATAGCGGAGGTAATCTGCTGCGCCATCGGGTTCTGCCCGATCTGTTGAGCAATCTTCGGGTCTTGTCCAAGCGCCATGTGAATGGCGATATGCGCTTCGTGATCTTGGTACATAAAAGCCTTCAAAGGCTTGCCCGTAATAGCATCCATGTTTTCCGTAACAGGATCACGGGGTCTAGCATCGTCTGGCATTGGAACAATTCTATCCGCGTTTTTTACGCCAAGCGTCTCAATCATTTGACGATGTAGATAGGGTAGGTCATAGAGTTGTGGCGCGGTCTGACTCAACTGCAGCACGGCTTGGTACTGCACCACTTTCTGCGACATGGTGGACGCGTTCGGCTCACTGACAGGAATAACGTCTACATCGTCATAGTCCGCTTTTTTAGCACTACGTTT
>Ga0194119_10007160_pt1 | contig 15835 bp, 14 predicted proteins | sample TA2MahC100mmetaG_FD_148620 | JGI IMG/M metagenome (GOLD analysis project Ga0194119, IMG submission 148620) | Freshwater microbial communities from Lake Tanganyika, Tanzania - TA2015018 Mahale Deep Cast 100m | ecosystem: Environmental > Aquatic > Freshwater > Lake | place: Tanzania: Lake... | reverse complement strand
AATTCGCTAACAGGCTATCTATCAGCTCGGGGGGTACATCGTGCTTCAGTACGGTCATCATCGCTCCTGGCAATGCGGCAGTTTCCTGCCGGGGGACCGTTTACACAAAAATTCTTACACCCTCGGTGATGGGGTTGAGCTTGCTGAAATTGAATTCCAGGGCCTTCGGCGAGAACACCCAGCCGGACACCATCAGGTTGGCCACCACGGCCGCCACCACCACGGCCGCGGCCAGGGGCAGGAAGAGCAATACGCCATCCATGCCGGCCTCCATCAGATTGCGCCCCATCATGGCGGGTGTGGATACGTCGATGGCGTTGAACGTTAATGTGCTGTGCATCACCCCGTACAAGCCGCGCAGCATGTGCAGGCCCATGAAGGCGATCATGCCGACGCTGGCGAGCAGCACCGCCAGGGTGGCCAGCTCGCGGGAGCGGGGCACATTGCCCTTTTCCCGCGCCTGTTCCAGCTTGCGCGCGGATGCTGGTTCCGTGCGTTCGAGGTCACTGTCTTCCGCCATCCCCGGGTCCGGCGGCGAGCCGGCGCAAGGTTATGAAATGCGCGCGAGTTTAGCACGCCAGCCGCGGCCGCCCGGCCGGTGAATAAAAGCAAAAGGCCGCCCGCGGGCGGCCTTTTCAAGGCATCGGAAACGCTCAGTGCGCCTGCACGCCGGGCCCGAAAAAGCGATAACCCATGCGCATCTGGCGGCTGCGCTCGAAACGCTTGCGGTCGGCTTCCGCGGTGAAGCTGGCGGCGATGCCGGCGTAGGCCTTCTCGGCCCAGGCACCATCGAGCAAGAGGTCAGCCACGCCCTCGGCCCAGCGCAGCTTGTCGCCCGCGTTGCCCAGGCGGCCGCCGCAGGCGTTCATCAGCGGCGCGATTTCGGAAGCCGGCAGTTCGTAAGCCTTCAAACGGGTGGCCAGTTGCACGCACTGGTCGCCATTGGCGCAGGCTTCGACGGCCTTGGCGAACAGGGCGTTGGCGGCGGCGTGGTCGCCGATGTCCCGGTACAGCTTGGCGGTGTGGGCCAGGGCGTAGTGGTCCTTCGCACGGGACGCGGCGTCGTTCAGCAGCTTCGCGGCCAGGGCGGAGTCGCCCAGGGCGGTCTGCACAGTCTCGGCCATCTTCGTGTAGTCGTAGGCGGAATCGCCCAGGGCGCGGCCCTCGGCATAGGCGCGGGCGCGGGCCTTGCCGTAGTCGGCGTCCTTGAGCTCGGTGGCGCAGGTCATGACGATCTCGCGGAACCAGACGAAGTCGGTGGCGTTGGCCACGCTCTCATCGAGCAGCTTGCCCAGCCAAGTCTTGTCGCCCAGGCGGTCCACGCCCAGGATCAGGGACTTGAAGCGGGCGAAGTGGAAGGCGCCTTCCTCGCGCATCTTGCCTTCGGCGATGCCCAGCACCTTGCCGGCGTAGGCGGCGTCCTCCAGCTCGGCCATGATGCGGTCAGCCAGGGCGATGAGCTGCTTGATGGTGGTGCACTTGCCTTCTTCGTTCTGCAGGGCCACGTACTTGGCCTGGTTGGCTTCCCGCTTGGCCAGCTTGGCCTTCACGCGCTCGAGGCGGGCGGCATCGCCGGCGGCGTATTTCTCCACCGCCTCCACCACCTTGCGCATCTCGTCCAGGTTGGCTACGGCCTCCTCCGACTTGGTCAGCATGTCGGTGACGCCTGTGGCATCGCCCAGGTCGGCGTAGACGCCGGCCAGCTGGATCAGCTCGCCGCTCACCGTGGCGACGGCGCCGGCCTTGGCCAGCACGGTCTTGGTGAAATCCGCGTTGCCGGCGGCGGAAGCCAGCACCTGCATGAGGGCGGTGAAGTCCTTGGCGGATTCCAGGGCCTTGTCGTAGAGGGCGCCGGCGGCGGCCGGGTCGATCTCGTTCATGGCGCCGGACAGCGCGATCAGGTCGGCGGGGCTGCCGTACTTGGCGGCGCCTTCGTTGATGGTTTCCACCGCGCGGGCCTTGTCGCCGCCCTTCGCCAGCAGCTTGGCCAGGCGGGCGAAGTCGCCGGCGCGGCCGGCCTTGGCCTTGATCTTGTCGGTCACCTGGCCGAACAGGGTGGCGTCATTCAGCTCGGCCACCACACCGGCCAGGCCGTACAGCTCTTCGGTGGCAGAAACTTCCTTCAGCGCCCCGGTCAGGGCCTTGGCCGCGGCGGCCGCATCCGCCAAGGCCAGCCACTGGCCCATGCCCACCGACACCTTCTCGCCACCGTCCATGGCGAAGTCGGCGCCCTGCCCCAGCATCTCCTTGGCCTTGCCGGCGTCGCCCAGGGCCGCGTAGCCGATGGCCAGGGTGACGAAATCCTTGGTGAACATGGCGTCGCCCGCCACCTTGTCGAGGGCTTTCCTGGCATCGGCATCGCCGGTGAAAGCGGCGGCGGTCAGGATGTCCTTGGCGTAGGCCATGTCCGCCGGCTCGTCGAAGCACTCGCGGGCGAGGGCGAAGAGATCGGCCGCCTTGGCGGCCGTGGCGACTTTGGGTTCGAGGGTGGAACGGTTGGCCATGGAAATCTCCGGAAAATAAGGAAATCAGAAACTTGCGAAGTTTACAGGGGCGAGGCCCTGTGGGTGTGTGGGGTTTTTTTATTGCGGGATAAGGGAATTTTTCAAAGCACGTAGCGCGCAAGATCCTCGCTGGCCGCCAGGGCGGACAGCCGGGCATCGACGTAGGCAGCGTCGATGGCCAGGGTCTCGCCGCCGCGCTTGTCGGCGTCGAAGGAGAGCTCGTCCAGCAGCCGCTCCATGACGGTGTACAACCGGCGGGCGCCAATGTTCTCGGTGCGCTCGTTGACGCTCCAGGCGATCTCGGCCAGGCGGCGGATGGCGTCGTCGCTGAACGCCAGCTTCACCCCTTCGGTTTCCATGAGGGCCTGGTACTGGCGCGTCAGGCAGGCGTCGGTGCCGGTGAGGATGCGTTCGAAGTCGGCCACGGTCAGGCTTTGCAGCTCCACGCGGATGGGGAAGCGGCCCTGCAGCTCGGGGATCAGATCCGAGGGCTTGGACAGGTGGAAGGCGCCGCTGGCGATGAACAGGATGTGGTCGGTCTTCACCATGCCGAACTTGGTGGAGACGGTGGCGCCCTCCACCAGGGGCAGCAGGTCGCGCTGCACGCCCTGGCGGGAGACATCCGGGCCGTGGCCATCCCGGCCGGCGATCTTGTCGATCTCGTCAAGGAAGACGATGCCGTTGGATTCGACGTTGCGCAGGGCGGCGAGCTTGATCTCCTCCTCGTTGACCAGGCGCCCGGCCTCCTCGTCGGCGAGTTGCTTCATGGCCTCGGCGATGCGCAGCTTGCGCTTCTGCGTGCGCTTGCCACCCAGGTTCTGGAACATGCCCTGCAACTGGTTGGTGAGCTCCTCCATGCCCGGCGGGGCGAAGATTTCCATGGCGGCGGGGTTGGCGGCCAGGTCCAGCTCGATCTCCTTGTCGTCCAGCTGGCCCTCGCGCAGCATCTTGCGGAATTTCTGCCGGGTGGCGGATTCCTCCGGCTTGGCGTCGGCCTGCCAGGCGTCGCGGGCGCCGGGCAGCAGGGCATCGAGGATGCGCTCCTCGGCGGCCTCCTCGGCGCGCAAGCGCACCTTGCGGGTGGCCTCCTCGCGGGCCTGCTTGACGGCGATCTCGGTGAGATCGCGGATGATGCTGTCGACGTCCTTGCCAACGTAGCCCACCTCGGTGAACTTGGTGGCTTCCACCTTGATGAAGGGGGCGCCGGAGAGGCGGGCCAGACGGCGGGCGATCTCGGTCTTGCCGACGCCGGTGGGACCGATCATGAGGATGTTCTTGGGCGTGATCTCCTGACGCAGACCGTCGGCCACGCGCATGCGCCGCCAGCGGTTCCTCAGGGCGATGGCGCAGGCACGCTTGGCGTCGTTCTGGCCGACGATGTGCTTGTCGAGTTCGTGGACAATTTCCTGGGGGGTCATCTGGGTCATGGCGTCACGCGGTGCGGATGGGCGGGCTGCGGGACGATCCCGCTCTGAAGGGAAGCGCCCCGCCGAAAGCGTTACTATATTTCTTCTTGCCGGCCATGGACGAGGAGGAGGACATGATTACACGCGCTTTGCTGCTGGGCATCGCCGTCGGATTCGCCAGCGCGACGCTCCAGGCGGGTGAAATCGCCCGGGCCGGCGATCTGGAAATGCATTGCGCCGCGCTGCCCAGCCTGGAACTCACCGCCGAAGCGGCACGCGAGCACAACGTCGAGCCGCGGCCAGGACGCGGCCTGCTCACCGTCAACCTCTACCGCAAGAACCGCGCGGGCGGCATGGTGTCGGTGCCCGGCCAGGTCTATGCCGGCGCCATCCACCAGAGCAACCGCCTGTCCAGCATTCCCATCCGCGAGGTGCGCCGTGGCAACGAGGTGTATTACCTGGGCGAATACCAGCTCGACGGCCCCGACACCCTGCGCTTCCTGGTCAACGCCAACGTGCTGGGGAAACCCCTGAAAAGCGAGTTCACGCGCGTCTTCAACACGCCCTGACGCTCAGGCCCCGCCGCGCGGCAGGAGCAGGGCCAGACCCCAGACGCCGATGCCCGCCACCAGCAGGCCGGCGACGCGGCGCGCCCAGGGGTTGTGGGTGAAGCGGCGCAGGCTTTCGCCCGCCCAGCCCATGAGCAGCAGGTTGGGCAGGGTACCGAGCCCGAAGGCCAGCATCAGCAGCCCGCCGCGCACGGCGTCGCCGGCGGCCAGGGCGGACACCAGCACGCTGTAGACCAGCCCGCAGGGCAGCCAGCCCCACAGCCCGCCGGCCACCAGGGCCTGGCCCAGGCCGCGGATGGGCAGCAGGCGGGCGAGCAGGGGCTGCAGACGACGCCAGAGCACGCCGCCCATGCGTTCCAGCACCAGCACGGATTGGTTGAGGCCGGCCAGATACAGGCCCAGCAGGATCAGCACGACCTGGGCCAGCGCATAGAGCCCGTATTGCACGGGCAACAGATGCTCGGAGAGAAAGGCCGCCGAGCCAAGCAGCCCGGCGAGGATGCCGGCCAGGGTATAACTGACGATGCGACCGCCGTTGTAGGCCAGGTGGAAGGCCAGCGGACGCCGACCGCCGGGGCGCGCGTCAGCGCCCGGCTGCAGGGACATGGCGGCGACGATGCCGCCGCACATGCCGACGCAGTGCACGCCGCCCAGCAGGCCGGCGAGGAAGGCGGCGAATAGGGAAAGTTCGGGCATCGAGGTAGTGGCGAGTAGCGAGTGGGGAGTGGGCGGCAGAGCTTGCGCCTACTTTCCCTTCCCCATTGCCCATGGCTTCATTCGCACAACATGCCGCCCTCGATCCAGGCGCGCACGTCACGCACCCATTCCTCATAGCCACCGGGCACGGTCGGAAAGCGCCCGGCCGGCGTCATGCCGCTGTCCAGAGCCCAGCGGATGCGGCTGTCGTGCAGCAGGTGCTCGATCAGGCGCGCGGGCGCATCGACCACGCCCATGTTGCGCTGGATGAAGCGACAGGTATCCGCAGCGTCCAGGCCGGTGTAGTCGAGCTTCTCCGGCGGCGCCATCCAGACGCCGCGACCGAGGCCGGTGATATGCCGGGTATGGCAGTTGTCGCACAGATACCGCGAGCGGTGGCTGCCGTAGCCGCGGCCGTTGTGCTTTCTGCTGCCGAACTGGTGGCACTGCAGGCAGCGCTCGTGGTGGAACTTCTTGTGCAGCGCATCGCCAAAAACGACCGGCGCGGCACCCCAGGCGGGCATCGCCAGCAGACCCAGGGCGAGCAGGAGCGGCGCCAGACTCATGCGCCGTCGGGCTCCGCCGCGACGAAGATGGCCTGATAGGCGGCATAGGTGGAGGTAAGGGTCCAGGGCACGAACACCAGCAGGCCCAGACCGAAGGGGATCATCACCGCCACCACCCCGACCAGGCCCAGGATCAGGCTGTAATAGAAGATGGCGCGCCAGTTCACGCCACAGGCCCACAGGCTCCACCACATGGCGCGGCCGGCCGGGAAGCGCTCGAACAGCGCCAGACCGGGGGCGAACCAGGTAGCCATGAGCAGCGGCGCGAACAGCAGCGTGCCGAAGCCCAGCGCCGGCATGGCCGTGGCCAGCAGGCGTTCCGCCTCCTCCGGCGTCATGGCGGCGGGGTTCTGGGTCTGCCGCACCATCTCCTCCAGATCGGCGCCGGTGAGAAAGCCGACCAGCTTGAAGATGAACAGGGTCGCCAGCATGTATACCGCGCCGATCACCAGCAGGGGAAAGCGGCTCTCGCGCCAGCCCGCGCCCAGATAGAAGAAAGTGACCGGTTCGCCGCCGCTGCCACCCCGGCTGGCGGCGAGGAAGCCGGCGACGATGAAGGGGGACAGGGCGTGCACCAGCACGCCGCCGACGACCGGCAACAGGCTCAGCGCCATCAGCACCAGGAAGACCAGCGCCGTCATGCCGGTCCAGGCCACCGGAGCGAGCTTGAACAGTTGCCAGCCTGCCTTGATCCAGGCGAGGCCGGCGGCGGCGGGGAGTCGGGCAACGGTCAGGTTGGGCATGGCAACTCAAACGAAAACCGCCGCGGGCGCGGCGGCGAGGTGGTTGTGGAGACGATGGCTCAAAATTCGAAAATGACCCACATCGGCACCATCAGGCTGGGCGTCACACCCTCGAAGCGCGACATCTGGCCATCGCCCAACTGGTCGATAAGGTAGTAGGGCCGGCCGTGCGGCGGCGTCACCTTCATCATGTAAAGCCGGCCCTTGAGGCGGAACTCCTCGACCCGGTCCTCGCCGCGCTGGACGATGGTGATCTGCGGCTCCAGGTCGGCATCAACGATGCCCGGCGGCGGCGGAATCTCGGGCAGGGGCTGCAATCCGGCCGGCCGGTCGGCGGCCTGGACGACGGGCGCCGCGAGCAGGCAGACGATAAGCAAAGGGGCGAGGCGCATGACGAAAATCTCGGGTTGGTTGATCTGATTCTAGCAGCCCGGCCCGCACTCAGAGATTCAGCAGGATTTCGCGTTCCTGCGCGGAAGGCTGGAAACCGCGGCTCTCGTAGTGGCGGAAAATGGCCTCCACCACCTGATCCGGCTCGTCGATGACCTGGATCAGGCCCATGTCGACCGCGTCGATCATGCCCTCCCGCACCAGCGTGTCGCGGAACCAGTCCACCAGGCCACCCCAGAACGCGGATTTCACCAGGATGATGGGAATGCGCCGGGTCTTGCCGGTCTGCACCAGGGTCAGCGCCTCCATCAGCTCGTCGAGGGTGCCGAATCCGCCGGGCATGACCACGTAGGCACTGGCGAACTTCACGAACATCACCTTGCGCGCGAAGAAGTGGCGGAAGGTCTGGCTGATGTCCTGGAAGGGGTTGGCGCGCTGCTCGTGCGGCAGTTGGATGTTGAGGCCGACGCTGGGCGACTTGCCGAAGAAGGCCCCTTTGTTGGCCGCCTCCATTACCCCCGGCCCGCCCCCGGACAACACGGAAAAGCCGGCGTCGGAAAGCTTCCTGGCGATCGCTTCGGTGAGCATGTAATAGGCCGAATCCGGCTGGATGCGGGCGCTGCCGAAAATGCTGACGGCCGGGCGGATGGGCGCCAGCCGCTCGGTGGCCTCGACGAACTCGGCCATGATCTCGAACATGCGCCAGGACTCGCGCGCGGAAAGCCGCGCCTCGTCGCTGCCGCCGGGGTCGGAGAGGTCGGGTAGCTTGGGTTTGCTCATGGCGGTCCGGGTCGGAGGGGACGCCTGGATTGTAGCCGGCGGCGGACGGACAACCGAATACAATGCGACCTCCCCCGGAGGCCCCATGTCCCGCATCCTGCTCCTGGTGGACGGCTCGTCCTACCTGTACCGCGCCTTCCATGCCCTGCCCGACCTGCGCAGCGCCGACGGCTTTCCCACCGGCGCCATGCATGGGGTCATCGCCATGCTGCGCAAGCTGCGCCGCGACTATCCCAGCGCCTACGCCGCCTGCGTGTTCGACGCCAAGGGCAAGACCTTCCGCGACGACTGGTACCCCGAATACAAGGCCCACCGCCCGCCGATGCCGGAAGACCTGGCGAAGCAGATCGCCCCCCTGCACGAAGCGGTGCGCGCCCTCGGCTGGCCCCTGCTGATGGTGGAGGGCGTGGAGGCGGACGACGTCATCGGCACCCTGACCCGCCAGGCCGAGGCGGCCGGCATGGAAGCGGTGGTGTCCACCGGCGACAAGGATCTGGCGCAACTGGTCACGGGCAAGGTGCGCCTCATCAACACCATGAGCAACGAAGTGCTGGACGAGGCCGGCGTGCTCGCCAAGTTCGGCGTGCCGCCGGCGCGCATCGTCGATTACCTCACCCTCATGGGCGACTCGGTGGACAACGTGCCCGGCGTGGAGAAGGTGGGGCCCAAGACCGCCGCGAAATGGATCAACGAATTCGGCGATCTGGACAGCCTGATTACCCGCGCCGGCGAGGTGAAGGGCGTGGCCGGCGAGAACCTGCGCCGCGCCCTGGACTGGCTGCCCCTGGGGCGCAGGCTGGTGACGGTGAAGACGGACGTGGCGCTGGACGTGCATCCCGACGATCTGGCTTGGAAGGATGAGGACACGGAGGCGCTGCGGGCGCTGTTCACCCATTACAGCTTCCGCACGTGGTTGAAGGAATTGAGTGGAGAGGGGGGCACACCCCCACCCCAACCCCTCCCCCTTCGAGGGGGAGGGGCTCCTCAAACCCGCTCCTCCTTGACGGGAGAGGGGGAGGATGGGGCACTTGAAGCCCCATCCCCCTCGAGGGGGGAGCACCCTGAAGGGCATAAAGGCGGCGGAGGGGGTGGCGGCGTGGCAAACGTGGAACGCCACTACGAAGCCCTCCTCGACTGGACAAGCTTCGAAAACTGGCTCGCCCGGCTCCAATCCGCCGATCTGGTCTGCCTGGACACGGAAACCACCAGCCTGGACCCCATGCGGGCCAAGCTGGTGGGGATGTCCTTCAGCATCGAGGCCGGCGAGGCGGCCTACCTGCCCCTCGCCCACCATTACGCCGGGGCGCCGGACCAGTTGCCCCTCGCGGATGTACTCGCCCGCCTGAAGCCCTGGCTGGAAAATCCCTCCCGCGCCAAGGTCGGCCAGAACCTGAAGTACGACTGGCACGTGCTGATGAACCATGGCGTTCATCTCGCCGGCATCGCCCACGACACCCTGCTGCAAAGCTACGTGCTGGAAGCGCACGAACGCCACGACATGGACACCCTGGCCGCCCGCCATCTGGGGGAAACCACCATCAAGTACGAAGAGGTATGCGGCAAGGGCGCCAACCAGATCGGCTTCGACCAGGTCGACGTGGAACGGGCCACCGCCTACGCCGCCGAGGACGCCGACATCACCCTGCGCCTGCACCGCGCCCTGCATCCGGCGCTGGTGGCCACGCCCCACCTGGAGGCCGTGTACCGGGACATGGAGATGCCCCTGCTGCCCATCCTGGCGCGCATGGAGCGCACCGGGGTCAAGCTGGATGCCGACCTGCTGCGCCAGCATTCCGGCTTCCTCGCCGGCGAGATGCTAGAACTGGAAGCCAAGGCGCACCAGGCCGCCGGCCAGCCCTTCAACCTCAACTCCCCCAAGCAACTGGGCGAAATCCTGTTCGGCCAGCTCGGCCTGAAGCCGAAGAAGAAGACCCCCGGCGGCGCCCCCTCCACCAACGAGGACGCCCTGCAGGAACTGGCCCTGGACCACCCCCTGCCAAAACTCATCCTGGAATACCGGGGCCTGGCCAAGCTGAAGTCCACCTACACCGACAAGCTGCCGGGCATGGTCAACCCCGCCACCGGCCGGGTGCACACCACCTATTCCCAGGCGGTGGCGGTCACCGGCCGGCTCGCCTCCAACGACCCCAACCTGCAGAACATCCCGGTGCGCACGGTGGAAGGCCGCAAGATCCGCGAGGCCTTCATCGCCGAACCCGGCTGCGTCATCGTCTCCGCCGACTACTCGCAGATCGAACTGCGCATCATGGCCCACCTGTCCGGCGACCCGGGCCTGCTGAAAGCCTTCCACGAGGACGCCGACATCCACCGGGCCACCGCCGCCGAGGTCCAGGGCGTGCCCCCCGACCAGGTCACGGCGGACATGCGGCGCATGGCGAAGGCGGTGAACTTCGGCCTCATCTACGGCATGTCGGAGTTCGGCCTGGCCCAGCAGCTCAACGTGGAGCGCACGGTGGCCCGGGCCTACATCGACCGCTACTTCACCCGCTATCCCGGTGTGCTGGACTACATGAACCGCACCCGGGAGCAGGCCCGATCCCAGGGCTATGTGGAAACCCTGTTCGGCCGCCGCCTGTACCTGCCCGAGCTCGCCGGCGGCGCGCCAGCGCGGCGCCAGGGCTCCGAGCGGGCCGCCATCAACGCCCCCATGCAGGGCACCGCGGCGGACCTCATCAAGCTGGCCATGATCGCGGTGCAGGGCTGGCTGGACGCCAGCGGGCTGAAATCGAAACTCATCATGCAGGTGCACGACGAACTGGTGCTGGAGGTGCCGGAAACGGAACTGGAATCCATCCGGACCGGATTGCCCGAGAAGATGTGCGGCGTCGCCAAGCTCGCGGTCCCCCTCAAGGCGGAGTTGGGCGCGGGTCCGAACTGGGAGGCGGCGCATTGAATCCATGTGCCGCCCGCCTCAGATAAGCGAAAGTCGTGTGGGCGAATTGATTCGCCCCCACAGGACCTAGGAGCACCACCATGACCCACACCCCGGAAACACACATCCGCAAGGGCCTCAGCGCCGGCCATGCGCTGTTCTACGTGCTCTGCCAGGAAGAAGCGCGGCTGGAACGCATGCTGGCGGACATCAGCGCCGGCCATTACGGCGACGACCGGCCGCTGGTGGTCTGGACCGCCGCCGCCGGTTTCCGGGCCGGGGATGCCGATCCGCGGCCGATCACCGATCCCCTGGAGGCCGTGCGCCACGTCGCGACCGGTCAACACGAGGCCTTCTTCCTGATGGAGGACCTGCCGGCCTGGTTCGACAGCCGTCCCGACCTGGTGCGCGCCCTGCGCGACCTCGACAAGGCCCTGGCGGGCGGACCCAGCCATGTGTTCCTCTCCCACCCGCAGCTGCTGCTGCCGGAAACCCTGAAGCACCAGGTCTTTCCCGTCGAACTCGGCATGCCCACGGAAGACGAGATCGCCGCCTACCTGCGGGGCGCCATCGCCGGCGGCGTCATCCCCGCGCAGACCGAGGAATGGCTGTCCACCTGCGGCGGCGCCATGCGCGGCATGAGCCTGTACGAGATCGGCCACCTGCTGCGCCGCCTGGCGCGGGACAAGCGGCTGCGCCTGGACGATGCCCTACCGGAGATCATCGAGGCCAAGTCCGCGGTGCTCATGAAGGAAGGCTGCCTCAAATACATCGGCGAGTGCGCCGACATCGCCCACCTGGGCGGCCTCGACAACCTCAAGGAGTGGGTGCTCAGCCGCAAGCCGCTGTTCACCCGCCAGGCCATGCAATCGGGCCTGCCCCTGCCCAAGGGCGTGCTGTTCATGGGCGTCAGCGGCTGCGGCAAGAGCATGGCGGCGAAGATCATCGCCGGCACCTGGAACCTGCCACTGGTGCGCCTGGACATGAACCTGGTGCTCTCCGGCGCCTTTGGCGCGCCCGAGTACGCCTTCGACCGCGCCCTGCGCGTGGCCGAGCAGATCGCGCCGATGGTGCTGTGGATCGACGAAATGGAGAACAGCTTCGGCTACGACGTCGGCGCCACCGGCGGCAACACCAACATCTTCTCCAGCTTCCTCACCTGGATGCAGGAGAAGCCGGATTCGGTGTTCGTCGTGGCCACCGCCAACCGCATCGAAAAACTGCCCGCCGAGGTCATCCGCAAGGGCCGCTTCGACCAGCTCTTCTTCCTGGACCTGCCCAGCGACGAGGAGCGCAAGATGATCTTCCGCATCCACATCGCCGCCTTCGGCCTCGACGCCGACGTCTTCAACCTCAACCTGCTGGCCGCCGCCACCCGCGAATGGAGCGGCGCCGAGATCGAGCAGGCGGTGAAGGCGGCGCGCATCCGCGCCTACACGGAAGGACACCCCTTCAGCCAGAACGACATCATCTGGAACACCGCGCGCATGGTGCCGCTGTCGCGCACCATGGGCGAGCAGATCAAGGCCTTGCGCCAGTGGGCGCAGACGCGGGCGACGCCGGCCTCGAAGAAGGCCGAGGCCTGAACCGTTTCAAGGGTTCCAGCGCGCGGCGGCCTGATCGTCGGATTCCCGCGCGTCCACCCATTTTTCCCCGTCCGGCGTCGCCTCCTTCTTCCAGAACGGCGCCCGCGTCTTCAGGAAATCCATGATGAACTCGCAGGCGGCGAAGGCGTCGCCGCGATGGCCGGAGGCGACGGCGACGAGGACGATGGGGTCGGTGGGCCGCAACGGGCCGACGCGGTGGATGACGGTGGCGTCCAGCACTTCCCAGCGCGCGCCGGCCTGTTCGACGATGTCGGCGAGGGCTTTCTCGGTCATGCCGGGGTAGTGTTCGAGGGTCATGGCGGACACCTCCTGGCCCTCGTTGACGTCGCGCACCAGGCCGAGAAAGCTGGCGACGGCGCCAACCTTCGGGTTGGCCTGATACAGCGCCTGGATTTCGGCTTGGAAATCGAAGGCTTCGGCTTGCACGGAGATTTTCATGGCAGGCGGCTTGCGTTCATATTTTGTCCATCAGATAGCCCAGGCCGCGCAGGGTGCGGATGGTCACCCCGGCGGGCTCCAGCTTGCGGCGCAGACGGTGCACGTACACCTCGATGGCGTTGGCGCTGACTTCCTCGCCGTAGCCGCACAGGCTCTCGATGAGCTGGTCCTTGCTCACCACCTTGCCCTGGCGGAACAGCAACGACTCCAGTACCGACACCTCGCGCTGCGACAGTTCCAGGGCTTCGCCGGCGACGCTGGCGCGGCGGCCGACGGTGTCGTAGTCGAGGGCGCCGCAGGTCAGATGCGGACTGCCGCCCTGGCCGCGGCGCAGCAGGGCGCGGGCGCGCGCCTCCAGTTCGGCCAGGCTGAAGGGTTTCGTCAGGTAATCGTCGGCGCCCAGGTCGAGGCCTTTCACCCGGTCCTCGACGCCATCGCGGGCGGTGAGGATGAGCACCGGCGTCAGATGGCCGGCGGCGCGGTGGCGGCTGAGCACCTGCAAACCGTCGAGGCGGGGCAGGCCGAGGTCGAGGATGACCAGGTCGAAGCCGCCGGCGCGCAGCAGGGCCAGCGCCGCTTCGCCGTCCATGGCGAGATCGGTGGCGTAGCCGGCGGCGCGCATGGCGCGGGCCAGGCTGTCCTGCAGGATGGGATCGTCCTCGACGATGAGCACTCGCACGGCGTAAGGATGGCGTAAGGCGGCATGGCTAGGATACCGCAACCCGACCGCCCGGCGGCCGTACCGATCCTCCCCCGTCCGTCGTCTCGGCGACGGACACCGCCCCCCGGCTCGTCCGGGGGGTTTCCATTTCCGGGCCGCGAGGCCGCTCCGAAGGCGCTGCCCCCGGCCGGGGAAAACCCGTGGAGCGGGTAAGGCGGCGGTCTCAATTCAGACCCTCGTGTCCGCGATGTAAGGGGCCTGTAAGTCCCGCCGCGTAGCATCACTCCACCGTCCGAGGGGAAGGCGGACGCTTCTACCTTTGGAGTGATGCCATGGCAAAAACCGCGATGAACTGGGCGGCGATCGACGCCGACCCGCGCTTTCAGACCCTGCACAGAAAGAAGACCGCCTTTCTCTGGGGGCTGATGCTGTTCTCCGTCATCTTCTACTTCCTGCTGCCCATCGGCTCGGCCTACTTCCAGGAATTGTTCAAGGTGAAGGTGTGGGGCCCGCTCAACATCGGCATCGTCTTCGCCCTCTCGCAATTCCTCGTCGCCTGGGCCATCGCCGGCATCTATGCGCGGCGCGCCAACAAGGAATTCGACGCGATGGCCGAAGAGATCATCCGCGACGCGCAGCACATCAAGTAAGGACCCCGCCATGAACCTGAAACTGATTGGCGGCGCCGCCGCCCTGGCGCTCGTCAGCACCCTCGCCTTCGCCGGTTCCGGCGCGGTGGCCGACGAATACAAATGGATGACCTTCGCCGTGTTCGGCGGCATCATCGCCCTGACCATGTACGTCACCTACTGGGCGGCGCGGCAGACCCACTCCACCTCGGAGTTCTACGCCGCCGGCCGCTCGGTCACCGGCGTGCAGAACGGCTGGGCCATCGCCGGCGACTACCTGTCCGCTGCCTCCTTCCTCGGCATCGCCGGACTCATCTCGCTGTATGGCTACGACGGCTTCATGTACTCGGTGGGCTTCTTGGTGGCCTACATCACCGTGCTGCTGGTCATCGCCGAGCCCTGCCGCAACATCGGCAAGTACACCCTGGGCGACATCCTCGCCTTCCGCAACAACCCCAAGGCCTCGAAGACCGTGGCCGCCATCTCCACCATCACCGTCTCCACCTTCTACCTCACCGCGCAGATGGTCGGCGGCGGCGTGCTGATCAAGACCCTGGTGGGCATCGATTACCACGTCTCCGTGATCGGTGTCGGCATCCTCATGCTGACCTACGTGGTATTCGGCGGCATGAAGGCCACCACCTGGGTGCAGATCATCAAGGCCGTGCTGCTGGTCACCGCCTCCATCCTGCTGGTGCTGTTCACCTGGGGCCAGTACGGCTTCAGCCTGCCCGGCTTCCTGCAGGCCGTGGTCGGTGACCCCAAGGTGCAGGCGCAGGTGGCCAAGCTGGTGGGTGACGCCGCCACCAACATGACGCCCGAGGAACTCGGCCAGCGCTTCCTGGAGCCGGGCCTGTTCCTGAAGAACCCCATCGACCAGATTTCCCTGGGCATGGCCCTGGTGCTGGGCACCGCCGGCCTGCCGCACATCCTGATGCGCTTCTTCACCGTGCCCACCGCCCAGGACGCGCGCAAGTCGGTGCTCTGGGCCATGGGCATTATCGGCGGCTTCTACGTGCTGACCCTGTTCCTGGGCATGGGTGCGGCCATCCACGTCGGCCCGGTCGACATTCTCGCGCTGGACAAGGGCGGCAACATGGCCGCGCCGCTGCTGGCCCAGTACGTGGGCGGCGGCGCCGACTCCGTGCTCGGCAACCTGTTCCTCGCCTTCGTCGCCGCCGTCGCCTTCGCCACCATCGTCGCGGTGGTGGCCGGCCTGGTGCTGGCCGCCGCCTCCGCCATGGCGCACGACATCTACGTCGGTGTCATCAAGGGTGACCGCGCCTCGCCGCAGGAACAGGTCATCGCCGCGCGCCTCTCCTCGGTGATCGTCGGCATCCTGGCCATCGCCGTGGGCATCGCCGCCGAAGGCCAGAACGTCGCCCACCTGGTCGGCATGGCCTTCGCCGTGGCCGCATCCTCCAACCTGCCCGCCATTTTCTTCACGCTGTACTGGAAGCGTGCCAACACCTATGGCGTGGTGGCCGGCATGATCGTCGGCGCCATGACCGCCATCGGTCTGGTGATGATCTCGCCGAACATGACCTACCCGCAGGCCGTGCTCAAGGAAGCCAGGAAGGTGCTCGAAGGCGAACCCGCCCAGCCCGCCAAGGAAGCCAAGCCGGCCGTGGCGGCATCGAGCTTCATGTGCGAGCTGTTCGCCCTGGACGGCTGCGTCAAGTCCGAGCCGGCCAAGGCCGCATCCGCCGAGAAGCCGGCCAAACCGGGCGCGGCCGAGAAGCTGACCCTGTTGAACGAGAAGCTGGCCACCCTGACCGACGCCAAGGACATCGCGAAGGTGAAGCAGGACATCGTCGCCACCGAAAAGGCCAAGGCCAAGGCGGAGTCCGACCTGAGGAAGTACGACGGCCAGACCAGCAGCATGATGGGCCTGGAAAAGCCCTTCTTCCTGCTGAAGAACCCCGGCCTCATCTCCATCCCCCTGGGCTTCCT
>Ga0194119_10007158_pt1 | contig 15839 bp, 15 predicted proteins | sample TA2MahC100mmetaG_FD_148620 | JGI IMG/M metagenome (GOLD analysis project Ga0194119, IMG submission 148620) | Freshwater microbial communities from Lake Tanganyika, Tanzania - TA2015018 Mahale Deep Cast 100m | ecosystem: Environmental > Aquatic > Freshwater > Lake | place: Tanzania: Lake... | reverse complement strand
GGTGGCCTACTTCGCGGGTCTCCGCGTGGTGATCGACGATCAGCTGACCTTCCTGGCCGGCGGCACCGCCACCCATAAGCGCAAGTACCCCGTGTACCTGTTCAAATCTGGCGTGGTGAGCGAGGGCATCCAACAGGACCTGCGCTTGGCTGCCGACCGCAACATCCTGTCCATGCAGGATGTGCTTGCTGTGGATTATCACTACGGTTTCCACATCACTGGCACCAGGTGGGCCAGCGGCACTGACAACCCCACCAACGCCAACCTAACCACCATCGGCAACTGGAACCTCGTGTTCGCCACCACCAAAATGGTGCCCATCTGCCGCCTGCTGGTCAACACCCCGTTCGATACCACTGCCTACTGATCGGCATTGGTCAAACAAAAGGGGCTCCTCGGAGCCCCCTTTTTTATGTCAATCAATCCCCAACCGCAACTTCTCCTGGCGCTCAAACACGTATTTCGAGTCAATGACCATTTTGTACGACTGCAAAATCAGCTGATTAACCAGTACATACGAAACCTCCAGTTTCTCGCAGATCTCGGGCACAGCCGCACCCGACTCCCGCAACTGTTGAATCTCTTTAGCCACCGCACTCCATTCCCGCGGCTTCCTCGGATCTGGAGCAACCACCTCTTTAACTTCTAGGCTGACGTCAGCAGAAGCAGCTTTACGCGCAGTCATGAAAACAGTTCGGCTTTTCGTACTACAGGATAACCTCCGCTCCTTCATTGACGTCCCCTACGGCGAACACGCCGAAGCCCACGCCGACCTGGAGCTATCCGGCGTACAGGTCTACCACGCTGTAATTCTTAACAATCCCCCCAAAACAAGGAAATCCAAGACTGACGCTAGACTCAAACAAAGGATGTATTAAGCCGTGGCCGCCACCATTGATGCCACTCTGGCTGGAGCTTCGGCTAATTCGTATGTGACGCTGGCGGCTGCCAATACCTATTTCGAGACAGTTCCAAATTCGTCCACTTGGACCGACAAAACTGACGACCAAAAGAATCGCGCCCTGATCTCCGCCACCCGCTGGATCAACGCCTTGAGTTTTTACGGCGACCGCTGCACCACCACTCAAGCCCTCAAATGGCCGCGTGAAGACTACACAGTCGATGACATTGATCTGGCGTGCAGCCTGATCCCCACCGACATCAAAGTCGCCACTTTTGAATTAGCTCGATCTTTAGCCAACGATACAGACGCCATCACTGGCACCACCGGCACAACCGGTATTCCCGACGAAGTAGAGCTAGGCGAACTCAAAGTTAAGTACAACAAGACCAGCCAAACCAGCGGCGTCATCAACAACGTCTTTGATGTCTATCCTTGGCTCCAGACTTACCTCGGCCCCTATTGCATGGGCGGCGCAGCCAATTACGCCGTCCGTCTATTCCGAGGCTGACATGAGCCTGATTGACGATACTTTTGCCTCAATCCCTGCCGGCATCCTTGCCGACTGGGGCCAAACCATCACGTACATCAAAACCACTACGCCCCGCACCTACGACCCCACCACCGGCAACGTCACTGGCGCCGACACCAATGTCACCTTGAAAGGTGTCATTACACGCCTTACACCCCGCGAATCCGAAGGCTTGTACCAAACCACCGACCTTAAAGTCATCATTGGCAACAGCGAGCTTGGAACGTACTATCCAACCGAAGCCGACCGCATCCAATACACCCAGGCTGGCGCCACCCGCGAAGCCAAGATCATCGCCATCACCAGCTACCGCGGCGACAACCCCATCATGCACACCCTGATCGTGAGGCCCCAATAATGGCTTTTGGTAGAGCGTTTAAGGGTTTTGTGGATCGCGCTGGCCGCAATGCCCGAGAACTTGACAAAATTGCTGGCACAACAATCGCCAACGGTGCCCGTAGAAGCGCCGAAAGAATTGTCCGTGAACTCCAGCAGGCAGGCCCCAGTTGGAGCGGCGAATTTTCCAACTCGTGGCAAATTAGCACTGAGTCCACAACATCTAAGGGCACTGGTGCCTCCGGAGAACCCAAACCCGTAAGCGCACCAACCGTTACAGGTCTTGAAGCAACTAAGGGACAGATATTCAAAGATGCGTTGTTGACCATTACAAACTTTGCGCCGCACGCACTTGAAGCTATTGATGCCGTCGAACACGATCGGCAGTATTATGCTCGTCGCAAAACCGCAGAACCTACAACCGCACTCGGTCGTAGTAAGTGGATAGTCGAAGGTCCACGACGTAATGTAAGTTCTCGTGGTGACACAGGCGGCGGTACCGAAGGATCCAACTCCAGCCGCACGGCACCATTGGACTGGTTCGCTAATTACGCCAGTGCAAAACTAGATCGAGCTGTACGGATTGAAATGGATTCAGCTTTACGCAGGAGATTTCAATGAACTACCAAGCAATCCGCGCCGCCGTTGAAAACCCGCTGCTGTCAGCCTTTGGTGCATTGGTGCCAGCCGTACCGGTTTTTTTCGACAACATCACAGCTGTCCCCGCCAACACGACCACCGAATACGTCCGCGTCAATGTTACTTTCGGCATTACCAACGAACCTACGCTTACCTCTAGTGTCGATAATGCGCGTGGCGCGATCATTATCCGCATTTTTACAGAGAAAGGTAAAGGTCCCGCCCGCAATCAGGTTTTACTTAACACAGCCGTAAACGTATTGGAGACAATCAATAACTCTACCAAAGGCACGAGCGGCGTTTATTTCAAGGTCGGCGAAATCAATGGCCCTACATTTTCCGCAACTGAGGAAGCACCCCATTTTGTGGGGCGCGTTGACACATCCTATGTAGCTACTGTGCTGCCATAGGTAAATACTGTTTCGGGCGCTAACCTGTAATAAGCCGGGCAGTGCCCGCCCCGTAACAACTCTCTTGGTACGCCAATGGCCACCACCGTTCTGTCCGGCACGTCCGGCGCTCTTTACTACAAGCCCGCTGGCACCACCGGAACTTTCGGTGAGTCTGGCGTAAATACCTCAACCGAGACCATCACTGTTGAGACCTACCTAAATTTGAAGGTGGGTGATCCAGTGCAGTTCAGTATCGTCAACAGTCAGACCGGCGGTGCCGGTAGTGGCACGCTACCTGCCGGTATTTCAGCTGCCACGACTTACTTCGTGATTGCTTATACCGCCAGTACCGGGGCTTTGCAAGTCTCCGCTACTGCCGGGGGCGCCGCACTGAACATCACGGACGACGGCACTGCTGTTGCCCCAAATGAATTTGAGGTTGCGTATGCCACCTATGAAGCCGTGGGCCAAGTCCGCGACTGGAGTTTCGAGATCACCCGCGCTGAGATTGATGTCACCACCATCGGTCAGAGCCAAGGTCAATACGTGCCATTCCGCAGCTACATCGCTGGTTTCGGCGATGGCACTGGTACCGCCACCGTGTACATGACCAACGAGAACGCCTCGATGTCCAACCGGATGGTCGAAGACGTACTTCAGCGTCAGCAGACCGGTGCTGCCTTCAAGCTGTACATCGACCGTGTGTATAGCGGCGGCAGTGTGAGTGAAACCCTAAGCCGCTCGATCAGCTTTGACGCCACGTTGACCTCGGCCAGCATGAACGTCAACCCTGATGACGCCCAGTCCGTGACGGTGAACTTCCGCCCAGCCGCCACCCCAACCTTCGACCTCAGCACTTCTGCCTAATAAGCTACTGGTGCAAACAACGACAGGACCCCGGCCTCATCGCCGGGGTTTTTTATTTGTAATCCGCTACACTAACGCCAGACCATCAGGATCTGTATGCCTGCTCCTAGTTCGCTCCGCGCCATCGACCGCCTCCGCAGAGCTGCCAACCTAGAGCCCGTCAAAAAAGTCGTCATTTTGTCCGACGGCAGCGAGTTTGTGATGTGGGCTCGGTCACTGGTTGCCGCCGAGCGCGAACGTGCTCAGCGAAACGCTAAGAGCGACGACGCCAATGCCTTCGCTCTCCAACTCCTGATTGATAAAGCACTCGACGAGACTGGAGCACGCCTGTTCAACGCTGGCGAGATTGATGTCCTCAAGAATGAAGTCAGGGACAAGGATCTCCAGGCTTTGATGCTGGCAATCTTGACCGACGACGCCGAGCCGATCGACCCAAAATCCTGAGCGCCGAGCTTCGCAAAGACAACTGGCTCCTACTCCAATTCGGAGTCGCCAAGGAGTTAGGCATGACGCTTAGCGAAGTTCGCGCCAAGATGACCGCCGAAGAGCTGATCGGCTGGAGCGCGTACTTCAGCATCCTCAACGAGGACCAGCAAAAGGAAATCGAAAAAGCCAAACGCCGCCGCTAGTCCGGCGGCTTTTTTACGCCGTAAACTGAAGTACCAGAGTGTGACGCAGCGCCGTGGCCTACAGAGCCGACATTGAAATTGCGGTACGTGGCGCCCAGGAACTCAAGCGCCTACAGAATCAAATTAAATCTTCTGCGGACGCGGTAAGTAGTCTTAATTCCAGCCTTAATGCCGTAGCAAATCTTCTTCCTAGAAGTTTTAACAATCTCAACAAAGTAGTAGGTGAAGCAGCCGCTAACTTTAACGAAGTTGCTCTTGGTACAAAAGAAGCCTCTGACGCAGCTCGCGATTATTACCAAGCCAGTAAAACGCTAAACAATGCTCTACGCGAAAGATTAAATTTACTGAACAGTATTCAAAGAGCTGAAAGAGGAACGGTACTTACAAATATTGCAGCTTCTCAAGCTGCCCGTACTGTATCCGGTTTTGGTGAATTTAGCGCGAGTATTGAATCCACTACAGCAGTCGAAAAATCTATTCGAAGAAATAAAGAACGTGTAGCTAGGCAACCTAAGGCACCGCTTGCTTTGCCTAGCAGTGAAATGTTGCAGGCAGAGCAAAGAGGTCTGCAACAACTTAGCACGTATTACGGAAATCTAAACACTAAAGTAGATACAGGCGTACAAAAAGGTCGGGCATTTACAGAACAACTGGATCAATCTGCTAGATCAGCTCAAACATTACCTCCCATATTTAATCAAGTGCAGCAAACGCTGCAAGGTATTGTTAAAGCTACAGCAGAAGGTAGTGCAGTCCAGGTTAGTTGGGCAAAAGTTTTAGGTGAATTTCCTCGTATACAAGCCGATATTCTAAAGAGTCAGTTAGCAGAAATAAAGTTAAATAAAGAGTCGCTTGAAGTTGACTATGCCCGACTAGAAGCGCGCAAGCGTATGCAGCGCATTGAAGCGTTTGATAAAGGTCAAGAAGCCCGCGCAAAACGTACCCGAGAACTAAACGAATCACTGGCGCTAGGCGTGGGCTTCCCACTTCTTTTTGGAGGAGGCGTAGGCTCTGTTGCAGGTTCGTTTGCAGGCTCTTTTGCAGGTAAGGGTTTTGGAGGTCAAATTATCGGAGGAGCTTTAGGGCAAGTAGTTGAAAACACTATTAGGAGTATTGCCAAAATAACCTCCAGCCTCGATGACATAGTTGCAGCAGCAGGAATTGCTGGTACAGCAACTGAACGTCACATTGAAGCACTTAAAAAAGCAGGTAAAGAAGAAGAAGCTCTTGCTGTAGCTACAGCCGCTTTAGCGAATGTAGTTGGTCAGGACGGCGTAAAAGCACTTAAAGATTTTGAAGTAGCTGGTACAACAATGGCTAATTCACTTAGCCAGCTTGCTACGCAATTAGCAGCTAAAGCTGCACAAGCTCTTCAAGGCCCAGCAAGTGGAATTGCCGGAGCTTTAGAAGAATCCGCGCTTTTTGGGCAAGCCCAGCAATCTAGAGACGCAGAACAAATTGCTAATTTTACAAAATTAGCAAGAGTTTACGGGCAAGAATATTACGATACACTAAGTAGTATTTATCAAAGACAGCGTGAGTTAAATATAGAAGCCGAGAAAAATCTAAACACCAACAAAGAAGTTGCAAGCATCCGTCAAGTAGATAAAAACGCTTTAAGCGCTGAACTTGAACTAGCTAAAACTAACGGTAATATTGTAAATGATACAGTTTATCGTCTAAAAGAAAAAGTAATTGAGCAGCGTACTTATGTTGCTTTACAGGATGCACTAGAGAAAGGACTTGAAACAGAGTCTATACTGTTACGTGAACAAATTGATTTACAACAACTTCGCCAAGAAAGAGAAGAAGCTATTGTACGGGCTGCTGAAAAAGCTCGCCAAGAAGTAGAAGCGAGACTTAAAGCTCAACTAAATCTAGAAAAAGCACTTTATGATGAGCAAATTCGACTTATTGCTCTAAACGTAAGAGAAATCGAATTTAGTGAAGGTGTGGAGGCTTCTTTAGACCGCAAGTTAATGCTTTTACCTAAAGAAGCTAAGTTACGTGCGGAAGCTTTAAGCGTAGAGCGTAAACAAGCATTACAAGAAGCTGCTAGAAACGGTACTATTAAACAGACGCTCGAACTCTTTGAACTTAAGCGACGAATACTTGAGATAGAATACAATCTTGAAAAAGACATAACACAAGAAAAACGTGCCCAGTTACGTGTAGAAGAATTTCAAAAAACACTTAATGCTACTCAACAAGCAGCTAAACCTTTTGTAGACTTTCGCAAACAACAATCAGCGCAAGTAGGATTTGCTAAGACTTACAACAGGCTTATCAATGAAGGTATATTACCTGCTGAAGCAGAGCGACGTGCCAATTTTGAAAACATTTCTTCGCAAGAACTCGACTCCATTGATAGACAAATACAACTAACTGAAGCAGTTATTAAACAGGCAGAACTTGAAGAAGCCAAAACAGAAGATTACGAAAAACAGCTCAAACTACTAAAACTACAAAAAAGTGTTATTGAAGATCAGGCTACTTTGGGTCCAGGAAAAGGACAGACAGACGCCGAACGGCTAGAAGATGCAATTGCTGCAGCAAAAGGCGATTTACTGAAACTTACCGATCCAATCAATCAAGTAATAACCGGCGCAAAAGCAATCGGCAGCGCCTTCAGAGATGCGTTTACTGGCCTTGTGTCTGGTGCAATGACTGGACAAGAAGCGCTTGCTGCCTTCTTCAAGGGTGTTGGCGATCACTTTATGGATATGGCAGCCCAAATGATCGCCAAACTCATTGAAATTTATATCCTTCAAACTGCACTGGGATTTATCACTGGATCAATAGGAGGTGGAGGTGGAGGGGGCGATCAAAGTACTATTCCATCTACAGGTACTCCGGCGGCACCTACCGTTAACGGATTTGATACCGGATCAATCAAAAATATCGCCGCAGATGGCGCTTACTGGTCAGGTGGATTCCGAGCATTCGCCAACGGCGGCATGGTTACTCGACCCACGCTGGGACTCATAGGCGAAGGCGGTGAAGCCGAATACATCATCCCCGCTAGCAAGATGCGTGGCGCCATGAATCGCTACGCCGCCGGTGCCCGTGGATCCGCCGTAATTCCCGCAGGCGATGGCGAAGGCGAAGGCGGCATGGGCGGCACCGCTACATTAGCTCCGGGTGCTATTGATGTTCGCTACACGGTGGAGCGCATCAACAGCGTCGATTACGTGACCGCCGACCAATTCCAGCGCGGGATGCAGCAAGCTGCCCAACAAGGCGCCGCCCAAGGCCAGCAAATGACTCTGCGTAAACTGCAGCAATCACCAGCCACACGCCGTAGGGTTGGCATCTGATGGAACTAGCCGTTGGCAACTATCTGACCCTCACGCCACGCAACGGCGCTCAGGCATACCGTTTTCAAAATTTTCATATCGGCGTAACAGCTACTTTTGAAGACCAGCAGTATAGTTTCCTACCGTTTGGCTTCTCGGGCATCAGCATCAACCGCACTGGCGACAATACCGAAGCCAGCCTGGTATTTCCCAACAACGACTTGAGCCGCAACTGGGCGCTGCAAGCCCTGCAGGAACGCTGGTTAGGGACGGTTTACGTGATGAATCTTGACCCAGACGATCGCACCAGTGGCACCAAGATGCACCAGTGCGTCGGGCAAATTGCTGACGGCAACTGGGACGAAACCAAGGTCATCCTCAACCTCAACACGGTATTGGACGCGGTTGGCTCCGATGTGCCGTTGCGCCGCCTAACGCAATCGCTGATTGGCAATATCCCGGTCGCCTCCAATGTCCGACTGCGCTGATCTGATCGGACTGCATTTCCGGCTTGGAGCAGACGGCACAAACGGCGAGATCGACTGCATCCATTTGGTTTACACGGTTTTGGACCGTTGCCAAATTCCAGCACCGCCGTTCAACTCAGCCTGGTACGAAGCCAGTTGGCGGATGATTGCCCGTGACTTACTGAGCTGGGGTAAGCGGGTTGCCGAGCCCGCCTATGATGGCGATGTTCTGCTGTTCAGGCAGGACGTTACGGCATTTGCGGTCACATGGCAGCGCGGGATCCTCTACATCAACCGCCAAACCAAAAGGGTCAACTGGTGTTTACCGAGCGTCGTTACAAGCTACCACTGCTTCCGTTTGAAAAGCAGTTAATCCAAACGCTTGGTTGCAGCGAAGAGGAGTATCGCGCTTTTGTCGATCAGGTCAACCGCTACGGCTACATTCGCCCAGCTAAATATGAACTGATTCCAGATATTCAGGCTTCTGACCCTTTCACAATTTCACTCGCCATCAGTTTGATAGTCGGCGCACTTTCAACAGCTGTTAGCTATCTATTAACACCTAAACCAAAAGCACCTTCCGCGCCTCGCGATAATCGTGTAACCCAACGTCAACTTGGCAACATCACGGGACCAGATCGCTTCAGCCCTACCTCTGGCTTTGATACTCAAGCCGAACTAGCAAACTACGGCGATCCAATTCCGATCATTTTCGGCAAATACACTGGCGCCACTGGAGGCATCCTTGCCAGCCCTCGCTTGGTGTGGTCACGGGCTTTTTCCTATGGCTATCAACAAGCTGTAAAATTGCTATTTGTTGTTGGCGAACAAGGTTTAGGCGAAGGAATTGATCGCCCCGATCTCAACGGTGTTTTTCTTGGCAACTCCGCGTTGGACGCAATTTATGATCACAATTTTGCCTTTTATTGGAAACGCAACAGCAATAGTTTTAGCCGCATCAAAGCTCAGAACCTAGCTTACGGAACTCGTGGCATACCATCTTCAGGTGATCCAGAGACAAATAATGATATTTATTTATGCCCTACATCAAACGCGTTAGCTGACACTGGTTTTTGCAATGCATATTCTCTAAATGCCAACATTCAATTTGGTGCATATTCGGCAATACCAAATGCCACTAATTATCGAGTTAATTGGAAAGTTATTTCTATTCCGTGGCTGGAAGGTCAAGAAGAGGATCCCGGCGGTATTTTACTAGCTGAACGTATCAAAATTGCAGGTGATTACGGCTTTGATCCAAAAACCAAACAAGGGCGCGGCGATATTCGATATAGGGCACAGCAAGGGGTGGGTCGCAATTATGGCCGCCGCATGGGAATCACCTCTCATAATGGCTATGTCCCTTCGAGTCCCACCGAAGTAAGGCAAGTAACTGTCGGTGACACGATCACTTACACGATCGCCCCTGGTGAACTGCCCGCCGATACCTATTTTATTGATCCCGAATACCAGAACGTCCAAGTTGACGACATCAATTCCGAGATTGAATCGGGTCGTCGTGTAGCCGACGAAACGCTGCAGATCGGTGAAACGATCATGATCGGCAGGACCGTCTGGGTCGTTACATCACGGGCATTGCCCATGTGGACGCCAACCCAGCGCCAAACAATCCAACTGCGTTGCATCGAAACGTTTGGCAGTGGACTTGGCGCATCCATCGGGATTGTCAGCGAGACGATGATTACCCGTGGCATTTACAACGACGACAATGGCACCACCAACGCACGCAACGGCCTAGGTCTTAATGCCGGCGCCGGCTTCTATCCGCTGCTGCGTGTTGCTTTTGGCGTGGTGCGTAATACACGCGCCTGCGACGTAACAGAAATCGGAATCCGCAGCCAGGTTTGGCAACGCGCCCAAGGTCTCTGCAACTTTGGGTCACTGCCCAGTCCGGCGGACTTGTACAAGTCGGAATCGCACCGTGTGTCAATCCAAAGCGGCACGATGACGCTGTACTTCAAACGCACTTCGGTTTGGACAATGTGGCTTCGTCCTGCCGGCACCGATGAAGACGGCACCGAATACGACTGGGAAGCCCTTGGCGAACAGTTTTGCATTACGGGCGAAACACCCCAGGACCAGTACAACTTCATCAGGTTTAAGCATCCAGAGCGCCGACAGTTTGAGTTCAAGATGGTGCCAAAAAGCGGTGCCGATGTATCACGCCATAGCGCAGACGATGCAGTGTTCTGGCGTTTAGATGCCAAGCAAAATCAAACTCTTGCCGGAGAATATACAACTGCATACGGCACTTTTGAGGTTTACGCAGTTGGCGAACTTGTTACGGCTAAGCAAGTTTCATTTAATCCAGAAATGATGACTAAGGCTGTCTTCAATGACGGCAGTTCAACGAGCACTATCCCTGATGCAATCGAAGTTGAAACATATTTGCCTGACGTTGAAGATGCTGGTGCTAAAGCCGCATCAGTCGGCTGGTATGACTGGCTACCTGATGGTGTTACACAAGGCCGCCGTGGCGCCACAATGTATGAACTGTTTGGCCAAGCCAGTTCTTATGGTCTTATCAAAACAGCGGAACGAACAGTCAATCTCGGTAATGGACGTAGCATTACAATTCGATTTACGGGTATCGTTGACGATACTTATCCTGCTAACCATCCATACTTTCCTGGTTTTCGGCTGTGGAGTTTTCAACGAATTGATGTTGTAAGCAGCACGGGCGGCTTTAATACAAATCAGATTTTTAACGTTTCTATCCCAGTCACGCCTGGCAACCCTCGGGCACTCCCTTATGGATTGACAACCTGCGGTGTCCGCCTGATTGTTCTTTCAACAACAGGCAATAATGGGAATCTTCCAATAGGTCGTCAATCAGCTTGGGAGTATGAATTACTTGGCGACCAACAACTTTATGCGTTGGGGTATCAGCGTACTGTGTCGTTTACTGTGCCTAGTTCTTCCGGTGCAGTTGCAAAAATCAATGCCACTGGCACAGTTACAACACGTCCTGCCGATTCGCAAACTAATTTTCCGGGACAAACAAAGGCTTGGGATGTGGTCTATGCGATTGACACCATTGGAACATATGGTTCATGGGTCAATGGCGCACTAATGGAAAACAATGCCGTTGTTTCATCTAGCAATCCGTTTTACACACCGGGTCAAACTGTTGGCATTGTTTTGCGCGTTCTGTCCCTAAAAACAGTCGTATTGCCGCCTGGTTTTACAGCAGAGCGCGTATATGAGGAAAACAGCCAAGTCAACGATCTAAGCTTTTACAATTCATTGCTGCAGAAATCAAACGAAAGCCAGCCAGAACACGAGATTGTTTATGTCAACGAAAGCATTGCTAACGAAGCAACACCGCTTTACACAAACATGACTCTTTGTGGTCTGGCCTTAAAAGCATCTCGCAATTTCACCAGCTTGGATCAACTGCGAGTGTGGCTTGCGGATGGCATTTCAGTCAAAAACTTTGCTCCTGACTCAGGCGGTGCCATTACACCTAGCAATAAATTTACTGATCTCGTTTACTACTTACTTACCGATGAAACAGCCGGCGCTGGCGCAGTCGTATCTTCAAACCTAATTAAAGAGGAAGACTTCCCTGCAACAACTCAGTTTTTAGAACAAAATAAGTTGTTCTTTGATGGCGCGATTGATCAACCTACCAATATTCGCCAACTCATCAGCGACCTTGCACCTTATTTTCTGTGTAACTTTGTAATTGCCGACGGCAAATTTAGCTTGGTGCCTGCAGTACCGATTGACAGTTCTGGAGTTATCTCAACCAATCCCGTCACAATCAAACAGTTATTCACATCAGGCAACATTATTGAAAGTAGTTTTGCGGTGGACTATTTAGCGGCGGAAGAGCGCAAGGATTTCCAAGCTGTCATGCGTTATCGGCAAGAACGACGCAATCAACTTCCCGAAGAGCAGACACTTGTGGTGCGCTGGGCGGATCTAGGTGAAACGCCATCTGTTGAATCTTTTGATATGACGCAATACTGTACCAGTCTCGATCATGCGCTGTTAGTTGCCAAGTATTTCTTGTCAATTCGCAGGCGCGTCACGCACTCCATTCGATTTACAACGACACCTTACGGACTGGATCTAGCACCCGGAAACTTCATCAAGGTTGTCACGCAAGCCAGCCCTTACTCTGCCGCCAACAACGGCGTCATTGATGCTTCAGGTAATATCACCTCAGCCACTGAATTAACAGACGGCAGTTACACAGTTATTTACTGGACTTCAACAAATGAGGAGACAGAAAAAGCGACACTGACTGTGGCTAACGGCAAGGCGCTTGAAACAACACTGTTTAACAGTATTTTCACGATCAACAATGTTTCTACATCTAGCAACGTTTACATGGTGGAGCAACTTACGTTGAACGAGGAGGGATTGGTTGAAATTGCCGCTACTGAGTTTCCATGCACAAGTACGGACAGTAGCCTGATTGCATTGGATCTCGTCACTGACGGCGCCTTCACAATTACCAGCTGAGCATGGCTTTCCCTACTTTGAAACCAACGGCTCGCGCTTATGACAGTGGCGACTATCCCGTCAAAACGTTTAAGGCACAATCCGGCGCCGAGTCACGCATCCTGTACGGCAGCCGCCGCACCAATATGAGTTTGGACTTGAGTTTCGACAACATCACTGATGCGCAGGCCGAACTTTTCCTGGATCATTACGACGAAACCAAGGGCACATACCAAACGTTCACAATCCCGTCAGCTGTTTTTGATGGCTGGGAAGGCAATTCCGATGCTTTGGATGCAGCAACGGGTAACAGTTGGCGGTATTCCGGTCCACCGGCATTGACCAGCGTGAGACCGGGCGTAAGCTCCGTTAAAGTGAAGTTGCTGGGTGTCCTGTAATGGCGCGTATTTACACCGGACGTGACGGGCGCCTGCTATTGGGCAGCGATACACTCGTCAAGGTAACAGCCTGGACGCTCCAGGCCGACCTAGAAACACTGGAATGTACGACGCTTGGCGACTCGCAACGTAATTATGTGCCTGGCGTTCAAGGGTTTAGTGGCAGTGCCACCCTGCTGTATTACCTAGATAACGATAACACCAACGATGCCAGCACGCTAATCCGCAAACTGGTGCGTACATCTGCTGTTGAAGCCACAGACACCGTGACGTTGACTTTGCGTTTGACCGACGGCACAATCAATAACGACGTAAAACTGACGGCTTACATCACCAGCGCCTCGATTGGGGCATCAGTTGGGGAAGTTGTGTCAGCCCAGATTTCGTTCCAGGGCACTGGCGCTTTGACTACGGCGAGCTTGTAATGAGCGTTTACCTCGGCAGTTACGGACTGGTCGAACTGCGGCGTAGCTCGGAGCTTGCCGAAAAAGCATCCGTCATCAATCCGGGTGACGTTAATACTGCTCGCCGTCGCTTTAGTTTTGACTTTGACGCCGGCTTTTTGCACAGTGGCGATCAAATTGAAATCCGCAGCACCAACGGCGCCAACCTTGCATTTGTCGATGCAAGCGGCTGGGTCGTCAACGCTGTCCAAGACGCGGGCCACTGGTACGTTCACATCGACGAATTAGGTGGGATTCGGCTTTATGACACATTTGACAAGGCGATTGAAGGCTTGCAAAGTCAAGCGATTGTGCTGACTTCGATTGCAGTTGACATCCCGATTGCCGTTCGCATTGTCAATCTTGTGCCACGTATTTTGGCGCAATGTACCTACTTTGAACTGAATACAACCCGCGAAGCCGTTGATACCACTGCGTTAGGCGACGAGTTCCGCTCGCAGTATTCCAGCCTGATTAGCGGCAGCGGTAATTTTCGGGCTTACTGGGAATACCTACCTTCCTACGCCAAGCAATCCACTGCCGAATCCGCCAACTATCTGCTGCAGCTTGCTATTCGCACAGAAGTGGGCAGCAAGTTTGGCGCCAAGTTTTACCTCAAGGTCGGCGGCGAAGACGGCACCAAAACCAGTATTGACGATGAGATCTGGTACGAAATTGATGGCATTATTACGCAAGCTGGCGTGAACTTTTCACCCGACAATGCCGTTGAAATTAGTGCCGATTTTGTCACGACTGGCGCCATCCGTCTACTAGCCAAAACCACACCCGCAAATAAAGTGCTGCAGGAAAACACTGGCGACATTCGACTGGAGCAAGACTCAAGTGCTTCATTGCTACAGCAGGAAGAAACTCCCTGAGCCCGCTAAACTAGGTGGTAACAGTGCCCTGTCGGCTTAGGCGCGATGGCTGACCTTCGGATTAGTGAACTGCCCGCACTGGCTGGCGCCAACCTAGCTAGCGGTGACCTCCTGCCTGTCGTTGACGTTTCTGCGAGCGAAACGAAGAAAATCACGGTCCAAGACACCATTGGTTATGGCGTCACCCTGATCGCTGATGCCACGATCCCCGGCGCCAAGATCCTGTTCAACGCTGGTCAGATTGCTGGCGCATCCATCGCCACAGGCGGCATTTCAGCCACGCAACTGGCGTCTGGCGCTGTAACCGCCGCCAAACTTGCCAACGAATCCACCGTTGATCTGGTTACCACGCTGCCGGGATCTGGCGCGTATGTAGGCCAGCTGGCGATGGATACCGATTCCAGCAACCTGCTCTACTGCTGGGATGGCGCCAACTGGCAATCGATCCGCGCACCCGGCTCGGTCAACAGTGTTACGGGTTCGGCTACTGGAATCGTCAATATCGCCATCACCACAGTCGGTGACGCGATCACAGTCAGCGCAACGCTGGACAACACTGCTGGCGCCGCTGAATTTCTTGCCGGTCCAACTGGTGCAGCTGGTGCCGTTAGCTATCGCCCCATCGTTGGAACGGACCTTCCTACGTCTACCACCAGTGCCAAGGGTGGCGTGATCGTCAACGGCGAAGGTCTCCGCATGGACGGCGACACGCTGGAAATTGACGCTGACGTGACTGCCAGCGGTGCCACCCATTCAGTGGTTACCTATAACGCCAAAGGTCTGATCACCGCCGGTCGTGCCGCCACAAGCGCCGATCTGCCAACTGCCACAGCAGGCGCTATTGGCGCGATCAAGCCCGGCACTGGTCTGACAATGGGTGCCGCTGGAGCACTCAATCACACCAATACGGTTGCTGCTGGTACGGCCACCAAGGTTGCTTTCGACTCTCAGGGGCACATCACAGCCAGTGCGGCTTTGGATGCTGCCGACATTCCTAATCTGGCTGCTAGCAAAATTACAACGGGCACGTTCGACACAGCCCGCATCGGAGACGATGCAGTTACTGGCGCCAAGTTAGCCAACAGTTCTACCGCTCAGTTTGGCGCTAATCAGCCAACCGCTGAATACACAGGCCAGCTGTATTTCAACAGCCTTAATCGTGACATTTACATCTGGGACGGCAACGTCTGGCAACCCATCGGTATTTCGGTTGGTGAGATCGTTCTGGCTGGCACGTTTGATGCTTCCAGTGGTGGTGGCACGGGCCTTGTGGCTTCGGTCACGGCAGAAGGTACAGCGATTGGTCTTGTTATTGGTCAGGCGTTACCCCCCGCTGCTACTGCCAACAGCAGTTACTACTTGGTGGTGTCAAACGCTGGCACAATCACTTCGGGTAACGCGCCTCAAGTTGCGCTGACTCCGCCGGACATCATCCTGTCGAACGGCTCCAACTGGACTGAGATCGACGTTTCCCAGACCATTACAGCGCAGGTTGCTAGCAACGTCAGCTTTACGCCGGCTGGTGATATTGCAGCCACCAACGTCCAAACCGCGATTGAGGAAGTTGATAACGAAAAACTGCCCAAAG
>Ga0194119_10007152_pt1 | contig 15848 bp, 13 predicted proteins | sample TA2MahC100mmetaG_FD_148620 | JGI IMG/M metagenome (GOLD analysis project Ga0194119, IMG submission 148620) | Freshwater microbial communities from Lake Tanganyika, Tanzania - TA2015018 Mahale Deep Cast 100m | ecosystem: Environmental > Aquatic > Freshwater > Lake | place: Tanzania: Lake... | reverse complement strand
GAATCCACCGGTTCACCTCGTCCGGACAACCGCTGACACCGATAGCCGGAGTCCGAGGCCGCGCTTTCACACAGGGCGCTGACGGAGAGTTGTATTTGACTGCGGAAGGCGTGGGTTACCGCATTGAACCGGATGGCCAGTTATCGAACCTTGGCGGCGAAGAGCGATTCCAAACCCGCGACCCCGGAGCGAATACTCCAAGCTGGCCGGCCCTTCCAACGGACGAACCAGGTCTGCCGGCCTACAGCCTTCTCAGGGGCGGCGACGGTCTGCTCTACATGAACGGAGCGTTTTCCGAAGTCACCCGGCACTTGCCCGCCTGCGCCGAGGAGAAGTTCAGGCTGGTGAGGGGCGGGATTCCGGTTGGAACCGGGAAAATGGCGCCGGCTAAAGACGGGTGGATTCTCGCGGTCGAAATTAACGGGCGCTCGGTCTTCCGTTTCCTCCCGCCGCCTCGCGGCGAGGGGCCGGCCAAACAGGGCCCGCGCACGGCCGAACGGGCTGCGATTCGAAACGCGGCGAGCCGGAACACGGGAGTCATGATGGTGCCGGTGATCGTCTCCGGAATGGGTCCCACCCAACTCCGCCCACTGGCGGTCAGCTCGCCCGTTTCCGCCAACGAGTGGGTGGAAATTTCGGGACAGTGTCTTGGACCTGAACTGGGCATGCGCGCCCTTGACGGCGAATTGCGGTCCCCACCGCTGGAACTCGGGGGAATCCGAGTCTTCCTGGGTGAAGACCCTCTGGCGCTATTGGAGGTCCAAGCCGGCCGGGTCGTAGCGATTACGCCGAACCGTGTGCCCTCAGGGATGCCGTTCCGGATTCTCACAAACCAAGGGGACCTGATAATCCATTCCACGACGACAAACACCGCCCCCGCCCTCATACCAAACCAGGACGCGAACGGAACCCGCTGGGTCATGGGTTTCCGGGAAGACGGCTCGGAGATTCAGCCGGAGAATGGGCTTCGAGAGGGGGAACGGATTACACTGTTGGCGACCGGGCTTGGACCGATGAACGAGGACCTGAACGGCTACCGGTCTCCCGTATCGATCCGATCTGGACCGCTCGAGGCGGCTGCCACCGCAACGCCGGATCCAGACCGGATGGGCATTGCGCGCGTCTCCTTTGTGGTTGAGGCCGGTGCAATGCAGGAAGTCGATCTGGTTGCAGGAGGCGCGGCGGCAAATCAGCGTCTTCGGCTACCCTTGGTCCGGCGGCGGAACGAAGAATGACAACAGTTACTCCTCCGCGCCGCTAGTATGAGAGAGAGTGCCGAGCGTTTATCAATTAAAGCCCGCGTTTCAGAATTCGCTTCGTCCGCTGACGGGGTGGCTTGCGCGCGCGGGCGTGACGGCGAATCAAGTGACGGTGGCGGCGTGCCTGCTTTCCGTCGCGGTTGGGTACCGGGCCGGGCAGGAGCCGCGGATATGGGCGTGGATTCCGCTCGTGCTTTTCGTCCGGATGGCCATGAACGCCATCGATGGGATGCTGGCGCGGGAGCACGGGCAAATGACCCGGCTGGGCGGAATTCTGAACGAATTGACCGATGTGATTTCTGACGCGGCGCTGCTGTATCCTTTTCTATTCCTGGATGCGCCGTGGATGCTGCTGACGATTTTTTTGGCGGCTTTGACCGAGTTTGCCGGAGTGCTAGCGCCCGTTCGCCGCTATGACGGTCCGTTTGGAAAGAGCGATCGCGCGCTGTTTTTCGGCATTCTGGCATGTTGGTACGCGGCGGAGCTTCCAGTGCGTCGAGAGGTAGAGCAGATGCTTCCAAAACTGACGGCGCTGGCGTGTGCCGTGACCGTGGCGAACCGGGTAAAGGCGGCGCTTTGACCATATGAGGCAGGCGGCGGAATCGGCGTTTTCCACCCCGGACGGGGTTTCGATCTTCTACCGGCACTGGCCGGGGGCGCGGGAGAAGGCGATCGTCCTGCTGCATCGCGGACATGAGCATTCGGGGCGGATGGCGCACATTGCGGATGAGCTCGGGCTGCCGGAGTACTCCGTGTTCGCCTGGGACGCACGGGCGCACGGCCGATCTGGAGGGGAGCAGGGTTCCGGTACGACGATGGCCACATTCTCCGCCGATTTGGACGAATTCATTCGCCATATTCAGAGCGCTCATGGCATCGAACCGGAGAACATGGCGATCGTGGCGCAGAGCGTCGGTGCAGTGATCGCCGCGGCATGGGCGCACGACTACGCTCCGCGCGTGCGCTGCTTGGTGCTGGCCTCGCCGGCCTTCCGGGTAAAGCTCTACGTGCCGTTCGCCCGCCTGGGTTTGAGCGTCTGGCACGCCGTGGCCGGGGACTTTTTCGTGAATTCCTACGTAAAGCCGCGAGCGCTGACCCACGACGTGGAACGCATCGCGTCCTATCAGACGGATCCTCTGATCAAGCGGCCCATCTCGGCCCGGGTGTTGCTGGGGCTTTACAAGACTTCTGAGCGATTGATCGCGGACGCAGGCGCGATTCAGATTCCCACGCAATTGCTGCTTTCCGGCCGCGACTGGGTTGTGCACAATGGGCCGCAGCACCGCTTCTTCGAACGGCTCGGCACCCGTGACAAAGAGTTGCATACCTTCGACGGTTTCTTCCACGACACGCTGGGCGAGAAGGACAGGCACCTGCCGCTGGCCAAAGCACGCGCCTTCATCGAGCAGCGGTTCGCCGCCGGCGCGCCGGCGCGAAACCTTGTCAATGCACACCGCGAAGGGTTTACGAAACAGGAGTACGACGCGCTGTGCGCACCACTGCCCGCGCTGTCACCGAAGGCGATTTCCTTCGCCCTCACGCGTCTTTCGATGCGCACCTGCGGGCGTCTTTCGGGGGGAATTCGCCTGGGCCTGGAGACCGGCTTCGATTCAGGCGCAACGCTGGACTACGTCTATAGAAATCAGCCCGCCGGCATCACGCCGATCGGAAAGATCGTCGACTGGTTCTACCTGAACGCTATTGGCTGGCGAGGCATCCGCGTGCGCCGCAGGCATTTGGAAGCTTCGATTCAAGACGCAATCCAGCGGCTGAAGGATCGAGGCTCCGCCGTGCGTATCGCCGATATCGCGGCGGGGCACGGGCGGTACGTATTGGAGGCCGTGAAGGGCCAGACACCCGCGAACGTGCTGCTTCGCGATTTCGACGACTGCAACGTGGAAAGCGGGAAGGCGTTGATCCGCGCGATGGGCGCAAACGCTTCGTTTGAACGGGGCGACGCGTTTGACCGCCAGAGCTTGGCGGGCCTGGCGCCAAGGCCAACGATCGGTATCGTCAGCGGACTCTACGAACTATTCCCGGATAACGAGTTGGTTGAACGGTCCTTGCACGGTCTTGGCGACGCGATCGCGCCGGGGGGCTACTTGATCTACACGGGGCAGCCGTGGCATCCACAGTTGGAGATGATTGCCCGCACGCTCACCAGCCATCGGGGCGGCGCCCAATGGATCATGCGGCGGCGAACGCAGGGGGAGTTGGACGACCTGGTGCGCGCGGCCGGTTTTCGAAAGGTGGCGCAAAGGATCGACGAATGGGGCATTTTCACGGTGTCGATCGCGGAACGGATCGATGATTGATTGGCCGGTTCGGCTGCGCGCATTGGCGTGGCTGGTGTTTCTGGGCTCATTCTTCTTCCTGAGCTATGACTTCGCCAACTCGGTTGCGGCGGCGCGCGGCGGCGTTCCGGTCCTTGCATTCGAGTGGGAGCGAAACGTTCCATTTCTCGCATGGACGATTTTGCCGTACTGGAGTTCGGATGTGCTCTACGCGCTTTCGTTTGTGCTGGTCACCAGCCGGAGCGAGGTGGATACGCATGGGTTGCGACTGTTGGCGGTTCAAGTTGTCTCGGTCGCTTTGTTCCTGCTATTTCCGCTTCAGTGCGGTTTCGCGAAACCCGAGACCGCGGGCTGGACCGGAGCGCTTTTTGCCGGGTTGGCGAGCTTTGATAAGCCGTTCAACCAGGCGCCATCGTTGCATGTAAGCCTAGCCGTGATCTTGTGGGACTGCTACCGGCGGTATCTGAACGGCTGGGCTCGCAGAGCGGTTGGGGCCTGGCTTGTGCTGGTCGCCGTATCGACGATGACAACCTACCAACACCAGTTCATCGATCTCCCTACCGGTGCGTGGCTTGGATGGCTGGTGGTACTAACCCTACCGGCCAAGTCTCCGCGCTATTGGCCGCACGCGGCTGCGTATGGGTTGGTGAGTGTACTATTTCTATGGGGTGCGTTCTCCTTCGCGTGGATTTTGTTGTGGCCAGCATTTAGTTTTTCGATCGTCGCGGCGGCCTATGCGGGCGCCGGACCATTCGCGCTGCGGAAACGGAACGGGCGAATGCCCTGGTGGATGTGGCCATACGAAGTGGCTGCGCGAGCAAATGCATGGGCTTGGACACGGGGAAAGCAGGCCTGGTCGGAGATCGACGACGGTATTTGGGTGGGCCGGACCCCAAATAGCAGCGAGCGCGGCCGGTTTGCGACAATTGTCGATCTGACGGCCGAGATGCCCGTGCGCGAGGCGATTTCGATACCGGTGTTGGACCTGACACCCGTTCCGACTGGGGCATTGCGCGAGGGGGTGGAGGCGGCTTCGAGCGCCCGGCGGCCGGTGTTGATCTGCTGCGCGCTCGGGTATGCACGGTCGGCCGCAGTGGCGTCGGCCTGGTGGATTTCAAAGGGTATGGAGGTGGAGAGTGCAATCGAAAAGGTCCATCGAAGCCGGCCCGGAGCTAAGACCTTTCCCGCCACACGAAGTTGTTTGCAACAATATTCGAGTGGACGACTCCCAACCGGCGTTTGACTGCCAAGCCGCCGCAGCACTGCTTCGATCCGGGATGCCCGCGAGTTTCGCGGCGCATGTGGCCGGCGTCGCGGCATTCTTTCATCGGCCGGAGAGCACATTTGGGTTCGCGCTGATCGCAGCCTCGCTCGCCTGCTGGACCGCAGTGATCTACCTGGCGATCCGCGTCACGTTGGACGCAGCGCTCTTCGACATGCTGGCCGAGGACCCGGACCGAGGACCTGGACGGCTGGATTTCTTTCTAGCATCGGCTCGCCTGCGGCAGGAAGTGACCGACACGCGCCCGATCGAAGACCGAATTCAAGGCGCCGTCGGCCTTTGGAAAAAGCTGCTGCTGGCAACAGGGCTGCAGTTGGCCACGCTTGCCGCAGCCGTTCTGCTACAACTGTGATCGCAGCCGCTGCGCGAGCCGTGATCGCGCTTGGCGCGAAGATACTGACTGGAGCACAGGGCCGCTGGATTGGCTGCGCACCGACGGAGGCCCTTCGAATCTACTGCGCCAACCACACCAGCCACATCGATTTTCTACTGCTGTGGAGCGCTCTTCCAGGGCCGTTGCGGTCGAGCGTCCGGCCGGTGGCAGCGTCCGACTATTGGTTGAGTGGGCCTGTTCGCCGGTATTTGATTCAAGAGGTCTTCCAGGGCGTACTAGTAGATAGGGGTGGCCCTCCGGCGGGAAATCCGCTGCAAGCGGCGATGGATGCGTTGTCGCGAGGCGAGTCCCTGATTTTCTTCCCGGAAGGGACACGAGGCACCGGCGACGCGCTGCTGCCGTTCAAATCGGGGATTCATCATCTGGTTCGCTGCGTTCCGAGAGCCGAGGTGGTGCCGGTCTGGATCGATAATGCGTACCGGGTGATGCCGAAGGGATTTATCTTTCCGGTTCCTCTCCTTTGCTCGATGAGTTTCGGCACGCCGCTGCGCTATACAGAGGGGGAACCGAAGGAAGATTTCCTGTTCCGCCTGCGAAGCGCTATGTTGGAGTTGCGACCTCAGTGAATTTCCCCGCCGAATCGATTCCGATCTTTGGAGCGCTAGGCGCGGTGTTGCTGGCCGCCAGCGGCGTCGGCTACTGGCTGCACCTGCGCTACGCGGGCGGACCGTCGCAGGGCGTGATCGACAATCTGAACGCCCGCATTCGCGCATGGTGGTTGATGATCGCCGTTGCCGGCTCAGCGATGGCGCTTGGAAACGGCGGCACCATCGGGCTCTTTGGACTCCTTTCGTTCCTGGCGTTTCGCGAGTTCATCACGCAGACCCCGGTGCGGCGCGCGGACCACTCGGCGCTGTTCTTCAGTTCTTTCCTGGTCATTCCGGCGCAGTATTGGTTGGTCGCGGCGAACTGGTATGGGATGTTTGCCATCTTTATTCCCGTTTATGTGTTTCTGACGCTGCCGGTGCTGTCGGCGCTATTCGCCGACGAACAAAAGTTTTTGCAGCGTACCGCGGAGATGCAGTGGGGGCTTATGATCTGCGCCTACTGTCTCAGCCATGTGCCAGCGCTGTTGACCTTGAAGGTCCCCGGATTTCAGGGGCGCGAGGTTCAGCTCGTTGTGTTCCTGGTGTTGATCAGCCAGGTGAGCGATGTCCTCCAGTACGTTTGGGGCAAGCTGTTCGGGAAACATAAGATCGCAGCACGGCTATCGCCGAACAAGACCGTGGAGGGCTTTGCCGGCGGCGTTTTGAGCGCCACGTTGCTGGGCGGCGCGTTGTGGGGTTTCACGCCGTTCCCGCCGTTGTTCGCCGCGGCGATGGCGTTTCTGATTGCGGTCTCCGGCTTCCTGGGAGGACTGGTGATGTCTGCGATTAAGCGGGACCGCGGAATCAAAGATTGGGGCACGCTGATCGAGGGCCATGGCGGCACGCTTGATCGCTTGGACTCCTTGTGTTTTTCCGCTCCGCTGTTCTTTCATGCGACGCGCTACTTTTACTCCCTCTATTGAGTTCCGGGACGGAACGTCGTAGGATAGCCGGTACCTATGACTCGAATGTTACTTCGATGGGCGGCGGCGGCGGCGGGGCTGCTGATTGTGGCGCAGGTGGTGCCCGGGGTGCGGCTGGACGGTGTGACGGCGGCGGTGATCGCGGCTGCGGCCTTCGGCGTGATCAACGCAACGCTGGGCAATATCATCAAGTTCTTCGCTTGGCCCGCGCGCATACTCACATTGGGCCTGGCGTCGCTGGTGATCAACGCCGTGATGTTCTGGCTGACGACGGCGGTGGTGCCCGGCTTTCGCGTGGACGGCTTTGTTCCGGCGTTCCTGGGAGCGTTGCTGCTGAGCGTACTGACCGGGATTGCCGGCTGGATGATCGGCGATGGACGGGATTCCTCGAAGAAGGCTTCCTAGGCGCCGCGCATCAAGCCGTCGAGTTCGCGAACGAAGGCAGAGCGAGGAACGACGGTGTGCGCACCGGCCGCCTGCGCGGCGCGAAGCAGATCGATCTGCACATGGGAGACATAGGCGGCAATGCGGGTGGAGTCCTTCCAACGGCGGATCAGGTCCAAGGCGTCGAGCGACTTGATGTTAAGGTCGATAATCAGCAGGTCAAACGGGCCCGGCGGAGGTTCGTGCGCGGTGCAGGTCAGCTCCACGCCGGCGCGCCGGGCGGCATCTCTAATCTTCACGGTAAAGATGAGATCTTCGAGAACGGCCGCGACTGTTCGAATGGGTGAGGGCACGCGGGGAATACCCGATTTTAATATGCTGGAAGCGTGCAGCGATTCCTGTTTATATGGGCGGCGGCCGCCGCGTTTTCGCAAACGCCGGTTAGCTTTAATCGGGATATACGGCCGATCATGGCCGACACGTGTTTTCGATGCCACGGACCGGACAAGTCGAGCCGGATGGCGGGCATGCGGCTGGACATTCGGGAAGAGGCCCTTAAGCCGAACGCTCGCGGAGTGACGCCGATCGCGCCGGGCGATCCTTCGAAGTCGGCGATCGTGCAGCGCATTTTCGAATCCGATCCGGCACGGCTCATGCCGCCGCTCTCGGCGCACAAAACCCTCACTCCCGCCCAAAGGGAAACGGTCAAGCGGTGGGTGGCGGAAGGCGCGAAGTACGAGGGGCACTGGGCCTATGAGCCAGTGCGGCGGCGGGCCAACGGATCGATTGACGCTTTCATTCGAGAGAAGCTGCGGGCAGCGGGATTGTCGCCGTCGCCGGAGGCGGACCGGGCCACGCTGCTCCGGCGGCTGTCACTGGATTTGACGGGCATCCCGCCCACCCCTGCGGAGATTGAGGCGTTTACGGGTGACCGGTCACCGTCCGCCTACGAGAAACAGGTGGACCGGTTGATCGCCTCGCAACGCTACGCCGAAAAGCAGGCAATGCACTGGCTGGACGGTGTTCGCTACGCCGACACGGCCGGATTTCACGGCGACAACCCGTTTCCGGCATGGCCGTACAGGGACTACGTGCTTCGCTCCCTTCACGCGAATCAACCGTTCGATCAGTTCACGCGGGAACAGTTGGCGGGCGATCTGCTTCCGAACTCTAAGCCGGAGCAAAGGGCGGCGTCCGCGTACAACCGTATCCTGCGTGTCTCGGCGGAGGGCGGACTTCAGCCGAAGGAGTACTTGGCCAAGTACGGCGCCGATCGCGTGCGAACTACGACGACGGTGTGGCTTGGGTCCACGCTCGGCTGCGCCGAGTGCCACGACCACAAGTTCGATCCCTTCACGGCGCGCGACTTTTATTCGATGAAGGCTTTCTTCGCCGACATCAAGGAGACCGGCCTGGTTCCGGACCGGGGCGCCAACGCCTGGGGCGCGCAGATGGAGTTGACCACGCCGGCGCAGACGGCGCAACGAAACCGGCTAAAGGCTGCGGCGGACGCGCTGCACGCGTCATTGGAAAAACGGGCGGGGCCAAGCGAGGAGACCCTGGTGAGCGCGCACGCACGCGGAGAATTGGCTTGGCAGTATCAGCGGCCCGAATCGGCGAAAGCGGCGAAGGCGGCTTTGAAAATCTACAATGACGAGCCGGCGCCGGCCGATGTGGATATCGGTGCGACGCTGATCAGCGACCGCAAGCCCGGCGACGGCTTGATCATCGCGTCCGGTGAGAATCCGGAAACAGAGACCTACACGGTGACATTGCGGCCCGGCGCGGGGCACTGGCTCCAGTTGGGTGTGCAGGCGATTCAAGACGAATCGCTGCCGGGCCTGCGAGTGGCCCGCGGATCGGACCGGCTGATGATCTCCGAGGTCGAGGCCGTGCTGATGCCGGGCAACAAAAAGCTGGCATTCGTGGCGGCCGCTTCAAATATCCGTACGCAGGCATTGGATCAGAATCCGATGAACGCCATCGACGGGCGAACGGAGACGGGCTGGGGCGGGTCGCCGTATGGAGATTCGTTGCATCCGTTCCTGGCGCTCCGTTTCGCGGCGCCTGTGGCGACGACAGCGGATTCGCGGATCGTTGTGCGCGTAGTGCACGCCACCGCCTACCGGAGAGCGACGGTGGGCCGCATGCGAATGGCATTGTCGAAGGGACCTGCGATGCCGATCTCCGACACGCCCGGCAAGCGGCAGGTGCAGGACACGAGCGGTGTGCCCTCCACCGTTCTGGCGGCGATTAAAAAGGAGAAGCGAACGGACGAGGAGGCGGCGGCGATTCTGGAAACGCTGCAATGGACCGACACGGCGGCCACCGCGGATCTCGCCGCTTGGAAGCGCGCGCGAGCGGAGTTGGACGGCTTTGAACAAACCGTGCCGCGGGTGATGGTGACGGAAGCCACGGCGCCCGAGCAGACACGTCTTCTGTCGCGTGGAAATTTCATGGACGAGTCGGGGCCCATCGTGGACCCCGCGATTCCAGGGTTCCTTGGAAAGCTGCCCGTCAGCGGCCGCGCAACGCGGCTCGATCTGGCGAATTGGCTGGTGGCGAAGGAGAATCCGCTGACGGCGCGCGCCTATGTGAACCGGCAGTGGCGGCTATACTTCGGCGCCGGGCTGTCACGCGTGATGGAGGATCTCGGCTCGCAGGGCGAGTGGCCCTCACACCCGGAGCTGCTGGACTGGCTCGCGGCCGAGTTCATGGATAGCGGCTGGAACCGGAAGCACGTGACCAAGTTGATTGTGATGAGCGAAACCTACCGGCAGACTTCGCAGGGCTCCGTTTCCGAGCGCGATCCGGACAACCGGCTGCTGGCCCGTCAAAACCGGTTCCGCGTGGAGGCGGAGGTGGTGCGCGACGTTCTTCTGAGCGTCTCCGGACTTTTGGAGGAACGCTTCGGAGGGCCGAGCGTCCGGCCGTACCAGCCCGAGGGATATCTGGCCGCGCTGAATTATCCGAAGCGGGAATACTCGGCGAGCCGCGGCGCGGACCAGTACCGGCGGGGACTCTACACGTTCTGGCAGCGCACGTTTCTGCACCCGAGCATGATGACGTTTGACGCGCCCTCGCGCGAGGAATGCACGCTGAACCGGTCGAACTCCAACACCCCGCTGCAGGCTCTGGTGCTGTTGAACGACCCCAGTTTCGTGGAAGCCAGCCGCGTGTTCGCCCAGAACGCGGTGCGCGCCGCGCGGCCCGTGGAGCAACGAGTCTCCTGGGCCTTCCGGCAGGCCACCGGCCGTGCGCCAACCGCCGGGGAGAGCCGCATCCTGCTAGACCTTTATCGAACGAATCTGCGGCGATACGATTCGGACCCGGCCGCGGCCCGCGCCCTTGCCGCGGCCGGCGAAGCGGAGCGAACGCAAAACGTTGCCCCGGCGGAATTGGCGGCGACAATAACCGTTACCCGCGCGATTTTGAACCTGCACGAAACGATCACAAGGAATTGACGATGATCCAACGACGAACCTTTCTGACACGCGGCGCGGCGGGAGCTCTCGGCCTGACCGCCCTTGGCCAGTTGATGGCGAAAGGGGCCGTTGAGCCGCTGCACCACAAGCCCGCGGCGAAGCGCGTGATCTTCCTCTATCAGGCGGGCGGGCCGTCCCATTTGGAGACCTTCGACTCGAAGCCGAAGCTGGCCGAGATGCACGGCAAGCCGATGCCGGAGTCGTTTACGAAGGGCCAGCAGATCGCACAACTGCAGGGCCGGCCCCTCATCTGTTACGGTCCGCAACTGGGGTTTCGGCGGTTCGGCAAATCTGGCCAGGAGATCTGCGATGTGTTTCCGCACATAGGCTCGGTGGCAGACGATGTTTGCATTGTCCGGTCCATGTGGGGCGAACAGATCAACCACGATCCGGCACACACGCTGATGAATACCGGCTCGATTCTGACCGGGCGGCCCAGCATGGGCTCGTGGATTTTGTACGGCCTGGGCGCGGACAGCGAGGACCTGCCGGGTTATGTCGTGCTGATGTCGGCCGGCCGGGGCGGTCAGATGCAACCCATCGCGAACCGGCAATGGTCGGCGGGACTCTTACCATCGAAGTTCCAGGGCGTGAAGCTGAATTCGATCGGCGATCCGGTGTTGTACATCCAGAACCCAGCCGGTCTGGACGCGAAGGTGCAAAAGGACTCGATCGATGCGATCGGAAAGCTAAACCGGGAGGCCCACAAGTCGCTGGCCGATCCGGAGATTTTGACGCGCATCACGCAATACGAGATGGCGTTCCGAATGCAGACCAGCGTCCCGGGGTTGATGGACATGTCCGCCGAGCCCGCCAGCGTGCTGGAGAGCTACGGGGCCACGCCTGGCGACGGGTCGTTCGCTTCCAATTGCCTGCTGGCCCGGCGGCTGGCCGAGCGGGGCGTGCGGTTCATTCAGCTTTATCACCGCGATTGGGATCACCATGGCGGAGTGAAGAACAATGTACAGTTGAAGGCGCAAGAGGTGGACAAGGCGACGGCCGCCTTGATTCGCGACTTGAAGCAGCGCGGGCTGTTTGACGATACGCTGATCGTCTGGGGCGGCGAATTCGGGCGCACTCCGATGTCCCAGGGCGGCGACGGGCGCGATCATCACATCAAAGGGTTCAGCTATATGCTGGCCGGTGGCGGCATCCGCGGCGGCATTACGTACGGCGCGACGGACGAACTCGGTTATGCGGCCGTGGAGAAGCCCGTGAGCGTGCACGATCTACATGCCACGATGCTGCACGTGCTGGGAATCGACCACTTGCGAATGACCGTAAAATTCCAGGGCCTGGACGCGCGGTTAACCGGAATCAGCGGCGAAGTGGTCAAGGACATTTTGGCCTAAACGACGCTTTCGCAGCGGCGATTCCATTTCCGGCGGCTCCCGATGGCAATGCCGATCCACGCCAGTCCGGCAGGCCGAACGCTACTGGACCATCGCGCGGACCGGCATGGTGGCCAGGTCGATCTCCTTGGCCCTCGACGGCGGCTTCCGGTGCGGCATCCGTTGCACAGCGCGCAGGCTTTCCTCGGCAAGCTGGAGCGACGCGCGATAGGAACGCTCCGCTTCGCGAATATCGGTTTCGCGTATTCCGCTTCGAACGAAGTGTTCGCGGAATCGCTCATACCGTTCCAGCTTAAAGCGCGCGTGAACGATGGTGTCGCATTCGCACCGTTCGAGAACGCAGGCGGGTTCCCACTCGTCATTCACCTCGCGAGTGATGTCGCGAATTCGCTTCTGCGTCTCTCCGGGAAGAAGGGTGACGTTGTAGATTCCGATGCGTACGGTTTTCGACTTCGCTTTCGTGGTCGGCATGGGCGCAGCCCTACTAGTTTACTCGGATCTCGGAGCGGATTTCTGTACGACATCCAGCCAGTTTTTTAATTCGGTCTCCAGGGCCGCGGCCAGCTCGGGGTACTGGCGGCGAAGATTTTTCTTTTCGCCAGGATCCTGCTCCAGGTTCGCCAGAAAAAGCAAGTCCTCGCCTTCAATCGGAATGCGGCCCGCCGGCGTGCCATCGGCGTCATAGCCGTTCAAGGTGAGTTTCCACTGCCCTTTGCGCATCGCCAACTGTTTCCCGTTCCTCCAGTGCAGCGGCGGACGCTCCATCACCTCGCCCTTGCGAATGGCGGGCCAGAGGTTCACGCCGTCGAAATGGCCCTCGGCGGGCGTGGCCAATCCGGCGGCGGCCAGAACGGTGGGCGCGACATCGTAATGCGCGCCGATTCGCGAACTGACGCGGCCGGCAGGTATGTGCCCCGGCCACGCCATCAGCGCCGGAACGTGCGTACCTCCGTCGAAGAGGCTGAACTTGAATCCCCGGAAACCACGGTTATAGCCGGCGGTGGCGGGTTTGCCGGCCAGTCCGGCGCGCGCTTCCGTCGTGGCGCCGTTGTCGCCAACGAAGATCACCATGGTGTCGCGCTCCAGGCTTCGTTCGGCCAGCAGGGCGCGAATCTCGCCGATGCCATCGTCGACGGCGGAGATCATCGCGGCGTACGTTTGGCGCTCCAACGGCAGATGCTTGAAGCGTTCCATGTAGTTTTGCGGAGCGTGCATCGGGTAGTGCGGCGCGTTGTAGGCGAGGTAAAGAAAAAACGGCCTCTCACCGGCGCCGGCGATGAATTGCTTCGCCTCCGCAGTGAGCCGCTCGGTGAGGTACTGCCCGTCCTCGAAAATCTCGGTCCGCCCGCGATAGAGATCGTGATAGTTGGGCCGGTTCGGTTCGCCCCAGTAGAATCGGTGCGAGTAGAAGTCCACGCAGCCGGAGTGGAAGCCGTAGAAGGAGTCGAAGCCATGGTCGAGCGGACTATTCGAACCGGCTGTTCCAAGATGCCACTTTCCAACCAGCGCCGTCGCGTAACCATGCGCCTTCAGCATAGTAGCGAGTGAGCGCTGACTCTTCGTCAACTGCGGCCCGTTGGAGGGAACGGCCGCGCGAATCGGGTGCCGCCCGGTCATCAGCGCGGCCCGCGCGGGCGCACACATGGCCGCATTCGAGTACCAGTTGGTCAGCCGGATTCCGCTGGCGGCGATCGCGTCCAAATGCGGCGTGCGGATATCTTTCGAACCGAAGCAGCCGAGGTCGCCGGCGCCATGATCGTCAGTCATGATAAGGATGACGTTCGGATGGCGGGACTGCGCCGGAACGGAAAGGGATGTTGCGAGAAAGTTTCGGCGGGTCATGGCGGGTGGATTTCTGAATAGCGTACCGGAGTTGGCTTGACACGCGCTTGAGCGTTTGCCAGCATTCGAACATGTACCGCGTCAAACTCCTCGCACCCCTACTCGCCGCGTTCGCCTGCGCCGCCCAAGACACCGCCAGGATGGAACAAGTCATTAAGGCCCAGGTAGACGGCAAGAAGTTCATGGGCACTGTGCTGGTGGCGCGAGACGGCGACGTGCTGCTGAGCAAGGGTTATGGCTCAGCCAACCTGGAATGGAACATTCCCAACACGCCTTCGACAAAGTTCCGCCTGGGTTCGGTGACCAAGCAGTTCACCGCCGTGGCGGTACTGATGTTGGAGGAGCGCGGCAAGCTGAAGCTCACCGATACCGTCAAACAACACATGCCGAACGCCCCTGCGGCTTGGGACAACATTACGATTCATCACCTTTTGACGCACTCAGCCGGACTGCCCAACTTCACCAGCATGCCGGAGTACGGACAGTGGCAGCTATCCGGCACGTCGCCGGAAAAGACCGTTAGCCGGTTTCGCGACAAACCGCTCGATTTCGCCCCGGGCGAGAAGTTTTCATACAGTAACTCCGGTTACCTGTTGCTCGGATACCTTGTCGAGAAGATCAGCGCAAAGTCCTATACGGAGTTCGTGACGGAGAATCTGTTCGAGCCACTTGGGATGAAGAACTCCGGGTACGACTCGAATGAAAAAGTGATTGAGCGCCGGGCCGCCGGATACTCCCCATCGGCAGACGGGACACGCAACGCCGGCTACGTCCACATGAGCATTCCGCACGCCGCCGGTGCGCTCTATTCCACGACCGAAGACCTGCTGAAGTGGCAGCGCGGACTCTACGGCGGAAAGCTGATTTCGGCTGCATCGCTTAAGAAGATGACGACGCCTTTCAAGAGCGGCTATGCGCTGGGAATCAGGGTGAGCGAACCGGGTGGGCGCCTGCGCTACGCCCACGGTGGCGGGATTCAAGGCTTCAACACGAGCCTCGTTTACTTCCCAGACTCAAAGATCACGGTGGTAGCGTTGGCGAATCTGAACGGCCAGGCACCCGATCAACTCACCGGAGATCTGGGCCGGATCGCTCATGGCGACGCCATCAAACTAAGTTCTGAACGCCAGGAGATCAAGGTTGCTAAGGAGGCGCTTGCCGCTCTCGTGGGCACTTATCAAATGGAAGGCGCGCCGATAAAGATGATGATCACTCTCGACGGCGAGCAGTTGATGACACAACTCTCCGGCCAACCCCGGTTTCCGCTCTTTGCCGAAGGGCCAGACAAGTTTTTTCTAAAGGTTGTGGACGCGCAGGTGGAGTTCGCCAACGGAGATGCCGTGCTACACCAGGGTGGCAGGACCACGATCGCCAAGCGCATTAGCGATAAGGTGGAGCAGCGCAAAGCGATTCCGGTGAGCGCGGAGATTCTCGCCTCCTATACCGGAAAATACCAAGGCGGACCGTTGACGATACATGTGACCTTTGAGAATGGCCGCCTGATGACGCAGGTCCCGGGCCAGACGAAGTTCGAGCTCTTCGCCGAATCCACGACCAAGTTTTTCCTGACAGCGGTCGACGCCCAGTTCGAATTCCACCGGCCGGCGGGCGCCCCGGCCGCCAGCGGACTGGTGCTTCATCAGGGTCCAAACGTTGTGAAAGCGGAACGGGTGGAATAGCCGCCGAACGCTTCGTGTGCGGCGGGCCGGGGTCATTTGAGACAATGAGAAGTTCATGCTGCGTTACGAAACCGCCGGCGAGTCGCATGGCGAATGTCTGGTTGCGACTTTAGTTGGCTTGCCTTCCGGTGTGCCGGTCTCTTTGGAGAACGTAAATCGAGAGTTATGGCGCCGCCAACAGGGCTTTGGCCGCGGCGGCCGGATGAAGATCGAGACGGACACGGCGGAGATCGTCGCCGGGGTCCGCCATTCCCAGACGATTGGCGCGCCGGTGGCTATCATCGTTCGCAACGCCGATTGGAAAAACTGGACCGAGCCGATGGCGGTCACCGACTTCGAGGGAAGCGACGAGAAGAAGAAGAAGGTC
>Ga0194119_10007147_pt1 | contig 15850 bp, 11 predicted proteins | sample TA2MahC100mmetaG_FD_148620 | JGI IMG/M metagenome (GOLD analysis project Ga0194119, IMG submission 148620) | Freshwater microbial communities from Lake Tanganyika, Tanzania - TA2015018 Mahale Deep Cast 100m | ecosystem: Environmental > Aquatic > Freshwater > Lake | place: Tanzania: Lake... | reverse complement strand
GAGACCAGCCCGGACCAGATCATCGGAATCGTCCATCTGAAAGATCTGGTTTCGGCGATGATGCAGCGGCGCGGCCTGTCCTCGTTCAAACTCCGGAACGTGATGCGCACCATCATCGTGGTGCCGGAAACGAAGTCTCTGGCCGACCTGATCGACGTCTTTCGCGAGAACAACACACACATGGCCATCGTCGTCGACGAGCACGGCTCCACGGTCGGCGCCGTCACGCTGGAAGACGTTCTAGAGCAGGTCTTCGGCGAGATCGAGGACGAGCACGATATCTCGCGGCCCAAGCCCGACGCGGCCGCGGCCGCCGTTGAAGTGGACGGCACCATCAACATTCTCGACCTGGCGAACCAGTACGGCGTCGTACTCGCTTCGGAGGGCGAGTTCGAAACGCTTGCCGGATTCCTGCTCGCAAAGTTGGGAGCTCTGCCCGAAGAGGAGACCGTAGTGGAAGATAGCGGCCGCCGGTATACGATACTGCAGATGGAGCGTAACCGCATCGCGCGAGTGCGCATCGAGAAGATCTAGATGGTGGAGGCGATCCGCGCGGAACTGCGGCGGCATTCCGAGCCGGAGAAATTGCCGGTGATGCAGCGCTTCTTCAAAGAGCCGATCGACGCCTATTGCACCTACACGGATCATGTCCGCGCGATCGCCCGCGCGCACGGACCAGCCTTCGCCGCCATGACGCCGGGGGAACGCGACGCGGTAACCGGCGCGCTCTGGGCCTCCGGGAAGTTCGAGGAAGGCACCATGGCGGTCTTCCTCTACGCACGCATGCTGCGCCAGTGCGGCCAGCCGGAGTGGAAGCGATTCTCGAAGTGGCTCGACCAACACATTCGCAATTGGGGCCATTGCGATGCGTTGTGCGCGGATGTCCTGGGCCCGCTGCTCATCCGGCACCCGGAATGGGTCACCGAACTGCCAAAGTGGGCATCGAGCGCAAAAACCTACAAACGCCGCGCCGCGCTGGTCGCACCGCTCAAAGGGCTGAGGAAAGGGCTGTTCCGGGCCGAGTGCGAGGCGCTGTACCGGCAAGTAGACGGCGCCTCGGAAGACATCCTGAAGAAGGCGCTTAAGTGGCTGCGGGTTGAGTTAGACGGTAGACCAGATAGGCCACGTAAAGCGCGAGAAGAAAGGCGCCCTCGCCGCGCGTAATCGTTCGACCACTGCGAATGGCGATGGGCAGCAGCACGATGGTAAGCAGCGCCATTACCAGTAAGTCGAGCATCCCGCCCGGCGGCAGGCCAACCGGCGCGACCACGGCCACAAGTCCGCCGATTGCCATGATGTTGAACAGATTGGAGCCCACTACGTTGCCGAGAGCGATATCGGAATTTCCTTTCCGGGCCGCCATCACACAGGTGACCAGTTCGGGCAGCGTGGTTCCCATGGAAACGACGGTCAGGCCGATCACGGCTTCCGAAAGGCCGAAACCGCGGGCCATGGCCGTGGCGCCGCTGACGGCTCCGTCGGCGCCAAACGAAACGGCCGCCAGTCCGCCCGCCACGAAGAAGTAGTCCTTGACCATCGGCTTCCGCGAAGCGGATTTTTCGGCGATCTCTTCCAGGAACGCATCCTCATGCGGAGGGCCGGCCAGCAGCTTGTTGGCCATCGAATAGATCGCGGTGTAGTAGAGGAAGATCCCGAAAAGCAGCAGGAGGACCAATCCGTCGGTTCGAACGACCGTGCCGTCCCAGGCCAGGATCAGAAACGCCAGAACCGCGACGATCAACATTGGAATTTCACGGGTGATGAGCGAAGGCTCGACGCGCAACGGGCGGACGATCGCCGTCACCGCCAAGACGAAGCCGGTGTTCACTATGCAGGAGCCGGCGATGTTTCCGAACGCCAGTTGCGTCTCCCCGCGATAGGCCGCCAGCGTATTGACGACCAGCTCCGGAGTCGAAGTCCCGAAGGCGACGACGGTCATTCCGATCACGAGCGGCGAGATGCCTGCCGCCCCGGCGAGAACCGCCAGCCCATCGATAAAGAACTTCGCGCCGGCCAACAGGATCGCAACAGAGATGACGAAGAGGCCTAAGGCCGGGAATAGATCCATTTCAATAGGAACTGACTGCCACGGTCCGCAACGGTACTCGGAACTCGAATCGACTACCTTTCTCGAGGATACTATCTGCCCGGATTACGCCGCCCATCTGTCGCACCAACTCAGCGGATATGGAAAGACCCAACCCGAGGCCCGCGGCGGGATCGTCGAAAAGCGGTCGCCCGGCGGAAGCGTCGAAGATGTCTTTCAGCCGGTCCTCTGCGATTCCACGGCCGGTATCCGCCACGGCGATGTGAAGCCACAACTGCCCCTCCGCCATAGTTGTTGAATATTCGACGGTTATACCGCCCTCCGCAGTGAACTTCAGCGCGTTGGAGAGCAGATTCGCGAGAACCTGATTCAAGCGAACCGGGTCTCCCTCCACAGCGCCGCTAAACAAACCGGCGCCGGACGCTTTGTGAAAGGCCAACCCCTTTGCCGCCGCTTGATGGGCATAGGGAAGAACTGCGCTTTCCAGCCAAGCCGTAATCTCGAAGGTCTGTTTGTCCAGGGGTAACGGTTCATTGACGACCTTCGAGAGATCCAGAAGGTCCTGGACAAGCCGCAGCATGGTCTCGCCGGAGTTGCGGATGATCCCGACATACTCGGCCTGTTCAGGACGAAGCGGCGTAGTGTTCAGGAGTTCCGCGCCGACGACAATTCCGTTTAGCGGGGTCCGGAGTTCATGGCTCATTTTACTCATGAACCGGCTCTTGGCCCAGCTCTCTTCGTTCGCGCTATCTCTTGCCCGTACGGCGCGGCGAAGCAGGATGTACTCGGTCGCGATTCCGGCAAAGAGGACGAGGGCGATTCCAAACAGAATCGTCATGGTACGCAAGGCGCGGGTAAGCCGTTTCTCGTCGTAAAGGTTGGTTACTTCATTCGACTGGAAGTAGGACCACGGCAGCAAGAGTTGGCGCATCGTACCATCCTCGCCCATGCGGTCGATCTCGGCGCGCAGCAGATCCGCCACGGCTTCCATGCCGGGCCGGGCCGCAGTGGATAGCTGTTCGCCGCGAAAGGTCAGACCGACAAAGCAGGGCGGCCGGCCGTGGCAAGCCGCAGGCGGCGCCGCCATGAAAGCGTACGCGGAGCGAAGTTCCAACACCGCACCGTCGACTTCGCCAGTGCACACCTTTTCGACAGCCGCCCCGCGATCATCGACAACCAGCAGTTCCGCGGAAGGAAAGTTCACCGCGGCCAGCTTGCGCGCATTCATCTGACTTCTGATCGCGACGCGTTTAACGCGAAGCGCGTTGTCGAGATTTCGAAATTCATCGCGCAGCGCGACGAAAGCGAAATCGTTGTGAATCCACGGCTCTGTCAGGTGGATGGCTGGGTCCATCTGCTTCACATCCCCAGAAAGGGCGGGCCACAAATCCACCTCTCCGGCCTGCAATGCGGGGACCGCTCGCTGCTTGGTCCGCACCCATCGCAGACGGATTCCTTGCCGTTTTGCGGCTTCGTTCAACATCTCCACCGCGAACCCGCTCGGCGCGCCGGAGGCGTCTACCGCGTGATACGGATACGCGTTGTCGGTTCCAACCAGATATTCTCTTGACCGGTCCACTGCCGGCGGTCGAGAGACCCAATAAATCAGAGATACCAACGCCCCCACGGCGGCTATTGCAATGCCTCTGTGCACTGCGGCAAGTCTACTACGGATTATTTCGCGCGTGTGAAGTGAAACGAGATCTTCTTCTCGCCGCCGGATATCGTGGCGGTCAGTTTGTCGCCGTCCAGCTCGTAGCTGATCTGCTTCGGAAAGTCGTGCTTCGGATTTTCAAAGACAACTCTCGTGGTGGTTGCCGATACCATCTTGAACTCCGTGGGAGACCGCCCACCCGGTTGCGCGACGTAGAAAATTTCCCCGTCTTTTTGGACGATTCGAAGGTACTCGAACTCCACCATGCGGGTTCCGGCAACGGTTCGGCTGATCGCGAGCATCGCTCCGCCGGCCGGTTCCGTCCACCGCTCTTCGATGGTTGCCCGGCCCATGGTTCCGGTCCATTTCCCCGCCAGCCAGCTTAACTCGGACACCTCGGCGGAGTAGAGGCACAAGGAGGCGCCGGCGAGGATCGAGAGTATTCGCGACATGCCTTCCATGATAGGGAAAAATACGCCACGGCCGGAAAAAATGCCGCGAGGCTACGCGAGAGAGTGGTCTCGCGGCGGATTTTGTCCGTGAGCGATCCGCTGCCCCGCGCCACGGATGTCCCCTTGTGCGATACAGTCGTGTCGAAAGCGCTGCCGTAAAAAGACCGCTGGCCTCTGCAATATCGCGGAACCGTTCAGATCTGAACTGGTCCATATCAGCCTTGTCCCAATCGCCGCTTTTCCGCCGCTTACGGCCTCAGAGACGACCGACATGAGAATTCTTTACATCCCAATTTTCCTCGCCGCTTCACTCGGCGCCCAAACTCCGAAACCCTGCGATTCCGATGCCGATCGGACCGACTGCCGCAGCACGTTTCAAGCCTCCGGTTTCCTCGGCCTTGCAATCGACTCGTTCGCGGCGCAAGACCTGCGCCAATACTACAACCCTCAGGAAGCCAACAAAATCCTGAGCAGCCGTTCCGTGTTCGGAATCAATTTCGCGTACAGGCTCAGCGGCAATGAGGAGATCCAGAGACCGGCGAAGAGGATTCAGCGCCTGAACAACCTCTGGGTTTATGGTGAAACCGCGCACGGCGTCCGCAGTGCCGATGTGGACTGCACCGCCAACTCCCACCTGCCCTCCTGCAAAAACCGGCCTGGCGATTTTGCGGGCGATCCGGCCCGTAGCGCGCTTTACATTCTTCGGAATGCAACATCCCTCGAAGGCCATGCCGGATTCCGCTATGAGTTCCTAGGCCTGCAACAACAGAGCTCGAACCCTGCCAACCTGTATGTGAATGCCAAGGCGGGATTCCTGAACGTCGCAGGCCTGGGCGCTGATCTCGCCAACCTGAGTCACATCGGCATTGGCGCGGTGGCTACGAAAGGCGACTTCCAGGATAGCCATTTGGAGGTCGGCGTGGGCCGCTCGGATTTGTACAAGGTGAACCCCAACCGCCGTCTGAAAATCGACGGCTACATCCAGCGCACTCTTCCGCGCACCGGCAACGCGCTCTCATTCTTCGTCCAGATGCTGGTCGACGCCGACGGCGGGAAAGGCGCAGATTCCGTCCAGACCTACGTTGGGGTTAATATCGACCTTGCGAAGTTCCACTAACGAAGAGAGGCCACTCCGAAGAGTGGCCTCTCGTTCCATTTCTTCCGTGAGTTAGTCGCCGAACGAGCCGACTTCTTCGTTCTTCTTATCCGCGGCTGGCTTGGCCGGGGCGATGCCGCCCAGCGAACCCAGCGGCACGAAACCGCCTTCGGGCTGGGGCTCTTTCAGAACGTGTTGGCGATAGAGTTTCGCCATCTGGGCGTTCTTCGCGCTGTCCTTCATCTTTTCGTCGCGCGCCTTGATCTTCTCTTCACGGGCGTTTTTCGAAATACCCATGTCGTCCAGGTCGGTCTGGCGAACGCGGTCCACGTCTTCCTGGTTCAGCATCAGCTTGTGCGTCTTGCTGTCCATATTGACATTTTTGCCGCCGGCGAAGATCTCGTGACGGCCATGCTCGTCGTACCACTTGGTGAGTGACGCCGTCATGTGCATCTTCTCGACGATATTTCGCCAGCCCACGCCGGTGTTGTAGGCGCAGAAGCTGATCTCACCCTGCTGGGTGGCGTAGGGGATGATGCACTGTTCGGTACGGCGGAAGTCGTAGTTGAACAGATCCTGGAACCACATGCCGGCAATGAACAGGAAGTTCCAGCGGTCGGCGCGGCGCTTCTGGATGTCCTGCATGGTACGGTCGCCCGTCACCTTGCCGTAGTTGCGGCCGGTGGCGCCGAAGCACTTGTCGAACTTCTGCAGCAGATCGATCAAACGGAAATTGGAGGGCGCTTCAAAGGGCTTGTAGTTTCGAAGCAGCGCCAGGGAGACGCCGAGGATCGAGAGCTTTTTGCCGCGGGCGGCATCGTTCACCTTGGCGATGTCCTTGGCCAACTGATCGGCGTTCAGGAACGCGGTCACCGGACGGGCTTCCTTCGTTTCCTTGTCGATCATCAACGCCATGCCGATACCGCAATTGGGGTGGCAACCGCAGGAGAGTTGCCCCCACTCGTGCTCCGGCCCGTGAACCAGGTCGGCCCAATCGGAGAAGGTGGACATGAACGAGATCGGGAACCAGTCGCGAGTCGGCTCGCCCAGACCCACCTGATTCTTCACGTCGTGCGCCAGATGGCTCAGCGTGTAACGCTGCGCGGCGCGGCGCTCCGGGGTGACTTCTTCGTCGCGACCCGTAAAGGAAACCGGCTGGAACGAAAGGAACGAGATGATCTTCGGATTGTCGAGCGCGAAGCGAACCACCGCGCCCACTTGTTCATTATTGATGCCGTTGACGATGGTGATAACCGGCACGATATCCACGCCCGCGTTATGCAGGTTGGTAATCGCCTTCAGCTTCACATCGAACAGGTTGCCCACACGGCGGTGGCTGTTGGCTTCGTTGCCGATCCCGTCGAACTGGAGATAGGCGTAGCGAAGGCCGGCGTCGGCGGCCTGTTTGCAAAACTCGGGGCTCTTGGCGAACTCGATACCGTTCGTCGCGGCCTGCACGGAGTTGTAACCAACTTTGCGCGAGTAGCGGACGGCGTCGAGGAAATAGGGAGAGAGCGTCGGCTCGCCGCCCGAGAACTGCACCGACATCTGGCGGCGCGGCTTGATCGAAATCGCGTTGTCGAGCAGCGTCTTGATGTCTTCCCAGGCCAGTTCGTGCACGAAGCCGACCTGATTGGCGTCCATGAAGCACGGATCGCACATCATGTTGCAGCGGTTGGTGAGGTCGATGGTCAGGACGGAGCCGCGGCCATGGGTAATGGTGGAGGTGCCATGATTATGCAGCTTTTCGTCGTTGTGGGCGCGGATGTCGCGGCCAGGGAACACGTCTTCCAGATGCTGCGAGAACGCCGGGTCGATGGACATGACGTCCTCGAACTTGCCGTGGATGGGGCATTCCTTCTCCATGACAATCTTGCCGTTTCGTTCGACGATCATCGCCTTGATCTCGCCGCGCTGCTCATTCAGCAGCACTTCGAGCGGCACCTCGCCGTTCATGACCTTATTCCGGAGCTCGGGAATGCACTTGGGGCACAGTGAGTCGGTTTGACGAGGCCAGCCGAGCTTCGGCTTCTGCTTCTCGTAGCTCTTCAGGAGCGGCTTATCGGACCACTTCGGAGTGAACGAGGGGTTCGGGCTGATGCGGTTCAGCTTCTCGAACACCTGCCAAGCGGCTTCCGCCGTCATCGTCACGGCTTTCTCAGCGTACTTGATTGGCTTGTGCATGTTTATGAATTGAGTCCCGTTTTCTGGAATCGCCACCCTCGGACGAACACACGGAGGGCGGAAGTTACAGTGTAGGACGGGCCGCGGCAAGAGGCGACCAAAAAGCGTCGAACGGGGATTTGGCGCGGCTGAACGGGGATTATTGGGATGGAATGGCGACAGCGATGCTAGTGGAATCAACAAGTTACGCATCGTCAAACCGGCGGCCTAGCCGTTCGGTCCTAGCCGGATCCGGCGAATTCAGACCGGGTCCTGGACCCATTGCGCTCTTCCGGGCCGCAGGCCGGAACCGTACTGTCAATAGGCGACCCAATGAAGAAGCTGATCCCAATCCTGGCAGTCCTGATCGCGGGCACCGCGTCTTCCTTTGGCGCGGCCTACCGGAATGGTGACGTTTACGCCGGAGAAGTTTGCTGGACCGCCAAAAACATGACCAACTTCGCCGGCCTTGGGCCGACGCGCCCCTGCGCCGCGGCGAAGAACGAAGGCAACGCCCCGGACGTCATCGCCAGAACCGACGTCCATCGCGAGGCCTCTTTCCTGGCCTCTCTCGCTCCCGCGAGGCGCGGATTCCTGATTCCGCGGACTTCGGAATGGGAACCCAGCTCCCAATCCTATGCCGAGTCGATGAGCCTTTCGCTCACCCAGCCGCTCAGCACGGCCAGTTTCGAACCGATTTTTGTGCCATACCCTCCCAGGTAAGTTTGATTCATTGTTTTGTCTCCGTACGGCCCGGCTTTTGCCGGGCCTTTTTTTTGGCCGTTGCTATACTGAAAATTCGTGCTTCAGCAACTTGAGACCCGCATCGGGAGCGCGGTTTCCCAACACATTCTGATCCGCTACGGCCTGGAAGTCGCCGTACAACTCGAACAACCGAAACAGACCGCATTCGGCGAGTTTGCGCTGCCGGTGGCCTTCAGCCTGGCGCGTCAATTGAAAAAAGCACCGCGCGCAATCGCCGAAGAGTTGGTGGCGGAACTCCCTGCCCTCGAAGGCGTCTCAAAGCTGGAGGCTGCCGGCGGCGGTTACATCAATATCCGTCTGGACCGGGCCGCGTTCGCCGCCGCCGCACTTTCCGGCGGCGCGGCGAGGGCCGAGGGCCGGGCCGGCAAGGTGATCGTTGAGCACACGAACATCAACCCGAACAAAGCCGCACATATTGGGCACCTGAGGAACGCGGTGCTGGGCGATACGTTCGTCCGGATGTTGCGGGCCGGGGGCCAGCACGTCGAGGTGCAGAACTACATCGACAATACCGGTGTGCAGGTGGCCGATGTCGTCGTCGCGTTCCAATACCTGGAGAAGAAGACGCCAGCCGAGGTGCGCTCTCTCGCCGCCGGCGACAGGTTCGACTACTATTGCTGGGACCTGTACGCCCGCATCTCGCAGTACTACAAAGACAATCCGGACGCCATCCAATGGCGGAAGGATACGCTCCACGCGATCGAACACGGCGAGGGCGAGTTGGCGGAGCTGGGCACGGCCGTCGCCGACGCGATCGTCGATTGTCACTTGAACACGATGCTTCGCCTGGGGATCGTCTACGACGTGCTGCCGAGGGAGAGTGAGATCCTCCACCTGCAGTTTTGGGCGTCGGCCTTTGCGCAATTGAAGGAGCGCCAGGCGATCTACCTGGAAACGGAGGGCAAGAACGCGGGCTGCTGGGTGATGCCCGGTTCGGCGTTCGACGAGAATCGCGAAGACGAGGATTCAAAGGTCATCGTGCGGTCCAACGGTACGGTCACCTATGTCGGTAAGGATATCGCCTACCAGATGTGGAAGTTCGGCCTGCTGGGCAAGGACTTCTTCTATCGCAAACTGCGGAGTTACGCGGGCGGGCATCCACTCTATGTCTCGACGGACACGGCGGACGAAGAGATCCATTTCGGCAGCGCGCGGCAAGTGTTCAACGTGATCGACACGCGCCAGTCGTACTTGCAGGATGTGGTGGTCGCCGGCCTGAAGGCGCTGGGGTACAACGAACAAGCCGCCAACTCGATCCATTTCAACTATGAGATGGTGGCGCTGTCGCCGCGAACCTGCGTCGAGCTTGGCATTGAATTGAGCGAGGAAGACAAGGCCCGGCCCTACGTCGAGGTGAGCGGCCGGAAAGGCCTGGGCGTAAAGGCCGACGATCTGATCGACAAGCTGATCCTCTCGGCCGCGGCGGAAGTCGCGAGCCGCAACACGGACAAGTCCGCCGAGCAACAGGACGCGGCGGCGCGCGCGATCGCCATCGGCGCTCTGCGCTACTTCCTGCTGAAGTTCACGCGCAATACCGTGATCGCTTTCGATTTTCAGGAAGCGCTCAGCTTCACCGGCGAAACCGGTCCTTACGTCCAGTACAGCGCCGTGCGGGCCGGGAAGATTCTAGAAAAAGCCGGCGCGCACGATGCGCCCAACCCCGCGGCCTGCGCCCGTTTGCTTGAAGAGGAGGGCCTGTGGCAATACCTTCTCGCGGTTTCAAAGACAGACCAGGCGCTGGCCGCCGCGCTATCCTCCGGCGAGCCCGCCCACATGGCTCGCTACGCGTTCCAGTTGGCGCAGCAGTTCGCAAACTTCTACCACGATTACCCGGTGATTCACGAGAGCGACGCGGAAAAGCGTGCGCTTTTGCTCTGGGTCACCGCCCAGTTCCGCGCTCAGCTTGAGCGCACCCTCTCCATCCTCGGTATCTCCGTTCCCGAGTTCATGTAACATCCACAACAAGGAATTCCCATGGCCAACAACTCCTTTGGCGTTCGCACCACTTTGGAAGCCGCCGGCAAACAGTATTCGATCTACAGCCTTCGCGCGCTGGAAGCGAAAGGCGTAACCAAGCTCAGCCGCCTTCCCTACTCCATTCGCGTGTTGCTGGAAAACATTGTCCGCAACGAAGACGGGCTGAATTTCAAAGCGGCCGACGCCGAGTACGTGGGCAAATGGGACACCGCCGCGCCGGCGCGCGACGTGAACATGATGCCGGCGCGCGTCTTGTTGCAGGATTTCACCGGCGTGCCCTGCGTGGTGGACCTGGCCGCGATGCGAGACGCGCTTGCCGCCAAAGGCGTCGACCCGAAACGCGCCAACCCGCTCATCCCCGTCGATCTCGTGATCGATCACTCCGTGCAGGTGGACCACTTTGGCACGCCCAGCGCATTCGACCAGAATACGATTCTCGAATTCCAGCGCAATCGCGAGCGCTACGCGTTCCTGAAGTGGGGCCAGATCGCGTTTGAAAACTTCCGCGCCGTGCCGCCGGAAACGGGCATCGTGCATCAGGTGAATTTGGAGTATCTAGCGCCGGTCGTGTTCGTGAACAAGGACGGCGTCGCGTATCCGGACTCGCTGGTCGGCACCGACTCGCACACCACCATGATCAACGGCCTGGGCGTTGTGGGCTGGGGCGTCGGCGGGATTGAAGCCGAGGCCTGCATGTTGGGCCAGCCTCTGACCATGTTGCTGCCGCAGGTGGTTGGGTTTAAGCTCCACGGCAAGTTGCGTGAGGGCGTCACGGCCACCGATCTGGTGTTGACGGCAACGCAAATGCTTCGCAAAAAGGGCGTGGTGGGTAAGTTTGTCGAGTTCTTCGGCGAAGGCGTAGCGGCGCTGCCCCTAGCGGACCGGGCCACGATCGCCAACATGGCGCCCGAGTACGGCGCCACGATCGGCTTCTTCCCCATCGATGGCCAATCGCTCGACTACCTGCGGCTTTCGAATCGCAGCGAGGAGCAGATCGCGCTCGTCGAAGCGTATGCCAAGGAACAGGGCCTGTTTCTCGAAGCGGGGGCTCCCGACCCGGTTTACAACGATACGCTGGACCTCGATCTCTCCACCGTGGTTCCGTCGCTCGCCGGCCCCAAGCGGCCGCAGGACCGGATCAATCTTCCCGACGTGAAGGCGAATTTCCTCACCACCCTCGGCGCCGAACCGAAGGGCACGACGGCTGTGAAGGACGGCGCGGTGGTCATCGCCGCGATTACAAGCTGCACGAACACTTCGAACCCGAGCGTTCTGGTCGCCGCCGGGCTGCTGGCCAAGAAAGCCGTCGAAAAGGGCCTGACAACCAAGCCGTGGGTGAAGACCTCGCTGGCGCCCGGCTCGAAGGTCGTGATCGACTATCTCACCGACTCCGGCCTGCTGCCCTACCTGGAACAGTTGAAATTCAACCTGGTGGGCTATGGCTGCACCACCTGCATCGGCAACTCCGGCCCGCTGCCCGACGACGTGTCGAAGGTTGTGGCGGACGAGAAGCTCACCGTCGCCGCCGTGCTCAGCGGCAACCGGAACTTCGAGGGACGCGTAAATCCGCAGGTGAAGGCCAACTATCTCGCTTCCCCGCCGCTGGTGGTCGCCTATGCGCTGGCCGGCCGCGTCGACATGGATATTCAGAATGAACCGCTGGCCGATGGAGTATATCTCAAGGACATCTGGCCGACGAATCAGGAGATCGCCGACGTTCTCAAAAAGAGCGTCCGTCGCGATCAGTTCGCCCGCCAGTACGCGCAGGTTTTCGAAGGCGATGCGCACTGGGCCGGTATCTCGGCCACCAAGTCCGACCAATACACCTGGGACGGCGATTCCACTTACATCAAGAAGCCGCCCTACTTCGATGCGCCCATCGACCCGGCCACGGCCATCGCCGACATGCAGGGATTGCGGGTACTCGCCACACTTGGCGATTCGGTCACTACCGATCACATCTCGCCCGCGGGCAACATCGCCAAGGACTCGCCGGCCGGCAAGTATCTGATGGATCTCGGCGTGCAGGCCAAGGATTTCAACTCCTACGGCGCGCGCCGGGGCAACCACGAAGTGATGATGCGCGGCACGCTGGCCAACATTCGCTTGAAGAACACAATGGTGCCGGGCGTGGAGGGCACATGGACCATCCACGTTCCGACGAACGAAAAGATGTGGATCTACGACGCCTCGATGAAGTACCAGGCCGCGGGCACGCCGCTGATGATCATCGCCGGCAAGGAGTACGGTTCGGGTTCCTCGCGCGATTGGGCGGCCAAGGGCGTGGCGCTGCTGGGCGTGCGCGCCGTCATCGCCGAAAGCTTCGAGCGAATCCATCGTTCGAATCTGGTGGGCATGGGTGTGCTGCCGTTGGAGTTCCTCGACGGGCAGAATAAGGAGTCGCTGGGGCTGACCGGGCTCGAAGAGATCTCCGTGACCGGCGTCGTGGCGGGGGTGCTCGAAACCAAGCGCGCGACCGTTGCGGCCAAGGCCGCCGATGGGTCCGTCAAGACGTTCGAAGTGAAGGTGCGCATCGACACGCCGACGGAAGTGGAGTATTACCGGAACGGCGGCATTCTGCCGTATGTGCTGGGGCAGCTTGCGGCGAAGTAGGTAGCGGACGCCGGCCGGTTCGAGCAACTTTTTCTTTCCCCTTTTCTACACGATTCACGCCTATGTGATAGGCTGATGCGAACATATTTCCTGTGCAGACGGTTAGAACAGATCGGCACGAAGCGACCGAGAGTTTGCTCTCCAGAATACGGTCGGGCGATAAGTCCGCCGAAGATGCGCTTATGGAGCGCGTGTACGCGGATCTGCGCCGGCTGGCGGCGGCATATCTGCGGAACGAACGGCGTGTCCAGACTCTGCAACCTACGGCCGTGGTCAACGAAGTGTACCTCCGGCTGTTTGGCGGCAGGACCGTCCGCGCCGAGAACCGGCTCCAGTTCATGGCTCTGGCCGGCGCGGCCATGCGTCATTTCATCATCGACTATGCCCGTCGACAGTCCGCCGGGAAGCGCCCGAACCCGAAGTTTCGGGTCGAACTGGACGACCGTCTGTTGTCGGATTCGGAGTCGCCGGTGGACATCTTGGCGGTCGATTCGGCCCTCCGGCGGTTGGAAGAGATGGACCCACGCCAGTGCCGGATTGTCGAGATGCGGTTTTTCGCCGGATTCACCGAAGAAGAGATTGCCGAGAGTCTGGGGATCTCGTCGAAAACCGTCAAGCGGGATTGGAAGATTGCCAAGCTTTGGCTGCGAGACAAGTTGGGGAAATGACGGCGGTATGGCCCAGTTATGACTCCCAGCCAGTGGACCCGCGCTAAATCGATCTTCGATGAGTTGTGCGAGTTGGAGCCGGAGAGCCAATCCATCGAGTTGTCGCGCCGCTGCCAGGACGACCCGGTTGTGCGGGAGCAGGTGCGAAGGCTATTGGAACTGGATGGGGAGGAGAGCCGCTTTCTGTCTCCGCCTTCCCAGCCGCGTTTCCTGCGCGGCGAGCCGACCGCGCTGCTGGAATCGGGCGAATTAATCGCGAAGCGCTATCGAATCCGGGCCTTGGTCGGAGCCGGCGGCATGGGCGAAGTCTACGAGGCTGTGGATACCGAGTCCGGCGAACGCATCGCGCTGAAAACGGTCCGGGCCGGGGCGCTGCTGGGCGAGCGCGCCAAGCGCCAGATCGAGAAGGAAGCGCGGATGGCGGGAACGATCTCGCATCGCAACGTGTGCCGCGTCTATGACGTCGGCGAGCACGATCTTCCCAGCGGCGACACCGTGGCCGTGCTGGCCATGGAGTTCCTGGAAGGCGTTACGTTGTCCCAGTGGATTCGCGAGAATGCGCCGAGTACGGCGGAAAAGGCGCTGCCGCTGGTGCGGCAGATGTGCGCCGCCCTGGACGCGGCGTACGAGCGCGGCGTGGTGCATCGCGATTTCAAACCGTCGAACATGATCCTGACCGAGGGCCGGTTGGTGGTCACCGACTTCGGCCTGGCCGTGGAGGAATCGCCGGAACCGACGAGCGCGATCACCACCGGCTCGAGTTCGCGCTTCCTGGGAACGCTGGAGTACATGGCGCCGGAGCAGTTGCGATCGGGCGAGTCAAGCGCGCGGTCGGACGTGTACTCGCTCGGAGTCGTGCTGTATGAGATGGTCACTGGTGAGCGGCCCACCAAGGGTTCGAACTCGTTGGAGGAGATCCTCAATCGATTTCTAACGGCGCCGCCCTCGCCGCGCGCGATCAACCGCGCCCTGCCGGCGGCCTGGGAGTTCGCCATCCTACGGTGCCTGCATACGGACCCGCTTCGACGGCCGGGCAGCGCGGGCGAGGCGCTGCGGCTGATCGAAGGGAACTCCGCGGCGGCGGCCGTGCGACTGGCGGCGGAGCGGCCGATGGCGCGGCGGGCGATGTTCGCGGCCGGCGTGGCGGCGGCGGGCGGCGCGGCGTGGAAGGCGTACCGGTGGCGGTGGCCGGCCAACGTGCGGGCCACTACGGTGGTGCTGGCCGGCGTGGCGGACCCGCCGGAGTTGGCGGCGATCCACACGCAGGTGCGGTTGCTGCTGGGCCAATCGCGAGCGATCACGGTTTGGGACTCGAACCGGAAGGCCGAGGTTCTGCGGCTAATGGGCCGCCCGGCCGGGAGTCCATTGTCGGACCGTGACTGGCGCGAAGTGGCGGCCCGGGAGAACTTCTCCATGGTGGCGTTTCTGCGCCTGGACGGCGGCGCGTTGCAGGTGCGGCTGGAGCAGGTGGGCGCGCGCCCGGAGACGCCGGCGGCGACTTGGACACAGACCGTCCCGGCGGGCAACGCCGATCAATACATCGCGGCGGCGGCGCAAGCGGCCGACTGGATCCGCGACTCGATGGGCGAGACCACGGCCGAGATCGCGGAGAACCGGCTGCCGCCGGAAGCGGTGACGACGCCATCGTGGGACGCGCTGCGGGAGTTTCAGCGGGCGGAGGAGTACCGGGCGCGCGAATTGCGGCCCGAGGCAATTGTCGCACTGGACGCCGCCATTCGATACGACCCGCAATTCACGATGGCCTTTGCGCGTCGCGGAGACGTGCTCATTTCGATCATCCGCAACGAAGAGGCGTACCAGTCTTATATGGAGGCGGAACGGCTTCTGAAAGTCCGGCCAATGTCGCGGCGGGAGGAGCTTCGCTTTCTGGCCATGTTCGCCCAGGATTCGCGCGACTATAAAAAAGCGGAAAAGCTCTTTCTGGAGTATGCGCAACTATTCCCGAACGATCACTACGGTTTTTTCCATCGGGCTAGCGCGCTGCAGTTCCTTGGGCTGTTCCAAGAAGCGTTGGGCGAGTTGGCGAAGTTGGAACCCATGCCGGAGAGCACCAAGCGGCGATTGGTTCATTCTTGTTATGCAGCGGCCGGCGCTGGAGAGTTTGATCGGGCACACAATTTCGCCTCCCAATTGCAAGTCCTTGGCCACAATGACTACGGGTACTCGGGATTGGAGTGCTTGGCCTACCTTCGCGGGCGATCTAAGCCCACATTTCCGTTTTGAGCCGCGCGTGCGAATCTCCCGGATGCTCGTCCGCATCAATATCCATAGGGGTTTGAAGGCAGCGAAGACCCCTGCGGAGGACAGCACCCAATGGGTGACAAACAAAACCAGCCCTTTCAGCTCTCGTTCAACGGCCTTCTCAAGATCGACTTCCAGGGATCGCGCGTTACT
>Ga0194119_10007145_pt1 | contig 15851 bp, 16 predicted proteins | sample TA2MahC100mmetaG_FD_148620 | JGI IMG/M metagenome (GOLD analysis project Ga0194119, IMG submission 148620) | Freshwater microbial communities from Lake Tanganyika, Tanzania - TA2015018 Mahale Deep Cast 100m | ecosystem: Environmental > Aquatic > Freshwater > Lake | place: Tanzania: Lake... | reverse complement strand
CTGGCTCACCACCTCGCGGGGCAGCAGACCGCGGCGATAGAGGTCGGTCCAGAAAGCGAAGGCACGGCGGCCGGCGGGGCTGTTGAAGGCGGCACGCTGATCGGGGCCGAGCAGGGTCACCCCCATCTGCACCAGGCTCTCCAGCAGCTCGGCGGAGTCGTCGGGAACCACCGTCACGAACAGGGCGTAGCGGCCAGTGCGGCGCCGCACCGCTTCGGCATAGGCCGGCACCTCGGCCCAGTGGCGCGGCGGGGCGCTGTAGCCGGCCTGCTTGAGCAACTGGGTGTTGGCCAGGGTGATCCGAGCCGTGAGATACCAGGGGATGGCGAACTGCTGGGGCTGGCCCTCCGGACCAGCGCTGCGGCCCGCCTGCCAGATCAAGGGCAGGTAGCCCTGGGGCGCCCCTTCCGGCAACACCCGCTCCAGCGGCAGCAAGCCACCCTTGCTGGCCAGGTTGGCGGCAAACAGGGGATTGAGATTCACCACATCGGGCGCGGTGCGGGCAAACACCGCCGCCAGCAGCTTGCGCTCCACCGAGCCCCAGGGGATGTCGGTCCACACCACGCGGTAGCCGGGGTTCTGGCTTTCCCAGGCCGCAATCACACCCTGGATATAGGTGTTGAACTTGGGGGCCAGATCCAGGGTCCAGAACTGGATGGTGCGGCCAGCGTTCTGGGGCGGCGCAGGTGGCCGGCAGGCGGCGGTGCCCAGGGCGAGCGCAACACCGGCGACGGCCACGGCCAAACGCCGCAGCAGCGGGCGGCGACGGAAACCAGCAAGGGCGGGGTGCGTCATCCCATCAACTCCTCAAGTCGGCGATGCGGCGCCAGCGCAGCAACTGCAGCGAGCAGAGCACCGGCGCCAGCAGACCGGTGATCAGGCTCTGAGCCACCAGGGTGTGCAGGCCCGCCAGGGATAGCGGCAACTGATCACTCCAGGACAGCTGCAGCAGCAGGCTGACCCCGAGCACCAGGCTGCCGAGCAGCGCCAGCAAGCCCAGGTTGTAACTGCGCTCGATCGGCACGCCGCGCCGACCGATGCGGCCCCACCACCAGCCCAGCGCTATCAACACCGGCACTTCGCTGGCCTGGCCCAGGTGCAACGCATCCAGCACCAGCCCCAGGCACAAACCGGCAATGGCGCCGGAGGCGGGTCCATCCACCAAGGCCCACGGCAGCAACCACAACACCGCCCAGCTGGGGGCAACCCCGGCGAGCTTCAAAAAGGCCGGCGACGCCAGGGTGAGCAGCGGCACCGCCAGAGCCGTGGCCCCACACCAGCGCTGGCGATGCAGCACCCCCATGGTCAGCGGCTCACCACCTGCACCCAGTCCACAGCATCCACCGGCGCGCTCAGCTGCACCTCAGCCTCAGGGGCAGGCGAGAGATCGTCGTTCACCGACTGCACCACACCCACCAGCAGGTTGGGGGGCACCAGGGTGCTGGCGGGGGAGGTGGTGATCACATCACCGGGACGCACGCCCGTGTCCTTCTCCAGAAACTGCAGCCGCGGCCGGGGTGTGCCCTGGCCCACCAGCAGACCGTGGCGCTGCACCCGCGCCACCCACACACCGATGCGGCTGCCGCTGTCGGTGAGCAGCTGCACGCGGGCGGTGGTGGGGGTGACGCTGCTCACCCGGCCGATCAGGCCACCGGGTGCCAGCACCGGATCACCGGCGCGGAGCCCGGCGTCGCTGCCCTTGCCCAGCTCGAGTTGCTGCCACCACCCCCCGGGCTGCCGCGAGATCACCGGCGCCGAGATGCGTGCACCGCCCGTGCGCTCGAGCTGCAGCATGCCGCGCAGCCGCTGGTTGTCGGCCTGCAGCTGCTGCAGGTTGCTCTGCCGCTCCAGCTGCTGGGCCGAACGCAACCACTCCGACTGCGCCGATCCCGGCCAGAAGGGCCGGCTGAGCAGGGCATAGGCATCGGTGAAGCCGGCCCCTTTGCTCAGGCGCACGCCCACCAGGGCCAGCACCAGCAACCACCAGGGCCAAGCCTCGGCAAGCTTGCGCAGCGTGGGGACGCGCAGGCTGCGTCCGGGCATGGGAATCAGGCGGAGACGCGGCTGAAGTCAGGCGTATCGAGCACGCGCTCCAGACGCTTGTAGTCCTCGAGCACACGGCCGCAACCGTTCACCACACACAACAGCGGGTCTTCGGCCACGTGCACCAGGATGCCGGTTTCGTGGCTGATCAGATCGCTGATGCCGCGCACGAGCGCGCCGCCACCAGCCAGCATGATGCCGCGATCCACGATGTCGGCCGCCAGCTCGGGCGGGGTGCGTTCGAGGGTGCGCTTCACCGCCTCCACGATCACGTTGAGGGGCTCGGCCATCGCCTCGCGCACATCACCGGCGCGCACGTTGATGGTGCGGGGCAAACCAGACAGCAGGTGCAAACCGCGCACATCCATCGAGGTTTCGTCGTGCACGTCGTCGGGGAAGGCGGAGCCGATGCGGATCTTGATGTCTTCAGCGGTGCGCTCACCCACCACCAGGTTGTGCACCTTCTTCAGATACACGCTGATGGCATCGCTCAGCTCGTCGCCGGCCACCCGCACCGACTCGCTCAGCACGGTGCCGCCCAGCGACAACACGGCCACCTCAGTGGTGCCACCGCCGATGTCCACGATCATCGTGCCCACCGGCTCGGTGACGGGCAGACCGGCACCGATGGCGGCCGCCACGGGCTCATCGATCAGGTGCACGGTGCGGGCGCCAGCGAGGCCGGCTTCACGCACGGCGCGGCGCTCCACACCGGTCACGCCGCTGGGGATACCGATCACCAGGCGGGGCGCCACGATGCCGCGGCCTTCGTTGCCCTTCTGAATGAAGGTTTTGATCATCTGCTCGGCGGCGTCGAAATCGGCGATCACGCCGTCGCGCAGGGGGCGCACAGCCCGGATGTTGCCGGGGGTGCGGCCGAGCATCAGCTTGGCTTCATCACCCACGGCGAGGGGCACACCGCGTTCGAGGTCGATGGCCACCACCGAGGGCTCCTGCAGCACGATGCCCTTGCCGGACATGTACATCAGGGTGTTGGCCGTTCCCAGGTCAATACCGATGTCGCGGGAGAGCTGGAAACGTTTGAAGAACACTGAGGAGCCGCCTAGCGGCGCGAATCATAGGTGGGATGGCCTGATGGAACATCCGGGCTAAAGGGTGGAACTCTCTGGATGAAGCAGCCCCATCGCGGACTGCATCATTGACTCAACGCATCAACAGGAGAACGCCATGGGCGTCAACTCAATCACCCTCGTCGGCCGTGCCGGCCGCGACCCCGAGGTTCGCTACTTCGAATCCGGCAGCATGGTGGCCAACCTCACCATGGCGGTGAACCGTCGCTCGGGGAACGACGAGCCCGACTGGTTCAACCTTGAAATCTGGGGCAAGCAGGCCCAGGTGGCTGCCGACTATGTGCGCAAAGGCTCACTGCTCGGCGTCATCGGTAGCTTCAAGCTCGACCGCTGGACCGACCGCGGCACCGGCGAAGAGCGCAGCAAGCCTGTGATTCGCGTCGATCGCCTGGAACTGCTGGGCTCGAAGCGCGACGCCGAAGCGAGCGGCGGCTACGGCGGCGGTGGCTTCGGTGGCGAGCCAACGGACGAAGAAGTTCCCTTCTGACTCCCTCACCCGGAGATCGCCAATCGAGCAGGCGTCAACTCAGTGGCTGAATCAGCAGCTGGTTCAGTGGCTGGAGTTGCGCTTGCTCCAGGCGCGGAGGGCTAGCCAGGCGACACACGCTGCAACGGCAAGCACGAGGAGCACCTTGATCGCTTTGGCGACGGGTTCGATCCAGAGTTCAACGTTGGCATAGCCCTCACCCAGGGCCATGCCAGCCAGGGTGAGGAGCAGGGTCCAGATGAAGCTGCCGGCGGTGGTCCAGAGGAGGAAGGGGGTGAAGGGCATCAGTTCGATGCCGGCGGGCACGGAGATCAGGGTGCGGATGCCGGGCACCAGGCGGCCCCAGAACACCAGGGTGTTGCCGTAGCGGTTGAACCAGGTGCGGCTGCGGTGGAATTCCTGGGCGCTGATGCCGATCCAGCGGCCGTGGCGCTCGAGCCACTGCTCGATCCGCTCCTCATTGATCAGCCGGCCGATGCCATACCAAGGCAGGGCACCCAGCACCGTGCCGATCAGGCCTGCCAAGACGACGGGCACCAGAGCAAGCTGGCCCTGGTGCACATAGAAACCCCCCAAAGGCATGATCAGCTCAGAGGGGATCGGCGGGAAGAGGTTCTCGAGAAACATCGCCGCAAAGATGGCGCCGTAACCCAGCCAGGGGTTGGCCTCTACCGCTGCACCGATTAGCTGCGGTAGCTGCTGCACCAACTCGGTTAATCCCATCCGGCATGCGCGTGTCGACCGATTGTGCGGCATCCCCAAAACAAAAGGCACCGCAGGCGGATATCCGTGGATATCCAGCTCCGGTGCGTGATCAGCTGAGCCGTTCCATTCGCTTGCACACCCGAGGGGCGCGCAAGCGCGCGCGGTCAGTAGCGGTAGTGCTCGAGTTTGTAGGGGCCTTCCACGGGCACGTTGATGTAGGCGGCCTGCTCGGCGGAGAGCTCGGTGAGCTTGGCGCCGATCTTGTCGAGGTGGAGGCGGGCCACCATCTCATCGAGGTGCTTGGGCAACACGTACACCTGCTTCTCGTATTGCTCACCCTTGGTGAACAGCTCGATCTGCGCCAGCACCTGGTTGGTGAAGGAGTTGCTCATCACGAAGCTGGGGTGGCCGGTGGCGCAGCCGAGGTTCACCAGACGGCCCTCGGCCAGCAGGATGATCTTGTTGCCGGAGGGCAGCAGGATGTGATCCACCTGGGGCTTGATGTTGTCCCAGGTGTATTGCTTGAGCGAGGCCACATCGATCTCGTTATCGAAGTGGCCGATGTTGCAGACGATCGCCTGATCCTTCATCTGGATCAGGTGCTCGTGGCGGATCACCTGGAAGTTGCCGGTGGCGGTCACAAAGATGTCCACGTCGCGCACCACGTCGTCAAGACGCACCACGCGGTAGCCCTCCATGGCGGCCTGCAGGGCGCAGATCGGATCGATCTCAGCGATCATCACGGTGGCGCCAAGGCCACGCAGCGACTGGGCCGAGCCCTTGCCTACATCGCCGTAGCCGAGCACCAGGGCCACCTTGCCGGCCACCATCACGTCGGTGGCGCGCTTGATGCTGTCCACCAGCGATTCGCGGCAGCCATAGAGGTTGTCGAACTTGCTCTTCGTAACCGAGTCGTTGACGTTGATCGCCGGGAAGGGCAGCTCACCGCTCTTCTGCAGCTGATACAAACGCGCCACGCCTGTGGTGGTTTCTTCGGTGACGCCCTGGATGGCGGCCTTGATGCGCGAGTAGAAGCCGGGCTGGGCAGCCAGCTTCTGGCGGATGCTGTTGAAGAGGGCGGTTTCCTCTTCGTTGGTGGGGTGATCGAGCACCGAGAGATCGCTCTCGGCCTTGGTGCCCAGCATCACCAAACCGGTGGCATCGCCACCGTCGTCGAGGATCATGTTGGGCGTGCCGCCATCGCCCCACTCAAGGATGCGATGGGTGAAAGCCCAGTATTCATCAAGAGTTTCGCCCTTGTAGGCGAACACAGGAATGCCGGCGGCGGCAATGGCGGCGGCGGCGTGGTCCTGGGTGGAGAAGATGTTGCAGCTCGCCCAGCGCACCTCAGCGCCGAGATCCACCAGGGTTTCGATCAGAACGGCGGTCTGAATCGTCATATGCAGCGAACCCGCGATACGGGCGCCCTTGAGGGGCTGCTGACCAGCGAACTTTTGGCGCAGGGCCATCAGGCCCGGCATCTCGGTTTCGGCGATGGCCATTTCCTTGCGACCGAAGTCGGCAAGGCCGAGATCGGCGATCACATAGGTGCTGGTGCTCTGCAACGCAGGGGCAGTGGGGGTGGCCACCATGGGGTTCAAGGTTTGAGAACTAGAAATATCTGCAGAGACGCCGAGGCTTCGGGCTCGCTGGGGGGCAATCTACCGGAATGGAAGCTGCAACCGTGTTTCTGGCTGACGCCGAGGCAACCCAGGCGGTTGGCCGAGGTCTTGTCGGCCAGTGGCTGAAGCAAGCCGAGTTGAGCACGCCACCACCAATTCTTCTGCTCCAAGGCGATCTCGGAGCAGGGAAAACCTCTCTTGTGCAGGGTATCGCCACTGCGCTTGGCATTGTCGAAGCTGTGACGAGCCCCACATTCGCCTTAGCCCAGCACTACAAAGGACATCTCAACAATCGCGAAACAGCTCTTGTGCATCTAGACCTCTATCGGCTGGATCAACGCTATGCAGCCGATGAACTGTTCGCACAAGAGGAGGAAGAAGCAATCGCCATGGGCGCACTCATGGCGGTGGAATGGAGTGAACGACTCAGCTTCACCCCCCAAGGAGCATGGCTCATAGAACTAAAGCTTGCCGATTGGCACAACCCCGAATCAGGCAGAATCGCCCGAATCAGCACCAATCAACAATCCCTAATTTAGCCAGCCAAACAAGGGTAAGAGAGATAAATTCATGACGCTGCTCGTCAAAAGATGCATGCACGCCAGAAAGGCTCAGGCCTTGAGAACCCTCCAGAATCTCTAGTAGTGAGTTGAGCTCTGCAGAAGTAGCCCGCAACCCGGGATAGAGCTGACTGAGCTCAACAGACCGGATCAGCTCAAGGGCCGAGTGCGGAGTTACACCATCGACGAAACGAAAGGTCGTATTCAGACGGATCGTCTCCGAAGCAAATCCTTCAAAGTCACGGAAGGGATCTCCCTTGAGAGGATTAAGACCGCAAGGAGGTGCTGCTTTGCCTCGACGCTTGGCAGCCAAACGACATTGCGTGAGCTCGTCAAAAAGCAAGTCATATTGCCTGATTACAGCAGGCCAGGAAAATTCAGCCACTGCCCGAGAGCGACCGGAGGCCCCCATGGCTATGCGTAGCTCAGCAGACTGAAAAAGCCTCGCCAGACTCTCAGCAGCGGCCCCAATATGAACAGCCGTGTACTGCGCAATGGCCCCGACATAATTTTGGTAGGACTCCATCTGCAGAGCTTGCAACGCAGCAAGACTCGCCCCCAGCCGTGGAGCTGATGCGCCAAGAGTAGAAACCAGAAAACCATCTATTTCGTGACGCACCGTATAGGCATAACCATCCCAGTTGCTCACAACAACAGGCAGCCCAGCGGCCATGGCCTCTACGGGAGCCAAACCAAAGGTTTCTTGAATATTATCAACTAGAGACAGAAATACATCAGCGGCCGCCCAGCAAGAATCGACAAGATCCGAGTTATTACCATCCAAGAAAACGACATTGACGGAAGGCGCATAAACCTTGGCCGCCTGGGTATAACGCTTGAGATCTGCGGTTCCACCTGGAAACCAACCAACCATAAAGAAATGGGCAACCACGCCCGCCTTCCGAGCGGCTTGCTCAACCGCCGCCAGCATTGACTGAGGGAAAGCCTTTTCAAAAAAGGAAAGCCGACCAACCCACAAAACCACGATGTCGTCATCACCGACACCATGCTCTTGCCTGAGCGCTTCACGCTTGTAACGATCAGAGGATATCGCTGCGAACTTATCGCAATCAACAGCCAGAGGGATGAGCGGCAGACGCGGGCGAACACAGACCTTCGCGTCAAATCTTTCACGCAAATACGATTCGTTCTCGTGAAACATAGCCTCCATAGCTGCCTGCACAGATGGAGAAGTGCACACCAAAGCATCCCACTCTTCCGTCGGAGCGACAGACGCAGAGCCAATCATTTCACGCACTCCGGGAGGAGCAATCGTGTGAATTAATCCAACAAGGCTATAGTCAGACTGCGCACCTGCAGCTCTACGAACCCAACTCAGCTCAGAAAGATACGGCTGACCGCGCAGCAGCACGCCCCCGCGGGACGGAACCGCAGTGGAATGAAGAGGCGCGGAGCCAATAGGCATTCGAACATCTCCTTCAGGGAAGAGATCGCCAGCCATATCCTTGGGCGACGCGCCAAACTGATTGAGGATATTAATTTGCCTATAGCCGCCATACTGAGCAAAGGCACGAAATAAACCTTGATTGGCAATATCCTTACCAAAAGGATTGCCAGGCAAGCCGAAGCGACCTGCTGGATGGAAAAGCGCTAGTTCCTGAATCACCTAAACAACCGCAACGGGACCCATGTTTCTCTAATCATATTAACTGTGGACTTACCCGCATGAACCGGTCGACCTCAAACTGGGTCGGCTGGGGATCTATCGCTCCAACTCCCCCACAGACCAAAGCACCACAGGCACTAGCAAAGGCGAGGGCCATCTTGGGGTCATCGAAGAGACAGTCTGGCTTCAAACAGAGTTGATGTAGCAATCCGGCCAAGAAAGCATCGCCCGCACCCGTGCTATCTGCAACAGGAACTGAATAAGGGCGCATCTCACCCCTACTGGAATCAAAGCTCCATGCCAACCGAGCACCACCATGCGTTACAACAACTGCAGGCTTTTGCGGCAGAGCAGATCGAATTACGTTGGGATCCATTGACCCAAAGAACCAAAGGGCCTCTTCCCCAGCCAATTTGAGAAGCCGACTGCGCTCGAGCAATGGGCGAATGGCATCCCGTTGCTGGGGAGATGGGCCAGCCTCGATAGCCATCTCAGGCTGCCAGAACGTGGGCCTCCAGTTGACATCAAGGGCAAGATCTAAACCAGCTTCTTCCGCCAGCTTTAAAGCCACAAACAACGCCTCTGATGAAGCAGGCGTCGCCAAGGGAATCGTCCCTAGCTGGAGCCAACGTGCCGTTGGAAGCAATGGTGGAAGAGTCAGCCGCAACTCTGAGGCGTTCAGTGCCTGATCTGCAAACCCCTTGCCTTGATCGCCTGCGAAGCCACCAAAACTGCGATCGCCATTTGCATCACGCTTGACGAGAACAATTCGGCTGGGACGCATCAGGTCATGCTGGATGGCACTGACCTGAACACCACGACGCGCGAGTAGTTGTTCAAACGCCGTGCCAAAAGCGTCTGCTCCAAGCCGACCCACAAAGGCAACCGGGGTTCCAAGGCGCGCCAGGGCGCAAGCTACGTTGGCGGGGGCGCCACCGAGCCGGTCATCGCATTGCAGCGGCGAGACAGTCGCCGGATCACACCCGAGGGGCCCAAGGCGATCCACCAGGGCTTCTCCCAGACAGATCACCTGCACTGCAGGCGTGGCGGCCATCGCTCAGGCGGCCTCAGGCCGCAGCGGCACTGTCCTCAGCTTGCAAGCGCTGCTGCAGCGCGGCAATGATCCGCGTATTGGCCGCGGGGAACGGGAACGCGTCTAGGGCAGCGGGTTCCACCCACCGCACCTGCTGGCTGGCCAGGGGCTGCGGTTCACCCGCCAGCCAGCGGCAGAGATGCACCACGAAGCGCAACTTCTTGTGGCTGTAGGCGTGCTCCAGGCTGATCAGTTCCTCACCCACCTCCACCTCGATCGCCAGCTCCTCCTTGAGCTCGCGGCGGATCGTGGCCTCGATCGCTTCGCCGGGTTCCTGCTTGCCCCCGGGGAATTCCCAGAGGCCACCCAGCAACCCCTCATTCAGCCGCTGATCGACCAACACCTGGCCGGCGCTATTGAGCACCACCCCCACACCGATCACCTGAAAGGGCAGTTCGCGGGGGGTATCCGTCACGGGGTAGGCGTCAGGGGTGCCGGCAGCGTAAGCAGCGCAGTGTGGTTGCCAGGGACACTGCTCACAGCGGGGGTTGCGCGGGGTGCACACGCTGGCGCCCAGATCCATCAGCGCCTGGTTGAAATCCCGGGGGCGCTCCGGATCGAGCAACGCCTCACTGAGGGCCCAGAAGCGCTTGAGCTCCCTGGCCGGCGGCCGCTCACAGGCGATCAGGCGGGCCAGCACCCGTTTCACGTTGCCATCGAGGATGGCGAAGGGCCGATTGAACGCCGACGACAGGATGCTGCCGGCGGTGCTGCGACCGATGCCTGGCAACGCCAACCAGCTCTCGAGAGCCTGGGGCCAGGTCGCAAGATCGGCGGATCGGCGGGGCCGAGGAACCTGGCCCTCAATCTGCAGCTGCAGCTGCCGAGCGGCCGCCAACAACCGGCGGGCCCGGGAGTAGTAACCCAGGCCCTGCCAAAGCAGCAACACGTCGTGCTCTTCAGCCTGCGCGAGACACTCCAGCGTGGGAAAGGCCGCCATCCAGCGCTGCCAGTAGGGAAGCACCACCTGCAGCTGCGTTTGCTGGAGCATCACCTCGGCGATCCAGATCGGATACGGATCCAGGGGCTCGTCAGCCGCAGGTAACGAGCCGTTGGGACGCAGCTTCCAGGGGATGGTGTGACGGCCATGCTCCTGCCACCAACGCAGCAGAGGCTGGCGCAGCAGCACCGGGTCCCAAGGCATCTCAAGCTGCGTAGCCGCACGTAGTCTTACCTGGTAAGGCCAGAGCCGTTGCGATGGATGCCACCAGCACCTGCTCCGTCACCAGCAAGGGGCAGATCACCATCCCCAAGGCGTTGCGTCAGCAGCTGGGGCTGGCGCGCGGCAGCCGCGTGACCTTTGCGCTGGTGGGCGACCACATCGAACTCAGGGCCTGGCGCCCGGATCAAGCCGTGCCAGGCAGCGGTTTTGGCCTGCTCAAGAGCCAGCGAGCGCCTGTGCCGGTGGATTTCGATCCCGCCTCACTGCTGCAGCCGTGATCGGCCTCGACACCAATGTGCTGGCGCGCTACTTCGTGGCAGAGGCCGAGGCCGACGCCATCACGCAACACCAGCGGCAGGCAGCCCGACGACTGATTGAATCCGGCGAGCCTCTGTATCTACCCAAAACCGTTGTGCTCGAACTGGAATGGATGCTGCGCGGCTACTACCGCTTCCCTCCAGAGGATGTGCTGCGCGTGCTCGAACAGCTGGTGTGCCACCCCTGCCTCACGATTGAGGATCGCCCTGGCCTGGAACAAGCCATGGCCGGCTTGCGCGCCGGGCTCGACTTTGCCGACGCTCTGCATCACGCCAGTTGTCGCAGCTGCGAAGCCGTGGCGTCCTTGGATGATCGGGGGTTTGCCCGCAAAGTGAAGGAACTCAACCTGGCACCGCGGGTGATCCTGCCAATCAGCTGAGCCTCAAACCGCCACGTAGGCCTGCACGTTTTCGCTGAGGCGGCGGAGGCCGGCGAGGCCGTCGCGCTCGAGGTTGCGCACGCGGTCGCGGCTCATGCCGAGGACGCGGCCGATGCCGGTGAGGCTCATCGGTTCATCGGGGTTGGGCACATCGGCGCAGGGGATGGCGTAGCGCATCTTGAGCACGCGGCACTGCAGATCCGGCAGCTGCTCCAGCAGATCGCGCATGTCGCTGCGCAGGCACTCCCCATCCACCAGCTCCTCCGGCTGCGTGCCTTCCGCCGCCAGCAGATCCAGCAGTTCGGTGTCGTCGCCGTCGCCCACCTTGGTTTCCAGGCTCACCGGCTGGCGGGCGCGGCACAGCAGATCCTTCACCTCCTCCTCCGGCAGCTCCACAAACTCCGCCAGTTCCGTGACGGTGGGGGTGCGGCCCAGTTCCTGGCTCAGCTCGCGCTGACCCTTCTTGAGCTTGTTCAGCGTTTCGGTGATGTGGATCGGCAGCCGGATCGTGCGGCTCTTCTCCGCAATCGCCCGCGTGATCCCCTGGCGGATCCACCAATAGGCATAGGTGGAGAACTTGTAGCCGCGGGTGGGGTCGAACTTCTCCACGCCCCGCACCAAGCCGATTGTTCCCTCCTGGATCAGATCCAGGAGCTCCATATTCCGCTTGGTGTATTTCTTCGCCACGCTCACCACCAACCGCAGGTTGGCCGCCACCATCCGCTCCTTGGCCCGCTGGCCACTGCGCAGGCGCTTCTTGAGCTGCACTGGGGTGAGACCAGCTGCAGCAGCCAGTTCGGCATCGCTGGGGTCGTCGCCACCGGCGCGCAGCCGCAGCTCTTCGCGCTGGTCCTCCAGCTGCATCAGCTCCTGCACCTGCCGGCCCAGGGTGATCTCCTGCTCATGGCTGAGCAGGGGCACGCGACCGATGTCGCGCAGGTAAGAGCGCACCAGATCGGTGCCGCCGGCGAAGGCGGCCGCATCGCGATCGGAACGAAGCACCGGAAGCGAAGGCATGCGCTGGAGGGGTTTACGAAACTCAGGTGTTTCGTAAACCTATCACCCTTTTTCTGGGCAGAATGCGGAAGACAACCGCCCTGGTGATGCCCGAAGAGCGGCTGCAGAAGCTGATCGCCGCGGCCGGGCTGGGCTCGCGCCGCCATGCCGAAACACTGCTGCGCGCCGGCCGGGTGAGCGTGAACGGGCGCATCGCTCAGCTGGGGGAGCGCGCCGATCCCGAGCGGGATGCCATCAGCCTCGATGGCCGGCCCCTCAGGGCGGCCCAGGCTCCACTGGTGCTGCTGCTCAACAAACCCGCCGGCGTGATGTGCAGCTGCCACGACCCGGAGGGACGACCGATCGTGCTCGATCTGCTGCCACCGGAGCTGGCCCGCGGCCAGGGCCTTCACCCGGTGGGACGCCTCGATCTTCACAGCCGCGGCGCCCTGCTGCTCAGCAACAACGGCGCGCTCACCCTGCAGCTCACCCATCCACGCTTCCAACACAGCAAGACCTACCGGATCTGGGTGCGCGGCCAGCCCAGCCGTGAGGTGCTGGACCGCTGGGCGCGGGGGGTGCCGCTCGACGGCGAACCCAGCCAGCCGGTGACCCTGCATCGGCTCGCGCAACAGGCCGATGCCACGCAGCTGCAACTGGTGATGCACGAGGGCCGCAACCGCCAGATCCGACGCACCGCCGAGCTACTGGGGCATCCCGTTGTGGATTTGCAACGGGTGGCGATCGGATCGATCGAACTCGGCGAGCTGCCGGAGGGTCGCTGGCGGCGCCTGGATCCTCAAGAATGGCCGCAACAGGACCCCCGGCCTTGATGCCCAGGCTTTCCCCCAGGATCTCCGGCCTCGGTCGTTTGTTTCGGCGTGGCGGCTTCCAGGCGGGCGGGGCAGGGGGTGAGGGAGCTGCAGCGGAGGATCCTCTGCTGGCGGCGGGACGGCTCATCAAGCAGGCCCGCGAGGAACGGGGCCTGAATCTGCGACAACTGGCTCTGGATACGCGCATCAGCACTCCGGTGCTGGAAGCGCTCGAGCGGGGTTGGCGCGATCGCCTGCCGGAAGGGGCCTACCTGCGCACGATGCTGCCGCTGATCGAGCAGCACCTGGAGCTGCCCAGCGGCAGTCTTGATGTGGCTCTGCCAAGCCAGGGCAATCCCAGCGGCTCCGGCCAGCAGCGCAACGGCCTGCTGCCGCGGTTCACACCCGGCTCCATCGATGTGTTCAGCAGCTGGCAGGGGGGCTTGCTCTACGCCGGCATCACCCTGGGGCTGATCTACGCCTTGAACCTGCAGCAGCGTCAGCTGGCCGCCGCCAATCTGCTCAGCCTGCGGCCGATCGCTCCCCTACCGGCGGCGCAACAAACCCGAGCGGCCAACCCGGGCACCACACTGCTGAGCCTCTACCCGGAGCTGCGCCCCCTGCAGCAGGCCAGCCAGGGCCAGGGCCGCAAGGCCTTGAACAGCCTCAACCAAGCCGACACCACCGCCAGGCAGCCGGGCGTGCTGGAACTGAACCTCAGCCAAGCCAGCACGGTGCAACTGCAGAGCGAAACAGGCCAGCGCTCCCAGCTCAAGGGAGCCCAGGGCCTGCTGGTGCTGCAACTGGAGCCGCCCCTCAGCCTGCGGGTGAACCCAGGCCCGAAAGCCGGAGAGGTGCTGTGGAACGGCACGCCCCTGGCGCCTGCGGCTCAGCAACCCGGCGTCTACCGGTTGCCGCAGCCGTCAACCCTCAGCGCTGATGGCGCTGCGCCAGCTCCCCCAACCCCTGCAACGGCCCCTTGAGCTGATCCAGGCTGCCGCTGAAGCGCCACCGCCAATTGCCATCACTGGTGCCGGGGGTGTTGAAGCGCGCCTCCTCACCCAGCTCCAGCAGATCCTGCAGCGGCACCACGGCCCAGTCGGCCCGGCTGGCCAGGGCCAGTTCCAGCAGCTGCCAGCCCGGGGCCTGCACAGGCCCCAGCAGCTCCTCCACCTGGCGGCGCTGATCGTCGCCGAGGCTCTGCCACCAGCCGATGCAGGTGGCGTTGTCGTGGGTGCCCGTGTAAACGCACCAGTTGGTGCCCTGGTAGTTGGCGGGCAGGAAGGGGTTGTCGGGGTGACCGTCGAAGGCGAACTGCAGGATCTTCATGCCGGGCAGGCGGTTGCGATCGCGCAGGGCTTCCACCCCCGGAGTGATCACGCCGAGATCCTCGGCAATCAAGGGCATGCCCGCGGAACCGCAGCGGCGCCGCAATTTGCGCAGCAGGCTGCGGCCCGGTGACGGACGCCAGCGGCCATGCTCGGCCGTGCGATCAGCGCCCGGCACACACCAGGCGGCCTCGAGCGCGCGGAAGTGATCAAGCCGCAGCAGATCAAACAGGCTGAGCTGACGCTCCAACCGCCGCAGCCACCAGCGGAAGCGGGTGAGGCGGTGCAGGGGCCAGCGATACACCGGCGTTCCCCAAAGCTGACCGGTGGCTGAGAAATAGTCGGGCGGCACGCCGCTCTGCTCACTGAGGTGGCCATCCGGGGCGGCAGAAAACAGACAGCGGTGGCTCCACACATCGGCACTGTCGTGGGCCACGTAGAAGGGCAGATCACCGATCACCTGCACCTGCCGCTGGCGGGCGTGATCGAGCAAACGCTGCCATTGCTGTTGGAGCTGCCACTGCAGAAGCGCCTCCTGCAGCAGGGCCTGGTGCTCCTGCTGATCCAAGGCGTGCAGGGCGGCCCGCTGGCGGCCCGCCAAGGGAGCGGGCCAGGTCCACCAGGGCTGGCCGCCATGGCGGCGCCGCAGCACCATGAAACGGCAGTGATCCACCAGCCAGGAACGCTGCTGCTGACGCCAGTGGGCAAAGCTCTGCCGCACCGCGGCATCCCATTGGGGGTGGCGCTGCAGCAACAGCTGCGCCAGGGCAAAGGCCCGCTGCTCAGCCACGGCCAGATCGAGCCGATGGGCCTCAGCGGCGCTGGGCAACCCACCTAGATCAGCCGCTTCGATCAGTCCATCACTGCAGAGCAGCTCGGCATCCAACAACCAGGGGTTGAGGGCGAAGCCGCTGGGTGAGCTGTAGGGAGAGCCCAGGCCATCGGTGGGAGCAAGGGGCAGGAGCTGCCAAGCCTTGATGCCGTGATCAGCGAGGCGATCCAACCAGTCATGGGCGACGGCCCCGAAGCTTCCGCAGGCCGGTGGCCCGGGGAGTGCGGTGGGATGAAGCAGAACGCCGGCCCTTCGCATCAATCCGGAAGCCGGTAACGGCTGATGATCCGGCGTGCAAAGGCCGGGATGTGCTCTTCCACCTTGTCAGGATGATTCCGGCGCAGCCACACCGCATTGCGGGTGAAGTGGGAATCGATCGAGAAGCGGCCGTATTCGAGGCCCTTCGGGCCGAACCGCTCCACGAAGAAGCCGATCAGATTGGCCACCCAGATCGGCAGCTTCACCGCCTTGTCGTAGGCCTCGATGCCCTGCTGCACAGCAGCCTGGCGTTGGCCACTGCTGCTCACGGGCGCCACCTCCAGTTCCGCCTCCACCAGATCCAGCAGCTGCTGGCCTTTGGGGTTGCGCACCGTGAGCCATTGGCGCCCGAACGTCGCCCCCATGTAGCCCACCACCAGATCGGCGCCGGCGTTGGTGTAGTCGAAGCAGCTCAGGCAGCTGGGGGCGAACACATCCTTGAGCTTCGGGGTGTCAAGCCCGAAGAAGGGCACCGTTTCCTCGCGACCATCGCTGTGGCGGAAGTGGATGCGGAAGTCCTGCATGAACTCGTAGTGCA
>Ga0194119_10007141_pt1 | contig 15861 bp, 10 predicted proteins | sample TA2MahC100mmetaG_FD_148620 | JGI IMG/M metagenome (GOLD analysis project Ga0194119, IMG submission 148620) | Freshwater microbial communities from Lake Tanganyika, Tanzania - TA2015018 Mahale Deep Cast 100m | ecosystem: Environmental > Aquatic > Freshwater > Lake | place: Tanzania: Lake... | reverse complement strand
TGCCGAGTACCTCTATGCGCAGGTGGCCACAGCCATTCGCAAGGATCTGCGCGAAGAGATCGCATTTCTCAATCAGTTTGACGAGGCCGTCCGCCAGACCGTCGCCGTGGTGGACATGCCGGATCGCCGGGCCTCGCTCCTGGCGCGCCTCATTTTGCAGAACAAAGGCACGCTCGCTAGTGGCAAACGTAGCTCGTTTGCCGAGGTCACCGACGCCGAACTCACGCGCATCGAATCGGCCGTACAGCAGGCGATGGCCAAAGTGGAAAACGAAGAGGAGCAACCCTCGTGAGGCTCACCGCCCCGTTGTTCCTCGCCCTCGGCGCGGTAGCCGCCCCCGAGCCGCCCCGTCTCATCGAAGAGGCCACTGCTCCGGCCACCGTGCTGCGGGTGCCGGACGCTGCCTGGCAGCCCTGGACCATCGTCGAAATCCCGCCCCCGCAACGCGCCCCCGAACATGCGCTGTACCGACTGGCTGCGCCAGGCGCGACGGCTGTCTGGCTGGATGGCGTCCGGCTAAACGCTTCAACGGCCGACCCCGGCTTCTTTGAGCTCCCCTATCTGCACCCCAATCGCCCAAGCCGCGCCGCCTTCGCCGGGTGGCCCTCTGAGGTACGCCTCATCGTCACGCCGCGGGTGTTCATCCCCCGCGAGGAGATTGCGTACGACGCGGCAACAGCCCGGGTGGAAGCCCGGGTATGGGTGCGGAATTCGCTCCACAACACCGTGAATGCCGTGGTCACGCTAACCGTTCCGGGCCACTCTGCCGATCTATCGGACAGCGCCACGGTACCACCCGGTGTGACACAGGTGGTGATCCTCAAAGGCCGTGTGGCGGGCGCGAAAAATGGCGACGGCTGGCGCCGTTCCGTAGACAAGCAGGAAGAGGCCCTGGAGGGTGGCTACCGGTTCGTGAAGAATGCCCAAACTGTTAACTTTTCCCGGAAACCATAGGCGTATCTCGTTCAGGCTGTGTATGCTACACTTTTCGGTAGTAAGGGCCTCCAGGAATCATTCCTCTTTCTGCAACCCTTGCACCGCGGTGAGCGTCTTTCTGAGTGGGAGGATTCCGGTACTGCGGATGAAGTCGGGTGAGTATGACCATGGCGCCTGAAACACCTCGGCCGTTGGAGAACGACGCGGACGTTCACCTGCAGCGCTTGCTGACAGATAGGGACGAACAGCCGTTCTATCAGACCATCTTCGCCGACATCAAAGAGTTCCTCTTCCCCACGCCGCTACCTGAGATCGAAGGCTTAACCTCTAAACCCATCCCGGTAAAGGACATATGGGGTCTCTACAGCGCTAATTCGGGCCGTTCGCGCTTGATCTCGCTGGGCTCTCACATCGCCGTGGTCGTCCTAGCCTTGCTGGTCGGCACCAACGAAAAAGTACAGCAGACTGTGAAGGACACCACGCAAATCTTCCTGCCTGATGACCTCAAACCGTTTATCCCCGAGAAACCGAAACTGCAGCAGTCCGGCGGCGGCGGCGGCGGAGACCGCTCCCCGATGCCTGCGGCCAAGGGCCAGTTGCCCAAGCCCGCCCCCAAGCAGTTTGTGCCTCCCGCCCAGGTGATCAACAACCCGGAACCGAAGCTGGAGTTGACGCCTACCATCGACCTTCCTGCGGATTCGACGCTGCCGGGCAACAAGTTGCCACAGTGGGGAGACCCGCTGGCCAAAATCGGCCCGCCTTCGAACGGCTCGGGCTCGGGCGGCGGCATTGGTTCTGGTTCGGGCGGCGGCATCGGTTCAGGCAAGGGCGGCGGCCTCGGTCCTGGCACCGGCGGCGGCATGGGCGGCGGCGCGTATCGCATCGGCGGCGGCGTGAGTGCTCCCCAGTTGCTGCTCAAGGTCGAGCCGGAATACTCTGAAGAAGCCCGCAAGGCCAAGTATCAGGGCACCGTGGTGTTGGCTGTCGTCGTCGACGAAAACGGCCGCGCCCGTGATCTCCGAGTGGTTCGTCCGCTGGGTTTGGGCCTCGACGAAAAGGCGCTTGAAGCCGTGCAAAAGTGGAAGTTCCGCCCTGGCCAACTGAACGGCAAGGCCGTACCAGTGGCCGCGACGATCGAAGTGAATTTCCGGCTGCTGTAGCCCCCGATTAATATTGAGGGGATTATCCTGATCAGCCCATCACCCCTTGGGGGGATCAGGCTGATTGGACTCCAAACCGCCAACTGCACGAAGCCAAATATCGGGCCGGCTGATTCCCGCCTTGCGCCTGTTCGGCTTTGCGGGGTTGATTGAGATTTCCGCAGCCTACATCCATGCGGGCGGAGCTTCCTGGGTGCCGTGGCTGGCTCTCTCTGCCTTCTGCCTCGTTTATGCGCTGACCTTCACAGCGGTCTCGCCCCGCGTTGCCAGCGCTCGCGTGCGGCGAATAGTAAACGACAGACTCGCCGAATTCGACATTGTGCTGTGGAACCGGGTTTGTTTACCTCACAGGGGGGGCACCAAAGCGGGCTCTTTGTGCTCTTTTCCCTCCGCCCGGCAGACCATGTCACCACCGGCCTGCAGCGCGTACTCACGTTTGGCCTGCTGTCCATTCTCTGCTACGCAGCTCTGCTTGGCTGGCTGGCCTGGGGCGAGCATCGTGTCCTGCCCGCTGGTCTCGAGGCGACCAAACTCGCCACGCTCGTAATGATCAACACCTATCTGAGCGTCGCCGCCATGGCCGCCAAGCGATTGAAGCGGCGCATCGATTCCACGCGCAAGGACCTGGTGCAGGCGCGCGATCAGGCCGTCGCTGCCAGCCGTGCCAAGAGCGAGTTCCTCGCCAACATGAGCCATGAATTGCGCACACCGCTCAACGCCATCATCGGCTACAGCCAGTTGATTGCCGAAGAGGCCGGCGAAGCAAGTGTGGAGGAGATCCGCGGTGATCTGGGCAAGATCGAGTCTTCGGGTACCCACCTGCTCGATCTGGTGAATCAGGTGTTGGATTTTGAGCGCATCCAAAGCGGCCGCGTCAAGGTGACGCTTAAGCCCCTCGAGGCGCGGCCGCTCGTGGCTGAAGTGATCGAGTCCGCGCAACCGCTCGCGCGGGCGAGCCACAACCGTCTGGCCGGAGTGCTGGCCGAAGACCTGCCCCCTACGCTGGGCAACGCCTTGAAGTTTCGCCAAAGCCTGCTGAACCTCATCGGCAACGCCTGTAAGTTCACCGAAGCGGGCGAAATCACCGTGCATCTGCGGCAGGGCCGAGACGGTAGCGGCAAGCCATGTACAGAGGTGGCCGTCACCGATACGGGCATTGGGATCAAGGAAGAAAACCTCGCCCACCTCTTCGAAGCATTCGTTCAGGCAGACTCCAGGGTGGGCGTGCGTTTCGGCGGCACGGGCCTGGGGTTGTCCATCACGCGGCGCCTTTTTGAGATGATGCACGGCGATATCGCGGTGTAAAGCCGCTACGGCGAAGGCTCCACCTTCACGATCCGCCTGCCGAATGAGCCCGGAGCCGCCGGCAACCAGGAACCACAAGGATGATGCGACCATGACCATAATGCGCCGTCAATTGCTGGCTGCCGCCACCACCGCTGCCGCCGCCGCTCCCCGCCACAAACGCACACCGGCCAAAGACAACGCCCGCCGCGCTGAACTATACGGACTGCTCGGCGATCTGCCGCCGCGCGCCCGCCCCGTCGCCGCGGTTTCCAAAGGCATCGAAGATCGTGGCGCCTACACCGTCGAGACGCTCATCCTTGACCTTAACGGCATCGAAGACGCCCCGGCCTACTTCATCAGACCGCGCGGCGGCGCCGGGCGCCTTCCTGTGGTCCTTTACAACCACTTTCACGGCGGCCAGTACAAGCTGGGCAAAGACGAATTGTTGACGCCCAAGCGCAAAGCGGGTCTTGCTTCCTACGGTGAAGATCTGGCCGCCGCGGGCTACGCATCGCTCTGTTTTGACACCTGGGCCTTTGGTGAACGCGCGCGGCGCACTGAGCTCGACATCTTCAAAGACATGCTCTGGAAAGGGCAGGTGATGTGGGGCATGATGGTCTACGATTCGCTCAGGGCAGTGGACTATCTGCAGCAGCGGCCCGATGTGGACGCCTCGCGCATCGCCACGCTCGGCATGTCGATGGGTAGCACCATGGCCTGGTGGACGGCGGCGCTGGACGAACGCATCAAGGTCACCGTCGATATCTGCTGCCTCACGGACTACCAGGCGCTGATCGCGGCGAACAACCTGCGCGGCCACGGCGTGTACTACTACGTGCCGCGCCTGCTGAAGCACTTCACCGCTTCACAGATCAACGAATTGATCGTGCCGCGCCCGCACCTCGGTCTTGCGGGCGATCGCGACGCGCTCACACCGCCCGCTGGGCTGGACCGAATCGACGCAGACCTCAAGCACGCCTACGCCGCCGCCGGGCAGCCCGGCCACTGGAAGCTGGTGCGTGAGGACGTGGCGCATGAAGAAACGGCCAGCATGCGCGCGGAAGTGATGGCGTTCCTCGCCCGGCATTTGTAGGGGGGGGGTCTGAAAATCTTCTGACGAGCGGGAGTTTCCTGAAAGGATCCTCCGGCTCACGGTATTCCCTCGACGAGTCACCCGGGAACAAACGCACACGCTGCGTTGTCCAAGTTCTCGGGGAGTTCTGTCGAAGGAGCCGCCGATGTTTCGCCTTTCCACGCTGTCTTTTCGAAAGCGGGCCGCCCTGGTCCTCTCCGGCGTATTGCTGGCTACGCTGGGTACCGGTATTTTGTTCCGCGCCATTCCCGCCGGCGCCGCCACCAGCGGACCCAAACCCACCGCAACCTACTCGCGCGGCGTACTGAGCCTCAGCGTGCCGTATACCGCGTCGCACGCCGGCGCGGGCACGTTGACGCTGGAACTTTTGGACCCGGAAGACGCGGTGCTGGGCCGCGCACAGGCCGCCGCCCGCGTCGCCGCTCCCGGCGACGGTGTCTGGAGTGACCGGCAGGTGCGCCTGACGAAGCCGCTGCCCGTGGATGAACTCGTATGGCACCGGCTGCGGCACCGCTTCACGTTCGACGGCGCGGCGGCGCCGGAGATCCCGGGCATCGAGTCCATCTCGAATATGCTGCACTCGCCCGTGCTGCATGTGCTGGCGCAGCAAAGCTACGCGGCGGGCTCAACGGCTTCCGTACGGTTGATCGCGGTGGACTCGCGCAGCGGCGCGCCGCTCACCGGGCCCGTCCACGCGCGTGCGGAATTTGGCGAGCGCCGGCAATTGCTGTTTGCCGGCAAGCTAAACGAGCGCGGCACGGCATCGGTGCCGCTGCGCTTTCCCGCAGGCGTCACCGGCGCGCACACCCTGCGCTATGTGATTGACTCGCCGCTCGGAGAAACAAAAGTGGCGCAGCCCGTACGGCTCGAAGCGAAGGCCTCGATCCTGCTCACCACCGAAAAGCCGCTCTATCAGCCAGGCCAGACAATCCATGTGCGCGCCCTGGTGCTCGATCGCGCTTCGCGCCATGCCGCGGCCACCCGCCCGATCACGTTTGAGCTGGAAGACCCGCGCGGCAACAAAGTGTTCCGCAAAGCGGCGCAGACGAGCAGCTTCGGCGTCGCTTCGGCGGAGTTCACGCTGGCGGACGAAGTGAATCTCGGCGCGTACTGCTTGCGCGCGGCAATGGACGGCGCGGCGGCTGAACGCACGCTGAACGTCGAGCGCTACGTGCTGCCCAAGTTCAAAGTGGCCGTTGAGTTCACGGGCAAACATCAGCACAGCTATCGCCCGGGAGACACCGTGACGGGCATCGTGCGCGCACACTACTTCTTCGGCCAACCGGTGGACGGCAGTGTGACCGTCAAGGCGTCGCGCCTCGACGTCGCGCGGTTTGAAGCAGCCACCGTGCAGGTCAAGACCGGTCCGCAGGGTGACTATCGCTTTGCCTTGAAGCTCCCCACTTACTTTGCCGGCAAGCCGCTGAGCGGCGGCGCGGCGCGCGTGCTGATTGAAGCCACGGTGAAAGACTCGGCGTCGCACGGTGAAACGCGCGGGATGCCGGTCACGGTCAGCGAATCGCCGCTCCTGATCACCGCCGTGCCCGAAGGCGGGCGCATGGCGCCGGGGATGGACAACGAAGTGTACGTGCCGGCGAGTTATGCCGGCGGCGTGGTAGGCGGGATCATGGGCGCAATAGCCGTCGCCGCTCCCGCTCCAAGACTTGCGATGCTGGCACCCGAAGCCTTGGCCATGGACAGGCAGGCTCCTCTCAAGGAAGAGAAGGCGAAGTCCTCCGCCTCTTCCCCGTCCGCGTCTGAACCCGGCGCGCGCGTACGTTCCTACTTCCCCGAAGCGCTCTACATCAACCCCGAAATCGTCACCGCCGGCAACGGCGAAGCGAGCGTGGTGATTCCCATTGCGGACTCGATCACCACCTGGCGCATGGCGATGATGGCGTCCACCACGCGCGGCGCGCTCGGCAGCGGCTCGTCCAGCCTGAAGGTCTTCCAGGAATTCTTCGCCGATCTCGACCTGCCCGTGACGCTGACGCAAGGCGACCGGGTTTCCATTCCCGTCGCAGCCTACAACTACGCGGGCGCCGCCGATGACGTGGCACTGCGTCTGGAACCAGCCGATTGGTTCTCGCTCGCCGATGGCGACACGGCGGATAAGCACGTGGCCGTGGAGAACGGCTGCGTGGGCGGCGCACAGTTCACCCTCGAGGCCCGCCGCATCGGCAAGTTTCAATTGAAGCTCGCCGCGAAGCTCGTCGGCACGAAGTTTTCTGACATCGTGGTGCGTGAAATCGAAGTGGTGCAGAACGGGCGCGAGCAGAACCTGGTGGTGAATGGGCGGCTGGAGCCCGCCGCGCCCGCGATCCATGACGTTACGTTCCCCGCGCACTCCATCCCCGAAGCAAGCAAGATCTACGTGCGCCTGTATCCGGGTCCGCTGAGCCAGGTGGTGGATGGCATGGATGCGATTCTGCGCATGCCGTACGGGTGCTTTGAACAGACCTCGTCCGCCACGTATCCCAACGTGCTCGCGCTCGAATATCTGAAGCGCTCCAAGAAACTCACGCCTCAAGTGCGCGCCAAGGCCGAAGGCTTCATCGTGAACGGCTACCAGCGGCTACTGACGTACGAAGTGCCGGGCGGCGGCTTCTCGTGGTTCGGCAACCCACCGGCCAACAAGATTCTCACCTCGTATGGACTCATGGAGTTCTTCGACATGGCGAAGGTTCATGACGTAGACCCGCGGTTGATCGAGCGCACGCAGGCATGGCTCGCCGCCCAGCAGAAGCCCGATGGAAGCTGGGCGCCGGATAAGCAGTTCATCAACGAGGGTGCAACGAACCGCTACAACACCAACGTGACCCGCATCACAGCCTACGTGGCGTGAGCGCTGGGCGTGACGGGCTATCGCGGCCCGGCGGTCGATAAAGCGCGCCAATACGTGGAAGCGCACATGAATGACAAGCACGACAACTACACGCTGGCCGTGCTGGCGAACTTCGGCGTGGCGTCGCGGGACCGCGCATTTGCCCAGCGCGCCGTGGAGTTGCTCGTGGCCGCGCGCGAAGAGAAGGGCGAACACGCCTGGTGGAACGCCGAAGAGACGGCGGTTTATGCCACGGGCGCAAGCGCTGCGGTGGAGACCGCCGGTCTCGCCGTGCAGGCGCTGCTCGCCTCCGGGCAGCACGCGGAAGTGGCGCGTAAGGCGCTGGCGTACGTGGCGTCCAAGAAAGATGCCTCGGGAACCTGGGGCACCACGCAGGCCGCGATCATGGCGCTGAAGGCAATTCTCGCGTCGTTTGAAAAGGGTGCGGCGGACGTGCGCGGCACGGTTGAGATCACGTTGAACGGTGCGCCCGTGGAGCGCTTGACGCTGACGGCGGACAACAACGATCTGTTCCACCAGTTTGTGCTCAAGAACAACGTGGCCGCGGCGGGCGCGAACCGCGTGGGGCTGCGCTTCACCGGCGGCGCGGGGATACTGGCCTATCAAGTGGTGGGCCGTTCGTTCCTCGCGTGGGATCAGCGCCCGGCGGGTGAGCCCATGACGATCGACGTGACGTATGACCGCACGCGCCTCGCCCACGACGACGTGGCAACGGCCACGGCCGTGGTGAAGAACAACTTGCCGAAGACGGCCAACATGGTGATGATCGACCTCGGCATCCCGCCGGGCTTCGATCTGCTGAGCGAAGATCTGCAGTCGATGCAGGAACGGGCGGCGGGCCAGAAGGGCGGCGGGCGGCTTGAAAAGTTCACGCAGACCGCCACGCAGGCGATGCTGTACTTCGATTCGATCCCGGCCAACGGTACGGTAACCGTGAAATACCGCCTGCGCGCGAAGTTCCCCATCCGCGCCCGGACGCCGAAATCCGTGGCGTATGAGTACTACGATCCGGCCGTGAATTCGGTGGCACGGCCGGTGCTGCTGGAGGTGGCGCGGAAGCGTTGATTCCCAGCGCCCTCAGTACACCACTGCACTCCGCCGCCCCGCCGTCTCCCCGCGCAGCCACACATAGAGCGGCGCGCGAGGCGCGGGCGGCGGCCAGGGCATCGCGATCTTCAGCCGCTGCTTGCTGCCGCTGTTGGCCACCGGCAACGGCGCGTCCGAGACCGCCATGCCCTGCTCGGCGTTCCACCCGGTCTTCTCAATCGCCTCCAGCTCCTCACCCTCAATCCACCCGAGATATGCTGACGGCGCCGCCAACTCCGGCGTGAGCGAAAACTTCTCGATCCGCGGCAGCCGCACCACGCGGCCCACGGTCACCGGGTCCGACACGCCGTCGCCCGTCTCCACCCGCGCGGCGAGTTCGCACGGCGGCTGACCCACCGCGCCCGGCTCGAACGAAAGAAACAACTCGCCTTTGCTTACCGCACGCAACCGTACATTCGCCGGCTGCTGCTCACCAGGCCGGATCGACAGCTTCTTCAGCGTCAGCGCCGGGTCCGTACATTCCAGATGCAATGTGGGCAACGCGCCCGCGCCCGTTGTCCACACTGATACAGCCGTGAACGCATTCGCGGGCAACTCGCCCGCGCCCAACGGCAACGGGAGATCCGCGGGCAGTGACGGTTTCACGCTCGCCAGCACCGGCCGGGGATCCAGCAACTCGATCGCGCCGGGAAACACCATCGGCGCGGGTGAATCTTCCACTTCAATCCGCAAATCCAGCTTGTCGCCCTTGCGCGCCGTGGGCGGCAACTTCAACGCGAGCCACGGCGCGGGTCCCGCCACAAACTCAGCGGCCACGCCTTGCATCTGCGTGGTCACGCCGCGGATGTTCTCAAAATTCGCGCCCTGCAACGGCACCTGCAAACGCTCCCCGCCGAGATTGGCGCGATACGGCAGCCCTTCCAGTCTCGGCGGCGGCGGACCTTGGATCTTCCACGCCCACAAATACACCGGCTTGGTGCGAGACTTCACGGCCTCGCGCTTTGCGCACAGCACCGACGCATCGCCCACCTGCTGCGCCAGCGCGGACCGGAACTCGGAGCCCGGAAACAGCAGCGAACGCATGTTCAAAAACATCGCGCCGCCCGCCGTCGCGAGCCCCACGGGGTTTCCCAAAAACAGCCCCGCCACCGACGCGGCCAAACTCCCGGACTGCTGCAGCCGCGTGGATGGGTTCGGCGCCAGCGGATCGAACGAAGCGAGCGCCGGATGCAGCGCGCGCATCAAGGTGAGCGCCTGCTGATCGGTCGTCGCGCCGCGCGTCAACACCGGCATCGCCACGCCGTAACGCGACGAAAAGCCCGAGAGCGCAGCTTCCAGGGTTTGCGTCGAACCGTTCTGCTCCCACGCCGCCACGGTCTCCATCAGCACTTCCGTCTGCGCCGACTTTTCGGCGTACATCGCCAGTTGCGTGATCAACTGCGGATCGCGCCGCATCAACTCGGCCACCTTCGCCAGGCTCAACCCTTGCGGCCCGTAAACCAAAGCCACGGCCGACGCGCGCGACGGGATCACCCACTCGGCCGGCTCGGAGGCCTTCTGCGACTCCATCACGCCCAGCACGCCCGTGGGTCTGGTCGGAATCGAAATCAGCGCCACCTGGCCATCGTCGCCATTCCCCGCCGCAGCGTACACTTCGCGCGGCACATACCGCAGCCGCGCTCCCCCATCCAGCCGCGTCACCGCGCGCATGGCCACGGTCCCGCCTTCCTCGGCGCTCGCCTGAACGTTCAGGTCGAACGTTGCCAGCGCCGTGCCACCCGGGCAGGCACCCAACGGCGGCGGCGGCTGGGCGGCAGCAGCAGCAGCCAAGTCCCAGACGAGCAGCGCGATCAAACCAAATGGAATCCGCATCGGCCTCATTCCAATCATAGTGGTTACGGTAAGCCAATGCACTCGCGTCGCGCCGCGACTCCCCCTTTTGCGGTTGGTGAAATAGACACGGTACCAACCGGCGGACTGACGTAAAAACGACACACCGCGCGAACCGATCAATCCATTTTTTCAATACTTTACAAAATGGACGCCGGATTGCTATTCGGCTCCCCTAACACGTGCGTTACGAAACCACCATCCAGCGGCCCGTTGAGGTTTCGGGCATCGGGCTCCATTCGGGCGTCCCTGTCCGCATCCGCCTCGTACCGGCCCCGCCAGCCACCGGCGTTGTATTCCTCCGCACCGATCTTCAGCATTTCCCTATCCCGGCCAGCTACAAGCACGTAGCCAAGGTCAGCTACGCCACCAGCCTCATGCGCCAGGGCGTGCTGATCTCCACCACTGAGCATCTGCTGAGTTCGCTCTACTCGATGGGGATCGACAACGTGTTTGTCGAGATCAACAATCTCGAAGTGCCGATCGTGGACGGGAGTTCGAAGCGGTTCGTCGAGATGCTGGCCGAAGCGGGCCTGCGCACGTATCGCCGCCGGCGCCGCTACCTCCGCGTCACCCGCACGGTGTCGGTGGAAGACGACACGGGCAAGCGCATCACGATTCTCCCGGCCGATCGTTTTCTCCTCACCTGCGACGTCTTCTTCCAGCACCCGCTGGTGGCCCGCCAGCAACTGGAGATGGAAGTCACGCCGGCGGACTATGCAAGCGGTATCGCGCCCGCGCGCACCTTCGGGTTTGAACAAGAGCTAGACAAAATGCGCGACATGGGTCTCATTCGCGGCGCGACGCTCGAATCGGCCGTGTGCTTCACGCCCGATGGTGTGATGAACCCCGGCGGCCTGCGTTTCCCCGATGAGTGTTGCCGCCACAAAGCGCTCGACCTCATCGGCGATCTAGCGCTCATCGGTCGTCCGTTGCTGGGCCACGTGATTGCCGAACGCGCGGGGCATGCCATGCATGTGGCGCTGGTGTCGAAGATCATGTCAGACGCCTCGCTCTATGAAGTGGTGGGCTTCGATCAACTCCCCGCGCGCGCGGCCGAACAGCAAACGGCGCTGGTGTCGTAGCAAGTAGCCTCGCGGATGCTGCACCATCTTCCCAGCGCGCTGTCGGTGTCGCGCATTTTCTTCACGCCGCCCATTGCCGCCGCCATTCTCGATCACCGCTATGAGTACGCCTACATCCTCTGTTGGATCGCCGGCTCCACCGATTTCTTTGACGGGTTCCTCGCGCGCCGCTACGGCTGGACGTCGCGCACAGGCGCCTGGCTCGACGCGGTGTCGGACAAAGTCCTGCTCACCACTCTCTATATCTGTTTCGGCATCAACGGCGATGTGCCGCGCTCGCTGATGGCGCTGGTGCTTGGGCGCGACATCATGATCCTGACGCTTGCCGTCATCGGCCTGCTGTTCACACCCATTCGCGACTTTCCGCCCTCGATCTGGGGCAAGCTCAGCACCAATGTGCAAATTGCCGCGGCTGCCGCCATTCTGGCCGGGCCCGATTGGCTGAAGCCGTGGGCGCTGGGTGCCTGCGCCGCAGCAACGGCCTGGAGCGGCATCCACTACCTTTACTCCGCCATTGTTCACTGGCGGGCTCTTCCGCGCGCCACGTAGAGTTTTTCGCGCCCCGCCCCACGCTGAGCATTCCACGGTCCCAGCATGTATACTTACATCCTCAGGGAGGCCATAACATGCGACTTGCAGTGAGTTTGGCTCTTGCACTCGTGAATGCCGCGTATTTGGGCGCGCAGACCACCTCAACGGAGGTTCTCGGCACGGTGACCGATACCACCGGCGCGGTGGTGCCGAACGCCGACGTGACGCTGCTCCGGGTATCCACTGGAGAAAAGCGGCAAACGAAGACGGACGGCAACGGCAACTATTCGTTCCCGCTGATTGAAATCGGCGACTATTCGGTGACGGTGGAACTGACGGGTTTCAAGACGCAGGTGAAGACCGGCATCGGCGTGGCGTATCAGCAGAAGGCGCGCGTGAACGTGGTGCTCGACGTGGGCGCGACGTCCGAGCGTGTGGAAGTGGTAGCCACGGGCGTGGAGTTGAAGACCGACGACGCGGCCGTCTCCACCACCATCGAACGCCGCCGCGTGCAGGAACTGCCGCTGCTCGGGCGCAACTTCGCCAGCCTCGCGATCCTCACGCCGGGCGTGCAGTATGGCACACGCATGGGACAGAACGTACAGTCCAGCACGGCGTTTCCGTTCGCCGGCGCAGCCACCACGCTCAGTGCCAACGGCCAGCGCGACGCCAATCAAAACATCTCGATGGATGGCGTGGTAGCCACCGAGCCGCTGGTGAATCAGGTGCTGTTCAATCCGTCCATCGACGCGATTGAAGAAGTGAAGATCCAAACCGGGTCCGTATCGGCCGAATACGGCCAGAACAACGGCGCGGTGGTGCAGATTGCGCTGAAGAGCGGCACCAACAACTTCCACGGCACCTTATTCAACTTCATGCGCAACAACGTGCTCGACGCGCGCGACTACTTCCTGAACTTCGAACTCCCGGCTGGTGTCCCCGAGCGCAAGAAAAACGCGCTGCGGCGCAACCAGTTCGGCGCGTGGATGTCCGGACCGGTGCTGCTGCCCAAGTACAACGGCAAAGACCGCACGTTCTGGAGCTTCAACTACGAAGGCACGCGCCAAACGGTGGAGAGCGTGCAGCAGGGCTTCTTCTTTCCGCAGGAGTTTCGCAATGGCGACTTCTCGGCGCTGCTGCGTCCGGTCATCCGCAACGGCGCGCCGCTCCGCCCGCCGCTAGTGATCTTTGACCCGGTGACGGGCGAACCGTTCCGCGACAGCGCCGGCAACATCAACAACATTATCCCGGCGAGCCGTATCAATCAGAACGCCAAGCGCGTCATCGATACCTTTCAGCCGCTCCCGCAGTTCCGGCCCGAGGACATCCTGGACGTGAATGTCATCTCCAGCGTGCCGCAGATTCTGTCGCAGAACCAGTATTTCGTGCGCATCGACCACAACTTCGGCGCGGCGGACCGCCTGTTTGTGCGCTACGCCGGCCAGCGCACGGGCTTTGAGAGCCAGCAGTTGAACCCGAATTTTCCGAACATTTTCAGCATGCGGCCGCACAACATCGCCTCGCAGTATCTGCATCTGTTCCGGCCCACCGTGATCAACGAATTCCGCTTCGGCTACAACCGCGTGGACCACGATCAACGCAACCGGCGCACCAACACCGATTTCGACCCGGACTCGCTCGGCGTTGGCCAGTTCCGCGTGGCCGTGGACAACAATCGCAAGTTCCGGCCGCTGGAAGCCGCCATTCCGGGCCTCGGCATCGGCGGTATTGGCGACACGGGTGCACGGCTCGACTTCAACGACACCTACCAGATCTCGGACAACTTCACCGTCATCCGCGGCAACCACACGTTCAAGATGGGCATGGAATACCGGCGCCTCACCATCGAACGCGCCGCCGCCAACGTGCCCTACGGCAACTATGGGTGCTGCGAAGGCGGCTATCCACTGGCGGGCTGGCTGTTGGGTTTCCCAAGCACGTCCACCACCGCCGAAGGCCTGCTCCTGCAAAAGCCGCGCCAACATCGCTACAGCGGCTACTTCCTTGATGAAGTGAAAGTGAACCGCCGGCTGAGCATGAACCTGGGCCTGCGGTGGGATTACTTCGGGCTCGCCACCGATGTCAATCGCACGTGGCGTTCGCTGCGGCTGGACGTGTTGAGCCAGGCGAGCGACGGCCGCATGCTGCCCACCGTGTTGCCCGAGCCAGGGAAGAACTACCGGTTCTACGAGCCGGAGAAGCGCTTTTTCATGCCGCGCATCGGCATCGCCTATCGCGCGTCGGAAAGGTGGGTGATCCGCACGGGCGCCGGTTGGTATGCCAACGCGCAGCAGTTAAACAATTTCTCGATTCTCAATCTGCAGCCGCCTTTGTCGGGCACCTTTGGCTTCAATCAGGTCACCGACGTGGCGCAGGTGCTTTCGTTCAGCTACGCCGGGCGCGACTTTACGCAGCAAACGCGCCGCTTCCGCCCGGGTTCCACTGTGCTGACGCTCAACAATCCTTTCCCCGGCCAAGGTACCGCGGCTGCCCGCACCAACGTGCTGCTCATGGTGCCCAACAACAAGGCAAGTCACTATGTGCAGTGGAGCTTCGATATTCAGCGCCAATTGCCGTTCAGCACCATTCTGACCGTGGGATACGTGGGTTCGCAGACGAGCAATCTCGACAACACAGTGCCGAACTTCAACTCGCCGGACCCATCGCCCAATACCGACGTCAATTCACGCCGGCCTTATCAGGCCTACATCAGCGCCGGCGAGGGTAACACGCCGCGGTTGCTGAACAACATCCGCTACCTGGACAGCTTTGCCAGCGCCAGCTATCACGGCCTGCAGGTGCAGGCGCAGAAGCGTTATAGCCGCGGCATGACCCTGGGACTCGCCTACACTTACAGCAAGTCGCTCGGCGAAGGCTACGGCCGGAACGATCCGGGCGGCGATGTCCAAACCGTGTACCAGAATCCACGAGACCGCCGCTCGGACCGTACCCGCTATGGCTTTGACATCACCCACAACGCCGTGGCGAATTTCGTCTACGATCTGCCCTTCATGAAGGACTCGGCCAACCGCGTCGCCAAGTCGGCGCTGGGCGGGTGGCAGGTGAGCGGCATCCTCACGTTGCGCACCGGTTTTCCCTTCACGCCCAACGGCGGCAATCTGAACACGCTCTTCAATACGCGTCCGGATCGCATCGCCGATGGACGCCGCGGTGGAGACGCCACCCGCCAGCTTTGGTTTGACCCCGCTGCCTTCCGGCGGACGGACTGCAACATTCCGGCGCGGCCCGAATTGTGCAAGTACGGTAACGCGGGCAACGGCATCCTGGTGTCGCCCGGTACGCGCAGCATCGATATGTCGATCGGTAAGAATTGGAAGTTGCCCTGGCTGGGCGATCAAGGGCGTCTTCAGTTCCGCGGCGAAGCATTCAACGCGACCAACACACCGCAATTCGGTCAGCCGAACAACCTCGGCTGGCTGGGGCCCGACTCGATCACGCCTGACGCGCCGCGCGTCGGCGAGGTCCGCTCGCTGCGCAACAACATGCGCATCTTCCAGGTGGCGCTTAAGGTGTATTTCTAATTCGAGCCGCGCGGGAATCGTCTGAGACTTTCTACGCAAATTTGGCGATTTCCTCACTGCTGCGCGAGAGGGCCTCCGTATACTGCGAACACGGGTTTGCGTTCCGCAAGCTTAGTTTTACAATTTCGGAGGCTCTCAAATGAGACCATTTTTCTATATCTTCGCTGCCGCTGTCGCGATGGCGCCTTGGGCGCATGGGGCCGCCATTGTGCGCTCCGCCGTCACCACCGGGGGTGCAGGCGACGCTACTTTTAACGGCGTGATCAACCAGTTCCGCACCGACCTCGGCGGCGTATTGCATCCTGTGCTCCGCAAAAATTCCATCCGAGCCCGTAGTGGCGGGCTGGTAACGGTTCGAAACGTGCGATCCTGGGCGATCCATGTCGAGTCCCGTGAGCTTCCTCGCCGTTGTGCACTGCTTGCGGACGGTGTCTTTGGTTGCCGT
>Ga0194119_10007138_pt1 | contig 15863 bp, 16 predicted proteins | sample TA2MahC100mmetaG_FD_148620 | JGI IMG/M metagenome (GOLD analysis project Ga0194119, IMG submission 148620) | Freshwater microbial communities from Lake Tanganyika, Tanzania - TA2015018 Mahale Deep Cast 100m | ecosystem: Environmental > Aquatic > Freshwater > Lake | place: Tanzania: Lake... | reverse complement strand
GATTTCTGGTGATTTGAAATTATTTGGGTTCATTTTCCTAGAATTTACAGCATCATGTAAATTTATTCACAGTTTTAATAATTTTTTCTACATCATTTTCAGTCAAATTTGGATGGGTTGGTAGTGTCACAATTTCCTTTGCTACTTTTTCCGTTATTGGTAGATTTGTTTTGGATTTATACAAGCTAAATGAGTGTATTGGTTTGTAATGAGTACCGGTCTCAATGCCTTTCTCTAAGAGTTTTTTTCTTAATTCTGTTCTATTCTTTACACGGATCCAGTAAAAGTGGTATGAACAACCATCATTATAAGGCATTTTTGATTCTAGGCTGATTTCCTTTTGATATTTTTTTGCAACTTTTCTTCTCATTTTATTTGTTTTATCAAGTTTTTTTAGTTGCACTAATCCAATTGCTGCAGAAAATTCATTCATATAATAATTCCAACCCAGATTTGTGACATCATAATCTGTGTTCTTTCTACTACTGATGCCACACCATCTTTTTTCTCTAAGAATTCTAGTGATTTGGTCATGATCCTTTCTATTTACTGATATCAAACCTCCTGTCGGCATAGCCAAATTTTTAACTGGATGAAAACTAAAACACACCATTTCACCATGACTTCCAATTTTCCTATTTTTATATACCGATCCAGCGGCATGAGCAGCATCCTCTACCAAATGAACTCCGTTTTCCTTACACAATTTGGAAATTTTTGAAAGATCTGCAGGAAATCCCGCAAAATGTACTGGTAGAATCACTTCGGTTCTTTTTGATATTACTTTTGATATTTTTTCATAATCAATACATAGCGTTTCATCGTCAACATCCACAAATTTAGGAATTCCACCATTTTCTATTACTGCATTAGCTGTAGCAACAAACGATAATGATGGCAAAATTACTTCTTTATTTTTTATATCGTACATAGATAACGCCAGACTTAGTGCTGCAGTACCACTGTTTAATGCTACACCATCTTTGGCTCTTACATATTCTGAAAACTTTTGTTCAAATCTTTTTACATCTCCAATACCTGCACCTGATGCCCAAAAATGACTATCTAGAACTCTTAACAACTGGACCTTTTCATTCTCATCAATATGTGGATCAAATAATTTAATCATGCTCATCCTATCTTTCATTTTTTTTGGGATTTAAAATATTGTTGATCTTTTTTCAGTGATGAAAGAAAACTGTCATGAGTCACATTCTTATTCACATCGAAAATTATTGGTTTATTTTTATACAAATCGACTATGTCTTGCATTAGTATTGGCCTCTTTGAGATATTTTTTGTAATTTCCTTGACCAATTCAAGATCTTCATGCCTGTCCACTGTGTACCGTAAAAATGATAAATCATTATCATTTTCTATGTTAATTAATCCAAACCCGTTTTCAGGGTCTCTGATGAATGGTGTGACATGTTCTCGCTCAGAAGGTTTTTTGGCAAATTTCCATGCCTTTTCAAGAGCTTTGAAAGAAAAAACTTCAACCTCGGTTCCGTAAGGAAATGTCCTATGTATTGTATTTGTTACAAGATCGCAAGTGTGGATGTTGTACTCATTAATCACTAAATCAACAATCTGAGGATCAATTAGCGGATTATCTGCCGTTATTCTCACTATGACATCTATGGAGAATTCTTTTGCACATCTATAGTATCTATCTAAAACATCATGTGATGATCCTCTGAAATATTTTAGTCTTTTTAAAGACAAATGATCACAAATAATGTCATCTTCTACCAGATTCGTCGTAGCTACAATCATCGTATCGCTTTTTTTTGCTAATTTCAATTGTTCAATCACATAATCAATGACGTAATGATCATCAATTTTTTTCATTGTTTTTCCAGGTAATCTAGATGAGCCCATGCGTGCTTGTATGATACATCCAATCATCATTATTCAACTAATGTAGGCATTTTATAAGATCTCAGTACCAAAAAATTTAGCTATATGCTGTTAAAGTAAATTTTTGATCTCGTCAAGAGTATATTTTGGAATATACTTTAGTTCCTTTACTGCTAGAGATATATCCGATTGGCTGTATTTGATATCTCCTTCTTTTGGTTGCAGATATTTTAAGTCCAATTTCTTTTTTGATAGCATAATCATAAACTCTGCCAATTCTTTTATTGTAATGGATTTTCCGCTCGCAATATTGTAGATCTTATTTTTTCCATTTATCATTGCATTTTGTATGGAGGCAACCACATCTTGTACTGCAACAAAATCTCTCATTTGCATTCCATCTCCAAATATCTCAAACGATTTGTTATCTGTTATATTTTTGATAAATTTAGTTATGACACCTGCATATTCATCTGACTGACCAACTCCATATACATTAAAAAGTCTCAAAATGGTGTAATTGATTTCATATTTTGAAGCAAATTGTCTTATTTCCTGTTCCATCATAGCTTTGCTTTCTCCGTAGGGTGACATTGGTTTTATTTTTGAACTCTCACTTAATTTTATACCTCGTGTTCCTTCTCCATAAACAGCAGCTGATGATGTTACGATTAGTTTATTCACGGAATTTTTTTTACATGCTTCTAACACGTTTTTTGTTCCATCAACATTAATGCGAAATGTTTCAGATGGATTTCTCATTGAGTCCTCTACTGAAATTTTGGCAGCTAAATGAATCATGCAATCTTGCTTTTTTGTTGCATTTGTTATTGATTGAATATCTGTGATGTCTCCTTTAATGGTTTTTACACTATAATCAAATGATGTTGTGGATTTTTTTTTAGAATTAGAAAAATTATCAAAAACTGTGACTGTGAATCCCTTTTCTAATAAATAACTGGCAAGGTGTTTTCCAATAAAACCTGCTCCGCCGGTAATTATAACATTCATAATCCTATTCGTCCAACTTACTCGTTCTATCTTTTATGTAATCAATTGATCCTACTGGCGAAGGATCTGTTTTTTCCAATATTGCTTTGTATATTGAAACAAAATCTAGAAAATAAATTAAATGCATTATTTTTGATAAAATATTTCCTTCTGCTGAGAAAATCTCTCTGTATTTGATATTGTTCTCAGCAAAATATTTTTTTAGAATTTCAAATTTTTCTTTTGTTTTAATGTGATCGTCTACGCCACGTATTAGGATGGGCTGAATATTGGATTCTTTTTCCCAAGCAACAACTCCGTTATGACATGATTCTACAATATCTTCTACTATGACATGAATTTTTGCATTCTCTTGAAGAGAATTTTTGAATCTGATTGCAGCTGATTGTAAACCCCATGGATAATAAATAAGGGGTATATTTTTGAGCCATTTTGCCAGTGACAATGCTGGGTTGTTATCAGAAAGTTCACCTGAAAAAATTTTGCTCTTCAGCTCTTCTAAACCCTTAATTGATTCTAATGCATCTTCGTTTTTAATTGGTAGTATCGGTGATAACACGTTCATCATACCGTACAAAAAAGATGTTAGTGACGCTCTAGGCGAATGAAATCTCTCAATTTTCCTAAAATCAACGTTGTTGTCTAAACAAAATTTTTCCATTTCTCCCCCTGCCGAAAATGCAATTATCTTACAACCTTGTTTATTTGCAGCTTTTAGGATACTTAACGTTTCGTCAGTATTTCCAGAGATACTTGTTGTAACAATCAACGTGTTTGAGTCGATTGTTTTTGGCATATGATATCCTTTTACAACACAAACATGCATACCTGTTTTTGATAAAATGGAAGAAAAAATATCCCCCAAAATACCAGATCCACCCATTCCGGCAAAAACGATATGATCAATTGACTTGTAATCTATCTTTTTCAGATCTTTTTCATAGCATTCTCTTGCAATTTTTGGCCAATCATCATACGTTGCATATATTTTTTGAATATCAATTTCATCAATCTGTTTTTTGTTAATCAATTAATTCGGGAGTAGCACACAATAATAAAAACAATACATTTCGATAATTCGTGCTAAAACGAGCTTTGATCTATTAGCGTACTGTTTTACCCTTATTCGGCTCGACTATCCACATGTTGCTTTTTTCTGTAGCGTATTTTTTCTCGTCAGAATTTAACAAAATTTCTTCCAATTTTTCTCCTTGTCGTAAACCTATGATTTTCTGAGATTTGGATATTTTGTCGGCAAGCTCTTTTATGCTGTAGTTTCTCATTTTTGGAATAAAGATTTCACCTTTTTTAGCTAACAATAAACTGTTTATGATGAACTCAACAACATCGTCAACATGAATAAAATATCTTTTCATAGATGGTTCTGTTATTGATAATGGCTTACTGCTCTTCTTTTCCTCTCTCCATATCTCAAAAACATTTCCTCTCGATTCTATGACATTTCCAAATCTAACGGTTGCACTTTTTGTACGTGGGTATGTATGAGAACCAGCCCAACTTGTTAATCGCTCACCTAATTGTTTTGTATTTCCGTATAGCGTTGATGCATCAGCTGCTTTGTCAGTACTAATGTTGATGAATTTTTTAGGTTTTTTCTCTATTAGCATTTTAATCACGTTTACAGTTCCGTTGACATTAGTGTTGATCGTTTCAATTGGATTGAATTCTGAGATCTCAATATTCTTTATTGCGGCCAAGTGAAAAACTATGTCGATCCCATCTCCAGCCATAATTAACCTATCTTGATCTAAAATGTTTCCAAGTATTATTCGCAATCTTGGATCCTTTAGTTTTTTGTTCAGTTTAGCTAGAGCGTATTCATCGATATCGAATACTCTTACTGATTGAACAGGATATTCGAGTAATTTTTCAACCAAGGCTGAACCAATACTTCCTGCTCCTCCAGTAACCAAAATAGCCTTATTTCGCAATTCTTTGATAATCATGGTATTTTGTTTTGTTTTTGTCATAAATTAGTGAAACGCCATCAAATCTATTTTTAATCTTATCTGAAAATCTATCTCAGAATTTATTTAATATGTAGATCAAGTTGAAGCTCTTGAGAACCATTACTCTTCGGCGTAATGTTTGACTCAGACAACTTACGGGGAAATATACTTAAAATTACAAAAACTATCATATTGTATGTATTGTGAGATTTGAGTTATTCTGAATCCCTATACTATCATTCAATATTTTTTAGATATGACTCGAATGTAGAAAATCTAAATTCACGTAATAGAGTATTTGTTTTAGAGAAAACTTTTCTGATGTTGTGAAAAGTAATGAAATGATTTTTCATGGGTAAATGAATTTTAGGTATGTGCTCTGGAGTCAGCTCCCAGGAATGTATGTAGAGACTAGCTGGCATGTCATTTTTCTCATATGATGCTATGGCATTTTTTATTACATGCAGTGGTAGGGTTCTAAGATAGAAACCTCCAGCTGCAGGAATCGTTTTACCAAAAAATTTGGTAGTTAACAAAGGAAATTCTATTAACGTACCATTATTGTCGTTTTTATTTAGACTCGTCGAAGTTATATGATAAGGAAATTTTTCTGCCGAGGAAAATCCATACATACTAGTTTTTACGGGAACTACACTACTGTCATATCTGTATCCGGCACTAACTAATTCATCAATGACCCAAGAACTTTGTGCATTGAGAGAAAATGTAGGAGCTCTAAACCCAAGTATTTTTTTAGAAACAATTTTTTTAAATTCTTGTAATTCTTCCTTGAAAACAGGCCTAAATCCAAGTGCATCTAATCGTGTGTGTCTCATTGTATGAAAGCCAATTTCATGTCCTTCAGAAAAAACCCTGTCCATTATTTCGGGATTAGCCTTCAAAAGTTCTCCAACAATAAAAAAAGTTGCCTTTGAATTATTTTTTCTTAACAGATCTAATATCTTATCCAGTCCCATGATCATGGTGGGAATCTTTTTTTCCTCTGAAACAAAAGGTGCAACAAGCTGTGGATGATACCAATCTTCAAAATCTATTCCAAGTAAATGCAATTCATATCCACCTAATCATGACCATTATGATGAATACTCTGTAGGAGTATGTCAAAAACCTTTATGGGATGAGATTTAGTGACAATTCGTTCGATGTTTTACAAACTTCGTATTCATCCGACTTCTGAATTTTCTTAAGACGGTCTAGAAATACTCTGATCCATAAAATCTCAAAAAAATCACTTAACTATTATAATCCTAAATAAGTAATCTGAATTATCTTTGGCTAAGTATTTAATTAAGGATCTATTTTTTTACTTGTGGAAAAAATTTTTGCCGATGACTTTGATATTAATATGCATGAAAAAAAGGTTTATTCTCAAAACGGCGAGGATGGCATAATTGAGTTTATCTTCTCTAAAATAGGAACAACTAACAAGTTTTCTGTAGAGTTTGGAGTGGGAGATGGATTTGAATGCAATATAGTCTATCTCTTAGAAAAAAAACATTGGAAAGGATTGATGATGGATTATGGAGCAGATCAACAAATCCATTTGAATGCTGTAGTGAAAAAGGCTTGGTCCAATAGAAAAGGTGGATTAGTAAATAACACGAAGAGAATTTTCAAATTTATAAGAAAAATTATAAAACGCTCAAACCGCTCTGTTGGCTTTAAGCGCAATGTGAAAATAGAAAAAGTAACTGCAGAAAACATCCAACAACTGTTTCAAAAATATGATGTTCCAAAGAACTTTGATCTATTGTCCATTGATATTGATTACAATGATTATTGGGTTTGGAAAGCAATCACTGATTATTCTCCAAGGCTAGTTGTAATCGAATACAATTCATCAATTCCTCCCACTGAAAGCAAAGTTGTACCATATGATCCAGATGCAAGCTGGGATGGCACAAATTATTTTGGTGCAAGTTTGTTGGCCTTAAAAAATTTAGGTCTATCAAAAGGCTATACCTTGGTTGGATGTGATAGTCGTGGAGTGAATGCTTTTTTTGTAAAAAGTGATCTGATCAAAGGAATTAAAGTAAATGATATTGACAAATTGTATCGTCCTCCGCAATACGGAGATCTGGTAAATGGTATACACATTGGCCATCCCATGAGTAACAAAAAAATTCCAGAAATTTAATTTTTAAAATATTTATTATGTAAATAAACAGGTTACTTGTAGAATTGATTAAAAAAAGTGCAAAATTATACAGCTATAAAAATGATGAGTTGAGAAACAAAATACCGTCTGAACATTTAGTTGTTGTAAAACCAAAAAAACAACGAGCCGTTTTACGAGATTTTTTTGAGACTAATGTGAATTTATGGAATAAATATTATGATAAAAATGAAGGTAATCCATACAAACACAACCTAAATGTTTTAAAATTAATTCTAAAAAATTATAGAAACAAAAAAACACTCTTAGATGTTGGCTGTGGAACTGGTATCCCACTAATAAAATTTCTTAAAATGGGCTTTGATGCAAAAGGATTTGATTTTATTGACACTTCAGTCAGACTGACACAAGATAATCTACAAAAACATGGTTATGGTGTAAATTTGGTATTCAAAGCTGACATTGAAAATTCGTCTACACTACCTTCCAAAAAATTTGATATAATAACATCAGTAGGTGTTTTTCCACATATAATTAATGATAAAGGTGCATTACGAAACATGAAAAAAATACTTAATGAGAATGGGTTGGTATTGTTGCAATTTAAAAATGATTTATTTAATTTATTTACACTAAATGCATACAGTGAAGATTTCTTCAAAAGATTAATTGATTATAGATCACTACCAAAGTCTTTAAAAAAAGATATTGATATTTTTTATAAACAAAAACTTTCAGCACAGAGTATAAACTCTCAATTTGGAATACTATCTAAATTTCATAATCCATTAACAATAAAAAATGAATTATTTGAACCGACAGGGTTCACCGTAAAAAACATTCATTTCTTTCATTATCATAGGCTGCCACCTATTTTTCAAGTAAATCATAATAAGATTTTTAGAAAGTTGGGAGATGAAATGGAAAGTCCTAACGATTGGAAAGGATATCTCATGGCATCATCATTCATTGTAGAAGCCCAACTCAAATAAAATTAAACACACATCATATGATATAATTATTATCAGAATTTTGTAAAACTAGTTTGAAGGGATTTTGAGAGAGATTTCTTTTTTTGCTTCACAAATTTCGCAATATTTATTCCATTTTTCACTATGTTTCCACTGACTCAAACCCGTCTGTTCGTATCTTTGGTGTGCTACCTGTAACATTCTTCTTGTATCGTGCTTATACATGAACTCTTTAAGAGCAATTAACTCAGCAATAGTGAAATACTGACTTACTGTAGCAGTATACTTTGTAGCATCTCCACACTCGGTCATGAACTTGTCTAATGCGTCTAGTTTCCATTTTCTTATGGTTTTTTCATCAATTTTTGCTTTACCGTCAGCTACTAGTTTTAATCTTGTATCGTATTGCTGCAGTAAGTAATCTTTATTGTCATAAAATATTGGACTTCCAACATAAGGTGTACAAATGAATGGGTCGACCTCGGCTCCATTTTTAATCCAGAAATCCACAGTTTCCATTAAATCATCAATATTCTCATGCGCATTACCAATCATGAAAGTTGTGATTGGAGTCATTCTCACATGTTTTATTGTATCGATCGTCTTTTGTAGATGAGAACGTAATTGGCCTTTCTTTATATCTTGATTAAGAACTTTATCTGATGCGGATTCAAACCCGAATGAAATGTATGCGCATCCAGCAGATTTCATTATGGATATGATTTCAGGTTTTACTGCTACACTTGGAGCATCTCCCAATGTTCCCCATTTTACGGTTTTATCCAATTCTTCTTTAACATATAGATCACAGAATTCTTTGGTCCACTTGAGATTGCTCGTCATGTTCTCATCTAAAATAGAAATAAAATCAACATCAAATTTCTCTTTCAACAGTTTGACATTATTAACGGCGTATTCTGGACTAGGCCATCTGGCGGGAAGCTGATAAGTATCGTTTTCCTTATCTGATATCCTGACGAGTTTCTCTCCCTGTTGTCTATCTCCTTCACCATAGATATTTTGTAAATCTATACGTGACATCCCATTATGAGAACAAAACGTACATCCTCTTGGACATCCTCTTTCCCACACTGTAGATGCTCTTCTTTTTGAATTAAAACTATCTACTGATAATGGCAGTGATGAAAATCTGAAGTAAATCTCTGTTTCCATTAAATCGTACGCAGGGTAAGGTATTGTATTTAGATCTGATATGAGTGCACGAGGTGCTGTAAATCTATATCCTGAGTTTCTGTCTCTAATACATAATCCATTGATCTTTTCAAAATCCCGCGTACCGCTATTTACTTGATCATATAGATCAGAGAAAGTCTGTTCACCTTCTCCGATAACTATTAAATCTAATTCTGGCACTAATTCAAGTATCTCAGTAGGATTATACGTACTCCAACCACCACCACCGATAAACAAAGAATCCGGAGAGTTTTTTCTGATCAATGGAGACAATTGTTTAATTCTAGCATAAGTTGTAGTTAACCCACCAATACCAATGATGTCCCATTTTTCTGAAGATAACTCCTTAGTTATGACCTGTGTTGGAACTATGCTTCCGCCATATCTTACTCTTAATGCATTTAGATCAAGAATACCTACCTGTCCACCTTTCTTCTCTACAATTGCAGCTAAAATTCCTGCCCAAAATGGGAAATGATTTGGTGAGCTATCTAATCTAATCTCAGGTACAATAAATAATACTCTCAACATCGTAAATTTCACATTCAGATATTTAAATCAGTGTAGTTTGAAATTAGTAATTCTACTATGAGCAATATTTTTTGAGAAAGTCTTTGAACTTCATAGAATTTACTCGGTCTCCAAAAATCGAACCTCCTTCAGTTGCGTTAATAGTAGTAACCCATTCAGGAGAACGTACAATAAACTCTTTCAAAGCTTCACTATAAAATTGGAAAAGTGGATCTAATATACAATTACAATTAAAATCAGGATTGTAAATTTTTCTAAATAATTTATTAAATGTAGGGCTATTCCTGTCTATTCCTTCAGAAATTTCTTCCTTATTGTTATGATAAATTATGGTTTCCCATGGATCATCTTCTTCCCAACCGTGATTAATCCCAATTAATGCAATTGTGGTACATTTTAGAATTTGCCATGAAATGAACCAAGACGCAGTACCAACATTACCGCCAGTTTGAATTCCTGGCAAACGATGTGTATTGTTTTTTGCTCTAATCATCAACGCAGATAAATTGTTAAATGATTTCATCCCTTCATTATAATCAAATAAAGAATGAAGCCAATGTATTTGTATTCCGAATTGTCTAGCGCGTTCGACTACAAGCGGGTTTGTAATGATTGTAAAAATTCCTTTAATTTTAGAACCATACGACCCAATAATTTCATGTTCATAGTGTTTTTTGATGGTAGGATAAGGATCAATCGTTGTGACAAAATATCTTGGAAATCTATCTGGAGTCACTCCTGCTTTTAGAGCGTCAGCTAGCTTTCCATCACAGCATACTATTGTACCGTTATAGTCACTAGCAGCAAGTAACTTCAGATGTTCATATTTGTTAATTGATGGGCCTCGACCAATAACTATTGCTGAATGCTTCCCATACTGTTCTGTTGTAGGGGTCAGCTCTTTTGCGGATCTATCATTCCAAATACTTGGTAAATTTAACGCAAAATTTGTTATCCACTCATTAAAATTTTCATATTGCTTTTTCTTCATTATATCTTCTATGCTTTTTTGTAGTTCTTTTGTTGAAGGTAGATTATTGGACATTTTATATGATGCTGAATTTTATTATATTATAACTCATCTAGTCCTAACTCTTCATCCTTTTTGGATGATCTATATACCATGAATGAACCCTTAGCACCTGATTTGGCAATGTATTCCTCAAATTCTTCCTGAGTTAGATCTTTCTGTTCAGAATGTGTTTCATTTTCATGCGTTGATGATTCATCTTTGTCCTTTCGAAAATTTGTTTTCATCCAACTCACTATATTCTAAAGATTATTTAAATACATTTAGACATCTGATGATCTTTTGATTTGATATTATATTTGTAAATAATTTATACAATCACAATTCAAAAAATATTAAACAACATATTATTAAACAAATGATGATATCTATTGCAATCAAATAATCTGAAAAATCTCACATCTAATTATGTCAGTCTATGTTATCATTATCTTAGGCAAGATAAGTATAAAGATGAATTCCCGCGAATTCTTGGAACAAACGTTGACGAATTCCAAAATCATTTATCGATGTTACAAAAAAATTACCAAATAATCTCACTTGAAGATACTCTGAAGATTTCTTATGATGATTTTACTCTGAATATGAAAAAACCAGGAATTCTGATTACATTCGATGATGGCTTGTCAGATCATTTTACTGCTGCAAAGATTCTATCTGAATCAGACATATCGGCAGTTTTTTTTATACCCACATGCGCGTTGGAAGATAAACTACCTGCCAATCCAATGATAATCCATTATACAATTGCTGTGTTTGGAGTAGAAAAATTCCTACAAGAATTCAGAGAGATCTTGGAAAAAAATAATCTTAGCAAAAAACTATTTGATATAAAATACACTAAAGGTAAAGACAATGTTTGGAGTATAATATCTCAAATAAAATCAACTTTCAAATACAAACTAGGCTATGTTGACTCTAGAAAAATTCTTCTAGACATATACAAAAATCTACTCTGCGCAGAATACTCTAACCCTTTAGATATTATCCATCTAACAGAAAATCAAATAACAAAAATGTTAGAAATGGGTCATTACATAGGTACTCATACACATTCACACATATCCGTGGCTGCCTCTCAACTAAATCCTGACGATTTTGAGAAAGAAATCATCCATCCCAAAAATTATCTGGAGAAAAAATTTAATACAAAAATTCATTCATTTAGCTATCCATTCGGTGGAAAGGAAGACTGTTTATCGTCAGCAGAACTGGTCAAAAAAACTAATCTGTATAAACTTGCTTTTACTGTTGAAGAAATTCCAAACACAAAAAGTACCTCACCTTATGAGTTAGGCCGATACCAACCAACTAGTACAGACACTTCATCCAAATTAAATAACATAATAAACTCAATTCTCACTAAAAAATAATAATGAAAATTGTTGTTTTAACGAGTAATGGTCTTAGACACAAATTTATTGCAAATTCGTTATCCTCAAAAGCAACTGATTCATTAGTTGTCTCAGAATGTAAGCAAAACGATTCTGTTGGATTAGATCAATCTCCAATAAGTGAGCATTTTAGATTACGTAATGAAACAGAAAAAGTTTTTTTTCCAAACAATGATTTTTTTATCGCAAAAACATTACCGATATTATACAAAGAAGTGAACCTTGCCAATGTTTATCAAACAATAAAAAAATTCCAACCTGATCTTCTGTTTGTATTTGGTTCGTATATTATACGAGAACCATTATTATCTCTTCTACAGCCGGGCCGCATAATTAATCTGCATTTAGGACTCTCTCCTTACTATAGAGGTAGTGGAACAAACTTTTGGCCTTTCGTAAATAACGAACTGGAGTACATTGGTTCCACAATTTTACATCTTGATTCTGGGATTGATACAGGAGACATAATATGTCATGTAAGGCCAGTAATTGAACTAGGTGACAATGTGCATACTGTTGGATGTAAAGTAATTCAGTCAAGTGCTGAGACTCTAACACAGATAATGACATTGGTTGATGAAGGTAAAACATTGAACCGCGTCAAACAATGGCATGTTGATGAAAAATACTACAAAACAGCAGATTTTAATGAACAGGTCTTACTCAAATACAAAAATAATCTGAGAAATAGATTGATAGAAAACTATCTCTCTAAACCACAAAAGTCAATAAGGATAATTGATTTGTAATCCCCCCTACTTTACAATCTCCGGAATGATTTTGGTCACTTGTTGGAGAGATCTAAACACATGTTGTGGAGACAAAAAATAACATCCCGAACACGTATGTATTTTATTAATTTATTTACCTAATATCTCTGTTTTAGATATGGTAAAAACTAATCGTCTCACTAAAGATGTTGTAGCTGGATTGGGGGAAATAGGTAGGCCAATATTGAAGCTAATATCAAAGACGACAAATGTCTATGGATATGATCTCAATCCGAAACTAATAGACAAAAAATCTAAAAAATACGAATCCCTGCCGACAAGATTACTTCATGTATGTATACCATTTAACGAAAACTTTGATAGCAATGTAGTTGCATTGAATAAAAAATATAGTCCGATGGGAATTGTAGTTCACAGTACCATAAGCCCGGGAACTACAAAAAGACTACAACAAAACTCAGACATACCAATAATCTACAGTGCGACAAGAGGTGTACACAAGCGAATGCTTTATGATCTGAGAAGATATACAAAATTCTTTGCTATAGAAAAAGATGCACCTAATGCAAAATGGGCTACTACTACATATTCGACACTACTGAAAAAGTGTAAAATCAACACCAAACAAATGACTGATCCAATGACATTAGAGCTTGCAAAGATTGTTGTTGATACTTCGTATTATGGCTGGCTCATAAATTATGCACAACTAAGCAATATGATAGCTATCAAATACAAAGTCAACTATGATGAAATGTGGTCATTTTCAGATGAGATCCACAAGTTTCTTGGCAATAGGCCAAAAATGTTTCCTGGCTTTATAGGTGGTCACTGTGTCATACCAAATCTTGAGCTGATCAATGACCAAGCACTGGATATCATCAAAGTAATCAACCGAGATTACGTCAAGACTCTAAAAAAACAAAAAAGATGATTTTGTTTCAACTTGTTTTAAATATGGAAAAAATAACTTTCTAGTGTTGGAAGAGAAAACGCTCTCTTTACTAAAGACAGTAGAGTGGAAAAATAACAAAGTTGTAATGATTGATCAGACCAAGCTCCCAAACGAGCTAGTTTTTGTGGAATATACTGATTATAACGATGTAGCAAGAGCAATCAAAACTTTGATTGTTCGGGGTGCACCGGCGATTGGCGTCTCTGGAGCATTTGGCCTTGCGCTTGCAGCACTACAAAGCAAGGCATCGACAAAAGAACAATTATTGTCTGATCTGGAAATAGCAAGAAAAATCCTATTTGAGACAAGACCAACCGCAGTAAATCTAGCGTGGGGCCTGGACAAAATAATGCAAGTCGCAAAACAAGGAAATGATGTGCAGCCAATCAAAGATATCATAGTAAAAACTGCACAAGAAATGGCAGAAGATGACATCAAAATAAACATGCGAATGGGGAAAAATGGCTCTGTTCTTTTTGATAACAATGATACTATAATGACTCACTGTAATGCTGGCTCGTTAGCAACGGTGGCATATGGAACCGCACTTGGAGTTATTCGTGCAACCAAAGAAAGTGGCAAAAACATCAAAGTCATAGCAACTGAGACAAGGCCTATACAACAAGGATCAAGACTTACTGCGTTTGAGCTAAAACATGATGGCTTTGATGTCAGTTTGATTCCAGACACTGCTGTTGGTTATTCCATGGCAAACAAGCTTGTAAGCAAAGTCGTAGTTGGTGCCGATCGTGTATTGCGAACAGGTCATGTGTATAACAAAATTGGAACATATCAAGTGGCATTGATAGCAAAGCAACATGGAATTCCATTTTATGTGGCTGCACCACTTTCTACGTTTGATATGAAAAGCAATCCCCAAGATGTCATAATAGAGCAAAGAAAGGGAAGTGAAGTCACACAAATTGGTGATAAAAAGACCGCCCCTGACGGAATCAATGTCATAAATCCTGCATTTGATATGACTCCACCGGAATTGATCTCAGGCATAATTACAGAAGCAGGCATTGCAAAACCGCCATTTGTAGAGTCAATACCGAAATTATTTGAAGCTAACAAATAGAAAGTTTTTATTCATTTTTAAAATTACACACTAAATATGTCCAGTGTAAGTCCTGACCAAGTAAGAGAATCACTAACCAAATGCATGGACCCAGAAGTTCCACTAAACATTGTAGAAATGGGTCTAGTTTATGGAATTGATGTTACTCCGTCTAATGACGTCAATATCAAAATGACACTTACAACCCAAGGTTGCCCATTACACCAAACATTGGTTCAAGATGTTACAAGATATGTCAAAAAAGTTCCAGGCGTAAATGATGTCAAAGTCGACATTGTGTGGAATCCTCCATGGACAATGGATAAAATGTCAGAAGCTGCCAAGGCAAAACTAAAAAGCTTTTCATCCGCAAATACTCCTGCACCAATTGACTATGAGACTGCACTACCACAAGGTGTCGGCTCTGTAGTGCAGCAAGAAGATGGCGGAATGGTTTTGGCAAACGAACACAATCAGGGATTCATGGTAAATCATGCAATCATTGACTTTTGGCGATCATGTAATGGTAAGAGAAAGATCACTGAACTAGTCGATATATTTGCAGAAAAGACTGGGCTACAACGCTCTCAAGTAGAAAAAGAAGTAATCCAATTAATTGGTCAGCTTAGAGATGGCGGACTCATTATAATACCGCAGCCAGAAGCACCAAACGTTCAATTCAAAAAATAAAGCAAGTTTGTCTACAAAGAACAAACAAATCTCTTAAACTTACTATATCATCACTAAACATGAATCACGAACCAAGTGGTCATATTCTAAAACCTTCTAGGAATGTGTTTGTGCTGTAAAATAGAGTTTCAAAAACAGCTAAACTTCTTTTATTTCCAAAATTGTGGCATGAACCGAGTCCATTCGTATCACTATTCGCTTGTCGGCAAAGCCTAATGCGACATACCAATCGCCAGCATCACTGTCATACTGTGTCTCCAAAGTTTTGATTTCTTCTGGCTTGACATTGTATTGTTTTATGATTCCGGATATTGCCAAAGTTATCGCCT
>Ga0194119_10007130_pt1 | contig 15874 bp, 15 predicted proteins | sample TA2MahC100mmetaG_FD_148620 | JGI IMG/M metagenome (GOLD analysis project Ga0194119, IMG submission 148620) | Freshwater microbial communities from Lake Tanganyika, Tanzania - TA2015018 Mahale Deep Cast 100m | ecosystem: Environmental > Aquatic > Freshwater > Lake | place: Tanzania: Lake... | reverse complement strand
CCCCTTCCTCCGGACCGCTTTCAGGATAGCATGTCAAAATACACACTCACTCCCGTCAGCAGGGGAGCAGCAGGCTCTTCAGACTCGCTATTTCCCGGCTAGCCCTCATATCGGCGGGCCGGGGCAAAAACTGGAGTGAGGGCGCAAATTGTCTGAGAGAAACCGGCACTGAAACGCACTGTATCTAAGAAGCATGCCCGCCGCTGCCGTCCGCGTCGAAGAACAATTGAGCTGGCTCGCGCTCCGGATGGTGCCCGGCCTGGGGGCGCGGCGCGCCGTGCCTCTGGTGCGCCGGTTTGGGACCGTGGAGTCCGTTTTCGCGGCGTCCACGCGCGATCTGGTCGCTGCCGGGCTCGACGGTTCGGTGGCCCAGTCGATGACCTCCGGCTGCGCCCTTGAAGACGCCGCGGACCAGGCAGAGCGCGTCAAGCGCGCAGGCGCTGCGGTAGTACCCTTCCAAGACCCCGCCTACCCCGAGTTGCTTCGCCAGATTTACGACCCGCCGCTGCTTTTGTTCGCCCGCGGCCGGCTTGACCTGCTGCGCCGCGCCGGCCTGGGCGTGGTGGGCACGCGCCGTCCCGCGCCCTACGGCACGGCGGCTACCGACCGCCTGGCCAGTGAACTCGCCCGCACCGGCCTCGTCATCACCCCGGTTCTGGCGCGCGGCATCGATACGGCGGCCCACAAAGCGGCCCTGGCCGCCCAGGGCGATACCATGGCCGTTTTCGGTTCTGGCGTCGATCACATCTACCCGGCTGAGAACCGCCGCCTCGCCGAAGACATCGCCAGCCGAAGACTACTTTTGTCGGAATTCCCCATGGGCAACCCCGGCCACCCGCAAAACTTCCCCGTCCGGAACCGCGTCGTTAGCGGCCTCAGCCTGGGAATTCTGCTGATGGAAAGCGCGCAGTATTCCGGCTCAGCCATCACCGCACAACTGGCGATGGACCAGGGCCGAGACGTTTTTGCGGTGCCCGGCAACATCACCTCGAAGATGAGCTGGACGCCGAACCTGCTGATAAAGCAAGGGGCTAAGCTCGTGCAATCGGCCGAAGACGTACTTGCTGAGCCGCGCCCGGAAGTGCGCGCGCAACTGGCCAGCCTGCCTGTGCAGGGCGCTGCGGGGACAAGCAATGAACTGGCACGCGTGCTCGGCCCAAATGCCCGGCTCGGCGAGTCCGTCCTCGCGTTGCTCCGCGTCAACAACGGCATTCATCTCGACGCGCTGGTTGAATCCCTCGAGGCCTTCCCCGCATCTGGAAGCATCGCAGTTCTCTTTGAACTCCAGCTTTTGGGACTCGTTCGGGAATTGCCCGACAAGAACTTTGTTAAAGTGTGGGTAGACCCCGCCGAACTCTCATCATCTATTATGAGTGCTCGTGCTCCCGATGGGCGGGGGAGAAAGCTGGCTTCGAAAAACATCTCTATGGGAAAATCGCTGGTCATCGTTGAATCTCCGGCCAAATCCAAAACCATTGGCAAGTACCTGGGCAAGCAGTTCATCGTCAAGGCGTCCCTGGGCCATGTCAAGGATTTGCCGAAGAAGAACCTGGCCGTTGACGTCGATGCCGACTTTACCCCGCACTACGAGATCATCGAAGGCAAGAAGAAGCTGATCCAGGAATTGAAGCAGGCGGCCAAGGACTTCGAAGCTGTGTACCTTGCGGCTGACCCGGATCGCGAAGGCGAAGCCATCTGCTACCACCTGATGGAAGAACTGGCGCCGAAGAAGGGTGCGGACGGTCCCAAGGTCTTCCGCGTGATGTTCAACGAGATCACTGCGAACGCCGTGAAGAAGGCGTTCGATGAGCCGAAGGCCGTTAACATCAATCTGGTCGATGCACAGCAGGCGCGGCGCGTGCTCGACCGCCTGGTGGGCTACAAGATTTCGCCGCTTCTGTGGGACAAGGTGCGCCGCGGGCTTTCAGCGGGACGCGTGCAAACGGTCGCCCTGCGCCAGATCGTCGATCGCGAGCGCGACATCCGCGCTTTCCAGAAGGTCGAATACTGGACCATCGATGCGCTGCTGGGCGCGAACAAGCCACCGCAACTCCGCGCGCGCCTCGCCAAACGCGACGGCGAGACGCCGGCGGTGGCCACCGATGCGGACGCGCAGGCCATCGTCACCGCGCTCGACGGTGCGGACTTTCTCGTTGGTTCGGTGGCCACGCGTGAGAAGAGGCGCAACCCCAGCCCGCCGTTCATCACCTCCACACTTCAGCAGGAAGCCTCGCGCAAACTGCGCTTCAGCGTGAAGCGCACCATGGGTCTCGCGCAGCGTCTGTATGAAGGCGTGGAGCTCGGCGCTGAAGGCTCGGTGGGTCTCATTACGTATATGCGTACGGACTCGGTGCGCGTCTCCAACGACGCGCTCGACGAGGTGCGTGCCTATATTCCGCAGCGTTTCGGCGAAGCGTATCTGCCCGAGAAGCCCAACGTCTACAAGGGCAAGAAAGACGCGCAGGACGCGCACGAAGCCGTTCGCCCGTCGAGTGTGTTGCGCACGCCGGAGGACCTGGAGCAGTTCCTGTCCGAGGACGAACTGAAGCTCTATCGCCTCATCTGGAACCGCTTTATGGCCAGCCAGATGGCGCAGGCCGTGTTCGATCAGACCACGGTTGAAGTGAACGCCAAGGGCAAAGACGCCGCGGCGTATCTGTTTCGCGCCACCGGTACGGTACCCAAGTTTGACGGCTTCCTCGCCATCTACGAAGAGGGCAAGGATGCCAAGGACGAAGAGGACGACGAGGCCAAGCGCAAGCTGCCCGCCGTCACGCAGGGTGAGACGCTGAAGTTCAAGGCTCTTGAGCCCGAGCAGCACTTTACTGAGCCGCCCCCGCGCTTCAACGAAGCGACGCTGGTGAAAGAGCTCGAAGCTGACGGCGTGGGTCGCCCGTCCACGTACGCCTCGATTCTGTCCACGATCCAAGACCGCGGCTACGTGAAGAAAGAAGGCGGCAAGTTCACGCCCACCGAGCTCGGCTTTGTGGTGACGGACCTGCTCGTCAAGAATTTCGACGACATCTTCGACGTGAAGTACACGGCCCGCATGGAGGGCGAACTCGACGACATCGAAGACGGCAAGATCGACTGGCGTGCCGCGATGACCGAGTTCTACGGCAAGTTCAAGACCGATCTTGAGCGCGCCGAGTCGACGATGGAGGACATCAAGCGCACCGAGAAACCAACGGATCTCGTGTGCGACAAGTGCGGCCGGCCGATGGTGCTGCGCTGGGGCAAGCACGGCTGGTTCGTGGCTTGTTCCGGCTACCCCGAATGTACGTCCACGCGCCAGCCGAGCCCCGATATGATCGAGGGCGCGGGCGGCGACATCGAGTTCACCGAGCAGGACGAGACCGAGTACTGCGAAAACTGCGGCCGCGAGATGGTGCTTAAGAAGGGCCGCTTCGGCCAGTTCTTCGCCTGCTCCGGCTATCCCGAGTGCAAGACGACGAAGCCGCTGGGCGGCGAGCAGAAGAAGGTCGACGTGCCGCTGGACGAGGACTGCCCGCAATGCTCGGCCAAGCTGATGTTGCGCTACGGGCGATTCGGCGAATTTACTTCGTGCAGCAACTACCCCACGTGCAAGTACACCAAGCAGAAGACCATCGGCGTAAAGTGCCCGAACTGCAACGATGGCGAAGTGGTGGAGCGGCGCTCAAAGCGCGGCAAGACGTTCTTCGGCTGCAATCTGTACCCCAAGTGCGACTTTGTGGCGTGGGGCAAGCCGATCGCCGAGAAGTGCCCGAGCTGCGAGAGCCCCTACCTCATCGAGAAGTACCTCAAGTCCGGCGCCTGGGCACAGTGCCCGAAGAAAGAGTGTAAGTTCAAACGTGAACTTGAGCCGGCGGCGGCCACGACAGAAGCCGTCGAGGCCGTCCCGGCTAAATAAGGGTCGTCGTCGGAGCACACCTCAGAACGGCCATGGCAAAGTTCAGAGCAGGGATGGAACGGCAGTTCAAGCTCTTCGTCGAGCGGCACTCCGATGGCTATGTGGCTTACCCAATGAGTAGTTTGCCCACATTGGGCTGCTTCTCACACGATGGGTCCTTGAGACTTTTTCGCTTCGGCGAGTGCAGACCATCGCCGAGAAGTGCCCGAGCTGCGAGAGCCCGTATTCTGATTGAGAAGTACTTGAAGATCGGCGCGTGGGCGCAGTGCCCGGACAAAGGGTGCAAGTACAGGCGGGAGTTGGAGGCAGTACCCGCGTCTTCGTAGAGTAGGCTACGCCCGCGCGAACCACCGCCGCAACTCCGCCCGCAACGGCACGGGCCGCAGCCTCCAGGTGTCGTTGTTATTGCGAAACGGCAGATCGCGCAGAGTGAAGTGAAGCGGCCCTGCACGCCGGTGGAAGTGAGATACTCGCGCGTGGCCGTCACCGATACCTCGTGGCAGATAAACTGCGGACGCCCGCGCAGGCGATCCAGGCGCGTGCGCCGACGAGCGGTCGCAATCTGAATAGGGCCACGTGGCGCGCACGCCGTCCTAGTGGCTGTAGCAGACAAAGCCGCGCCAGAGACGGGCAATTGCGTCGTTGCGCAGGCCGAGGTAGTTGCAGGCAATGGCGCCGCGCGAAAAGCCGGCGAGGAACAAACGCCGCCGGTCGCCGCCCCATTCTGACGTCACCCAATCCACCGCGCGCAGGCAGTAGTCCACGGTGGCGCCGGCATCGCCCCACCAAGTGACGGCGTTGCGGGCGGCAGCACGGTCCACATAGGGCAGGCACAGCCAGATGGCCCCGCGACCGCCGCTGATGCCGTAGCCGAGCGAGGAACCTTCAAGCACCCCGCGCGACTCATCGCCGTGCTGATTGCGATAGTTGCCGTTGCCCGCGTACTCGACGATCACCGGATAGCGGCGCCGCGGTTGCCAGTCTGAAGGCAAATAGAGCGCGTGATAAACCTCTGTGCCCGCCAGCAGAGTCCCACGCACGCGGCGGCCAGCGGCGGGGCGTGCGTTGAGTTCAAACGCGGGCACGGTGAGGTCCAGCGTCACCGTGCGAATGTCGGGCACCGATGCGGCGGCGCCGGCCGCAAGCTACAGCGCAAATTCGCGGCGCGTGGTGAACGTCATCGGCTAATAGGGTAACCTTGGCTTTCATGCCGCTGCAGACGCTTTGCCTTGCCGCCTTGCTTGCCGCCACGACCGGCGCGTTCGCCATCCTCCACGCCGAGTGGCCGCAGATACTGGGGCCCACCCGCAACCTGACTTACACCGGCCCGTTCGCACCTGCAGCCAGCTTCAAGAAGTTGTGGTCGCGGCCCATTGGCGAAGGGTTCGCCGCGCCGATCGTCTCGCAAGGGCGTCTGGTGATTTTCCATCGCCAGAACAGCCAGGAACGGATTGACTCGCTCGACCCGGCCACCGGCAAAGAGCAATGGTCGTTCGCCTATCCCACCGGCTACCGGGACGACTTCGGCTTCAGCGAAGGCCCGCGCGGCACGCCCGCTTCCGACGGCGCGCGCGTCTATACCTACGGCGCCGAGGGCACGCTGAGCTGCGTAAACCTCAAGACTGGCGCGCGAGTGTGGCAGCTTGACGCGCGCAAGGAATTCGGGATCCGCAAGGAATACTTCGGCACCGGCTGCTCGCCGCTGGTGGATGACGGGCGCGTGCTGATGAACATCGGCGGCGTGGACAAAGGCGCGGGCATCGTGGCGCTCGACAAGCTGACGGGCAAGCTGCTGTGGAAGGCGCTGACGCACGAGTCCGGCTACGCGTCGCCCGTTGCGGCCACCATCGGTGGCGCGCGGCACGCGCTGTTCTTCACGCGTGAAGGCTTGGTAGACGCCGACCCCGCCACGGGCCGCGTCCGTTTTGCCGAACGCTGGCGCGCGCGCATGGCCGCGTCGGTGAATGCCGCCGTGCCGGTGGTGGTGGGTGACGAAGTGCTGGTGACGTCCAGCTACAACACCGGCGCGGCGCTGTGGAAGATCGCAGGCGATAAAGCCACCCTGGTGTGGACGAGTGACGACGCCATTTCGGCACACTACGCCACGCCCGTTTATCACAACGGCCATCTCTACGGCTTCCACGGCCGCCAGGAGGAAGGGCAGGAGCTGCGCTGCATCGAATGGAAGACCGGCAAGGTGAAGTGGAACGTGCCGGGCTTGAAGGCGGGCACCGTGACGCTGGCCGCCGCGGGTACGCACTTGCTGGTGCTGCGCGAGAACGGCGAACTCCTCGTTGCGCCCGCAACGCCCAAGGGCTTCCAGCCTTCACAGCAAGTGCGCGTTTCAGAGAGCCCGGTGGTGCGGGCCTATCCGGCGTTGTCCGCCGGGCGGCTCTTTGTGCGGTCTGAAGATACGCTATCGGCCTGGAAGATCGACTGACCTTGTCGCGATCCACTCCCGCACAGCGTCCCAACTCCGCGCCGCGCGGCCCGCGCCCAGTATCGTTACACTCAGCGCCCCGGTGGCATTCGCCATGCGGCCCGCCTCGGCGTAGCCGAACCCACGATGGAGCGCCGCAAGGAACCCGGCGGCGAAGTTATCGCCCGCGCCGGTGGTGTCCACCACATCGACTGCGAACGGCGCGCACTCGATGCGCTCGCTGCCCGCGTAGAGAATGCACCCGCGTGCGCCCAGTTTCAGAGCGATGTCCGTCGCGCCCGCCCCGCGCAGCGCCCGCGCAATCGCATCGGGTTCGGAGTGCCCGGTGAGCATCCGCGCCTCGTCTTCATTCACAAACAGCAGGTCTGTATTCGGCAGCGCAGGCGCCAGCACTTCCATCCACTGGCCGTCCGCCGCCCAGCCGGTGTCCACCGACACCGTGAGCCCCGCCGCCCGCGCGCGCCGCATCGTCTCGGCCGAATGCTTGCGGAGATTGGCGAGCGAGTAGAGGTTCGCCTGATGATAGTGCGACGCGCCGGCGCACAAGGCGGGCGTGAAGTCGGCAGGCTCGGCAAAGGCCTCGAGGCTGGAACCCGGGCGCTGCAGAAACAACCGGTCGCCCGCGCGATTGGCCACGCAGACGGTCGTCGTCGTGGGCCCCTCGGAGCGCCCCACCCACGCCGTATCCGCGCCGGCGCCCGACAGTTTCTCAAGCAGCCGCTCGCCGCGTTCGTCGCGGCCCACCATGCCCATCACCTTCACCGGTACGCCCAGCTTGGCGAGCGCAAAGGCTGTATTGCTGCCGTTGCCGCCCATGTCCTCCACCATCTCTTCCACCCACGTGCTGGTGCCCCAGCGGAACTCTTCCACCGCACGCAGCAGAATGTCGTGAGAGATGTTGCCGGCCGACAGCACACCGGCCACGCGCCCGATCGCCGCCACCTACCGCAAGCCCTCCCACACGAAGGCGTCGAAGGTGTCGTGCTTGCGGAAGCCCATCTGGCGGTAGAGCCGCAGCGCGCCCTCGTTGGAACTGGTGACGGTGAGCGAGGCGCGGCGGCAACCGCTCGAAAGCAGCGCGGCCAGCGAATGGCGCAGCAGTTCGTAGCCGAGGCGGCGGCCTTGCCACTCGGAGTCAACACAGATCTGCGTGATGTGTCCCACGCCAAAAGACACGAGGCTCGACAGCACCAAACCCACCACGCGCCCGGTGACGGCTTCGAGCGCCACGAACGACGCGCCGGGGTAGAAACTCCCGCAACCCGGGTATTGAACGATGTTGTAGAGGAACCGCCGCGCGCCGGCCACCGAGCGGTACTGGTCGTTGATCTCGGCGTCGATGTGGCGCTGATAGGCGCCGGCGATGAGCCGGGCGCAGGCGTCTTGAAAGCGTTCCTGCCACGGCGCGTACTCAATGCGCTGGTTGGTGGCGGGCGCGAACGACGGCACCATGGCGAGGTCTGTCATCAGAAAGTCACGCGGGAAACGGCGGATGTAGCCGCCCAAGGGCATGTTGGCTCGCACGGCGGGCGACAGCGTGATGAGCTGTGCTTCGATGCGCTGTGCCTGCGGCGTGGCCCACAAGGCGCGCACCACGGCGTTCAGCAGCATCGACTCATACTCGGGCGAGGCGTGAGAACGCCGCACGTAGACATCGCCGATCAGCCCCTTACGGTCTTCGCACACATAGTAGGCGTAACCGACAACTTCGCGCCCGGCGATGAGCGCGTAGCCCGCCAGCGACTGCATACGCACAAAGCGCCGCACCAGATCGGCCGACGGCCGAAAGTCCCAATCGAGCTGGCGTTCCCAGGTGACGACGGCTTCATCGAGGAGCGGATCGATCTCCTCCACGCGGATCTGGCGTAGATCGGCGAGCAGGGGAATACTATGGTGCTGTTCGGCGAGAGCCGCCATCGCATCATATGGTACATCACATTTCCCGCAAAGTTGGCGGGAATGGGCCGATAAGTGGGTTTCCGGAGGTGTACAACCGATGACGATCTCGTCTGTTTCAAATGCCGCCTTGGAGGGCATGCAGGCCGCTTCGGCGCGCGTGGAGTCCGCGGCATTCCGCGTGAGCCAGGCGGCGGCGGGCAGCAGCGATGTGGTGGATTTGTCGGCGGAGATGGTGGCGTTGATCCAGGTCAAGAGCATGCATGGCACGATGGTGAACGTGGCGCGGATGGCGGAGGAGGCGGATAAGCAGGTGTTGAACTTGCTGGCGTAGCGCTGGCATGGTAGCACCACTGCGAATTCTGGCGCGCGCACCGCCTGTCGATCATTGCGACTTCCTCCAGGCCCGTGAGAGACTCTTCTGTTGAAACTGATCGTACCTTGGCCATCAGACACGGATGATGCTATCAAGCACGAAGGACTTGGGACGATGAAAATGTACGGAAGGGCTGAATGTCGCTATTCCTTCAGCCCCGGACCCGGCATCCCCGCGTAGTTGCTCGGCGCCGCCTTCGCGGCGTTCAGCCGCGCCTGCGCGCGCTTCATCGCGTTCAACGCCCGCGCCACGTCCACGCCCGGCAGCGGGTTCGCCATGCGCGCCGTCGCGCGCTTCAGCGCTTCCTCGGCCCGCTTCACGTCGATCTCGTTCGCATACTCGGCGCTCGACGCCGCTACGCGCACGTGGTTGTCGCTGATCTCCACATACCCGCCCTGCACGGCCAGAGAATGCTTCTGCCCGTTCACCAGCGTGTACGTCAACTCGCCCGTGCCCAACTCACTCAGCAACGGCGCGTGGCCCGGCAGCATGCCCAGCACGCCCTGCTCGCCGGGGATGGAGGCGTCGGTGACGGCCTCGTTCACCAGCAGGCGCTCGGGCGAGGCGATCTCCAGCCGGAAACTGTTTGCCATGTCGCTGCCGATGCCTACGCTTTCTTCATCTGTTCGGCGCGCTCGAGCACTTCCTCGATCGTGCCTTGCATGTAGAACGCCTGCTCCGGCACGTCGTCGTGCTTGCCGTCGCAGATTTCCTTGAAGCCCTTGATCGTGTCCGCCAGCTTCACGTACTTGCCCTTGAAGCCTGTGAACTGCTCGGCCACGTGGAAGGGCTGCGAGAGGAACCGCTGAATCTTGCGGGCGCGCGACACGCTGAGCTTGTCGTCTTCGCTCAATTCGTCGATACCGAGAATGGCGATGATGTCCTGCAGATCCTTGTAGCGCTGCAACACGCCCTTGACGCGCTGCGCGGTGTTGTAGTGATCGGCGCCCAGCACTTCGGGCGACAGAATGCGGGACGTCGAAGCCAGCGGATCCACGGCGGGGTAAATACCGAGCGACGCAATATCGCGCGAGAGGTTCGTCGTAGCATCCAAGTGCGCAAACGTGGTGGCCGGAGCGGGATCGGTGTAGTCGTCAGCGGGCACGTAGATGGCCTGCACCGACGTGATCGAACCCTTGTTCGTCGACGTGATGCGCTCCTGCATGTCGCCCATTTCCGATGCGAGGTTCGGCTGGTAACCCACGGCGCTCGGCATGCGGCCGAGCAGCGCCGATACTTCCGAACCGGCCTGCGTGAAGCGGAACACGTTGTCGACGAACAGCAGCACGTCTTGGCCTTCTTCGTCGCGGAAGTACTCAGCGACGGTCAAGCCCGTCAGACCCACGCGCAAACGCGCGCCGGGCGGCTCCGTCATCTGGCCGTAGATCAGGGCCACCTTCGACTTCGTGTAGTCATCCGGATGCACAATGCCGGATTCCTGCATTTCGAGCCACAGATCGTTGCCCTCACGCGTGCGCTCGCCCACGCCGGCAAACACCGACACGCCGCCGTGCGCCTTGGCGATGTTGTTGATCAGTTCCATGATGACGACGGTCTTGCCCACGCCCGCGCCGCCGAACAGTCCGATCTTGCCGCCCTTCAGGTAGGGCTCGATCAGGTCGATGACCTTGATGCCCGTTTCGAGCATCACCTGCGACGTCGACTGTTCGTCGAACTTCGGCGCCGCGCGGTGAATGGGCGAACTCTTCTTGGCGTTCACCGGACCCATGCGGTCCACCGGTTCGCCCAGCACGTTGAGCACGCGCCCCAGCGTTTCCGGACCCACCGGCACGCTCACCGGCTTACCGAGGCTGATGGCCTTCATGCCGCGGATCAGGCCTTCGGTGGGTTTGAGCGCGATGGTGCGGACGCGGCCTTCGCCGATGTGCTGCGCCACTTCGCAGACGATGTCGATGGGCGTTTCAACCTGAAAGCCCTCGCTGACGATCTGGATGGCGGTGTGGATAACGGGCACTTCGCCTTCGGCAAACTGCACGTCCACGGCGGGGCCGGCCACCTGGATGACCTTGCCGATGACGGAAGCGGAAACTGCGGATGCTGACATGGTGATGTCCTTACTCCAATGCGGCGGCGCCGCTGACAACTTCGATGATTTCCTTGGTAATGCTGGCCTGGCGGACGCGGTTCATATACAGCGTCAGCTTGTCGATCACTTCGGCGGCGTTGGTCGAAGCGGCGTCCATGGCCGTCATGCGCGCGGCGTGTTCAGAGGCCGAGGTTTCGAGCATGCCCGAGAAGATCGCATTTTCCACATACTTGGGCAGCAGACTCCCGAGTAATTGGCCGGGCGGCTCTTCGTAAATGTAGTCGGTGGTGGCCGCCTCTTCGGGCAGCACAATGGGCAGGAGTTTCTTCACCAGAACCTTCTGCGACACCACGCTCTTGTACTCGTTGTAGATGAGATACACGGCGTCCGAGTCGCCGGTCGAATAAAGCTCGGCGGCAGACTTGGCAATGGCCTCCGCGTCCGACGCCTGGATCTTGTTCAGAATGCCGAGGTGCTCGCCCGTAATCGCCATTTCGCGGCGGCGGAAAAAGTCGCGCCCCTTGCGGCCGATGAGCTCAAACGAAAACTGCGCGCCAGGATGGTCCGCCATCAGCTTCTGCGTGCCCTTAATCAAGTTGGTGTTGAAGGCGCCCGCGAGGCCACGATCGGACGTGAGCAGCACGATCTGAATCTTCTTTTCCGCGCGCCGCGCCAAGAGCGGATGCGACATCACGCGTTCATCCGAGCCCGCCACCGCGGCGACGTTGGCCAGAATGTTCTCCAGGATGCCGGCGTAGGGGCGCGAGGCAATCACGCGCTCCTGCGCGCGGCGAAGCTTGGCCGCCGAGACCATCTTCATGGCCTTGGTGATCTGCTGCGTGTTTTTGACGGACCGGATCCGGCGCCGGATGTCGATCAAACTGGGCATCAGTGTTTAAGCCTTACTTGCCCGCCGTGAAGCGTTGTTTGAGCTCGGTGATGGCCGCGTTCACTTTGGCCTTCAGCGCGTCGTCGAGCGCCTTCTTTTCGCGAATCTCGGGCAGCAGGCCCGGGCGCGCGTTGTCCACAAAGCGGTAGAGCTCGGATTCAAAGCGGCGGCAATCTTCCACGGCGATGTCGTCAAGGAAGCCGCCCGTACCCGCGTGAATGATGAGCACCTGCTTTTCCACCGGGAGCGGTTCGTGCAAGCCCTGCTTCAGCACTTCGACGAGGCGCTTACCGCGATTGAGCTGCTGCGTGGAGGCCTTGTCGAGATCCGAACCGAACTGCGCGAAGGCGGCGAGCGCGCGGTACTGCGCGAGTTCGAGACGCAGCGAACCGGCCACCTGGCGCATGGCCTTGATCTGCGCCGAGCCGCCGACGCGCGACACCGAAATGCCGACGTTGATGGCGGGGCGGATGTTAGAGTTAAACAGGTCGGCTTCGAGGAAGATCTGGCCGTCGGTGATGGAAATCACGTTGGTCGGAATGTAGGCCGAAACGTCGCCCGCCTGTGTTTCGATGAACGGCAGCGCGGTGAGCGAACCGCCGCTCTTCAGCTTGGCCGCGCGCTCAAGGAGGCGCGAGTGGAGATAAAACACGTCTCCGGGGAACGCTTCGCGCCCTGGCGGACGGCGGAGGAGCAGCGAGATTTCGCGGTACGCCGCGGCGTGCTTGGAAAGATCGTCGTAGATGCAGAGCGCGTGCTGATTCTTGTCGCGGAAATACTCGCCCATCGCGCAGCCCGTGTAGGGGGCGATGTACTGCATCGGCGCGGGATCGGAGGCCGTGGCGGCGACGATGATCGAGTAATCCATCGCGCCGTACTTCTTCAGCGTTTCAACCAGATTCGCCACCGTGGAGCGCTTCTGGCCGATGGCGACATAGATACAAATCACGTCGCCGCCCTTTTGATTGATGATCGTGTCGAGCGCGACGGCGGTCTTGCCGGTCTGGCGGTCACCGATGATCAACTCGCGTTGACCGCGGCCCACCGGGATCATGCCGTCGATGGCCTTGATGCCGGTTTGCAGCGGCTCTTTCACGGGCGAGCGGTCTACGACGCCGGGCGCAAGGCGCTCGATGGGCAGATAGCCGGACGCCTGAATGGGGCCCTTGCCGTCGATGGGCTGGCCGAGCGCGTTGACGACGCGGCCGATGAGGCCTTCGCCGACGGGCACCGACATGATGCGGCCGGTGCGCTTCACTTCGTCGCCTTCGGAGATGCCGTGGTATTCACCCAGCATCACGGCGCCCACCTGATCTTCTTCGAGGTTCATGGCGATGCCGGATACCCCGCGCGGGAACTCGATCAGTTCGCCGGCCATCACCTTTTCGAGTCCGTGAATGCGGGCGATACCGTCGCCCACCGAGATAACCGAACCGACTTCGCTGACGCTGACCGCCGCTTCGTAATTCTCGATTTCCTGGCGCAGGACGCGCGCGATTTCATCCGCTCTGACTTGGGCCATTGGGTTCTTCTAATCTCTTCTCTTCTAGACTCGGGCCGCGAGCTTCGCGCCCAGCGCGTCAAGCTGCCCGCGAACCGAGCCATCGTAAATCGTGGAGCCGATGCGGACGCGAACGCCGCCAATCAACTCGGGTTTCACTTCAAATTCACATCGCACCTGCTTGCCGGTTTTCTGCACCAGTTCAGCGCGGAGCGTTTCCTGTTTGGCTTCGCCCAGCGGCACGGCCGACACCACCTGCGCACGGATGCGGCCCTGGCGCTCATCGAGCGCGGCCTCAAACGCGGCGGCGATTTCCGGGATGGCGGCCATGCGATTGTGGTCCACCGCCACGGCAAAAAAGTTCTTGAGCAAGCGGTGCGCGCCCATCGCCTCGGTGATCTTGCTCACCACGGCGCGCTTGCGGCTGATGGCCACGGCGGGGGAGGTGAGCACGGTGCGGAGTTCGGTGGACGAGGCAAGCGTGGCGGCAAAGTCACGCACGGCGCCGGCGGCGGTGGCGGGGTCGAGCCCGGATCCGGACGCCATCACGGCGTCGGCCAGGGCGCGGGCATATCGAGTGGCTACAGCAAGCGGCATGGGTTAATTCTGCGAGGTTGCGCGGAGGCCGGAAACAAAGCGCGCCACCAGCGATTCGTTCGCGTCGGGCGAAATCCGGGTCTTCAATTTCGTTTCGGCCGATTGGAGGGCCAGGCGCGAAGCCTCCTGGCGCAGTTCCATTTCGGCAGCCTTGGTCATGGAAGAGATTTCCTGCTGCGCCTGCTCGCCGGCCTGCGCCACCAGACGCTTGGTCTCTTCCTGAATGCGCTCGGACTCGGCATCCATCTCGCGCTTTGCATTGTCGCACAGCGCAGCGAGTTCGGCGTCGAGGTTACCCAGCCGTTTTTCGATGCCCGCCACCCGCGCGTTGGCTTCGTCGCGGATGGCCTTGGCTTCGTTGATGTCTTTCTGAATTTCGGCGATGCGGGCGGTGAAGAACGGCGGGGCGTGTTTGCCGATCTGCCACGCGAGTAATGCCGCGAGGATGCCGAAGTTGACCCACTTCCACATCTGCGTGCTGCCGCCGTGGCCGCCAGCCGATTCACCATGATCGCCTTCTTTGTGTTCGGCCGTGGCATGTTGCTGCTCCGGCTTCGCGCCCGGTTCGGCATGCTGGGCGAGAGCGGAAAAAGCGGTCAACGTCAGCGCAAGAACGAAGCGCTTCAATTTTTCCTCCCGGTCAGGATCGAAGCGGCGATCTGTTCGGCGAGCGCTTCGCTTTCGCGGCCCAGCGACACTTTGGCTTCGGCGGTTTTGGCCGCGAGCGACGCCTTCGCTTCGCGCAACAGCGCGTCGGCCTGTTCCCGACTGGCGGCCATCGCAGCCGACTGTTCGTCGCGCCATTGCTTGCGGACGGCTTCCTGTTCCTTATAGATCTCGCTGCGCGCGGCACGAAGCTTCTCTTCGTACTCGGCGGCTTTGGCTTCGGCGCGCTTGAGGCTTTCGTCAGCCGCCTTACGGGTTCCAGACGTCGCTTGACGCCGGTCTTCCAGCACCTTTTCCAGCCGCGGGAAGAACAATGTCTTGAGGTAGAAATAGACCAGGAGAAACAGAACGAGCGTGGGAAGCGCGGCAATGAGAACCTCACGCAGTGCGCTCAGCAGCTTTGGATCCATTGTGTGACGAGACTTGGACGCTCTGTCTGGAGGAAACCCAGGCGAAGCTTTCCGAGAAACCCCTAGATGGTAACACGCTTCAGGAAAAGCCGTCAAACCGGGGGTCTCCGCACATTTGGGGGTGGTGAGGGGCTAATATGTTGCCTCCTAGTTCCGAGCCCCTGTACGATCCTTCGCTCACTCCACCCGGGTGAAGAGATGATGAGTCATCGGCCGCCTAGGCTGGTAGCGGCCATGGCGTGCCGCCGGCCGCGCCGACGCGCGCAGAAGTTGCCAGTGCCCCGGCACCCCGCCCATGGCTGCGCAGGGCGGCCGGCTGATCCGAACCGCCGGCGTTGTCCAGGCTGCCAAGGCACTCTCGATTCGGGTTCCGCAGATTGCCGCCCAGCAAAGCCGTCTCACCCTCGCCCGCTTGGTGCCGAACGGAACACGCGTCCGGCAGGGCGATCCGTTAGTCGAGTCTGGCAAGACCGGCCTGCTGGATGAACAGCGCGAGGCCATCGGTAAGCTTGGCGACATTGAACACCAGGTATCAGGGCGGCGCACCAAGACCCGCAGCAACGCTAACAAGCGCGTGGCCCAGATCCGCGCTGCGAGTAAACGTCAGGATGCCGCGGCGGAAGCCCGCTGCGTGTCGCCGTGCTCAAGGGCTGACGCCATCCGGTCGCACTCTTTCGCGGTCACGCCGAATTCCTGCATCGCTACCTTGCGCCACCTGGCGACGGCACGGCCTACTTCGCGCGCGACCGCGCGGGACTGCTTCGCATCAAGCCGGAAGTAACTCGCCACGCTGAAGGCGAGTTCGAGCGAAGCCGTTTGATCATCGAGATCGTTGGCCGTACTCAACACGCGCGGCTTCAGGTCCACTGGTACCGGATTCAGATCGTAGGCCGGCGGCAGCCGCCAGCCCGCCTGGCCGTCATATACACATCCGTGGTTGCGCAGGTGATCGTCTGTATTGGAGATCAACACATTGAACACGATGCGGCGCCAGAGTGAGGCCATGTCATGTGTGGGTTCGGCGCCTTGCCGGCGTAGCGCGTCGGCTAATTCCAGAGCCTCGTCGGAGGAATTTGTGGGTAGTTGGGCTAACCCGAACTACTGAGGAAACGACGTAGCTTAGGGCACGTTGCATCGAAAGATCGTTGTTCTTGTTCGTC
>Ga0194119_10007107_pt1 | contig 15927 bp, 28 predicted proteins | sample TA2MahC100mmetaG_FD_148620 | JGI IMG/M metagenome (GOLD analysis project Ga0194119, IMG submission 148620) | Freshwater microbial communities from Lake Tanganyika, Tanzania - TA2015018 Mahale Deep Cast 100m | ecosystem: Environmental > Aquatic > Freshwater > Lake | place: Tanzania: Lake... | reverse complement strand
CTGATTGCGCCGATCGCGATGGAAGACGGACTGCGTTTTGCCATCCGCGAGGGTGGTCGCACCGTCGGCGCCGGCGTCGTCGCCAAGATCCTGAAGTAAGGACAAAGAAATATGGCCAACCAGAACATCCGTATCAGGCTGAAGGCTTTCGACCATCGCCTGATCGACACCTCCGCGCGCGAAATCGTCGAGACGGCCAAGCGCACCGGTGCCACCGTGCGTGGCCCCGTGCCGCTGCCGACCAAGATGGAGCGCTACACGCTTCTGGTCAGCCCGCACGGCGACAAGGACGCCCGTGACCAGTTCGAGCTGCGCACGCACAAGCGCCTCATGGACATCCTCAACCCCACCGACAAGACCGTGGACGCGCTGATGCGTCTCGAGCTGCCGGCGGGCGTGGACGTCCAGATCAAGCTCAACTGAGCCACTGACAAACAGGCAATTCGGAGGCAAGCGTCCCGGAGATTACGGGACGCTTGCAAACCCCCCAACCCGCGATTACACTGCGCGCCCTTTTTGATCCCGGACCTTTTCCGGGATGGGCCGCCGCAATCGGCGGGATCGGGCGAGGTTGGCGGCATGCCGTCAAGACCACTCGAGATACTTCGCGGCGCACCGCTGCGGAGCCTCCAGTCGTCACCCTCATCACCCGAACGGTTCGATAACAGTTTTTTTGTGCCCGCCAATCGCAGTGGGCGCAGGAGAGATGTACATGGCAATCGGTCTTGTCGGCCGCAAGTGCGGCATGACCCGCGTGTTCACGGAGGCGGGTGAATCCGTTCCCGTGACCGTCATCGAGGTTCTCCCGAACCGCGTGACGCAGGTCAAATCCACCGACAAGGATGGTTACAAGGCCATCCAGGTCACCTACGGCAATCGTCGTCCGCAGCTCGTATCCAAGGCCGTCTCGGGCCACTACGCGAAAGCGGGTACGGCCCCCGGCAAGTCGCTGGTCGAGTTCCGACTGGGCGACAAAGAAGGCGACGGCGTCGCCCTCGGTGCCGAAATCAAGGCAGACCACTTCCAGGTCGGGCAGGTCGTCGATGTGACCGGCACCACCATCGGCAAGGGCTTCGCCGGCACCATGAAGCGACACAACTTCGGTGGCCACAACGCGACGCACGGTGTCTCGGTGTCGCACCGCACCCCCGGATCCATCGGCCAGCGCCAGACGCCGGGTCGCGTGTTCCAGGGCAAGCGCATGTCGGGTCACATGGGTGTCGCCCGTCGCACCACCGAGAATCTCAAGGTCATCGAAGTCGATGCCGAGCGCAACCTGCTGCTGATCCGCGGTGCCGTTCCGGGTGCCGAGGGTGGCGAGGTGATCGTCCGCCCGTCCGTGAAGGCGGCGCGTCTCGCCAAGCGCAAGCGCATCGTGCCGACCAAGGGCGCCGGGCAGGCTAAGGCCGCTCCGGCCAAGAAGTGATCGGGAGCGAATAGGTCATGAAGATCAAAATCGCTGGCGGCTCGAACGAGCTGCAACTCTCGGAGGCCACTTTCGGCACCGAGTACAACGAAGCCCTGGTCCACCAGGTCGTTACTGCTTACCGCAACGCCGGTCGCTCGGGCACCAAGGCCCAGCTCACCAAGGCCGAGGTTCGTGGCGGCGGCAAAAAGCCCTGGGGCCAGAAAGGCACGGGTCAGGCCCGCGCCGGTTCGAGCCGCAGCCCCATTTGGGTGGGTGGCGGTCGCGCCTTCGCAGCCAAGCCGCGCAGCTTCGAGCAAAAGGTCAACCGCAAGATGTATCGCGGTGCCATTCGCTCCATGCTCTCCGAGCTTGTGCGTCAGGATCGCCTCGTCGTTACCAACGGGATCGACCTCGAAGCGCCGAAGACCAAACTGCTCGCCGCGCAGCTCAAGTCGCTGGCGCTCGACAACGTGCTGATCGTGGTCGAGGCCATCGAAGAAAAGCTTTTCCTTGCTGCGCGTAACCTGCCGCACGTCGATGTGCTGCCGGTTACCGCGCTCAACCCGCTCGCGCTCGCGAGCTACGACAAGGTGCTGATGACCGTCGGCGCCGTGAAGATGATCGAGGAGCGCCTGCAATGACGGCTGTCGCATCCAAACTCAGCCAAGAGAGGCTGATCAACGTGCTGGTGGCGCCGCACGTCACCGAAAAAACGGCGCTTGCCATGCAGAACTCCAATCAATACGCGTTCCGCGTGCGTCGTGATGCCGCGAAGCCCGATATCAAGGCCGCCGTGGAGCTCATGTTTAAGGTCAAGGTCGAGTCGGTGAACGTGGTCAACGAACCCGGCAAGGTTCGCCGCTTCGGCAAGACCCCGGGCCGCACTCAAGACTGGAAGAAGGCCTATGTGCGTCTCGCACCGGGCCAGACCATCGACCTCGAAGCGAGGAAAGCCTGATGGCACTTCTCAAAATGAAGCCGACGTCGCCGGGCAGCCGGTTCGCCGTCAAAGTCGACAAGTCCCACCTTTGGAAGGGTGACCCGTACGCGCCGCTGACCGAGCGTCAGGCGAAGACGGGCGGCCGCAACAACTTCGGCCGTATCACCACGCGCCACAAGGGTGGCGGTTCGCGGCAGAAGTACCGCGTCATCGACCTGAAGCGTGACAAGGACGGCGTCAAGGGCGTGGTCGAGCGAATCGAGCACGATCCGAACCGGACCAGCCATATTGCGCTCATCAAGTACATGGACGGTGAGCGTCGCTACATTCTTGCCCCCAAGGGCGTGGTGCCGGGCGATGAAATCCGCTCGGGCGCCGACTCGCCGATCAAGGCCGGCAACGCCATGCAGCTGCGCCATATCCCGGTGGGTTCGACCGTACACAACGTCGAGCTGAAGCCGGGTGCCGGCGGTCAGCTGGCGCGTAGCGCCGGCAGCTCGGTGCAGTACACCGCCCGCGAAGGCATCTATGCCTACATCCGCCTCAAGTCCGGCGAGACCCGCAAGGTGCATATCGACTGCCGCGCCACCATCGGCGAAGTGAGCAACGACGAGCACAACCTGCGCAGCTACGGCAAGGCGGGTGCGAAGCGCTGGCTCGGTATTCGTCCGACGGTCCGCGGTCTGGCGATGAACCCGGTCGATCACCCCCACGGTGGTGGTGAAGGCAAGTCCGGCCAAGGTAATCCGCACCCGGTTTCACCCTGGGGCTGGAACACCAAGGGCAAGAAGACCCGTACCAACAAGCGCACGAATCACATGATCGTGCAGCGTCGGCAGAACAAGGTCCGCTGAGCGGCCCGGTAAGTTCAGGAGTCAAAAGTGCCTCGTTCACTGAAGAAAGGTCCGTTCGTCGATCTGCACCTCGCCAAGAAGGTGCAGACCGCCGCTGCCAAGAATGATCGCAAGCCGATCAAGACTTGGTCGCGTCGTTCGATGGTCACCCCTGAGATGGTGGGTCTCACCATTGCCGTGCACAACGGCAAGCAGCACATCCCCGTGCTCGTCACCGAGAACATGGTCGGTCACAAGCTCGGCGAGTTCGCGCCGACCCGCACCTTCAAGGGTCACTCGGGCGACAAGAAAGTCGCGGCCTGACCGGAGAGTAATCAATGGAAGTCACGGCAAAACTCAAATACGCGCGCATCTCGCCGCAGAAGTGCCGGCTCGTCGCCGATGTGGTTCGCGGCAAGCCCGTGGGCAACGCGCTCGCGACGCTGCGCTTCATGCCGAAGAAGGGCGCAGAGATCGTGCTCAAAGTTCTCGAGTCCGCAGTTGCGAACGCCGAGAACAACAACGGCGCCGACATCGACGAACTCAAAGTTCAGCGCATCATGGTCGACACCGCTCCGGTGCTGAAGCGTTTCGCCGCTCGCGCCAAGGGCCGCGGTGCCCGCATCGTCAAGCGCAACAGCCACATCACCGTCGTCGTCGGCGACGGCAGGAAGGACTGATCCATGGGCCAGAAAGTCAATCCAATAGGCATCCGCCTCGGCATTACCCGCGAGTGGTCCTCGAAGTGGTACGCCAGCAAGAAGCAGTTCCCGCTGCACGTGCACACGGATTTCCGCGTGCGCGAGTTCCTGCGCAAAAAGCTGGCCGAGGCCTCGGTCTCGCGCATCCAGATCGAGCGCGCGGCAAACAAGGTCAACATCACGATCGAGACCGCGCGTCCCGGTATCGTGATTGGCAAGAAGGGTGAAGACATCGAGAAGCTGCGCGCCGAAATGGCGACGCTGCTCGGTCGCCCGGTGGTCGATATCCGCCTCAACATCGCCGAGATCCGCAAGCCGGAACTCGACGCGCAGCTCGTTGCCGACGGCATCGCGCAGCAGATCGAGAAGCGTGTGATGTTCCGCCGCGCCATGAAGCGCGCCGTGATGAGCACCATGCGCAGTGGCGCGCTCGGCATCAAGGTGCGGCTCTCGGGTCGCCTCAACGGCGCCGAAATCGCGCGTACCGAGTGGTCGCGTGAAGGCCGCATCCCGCTGCACACGTTCCGCGCCGACATCGACTACGGCTTCGGCGAAGCTCGCACCACGTACGGCGTCATCGGCGTCAAGGTGTGGATCTTCAAGGGCGAAGTGTTCGACAAGGAAGACCTGGCGAAGGCCGCCCCCGAGGGTGATGCCGCCGCTGCTCCCGCCACCGATGCTGCCGCAGCTGCTGCTGCGCCGGCGGCCTGAGCGGACTGAGGAATTGCAGCCATGATGCAACCCAAGCGCACCAAATACCGCAAGCAGTTCAAGGGCGACAACGCCGGACTCGCGCAGCGCGGCAACAGCGTGGCCTTCGGTGATTTCGGCCTGAAGGCCACCGAGCGCGCGCGCATGACCGCTCGCGAGATCGAAGCCGCGCGCCGTGCGATGGCCCGTCACGTGAAGCGTGGCGGTCAGATCTGGATCCGTGTTTTTCCGGACGTGCCCATCTCGAAAAAGCCACTCGAAGTCCGCATGGGCTCGGGCAAGGGCAACGTCGAGTACTGGGTCGCCAAGGTCAAGCCGGGCAAGGTCCTCTTCGAAATGGAAGGGGTGGACGAAAAGACTGCGCGCGAAGCGTTCCGGTTGGCCGGCGCCAAGCTCTCGGTCACGACCTCCTTCGTGAAGCGACAGGTACGCTGACATGAACGCCAAGGATCTGCGCGGCAAGGCCGCGAACGAACTCAACGAGGAACTCCTCAAGCTGCGTCGCGAGCAGTTCTCGCTGCGCATGCAGCGCGCGACGGGTCAGGCGGTCAAGCCGCACGACTTCGACCGCACGCGCAAGGACATCGCTCGCCTGAAGACGGTGCTCGCCGAAAAGGCGGCTGCTGCCAAGGCCCCGGGGAAGTAAGCCATGAACACCGCAACCGAAGAAACCAAGACCCTGCGCACGCTCACCGGGCGCGTGGTCAGCAACAAGATGAACAAGACCATCTCGGTCGAGATCGAGCGACTGGTCAAGCATCCGCGCTACGGCAAGTACATTCGCCGCACGACCAAGCTGCTCGCGCACGACGAGACCAACGAGTCGCGTGCGGGTGACACCGTGACCATCGCCGAGTGCCGTCCGCTGTCGCGCAACAAGTCCTGGCGGCTGGTGGCTGTCGTGGAGCGTGCATCGTGATCCAGCTGCAATCAATGCTGAATGCCGCCGACAACAGCGGCGCCAAGACCCTCATGTGCATCAAAGTAATGGGCGGCACTCGTCGTCGTTACGCTGCCGTGGGCGACATCATCAAAGTTTCCGTCAAAGACGCAATTCCGCGCGGCAAGGTCAAGAAGGGCGAGGTCTACGACGCAGTCGTCGTGCGCACCCGCCGTGGCGTGCGCCGTCAGGATGGGTCGTTGATCAAGTTCGACGGCAATGCCGCCGTGCTGCTCACCAACAAGCTCGAGCCGATCGGCACGCGCATCTTCGGACCCGTCACGCGCGAGCTGCGCACGGCGCAGTTCATGAAGATCATCTCGCTCGCGCCGGAAGTGCTCTGAGGACACCGTCATGAGAAAGATCCGCAAGGGCGACAACGTCATCGTCATCTCGGGCCGCGACAAGGGTCGCAAGGGCGCCGTGGTCAACGTGCTCGACGACGAAACCCTCATCGTCGAGAACATCAACCGCGTCAAGCGTCACACCCGCGGCAACCCGCAGCAAAACAAGCCGGGCGGCATCCTTGAAAAGGAGGCTCCTCTGCACGTTTCGAAAGTGGCGCTGTTCAACCCGGGTACGCAGAAAGCCGACCGAGTGGGCGTCAAGCGCCTCGCGGACGGCAAGCGTGTCCGCTTCTTCAAGTCCAACGGAGAAATGATCGACGCTTGAGCGTCGATCCTTCCGGACCACCAGCATGGCAAGACTTCAACAGTATTACCGCGATAAGGTTGTGCCGCAGCTTCGCAAGGACCTCGGCGTCGCCAACGTCATGGAAGTCCCGAAGATCGTGAAGATCACGGTCAACATGGGCGTGGGCGAGGCCGTGGCCGACAAAAAGGTCATCGAGGCCGCCGCAGGCGATCTCGCCAAGATCACCGGCCAGAAGCCCGTGCTCTGTCAGGCGCGCAAGTCGATCGCGTCGTTCAAGGTGCGCGAAGGCCTGGCGATCGGTTGCAAGGTGACGCTGCGCGGCGAGCGCATGTACGAATTCCTTGATCGCCTGATCAGTGTCGCGATGCCGCGCATCCGTGACTTCCGTGGCGTGTCGCCGCGCTCCTTCGATGGACGTGGCAACTACAACATGGGCGTCAAAGAACAGATCATTTTCCCCGAGATCCAGTACGACCAGATCGACCAGATCCGGGGCATGGATATCACCATCACCACGACGGCGAAGGACGACAAGGGAGGCCGGGCTCTGCTCGAGGCTTTCCAGTTTCCCTTCCGCAAGTAACAGGGCAGCAAAGCACATGGCCAAGACGAGCATGGTGGAGCGCGAGAAGCGTCGCGCCGCAACCGTCAAAAAACACGCGGCGAAGCGCGCCAAGCTGAAAGAGGCGATCCGCGATCCGCGTACGTCGCCCGAAGATCGCGCCGCAGCGCAGGCCGCGCTGCAGAAGATGCCGCGTGACGCGAGCCCGAGCCGCGGCCGCAAGCGCTGCGCGATCACCGGTCGCCCGCGCGGGGTTTATCGCAAGTTCGGCCTCTCGCGCGTCAAGATTCGCGAGACCGTGAGCCGCGGCGAGCTGCCGGGCGTGTCGAAGGCGAGCTGGTAGGAGCGCACGCCATATGAGCATGACTGATCCCATTGCCGACCTGCTGACCCGCATCCGCAACGCCCAACTCGCGCGCAAGAGCGAAGTGAGCGTCGGTTCGTCGCGCCTCAAGCAGGCGGTCGTCAAAGTGCTGAAGGACGAAGGCTACGTTGCGGATTTCCGCATCGCCTCGGACGGCGGCAAGAACACCCTGACCATCGCCCTCAAATATTACGAGGGTCGCCCGGTCATCGATCGTCTCGAGCGCGTCTCGCGTCCCGGCCTGCGCATTTATCGCGGCAAAGATGAACTGCCCAAGGTACTCGGCGGCATGGGGACGGTGATCGTCTCCACCCCGAAGGGTGTCATGACGGACAAGCAGGCCCGCGCCATCGGCCAGGGCGGCGAAGTCCTGTGCATCGTCGCTTGAGGAAGCGAACATGAGTCGTGTAGCAAAACAACCGGTCGCGTTGCCGCAAGGCGTCACCGCCACCATCACCGCCGAGGCGGTGACACTGAAGAGTGCCAAGGGCTCGCTCTCGGTGCCGCTCAACGGCGGCGTCAAGGTCGTGCAGGGCGACAAGCAGCTCGAGCTGCAGTACGACGCGAGCAACCGCATGCAGGCGGGTGCCACGCGCGCGCATCTGGCGAACATCGTCACCGGCATCACCAAGGGTTACGAGCGCAAGCTCGAGCTCGTTGGCGTTGGTTACCGCGCGGCTGTGCAGGGCAAGACGCTGAACCTCACCCTTGGCTTTTCGCACCCGGTCGCTGTCGAAATGCCCGAAGGCATTACGGTCGAGGCGCCTAGCCAGACCGAAATCCTCATCAAGGGTATCGACAAGCAGCGTGTCGGCCAGGTGGCGGCAGAGATCCGCGGACTGCGTCCGCCTGAGCCCTACAAGGGCAAGGGCGTGCGTTATTCCGGCGAGCAGATCTCGCTCAAGGAAGGCAAGAAGAAGTAACCGCAGGCGCGCAACGAGGATCGAGCAATGCAGATCACAAAGAAAGAGCGACGACAGCGCCGTGCCGTGCGGGCCCGCGCCAAAATTCGCGAGCTGGCTCAGCCCCGGCTCACCGTGCACCGCACGCCGCGCCACATGTACGCGCAGGTGTTCGATGCCACGGGTTCAAAAGTCCTGGCAGCAGCATCAACCGTTCAGGATGCAGTGGCCAATGGCCTCGCGGGCACAGGCAACGTCGAGGCCGCCAAGGTCGTCGGCCGCGTGATTGCCGAGCGCGCCAAGGCCGCCGGCGTCAGCAAGGTCGCGTTCGATCGCGCGGGATTCATGTACCACGGACGCATCAAGGCGCTGGCGGATGCCGCGCGTGAAGCGGGCCTGGAATTTTAAGGCAGGACACACACGCTATGGCACGAGTGGAAAAATCCCAGGCCACCGACGAGTATCTCGAAAAACTCGTTGCGGTGAACCGCACCTCCAAAACCGTGAAGGGCGGCCGCCAGTTTGGCTTCACCGCACTCACCGTGGTGGGTGACGGGGCCGGTCGCGTCGGCTTCGGCTTCGGCAAGGCACGTGAAGTGCCGGTTGCCATCTCGAAGGCGATGGCCGCTGCCCGCAAGAACATGGTCAACGTTTCTTTGAGAAACGAGACGCTGCACTACTCGGTGAAGGGCAGCCACGGCGCGACCCGCGTGTTGATGCAGCCCGCCTCCGACGGTACCGGCGTCATTGCCGGTGGCGGCATGCGCGCGGTACTCGAGTGCGCGGGCGTGCGCAACGTGCTCGCCAAGAGCTACGGCTCGCGTAACGCCATCAACGTTGTGCGTGCGACGGTCAAGGCGCTCGCCTCGGTGCGTTCGCCCGAAGAAATCGCCGCCAAGCGCGGCAAGTCCCTCGAAGAAATCACGGGTTGATTGTCATGGCGGCCAAGCAGCTGAAAGTCACTTTGAAAAAGAGCGTCTACGGGCAGCTCGCGAACATCGCGCAGTCGGTGCGCGGTCTCGGACTGCGCAAGCGGCATCAGACGGTCACCGTTGCCGACACGCCGGAGAATCGCGGTCTGATCCGCACGGCGCGTCATCTGCTTGCGGTGGTCGAGGGCTGAGGCCCGTCGCCGCAGACTGAAGGAGATTCATTCGATGCGTATCAACACCATCAAGCCTGCCCCGGGTTCCAAGCGTCCGCGCTTGCGCGTCGGTCGCGGTGCCTCGGCGGGTCAAGGCAAGACTTGCGGACGTGGCGTCAAGGGCCAGCGTGCACGCAAGGGCGGCTATCACAAGGTCGGTTTCGAAGGCGGTCAGATGCCGCTGCAGCGTCGCATGCCGAAGGTCGGTTTCCGCTCGGCCATCAAGGCCACGCGTGCCGAAGTTCGTCTCGACGAACTCGCCAAGGTGAGCGCCGACGTGATCGATCTCGCGGCTCTGAAGGCTGCGAACGTCGTGTCGGCCCACACTGAAGTGGCGAAGGTCGTGCTCTCGGGCGAGATCAAAAAAGCCGTGACGCTCAAGGGTATCGGTGCCACCAAGGGCGCGAAGGCAGCAATCGAAGCCGCCGGCGGCCGCATCGAAGCCTGAAGAAACCGAACAGGACAATATAGTGGCAACAGGGGTAGGCAATCCGGCAGCAGCACTCGCAGACGCAACGCGTTTTGGCGAAGTGCGCGCGCGGCTGCTGTTCCTCATCGGAGCGTTGATCGTTTATCGAATTGGAACATTTATTCCCGTTCCCGGGATCGATGCCGCCGAGGTCGCACGCTTTTTTCAGCAGAACGAAGGAACGATTCTTGGCATCGCCAACATGTTCTCGGGTGGTGCGCTCGAGCGTCTGTCGATCTTCGCCATGGGCGTGATGCCCTACATCTCGGCATCGATCATCGTGCAGATGGGTAGCCAGGTGTATCCGCCTTGGGAAGAGATGAAGAAGGAAGGGGAGGCCGGACGTCGCAAGATGACCGCGATTACTCGCTACTTCACATTAATCCTCGCGATCTTTCAGTCTCTTGCGGCCGCGACTGCACTGCAAAACGGCGGCATGGTCAACACGCCGGGCTGGTCGTTCTTGTTCATCGCCACGGTCACCATGACGACGGGCACCATGTTCCTGATGTGGCTCGGCGAGCAAGTCACCGAGCGGGGCATCGGCAACGGCATCTCAATGATCATTCTGGCGAGTATCGTTGCCGGATTGCCCGGAGCGGTAGGCCGCACCGTTGAGTCCGTGAACACGGGCGAGATGTCGGGTGTGTTTGCACTCGTGTTGATTGTGATGGTTCTGGGTGTCACCGCGTTTTGTGTGTATTGCGAGCGTGCGCAGCGTCGCATCGCCGTGCATTACGCCAAGCGGCAGGTCGGGCGTCGCGTGATGGCCGGGCAAACCAGCCACCTGCCGTTCAAGCTCAATATGTCAGGCGTCATTCCGCCGATTTTTGCGTCGAGTCTGTTGCTTTTCCCGGCCACGATTGCCCAGTTCTTTGGAACTGGGGAAGGGCGCACCGCAGATATTTTGCAGGGAATCGCGGCGTCGCTCGGGTACGGGCAGCCACTGCATCTCGTGCTGTACGTGATACTGATGATTTTCTTTTGCTTCTTCTACACAGCCCTGGTTTTCAACTCGCGAGAGACCGCCGAGAACCTCAAAAAATCTGGGGCGTTCATTCCCGGTCTTCGCCCCGGTCAGCAGACCGGCGAGTACCTCGATAAAGTGCTGACGCGACTGACGTTGTGGGGCGCCTTGTACGTGTCCGCGGTCTGCGTTGTACCGGAACTTCTGGCAGCCGAAGGTGGTGTGCCGTTCGTATTCGGCGGCACGTCGCTGTTGATCGTCGTGGTTGTGGGCATGGATTTCATGGCCCAGCTGCAGGCGCACTTGATGTCCCATCAGTATCCCGGTCTGCTCAAGCAGGCCAATCTGATGGGTTATGGACGCGGCGGCGCGCCGCAGTGAGCAAAGGGTAAACGAAATGAAAGTTCGTCCATCGGTCAAAAAGATTTGCAAGGACTGCAAGATCGTGCGGCGCCGTGGCGTCGTCTACGTGATTTGCAAGGAGCCGCGGCACAAGCAGCGGCAGGGTTGAGAACCAAAGTTTTTTAAGTAGAATGCCGCGCTTTTTCGCGGCTTCGGGGCAGGAAAAATGGCACGTATCGCCGGCATAAACATCCCGATGAACAAGCATGTGGTCATCGGCCTCACGCATATCTATGGCGTGGGCCGTAGCCGTTCGCGCGCCGTATGCGAGGCCGCGGGCGTCGATCCGACCACCAAGGTCAAAGATCTCACCGAATCCGAAGTGAATGCGCTGCGTGCGCAGATCGCCAAGGGTCTGGTCGAGGGCGACCTGCGTCGTGAAGTCTCCATGAACATCAAGCGTCTGATGGACCTTGGAACCTACCGGGGCATGCGCCACCGCAAGGGTCTGCCGGTCCGCGGGCAGCGCACGCGTACCAACGCGCGCACGCGAAAGGGTCCGCGCAAGCAGGCCGTCAAGCTCAACGCGCCTCCGGGTAAGGGTTGATTCGGGTTAAACGCCCACCATCGTCAACAGGCACAAGCACATGGCAGAACAGAAGCAGCAATCCACCGCCGCAGGCGCGAAAAAGCCGAAGAAGGCACGCAAGAACGTGCTCGACGGCATCGCGCACATTCATGCGTCGTTCAACAACACGATCATCACGATCACCGATCGTCAGGGCAACACCTTGTCCTGGGCGACCTCGGGAGGTTGTGGGTTCCGTGGTTCGCGCAAATCAACTCCGTTCGCTGCGCAGGTGGCCGCCGAAAAGGCGGGCACCGCCGCGCAAGAACACGGGCTGCGTAACGTCGAAGTGCGCGTCGCGGGCCCCGGCCCGGGTCGCGAGTCCGCCGTGCGCGCGCTCAACAACTGCGGTCTGAAGATCACCAGCATTTTCGACGTCACGCCGATCCCGCACAACGGCTGCCGCCCGCCCAAGAAGCGTCGCGTCTGACGCCGCGTCGCAAGAGGAATCCCTGATGGCCCGATATATTGGTCCCAAGTGCAAGCTCGCTCGTCGCGAGGGCACCGATCTTTTTTTGAAAAGCGGCGTCAAGCCGCTCGAGTCGAAGTGCAAGCTGCAGGTGCCGCCGGGTGGCATCAAAGGCGAGCGCAAGACGCGGCTCTCCGAGTACGGTAGCCAGCTGCGCGAGAAGCAGAAGCTGCGCCGCATGTACGGAGTACTCGAGCGTCAGTTCGCCAACTACTACACCGAGGCTGCACGCCGTACCGGCTCGACGGGTGAGAACCTGCTGAAGCTCCTCGAGTGTCGTCTCGACAACGTCGTCTATCGCATGGGTTTTGCAGCGACGCGCGCCGAAGCGCGTCAGCTCGTCAGCCACAAGGGTGTCGAGGTCAACGGCGAGGTGGTGACGATCCCCTCCTGCCAGCTGCGTCCGGGCGATGTGGTGCAGGTGCGCGAGAAATCACGCAAGCAGCTGCGCATTCAAAACGCCATGCAGATCGCTTCGCAGGTCGGCCTGCCTGAGTGGGTCGAAGTGAACGACAAAGAAATGAAAGGCGTCTTCAAGCAGGTGCCGGCGCGGGACGAGATCCTGCCCGATATCAATGAAAACCTGGTCGTCGAGTTGTACTCGAAGTAATACTCGGGACAGGAAAGAGGATTTGAACATGCAAGGATCCGTCAGCGAATTCCTCAAGCCGCGCGTGGTGAAGGTCAGCCCGCTTGCCCCGCGCCAGGCGCGCGTGGTCATCGAGCCCTTCGAGCGCGGCTTTGGTCACACGCTCGGCAACGCGCTGCGTCGCGTTCTGCTCTCCTCGATGCCCGGTGCGGCGATCACCGAAGCCGAAATCGAAGGCGTGCTGCACGAGTACACGAGCATCGAAGGCGTGCAAGAAGATGTGGTCGACATGCTGCTCAATCTGAAGCAGGTCGCGATCCGCATGCACAGCCGCGACTCGGCCGAGCTCCGCCTGTCAAAGAAAGGCCCGGGCCCGGTCACTGCCGGTGACATCCAGACGGATCACGACGTCGAAGTCGTCAATCCGGAACTGGTGATCGCCAACCTCACCAAGGCAGGCGAGCTCAACATGGTGCTGCGCGTCGAGCGTGGTCGCGGTTATCGTCCGGCCTCGCAGCGTGCGGCGTTCGAAGAAGCCACTCGGCCGATCGGTCGACTGCAGCTCGACGCCTCGTTCAGCCCGATCCGTCGCGTCACTTATTCAGTAGACGCAGCGCGTGTCGAACAGCGCACCGACCTCGACAAGCTCATCCTCGACATCGAGACCAACGGCACGATCGATGCTGAAGAAGCCATCCGTCGCGCCGGTGGCATCCTCAAAGATCAGCTGTCGGTGTTCGTCGACCTGCAGGGCGAGGAAGAAGCCGGTGGCAAGTCCGAGGCGGCGCAGTTCGATCCGATCCTGTTGCGTCCGGTCGACGAGCTCGAGCTCACCGTGCGCAGTGCCAACTGCCTCAAGGCTGAAAACATCCACTACATCGGCGATCTCGTGCAGCGTACCGAAGTCGAGTTGCTGCGCACCCCGAACCTCGGCAAGAAGTCTTTGACCGAGATCAAGGAAGTGCTGCAAAGCCACGGCTTGATGCTCGGCATGCGTCTCGACGGCTGGCCGCCGACCGGGCTGCGTCACGACGAGGATCGCGGCGGTTTGATGTGAGCACCCGCGGTCCAATGACCGCGCGCCACGACTGATTCATCGGAGTTCTTTATGCGTCATCGACTTTCCGGGCGGCAACTCTCGCGCAATGCACCGCATCGCCATGCGCTGATGCGCAACATGAGCGTCGCGCTGCTGCGTCACGAGACCATCCGCACCACCTTGCCGAAGGCGAAGGAACTTCGTCGCGTCGTCGAGCCACTGATCACGCTGGCCAAAACCGACAGCGAAGCGCGTCGTCGTCTCGCGTTCTCGAGACTGCGCGACAACGCGGTGGTCGAGAAGCTCTTTGGCGATCTCGGTCCGCGCTTCAAGGCACGGGCCGGCGGCTACACGCGCATTCTGCGCATGATGCCGCGTCCGGGTGACTCCGCGCCGATGGCGCTGATGCAGCTCGTCGACCAGGCGGCTGCACCGGCTGTTGGGGCCGACGCCACCGAAGACAAGAAGGGCAAGAAAAAAGCCAAGGCCGCGGCCAAGCCGCGCGCTCGCAAAGCCGCTGCCGCTTGATTGACCGCCGCCGGCCCGATGGGCCGGCGGTCATCATGTCACAGGGCGCCGCGCGCAGTTTTTTGCACGGGGGGACGACATGAGCATCATCAAAGAATTTCGCGAATTCGCGATGCGTGGCAACGTCATCGACCTCGCGGTCGGCGTGGTCATCGGCGCAGCCTTCGGCAAGATCGTGTCGTCGTTGGTGGGCGACATCATCATGCCGGTGCTCGGCAAGGCCGTGGGCAGCGTGTCTTTCAACGAGCTCGGCACCCCGCTGGGTATCGGCCCCAACGGTGAAGAACTGGTGCTCAAGTGGGGCGCCTTCCTGCAGACGCTGTTCGACTTCATGCTCATCGCGTTGGCGCTTTTCCTCGCAATCAAGGCGATCAACCGACTGAAGCGCGCGGACGCTGCTCCGGCCGAGTCGGCTCCTGTCGCACCGCCGCCTCCGCCGCGCAGCGAAGTTTTGCTCGAAGAAATCCGCGACCTGCTCAAGAAAAACTGAACGCTGTCCGTGTGAGGTTGTCGCAACCGTCCGCGGTCACCACCAGATTGTCCTCGACGCGGATGCCGCCGAACGGGCGTAATGACTCGACCCTGTTCCAGTCGATGCGAGCCGCGTGTTCGCCGCTGCGAGCAGGGTCCAGCAGCGCATCAATGAAATAAAGCCCCGGTTCCATCGTCACCACGAAACCCGGTTCGAGTTTTCGGGTGAGCCGCAGGGTGGGGTCGCGAGCGGGCTTTGGCAGCGTACCGCCTTCGTCATCGGCCATCGTGCCGCCGACATCGTGCACCTCAAGCCCCAGCAGGTGGCCGATGCCGTGCGGAAAGAAGAGTCGCGAAGCCCCGGATTCAAGTGCTTCGGCAGCGCTGCAGCGCAGCACGCCTGCTTCGCAGAGCAGCGTCGTGATGCGTTCGACCGCAGCCGCGTGGATATCACGCCAGTCGACCCCGGGCTTGGTGAGCGCACACAGCCGGAGTTGCAGGCGATCCATGGCCGTGACGAGATCAGCATAGTCCCCAGCCGCCGCTGCGGTGGTTCGAGTGATATCGCTCCCATAGCCCGCGAAACTGGCGCCTGCATCGAGCAGCAGTGAGCGATGCTCGGATGGTTTGTCACGCCGCAGCACTTGGTAGTGCAGCACCGAGGCGGCTTGGTTCAGTGCGACGATCGCGTTGTAGGGCAACTCCTGCTCGCGCTGGCCGCAGGCAGAGGCAAAAGCCTGATGAATGTCGTACTCCGAGCCGCCGGTTCGAAAGCAGGTCTCGGCGGCGCGGTGACCCCTTGCGCCGATCCCGTTCGCCTCGGCAAGACAGGCGATTTCGTAGGGCGTTTTGCGCGCGCGGGTGAAGTCGAGTCGGCGCATCAGATCTGGGGGGTTGATCGACGCAACGCCCCAGCCGATGAGTTCCGGCAACGGGTCCCCAATCCAGGCGGTCCTCGAGAGATCTGCCGGCAGCGCTGCACGAGACTCCTGTTTGGAATGGACCTCGATGACCTCGAAGTGCGCTGGCCACCAGCTTTCCGGCAGCTTCGCCGATTGGTACCAAAAATCCGTTTCGACGTGGAAAATCAGCTTTGGACGACTTCCCGGTCGAAAAAGGATCAGCGATCCCGGTGCATCTAGCAGCGGGGCCCACCATTTAAAGGGCGGGTGGGCCTTGAACGGATAGTGCTGATCATCAAGAAACAAGCCGATTGGCTCGCCCGCATGCAGGATCACGGCATCGAGCTTGCTGCGCAGGAGGGCG
>Ga0194119_10007092_pt1 | contig 15947 bp, 27 predicted proteins | sample TA2MahC100mmetaG_FD_148620 | JGI IMG/M metagenome (GOLD analysis project Ga0194119, IMG submission 148620) | Freshwater microbial communities from Lake Tanganyika, Tanzania - TA2015018 Mahale Deep Cast 100m | ecosystem: Environmental > Aquatic > Freshwater > Lake | place: Tanzania: Lake... | reverse complement strand
CGCTCTCCCCATCCACCAAAGCCGCCAGCTGAGGCCGCTCCAGCAACGCATCGAGCTGTTGCACCACCAGCTCAGCACCGCCCACAGAGCGGGGCGTGAACCACTCATGCACGAGAGCGGCAGGGCCGGGGAGTTGCGCCATCGGGGCCAAGCTAAGGCCGCAACCTTGAAGAAGGATTGCTCAGCAGGTCACAAAAACTGTCAGCTGATTGCACCCGGAGCCGCAGATCTCGATGCTGCCTGCAGAGCCCACTTGTCATGGCGATCCGCGAGCTCCTGGAAGAGGCCCTCGACGAACCCTCCATCGGGGAAACCAAACGCTTTGTTTGGCATGCCACGCCGGTGGGCATTGCTGCGTTGTGGACCGACGGCCACCCGCCGACCCAGCCGCCCTTCGAGAACGCCCTGGAGGAAGGCCTGCAAGTGGGCCTCGACCTCAGCCGTGAAGAACGGGAATTCCACCAGGTGAATCGCGGCCTCGTGCTGTTGTTTCACAGCTGATGGCACGGCGCTACGCCCGCCTGCCGGCCCGGGTTCTGTTCGCACTCGGGCTCTACGACCTGGTCCGCGGCGTGATGCACACCCTGCTACTGCGCTGGTCGGGCCTTCACATCGCCGGCTTCGATCCGGTGAGCACGCCGATCGATCAGTTCTTGATGCTGGGCGTCTTCGGCATCTCCAACCTGCTCACCGGCTGCCTGTTTCTGCTGATCAGTCGTCGTGCACCGGAGCTCTCCACCCTTGTGCTGGCGATCATTCCAGCTACCTATCTGCTGGGACTGGCAGGTATCCGAGCCAGCGGCATTCACGGCACGCTGGCCTACGGCGGCCAGTACCTGATGTACATCTATTTCGCGATCTGCATCGGAACCGTTGTCCTGGATCTGGTCGATCGCAGGCACTGAACCGAGCACCAAACGGCAAACGAGGGTGTCGGCGCTGGAGCAGATTGGGGCCGCAAAACCGCCTGCCTGGGTTACATCAGCTCAGCCCGCCAATGGTCAGCACAACCAACTGGCGAAGCTGCTGCAGTTCGGCAGGAGTGATTTGGGACTGGGTGGCGGCTGTGATGCGTGTCTTGGCGACGCAGGTCAGGTTCTGCGGGAGCAGGTAGCTCACCTTCTTGCAGCCGTTGGTGGGACTGGGTTGCAGCACCACGGTCAGATCGGGAATCGCCAGGGCAGAGTCGCCCGACATCGGCACCACCAGCACGGTCGGGTAAGCCGTGTCAAACAGATCGGTGTCCTGCACCACGACGGCTGGCCTGAGCTTATTGGGCTCTGGGGGCTGGGGATCCTGGCCGGGGTCGGTTGGCTCCCTTCGCCAGTCAACGGTGACGATCTGACCGGCCTTGAGCTCCACGCCGGTCCTCAGCGGGTGACGGACTCAGGGGTAGCCCAGTCGTCGATGAAGGCTTTGGCCTGAGGATCAGTGGCAATGTGCTCGGCCACCGTTTTGCTCTGGGCCCGGATGCGGGCCCGCAGGGCATCCACGGCGCTCACGGAACTGCTCACGGCCACAACCCATCGGCCGCCGCGCTGCCGACGGCGAATGGAGAACGGAGCCTCAGGCTCCTCGATGGCTCGATCGGCTGGGGTCATAAGGGTCGCGGCATTGGGCGACCGCATGGGCTGTTCCTCAACCTTAATCACCTTGTCAGCGCTGGGGTTATCGAGCGGGTCGAAGGAGATGCTGCTCAGCCGGATCTGCTGGCTGAGAAGAGGCGAAGCAATCACCATGCTGCACGAAACCTCCGAGAGCAGTGACGGGATGCGCCACCGCCGCATGGACATCTGACGCCGTAGGGCAAAGCACGGCATCGAAGGCGAGACGCAGCAGCGGTAAACACTCGTCTGCGGGATGGGACATGCCACCCGTGGAATGAGCGATCAGAGGAGCACCGTTCAGAGACAAGCCGTCAGCGGGATCACGAAGGACACGATCCCCAGAATTCTCAATAAACGTCCGACGATCGTTGACGGAGATTTTGTTTAAACGGAGAGGGTGTCCGTCGATTTCGGTCTGACATGGACTAACTGAGACGCTTTTCAGGTGTTGGGGTGCGATTTACCCCAACATTTACCCCATCATCAGTTTTCTTCCGTGAAATCGACGGAAGGGGCAAATCGACTGCGCCACGGGCATTCTAAGCGAATCACCCGACTCAACCCATACCCGCACGCCTCAACCCAGTCCCCACAGAGGAGCAGAAGCGACGGCAGGCAGCGCCAGAAGGGGCAGCAAGGGCACCTGAAGCGTCAGCAGACCCAGACACACCTACGACACCCCTACCCCGCCTCAGGACACCACCCAACCGCCACCTCCCGCCGAGCGATCCAACGAGCGCGTCTGAGCAACCGACGCGCTCAGCGGGGACTCAGGCCCTGATGAATGGGATAGGTCAGCCCCGCGAAGAACGCCTGCGGAGCTCATGGCAGAAGCGCCGACAGACCATGAAGGAGAGCCCTACCCCTCAACCACCTCAAGCAAATCCTCAATCCCACAATCCAGCACCGTCACGATCTTGGATGCCAGATCCAGCGATAGTGCCGATGCCGCCTTGTCGTCGGTTCTTGCGAGACGAGCAACGGTGGTCGCTGCCACCCCTGCCTGAGTCGCCAACGAGTTCATGGTGATGGGTTTCTCGCCCGCCTCGGCACGGCGCAGATTTGCCTTGGCGATTGCCTTGGCGAGTGTCAGACGAACCTGTTTTGCCATGCAGACACCATACCTAGCGCACTTGCAGCAAGACAAGATGCTCTTGGCACCTGCTCCCTTGTATCAGGCACTAGGATCCATGCACCAGGCATTCAGGACCCGTGGCATCCATCGCCGAAGTGCTGGCATCCATTCCCCTCAAGGCAGACCGCTTCCCGCATCTGGCGGAACTGAGCACTGACGCCATGCTGCTCAGGCGGGTGGAAATCGCAGAGCAGATCAAGCGCCTGGAGGAGGAGCGCAAGGAGATTGACGCCGAACTGGCGGTCACCTATTCCGATGCCGAACTGCGCTTTGGCGTTCAGTTCGGTGGAGGGTGGACCCTCAAGCAGTGCCAGCGCACCTCTTGGATCTACGACCAGCAGACGCGTGAAGCCATCAAGGCAATCCAGGAGGAGGCACAGAGGCAAGGAAGTGCCATCCCGCAAGCGACCACATACCTGCAGACATCTTGCATCAGGCGCAAAGAACTGAGCAGTTGACCTCCCAGGGCCTGCGCCAGGCGCTGGCCTTTGTGCTATGGTCTGTGCATTAGACGCAAGACCCCTAGTGACTGCCGCACTCTACAAAGCATCCAGTGCCAAGTTCTCACTCCGACCCACCGCTGAAACCCTGGCGGATCTTTCTCGCCCCATTGATCCTCGGCACCTCAAGACCAGGAAGCAGGGCAGCACGACACTGACCTACTGCCCCTGGAACACCATTGCCAAGCACCTTCACCACCGTGCCCCTGGTTGGTGCTGGGAGGTTCAGTCGGTTCAGGAGGTAGGAGGTGCTGTTGTGGTTACTGGGCGTTTGACCATCCCCACCGCTGATGGTGACCTACTCCACTACTCGGCAGTGGCATCAGAACCATTGGAATCCAAGTCCCAGGCACCCGCTGCCGAGGTTGCTGCTTCCTCTTGCCTGAGGAGGGCAGCAGCATTGGCGGGACTTGGTCTGGAGTTGTGGGGGTGAGATGGAAACAGAAGACTGGATCTACGCCTGGGAAGAATCCTTCGTTGATGAGGATGGGCAGTTATGGGTGGTCACGATGCTGTCCCAGTTAATGCTTCCCATCTACAAGGAAATGCAGATCCGGGCGATCTTGCTAGATCCAATCAAGAATTACCTCAAGAACACTTAGAAGTGGGCCTTAAGAAGGAAAGGGAGGTCCAACCCTGCCAAACCAAGGGAGTTACAGGTCTACGCCATAGCAACAATCACGATGGGAACACCAGTCCCTAAACAGAGTGACTCGACACCAAGGAGGGTGGGAATAGCAAGCAGCACAAGGCGTCATGAGTCATCCATAAAGACCAGTTGAACCACGCACACGCAGGCAGTGGAGTTGCGCGAGGTGGTAGCGGATGATGTTCAAAGGCTGCTGATACGGATGGGCCTCGAGGGTGCTGATGCGGACATTGGTTCCAGCGACACGGAAACCACCCGGGTGAAGGAATCACGATCATTTGCCAACAACGCCTGGAAAGGAATTGCGCCAACACAACCCACCCGCCGGCACATGAACTACAGGGCCTATTGACATATTAAGGGGCATCCATTACACTTGCAGGGCACATTCAACGAAATATGAAAGAAGAAACAAAGCGGATTATCTCCAAATTTGCGGAAGAATATGAAATTTGCGGAGAGAGTATTGGGTGCATGATTTCAACCATAGAGAATTATCATGACGAAGCAAAAGAGTACCTCGCTGAAGTCCTGACCAGCGATCCAGACCAAGATCCAGACGATGCCGTTGAGATCGCGATTGACCAACCTAGAGGGAAGTGGATGCCTTGACGGAGCGGCAGAGTTTCTTTGGGATCCAGATGACGAATTCTTTTCTGATATCCTTAACTGCGAATCATGCCTTAAGACAGGCATCGAGCTCTGGATGCTAAATGAGTGCATCAACTAATGGTGCTTATAATTCAAGAACGCGTCATTCTCATCTTTAATTGTTGTCAGTTGATCAAGAGAAATAAGATCTGACTGCTTCCAGACGGGAGCAATTGCCCTGCCTCCCAGAAGCGCGGGACAGGGCGTTCTTAACGTATTGGTCCATATCGCTGCCTTACTGACATGCATCGCCTTTCGATAGCGAACAAGACAGCCTCCCGCCACCACCCATTGGGTAGATTGCATTTCACTAGGGAAATCCCCAGTCAGAAGGAGCGCAAACCGTTTTATTTGATACTTCATACCAGCGATATGTGCGGTTTCCCTTGCCCACCCGACCAGCCCCAGCCCAATACTCTGCCCATGAAGCGCTCCAAGCATATTGGAGCGCTACAAATGTTTTTACACCATTTGGAATTTATCCGCGCTACAGAGCGTATTGCTGAGAGTATCGATAGTCTACATTATATCCAAGATCTTGGAGTGCGCCTAGCGAGACAAGGCTTAATGGATCAGTTCCAGCTACGCCCTTTAATTCAACGTTAGGCGTCATAAGTTCATTCTTTAGCAGTTCTTCCGACCAATGGTTTCCAACCATTGGAACCGGCTCAATCAGTGGATAAGTACCCTTTGCTAACGCATAATAGCGCATTGCATTGGTTCCGTAAAAAGCGCCATCTTTGACGAGTTTTGAATAGCCTAGGGAAAAGTCATTGAGGAAAAGCCCATGACCGATCTCGTGAATGAGTATTCCTGTCAGATTGTCCCGATCAGCAGATCGAGTTGAATTATCAAGACTAATTGAGGAATTAACAAGTTTTTCATTAATGAGTATTCCAAAGGATCCCGGATGCCTTCTTGGCTCCCCTGTTGTAAAGCTAAGTTCATTAGATAAATCCCACGTAGTCGTTGTTGCCACTACTCCGGCTGGCCTATGTGCCATGTCGTCAATTGTCCAATAGATCGCCCTATCAATATTGCGGTCAAATAGAATAGATGGACTAACAAAACCACCTTTGTTCCTTGGAGTAGCGAAGCCAAAAGGGCCTAATGACGGATCTCCAGTCCAATTAGAATCTGCATCATTCCATCTCCAAATCTTGCCTAAGAAGCGTCCATTGCCACCAGTATCGCTCTGAATAGCATTTGACCAGTATTTAATTGCCCTCTTAAATGCTTCATTGACAAATACGACAGCTGGATGATTATGTACTAGGTTGCCAACGTAGCGTGAGGCAATATGTAAACCATCGGGCCTTTCAGGGGCAGTAAGATAATCTATTCTATCGCTGGTCACCTCTTCAACACTGATGCCAAACTGGCCGCGTCCAGAATTAGCGCCGCCATTAACTTCAAATACATAGTTTCCGGGCTTGTCAACTGTGACTAATGTGCTGGCCATCATCGGCACATTATTTCGATTGTCATTAAGGTCTGCATTAAATGATGACGAGGCTTCTGAGACTAGCTTCCCATTATCATCATAGACTTTTAATCCAAGCGAGAGTGCCTGAGGCGTCGTGGAGTTGTAGCCTTGAGCAAATACTCGATAAGTCTTTGGCATATTGCCAACAGCTGGCCTCAGAAAAGCCGTGAAATGATCTTTGTCTCCGTGATAATTAAGTATAGCGCTATTCCTTGAGCTATTAAAAGGCGCATCGAAGCCCGGCTTATTGACTAGAATTGTGCGCTTTCCATGTGTTCCATCACTGTATTCGCCAATGTCATCTTGCTCGCTCGCATTTAGGAATATAGTAACTTGCGGCTCAACTATGCTTTTGTTCGCAATTGAAAGATATATCGAGTCACCGGGACTCCCTTGGGGCCAAATGCTAACCGTTACAAGCTTTTTCCCTGGCTGATCACTTTCCTGCTCGATGGTATAGGCATCCGCAGGACCTTGATCGGTGAATGCACTAATGGCTAGATCGGCAGAATTATCCAATAAAAAGCTGTACTGATGCAGGCCTTTGTTAATATATTCAGTCTTGATATAGTTGCCACCTTGCTTAATCAAATACTCGGATTGGCCCTTCGCTAATGTTGTCAGGTGTACAGAAGCGGCGACTGCGGCTTTGGCATTGGTAAAGACATCGATAATCGGTGCAACTGCACTGCCAGACCCTGAGGCCGAAGGAATAGTAGATGGGTCAACTGGGGCACCATTGACATACTCGAAACCGTCAATGATGATTCCGGGGATAGGCGTCATGCGTATTTGTTGATATTGTATATATTGATGCTATCCGTTAATCGGCGCAAGATCTAAAGATCTTCAATATTTCTTAATGGTCTTTTGTATAGTGGTCATCCGAGAGACTCAGTCGTCTCCTGCGGGCTGACGTGACCCCCTTTGCTGGTCCAGTTCTTTTGAGAGCTGGTGGGTAGTCAGGCCGCTTTCCATTGCTGGATGACCTCCAGGGGCGTACGCCCCTGGAGCGCCGAGTGCGGTCTGTAGGTGTTGTACTCGATTCGGTGCTGCTCGGCCAATAGCTTGGCTTCCTGCACCGAGGTGAACAGCTCGATGTTCAGGAATTCATCCCTGAACCTGCTGTTAAACGACTCCACGAATGGATTCTCCCAGGGTGAACCTGGCGGGATGTACGCCGTGTTGCAGCCGCTGCCTGTACACCACTCCTGCAGAGCATGGGCGATGAATTCAGGGCCGTTGTCCATCCGCAGATGGATGGGGGCTGGATACAGCTTGATCAGATCCTCAATCGTGTCGATCACCTCAGCGGCTCTGCAGCGCCTGCCGACCCGAATCGCCAGGCAGAGCCGGCTGTACTCGTCGATCACGTTCAGGAACTTGAGGGTCCGCCCATCCATCGTCTGGTCGAACTGGAAATCGATGGCCCAGACATGGTGGGGATACTCGGCCCGCAACAGCTCCCGCTTTTCACCGGGAGGCCTTGATCGCTTGCGCCGGCGCGGTAGGGGCCGCTGCAGCCCCTCTTCCCGCCAAAGCCGTTGCACCCGCTTGTGATTGACGCTCCAGCCTTCCAGCCGGAGCCGCCGGTACACAAGCCGGCGGCCCCAGCGCACGTGGCGCCTGGCCAGCTCCCGGATGCGCCGGCGCAGCTTCTGCTCCTCAATCGCCGTCACCGCTACCGGCCGGCGTTGGGTGTTGCGGTTCTGGCCAGCGAGCCGGCAGGCACGGCGCTGAGACACCCGGAATCGATCCTGCAAAACACAGACGGCTCTGCGTCGTCGCTCCGGGCTCAGAAGTTTCCCTCGGCTAACTCCTTCAGCATTGCCTTGTCCAGCTCAGCGTCAGCCAAAAGGCGCTTGAGGCGGGCGTTTTCCTGCTCCAGCTCTTTGAGGCGTTTGGCTTCCGTGGCTTTCATCCCGCCATAGAGCTGCTGCCAGCGGTGATAAGTCGGAGCCGACACCTCCAGGGCACGGCACACATCGGCAACGCTTTGGCCCTGGTTGAGCAGCTGCTCAGCGGTGCGCAGCTTGCGAATGATCTGCTCGGGAGTGTGGCGCTTGCGTTTCATGGGGCTTCTCCTGGCCAAGTCTGGCCGGTTGGGAAGCTCTCATAAGGACTGGTTCAGTTTCTGGGGCCCACGTCAGACGCTTTGCCATGGCGGAGATGACCGATCGGATCGCTAATGCGGTCTGCCGCTGCATGCCATGCACGGAGCGCGACCTCAGGGTCGCGGAGTTTTATGGGTAATCAAGAATGTTAATGTCCATGACCAACTGGATCAGTAGATTTTCTAGATCGCTTGATCAGGTTGCCAATGTAGAAGCAGTTAAATCATGGCAAGCCAATGCATATCTCATAGTGGCTAGGTAACAGCAATAAGAATAACGAAGCAAGTGGCAGCGAATACCCCAGGGCGAAGTATGCTTAGAGAAACAATTGTTGATGCATCCACTTTTGAATAGACTATCAATTCTAATAGCGCTCATCGGGCCATGCTTTGTCTCAATAACAACACAGTCAGTTGCAATTGCAGAAAATCTCAATTCTCCCTATCAGCAATGTATCATGAATAGGTCTGGACCAGTATTTGGCGGCGCTGATGCGTTCTCTACTCCTTGCATGGACCTTCGCGCGTTAGTGGCGGAATTAGAAACGGCCAGAAGCTGCATATTGCATGAGCGAAAGGTTATAAATATGAGCAATTACAGTCCTGCAATTTGCAAGAATGGTAGAATTAGGCGACTTATAAATGCCGCACACGGGAACTATTCATCTGTGGCATTGGCGCCATTGAGATTCCCAGAGGGATCAGAGCCTTTAGATTTCACAAATGGGCAGCAACAAGAAGAAAGCAGCAATCGTTATAAGATCGCATTTAGCGATAGCTTTACTGATGCAGTCCGCATTAACGGTAAAGAATTATCAGCAAGCAAGACTGAGGCTACTTTCTATATTGAAAAGTTTTGCGTAAAATCTAAGTTTGCGCCAATGCAGCAAATAGTCTATGAGATCAAATCTCTATCGCAATATGCAGCATTATACTCATTAAGCTGCAAGAACAACAGCAAGCTAAGGTTTCATGCCCGGCCAGTTGTGAGCGTTCCTATGTGAGTACATCGTCCATGAATTATCTAATGCGAATGCGTGCGCGATCATTCCTCTGTCCAAGAAGCCCCCAGTAGCCTTGGAATGGAATATTTGGATTGCTTTTTTAAATAATAGTATCGCTCTTCATTCACCCACAAGCCGGAGCTTTCATGGGAATACAGGAAATTGACGCTCGCGATAGTATTGTTATTACGTCCGAAAATGCAAGGTTAGGTTGCATACATACAGTTTTCTTAAGCGATAAAGAGTCTATTGAGCTCACCATACCTGCGGGCATACGGAATGGACAAGTAATGCGACTAAAAGGCAAAGGACACTGTGGTCAGAGTACTGGTCGATGTGGTGACTTGTATCTCACGGTGTGGATAGAGGGTGAGAGAAGGGAAAGCACAGGTAGTGCCAAGAAACAGTCAATAGAAGATAAACAATCAAGAAAGAAACAATTACTCGTAGTTCTGGCACTTGGGCTCGCGCTAGTTGCCGCATTAGCGGCCTTGGCCACTCAGATTAGTTTCAGGCAAAATAGCGCGACACCAGGGCCATTGGATTCTTCATCCACAAACAACTTGAAACAGAACAAAAGAGATGCAGGATCAAGCATGGTAGATGAATATACAGAGGACGATACTCACGCCAATTCAGATCTGAATAGTGTCAAGGAGCTTGATTCAGAGTATACAGAATGGGATGATAGCAGCATCAATGAAGAAACTCTTGAAAAGTTGTGCGAAGCCGGGGTATTTGGCAATAGCGTTGGCTCAGGCAGGGACTACACAAAGTCGATTATTCAAGCTCGCATGACGGTTGGGAATACAACACTCCGTGACTACAGGCAGTTAAGAGACTGGTTTTTGAAGAACTGCCCAGATGGGTGGTAGGTTTTTGCGAGGTAGCCTCAGCCTCCTGTTCGGCTTGGCATAAGTATTGTGCGGCAGTTAGTTTATATGATCTATCGTCACAAGGCTGTCAGATGAATCAACCATTGCATGAGCAGAGTGCGACAATGAATATCTTCAAGCATACAATCTTCTCGGTTGGAGAAGGACTCTCTCTGCGACTGCTTTTAGCCGATCTCCTCCTATCCCTGATCGCACAATTTGCAAGTGGAAATTGGATGTCACCAGCAAATCATATCCTGGTTTCCAGGTCCAAAGACTCAATAATGTTCTTGTGCTTCTGCTGCAGAACCACGAGGCCCTCACCCAACGACACAACTCGGCTGTTGTCCGTCTTGGTGACACCCAAAGTTGGTTAATACTTTAAACAAGTATCGTAGCTGAGGGGCATAGTAATCAGCAGCTATCCTTCCACCAACGTCACGCAGTCCTACGTCAGAGCGATCAAGTACACATTCTTAAGTCTCGTCCTCAACCAGAGTACAAAGAAATGTTAGAACCAGTCTTAGTTAAGCCTGATACCCTCCAGCATCGGCGCCTGCCAAGGAAGATAATGCCCCCTCTGCCGCATAGGCGGGCTCATCCGCCTTCTCGCATCAGCCTTGACGGCCTCGCTGTATCGACTCATTGCTCTGCTCCATCCATCCCCCTGGTTGCAGGAATAGAAAGGCGTCAACTTTGCTAGAAGAGGGCGGGGGCTGATTCTACCAAATTTCAAGCCCATCATCCTCCTCAAGAGCAATCAGATCTACATTGCGACGTACATATTGTTTTAGTTCTGATCGTTGAGTGGTTGAGCAAAACGGAAGACCATGGCTCAGAAAGATGACGTTTTGCATTGAAAGGTCAATATGCCTGCCTACTGGGAGATATCTCAAGGTAATGGATCAGGACAATCATGACCCTTTCCAGTGGTTCCTGAGAAACACCGCTCACGCTGATACCTCCTCGCCATGTCTGGATTGACTTTTTCCAGATACCGATACATCGAGGTCATCGGTAGGCACTTTGCACAGTTGAACCTCCAGGCATTCCACTGAGGTATCCAGAACATCCCACCTTTTTTCTGAATGTACTTACCTTGTGGCCTTGAATACTGGCAGAGAGGACAAAAGAACACTGCCTTACCAGACCTCTCTTCAAAACCGTCCAGGTGATGTTTAATCAATTCAAGGCGATATCTTTGATCAATCATTGATTCCATATTGCATTTATTCAACAGATGCAATTATAGGACACTTGTCCTATTCTGTCAACTTGACATATGCCGACTGCGGGGATAGAATAACTACGTGGTGGTTTCAAGAGAAATAAGATCTCAAAGTTCTTGAATACCTAAATAACTACGTAGTAGTTTCATCAGGGTGTAGGCACTTATAGATTCCTTAAGTAACTCAAGAGTCAAAACAACAGAGATGCCCGAAGGGCAATCCACGAAGTGGATTCAACCAAGACTCCATTAGAAACCTATTTAGAAATCATCCTGAGTCTTCATAAGGTCCCATATAAACGTCATCCAAGACCTCAAGCAATCACAAGAATCATCAAGACCCAGAACCCTAAATACCCATAAGAACCTCAAGTAAACCCATATGACTTATCCATTTAGATTCAAACCTCTTAGAGATCAGGTGTCCTATAAGCAACATGAGGCACATATCATGGAATCCCGAGACCGTCTCTGTTCTCACTATAAGTTGAACAAAAGTGACCTCGTGAAATACCTAATCAAGAAAGAAGAGTTCAATCTCAGAAAACCCAATGGACTTCTGGATGTAGAGGCATGAAGAAACCTGTATACCTGGAGACCATTGAATACGCCATGCTTCAGGACCTCGCCAAGAAGTCCCACTTGAAACCAGATCAAATCCTCAAGAATCTGATCAAGTCCCAATATGACGCCCTCAAGCGATAGGAACCTCAAGACCAGAACCCAGAGCAAGATTCAGTTCCTTGAGGATCGTCTGGTGGCCCTGGATCATTACCTACCAGAGACCTACGAATACCTGATGCGGGAGTTGGATCACCAGAAACTCACTCTCGCAGAACTTGAGGTGGAAGACCACTTTACCCAGATAGATGAGAATGCAATATCCAATGGATCTTCACCCGCGTGACACCAGACCCCCACATGACCAAGACGACAACCTAATTCACCTCAACATCATTCAAGATGTCCTGGAGGAATCCATTGGGTGTTATGCCCTTCAGAACCCCGAGAACATCTATGACGAAGAATTCCAGCAGGTTCTTAGATTCTTTGAGTTCTCAAGGGGACTGAAGACTCATCAGATCGTTCTGGCACCTGATGGGTTCATTCGTTGGATGTCGCCCAAGTTTCCAGGAGCACTGGTTCGTGTGATTCGTAATGCCCTACTGGGTCTTGAGGTGCTCCAAGAACCCGCTGGAGTGTCCTTATGACCTCAGGGCAACTTCAACGGATTCTGGAGATCTACCACCGCATCAGGGCGCAGAGTTGCATGGGATGAACCAGGAGAAAGCGACACTCCTGAAGTACGCTGTCACAACTCATTCCTGGCAAAGCAACTCCAGCGAAAGCGGGACGCCAAAGATCTCCTCAAATCCAAAGGAGCAGTGCCCACCAGGAACGGACAACCGATCTTTGAAAGTGACAAGGTGACAGAGAATGTCCAGCAGATTCTGATGTCCTTTCGGCGGGCGTATCAGTCCAATCGCCCGATGCGGTTTCGGGAGCGGATTCGGATGGTGGCAGAGATGCTGAAGGATATGAATTGACGCCTCAAAGCTCCCCGATTTGTTGAAACCAGAAAGGCGACCGAACCTGACATCCGTACCTCATGGTTCGGTTACTGGTGCCCTGAATCCCCCTATATTCAGGCTCAACTGATCCCCATCCAGACCCATGAACAATATCTGGATACCTGATGGACGCGCACTGGTGATTCAAGTGCAGATGGCAATACTGCACCAGGCACTCTTCAAATTCATGGTGATGACTCATGACCTTCCCAAGGTGGTTCCATTCATCGTGCTCTCAAACCGATGAAGTTCGTTCGTGCTGTAAGGCAGTTGAAAAAGGTCACGGAACCTAACCTACATTTCATTCCCTTGCCTTGAAAATAAATCCCGGACAAAATCAACGCGCTATATAGGTTTCAAGGACTTCATCCGCAATACTGCAAAATCCAGCAATCTCATCGGCGCATTTCTCCTTCGCACTCTGGATTCTTTTCTTTAACTGGTAACGCTCTGCTCTTGAGTCCGAAAGGTTATAGTCTCTCGCCACCTTCAAGCAATAGACTCGTCCGTACTTTCGCCAAAATGCCCAAGGTACCTTGTCTTCAATCATTTGAAGAAATCCAGTGAACTGCGCCAGAGAACCGTTGATAAGATCATCTGAATTATGAATCGAGAATCTGGTCCTAAGTTCTTCGGGGGCGTCGAAAATGAGTTCAGTCATTGCGAATCGAAGTTCTTCCTCGATCTGCTGTGCTCTTGCTCTGCGCTGGTCTGCCTTTAGTTCTGACTGTCGAACTCCTCCTTTGCCCTCAAGAAGTTCAGCGTGGTGCCGCCCAGCGACATTTCGCAACTGATCTAATAGATGTTGATAGTCTTGCGTCGATAGAGATTCCATTAAGACCAGAGTGAGCGGAACCTCCTGCTCAATTCCTGTTCCCCGCAACCGAAAGGATTTAGTCCAATCAAGAATTGATCGACTTGAGGCATTTGATCTAATTACTCCCTCTTGCTTGGCAATCTCTAATTCATTAGGCGCCATCACCACCAGGGCATACAGCGCCGTATAGGACGCAGGTAGATGCTCGTCAGCAACAGAAGCAAGGTTTGTGCTGCCAGCAATCGAGACCAACTTTCCCCAGACCTTGGAGTGAATCTTTTCTTGATCCTGAAAGGCACTCACTGTCCCCTTATCCCAAGCACTGTCAGCAGCAGCGACCATACGAGCAGTCTGCAGGACGGCAGATGCCGAGGTACCGAAACGCTCCTTGGAACCAGGCGTTGCCTGCAGGTGCTCCGCAAGTTGAAGTGGCGTTGGCGCGCGCATATGCCCATATTACCACGGTAACGCGCAGAGCATATGCCAATCGGAGAGGCGGCACAGGTGTTGTTACGGTAACGCGCAGAGAGAATATGGTTCCTTCGTCGACGGGCAAGCGCCTAGCGGCGCTCCGCCTGAAACATCAACCTCAATCCCCTGGCTCATAAGGCAGGGACCTGACCTACGCCCACCTCTTTTCTATTTTTCTCATGAGCACTACTTCTTATCAGACGACAATAGGATGCAATGACATTGAGCATTTCATTGGTGATTGCGAATACCGCATTCAGTTCTCAGAAGAAGAAATGAATGCTCTGATTCTTGCGCAAGTTCATTCCCAGAATCTTGCAGATGTCTTTGTTAACCACTGCACCATGACATTTGCATTTAGCGAGATTCCTTCTTGCTTCCCTCAAGACCTTTCACCAGATGAAGTTAGGGAGACTAAGGAGGAACTACCCGCCTTTCAGAACAACTTCCGTAATGCCTTCTTCAACTTCATGCTTATTTTTGAGCACTGACAAACCCCCTGATCACTTTCCTTGAATTCCTTTTCTAATCAAGCAAATGACCCAATTCTTGCAACCCTCTCCATTTTATTCAAAGGAAGAAGTAATTGCCTGCATGGGAATACTTCCCTCTCAATTCTATGCTTGCCTTAAGGAGGGAATAATTCCTCCACCTGACGGACGAATCGGCAATAAACATTTCTGGAACAGTGATGTCATCAACTCAATTGCGGTAATGAGGAGAGCAGAAGGCGCAGACTATACATTTAGACACACCCTGAACATCTTCCTTAGGCGCCTAGAGGTTCTTGAGCGCAACTATAATAACCTATTACTGGAGAGGCTTTATGTTTCTAGTCAACCTTAGCATAAAACCGCCTAATAGGTCTTGATTAAAATTCGCATTCATCCATCTCTAATGTCTCGCACTTGACGGTTTGTGAATCGTGAGCAGAAGGCCCCTGATTCTGGCATCGAGGGGAGCAACACCCCTCTTTTTTATGCCTACACGCCAACCCGCTTCACCATCGACCACTCTCCAGGTTGGATCTGGGCCCGTGCCCGCTTGGCAGTTGCCTCTTCTTCGATAAAGCGCAGGTAGGTGCGTTGGAGCATCTATATAAACACCGAAAACACCAGTGAATACTTTACAAATCCATCCATCTGGACTAAAATAAACCAACAAAGACATGATATGCCAATGAATAACTCCAATCACAAACTACTTCGCCTACCCGAAGTGAAATCAACAACTGGACTCTCAAAATCCACTATCTACGCCCGCATCGCTGAGGGAACCTTCCCGAAGCAGATTCCCATCGGTCCCCGCCTCGTGGTCTGGGTGGAATCAGATATTCAAAACTGGATTGCTGAGCAAGTCGCAGCAGCGAGGGGGTAATACCCCTCTTTTTTTATGTCTGCAATCCATTCTCCAGAAGCAGGTCTCCCCAGCGGTTCATAAAGTCAATCCGCTCATCAAGAAACTGGGCTTTGTCATATGCCTGACGGACCTTCCCAGGTGGTTTATGTCCCATCTGCAGGTCAATGACATGAAAGGGGGTCTTGAGGATGTCCTGTCCGTAGGTCAGCGCCATATGCCTGACCCCATGAGCGACCAACTTGCCCTGATATCCCATCCGCTTGATGAGATGGTTGGGTGTCTCCAAAGCGATGTGCTCTGTTCCCTTGCCCCTGGGACTCTGGAAGATGTAGGGAGAGTGCCCAGTGATGGGTTTAAGGAACTCCAGAACATCGACCAGCGGTTGCGAGAGAGGAATCAGGTGCTCCTGCCTTGTCGAGTCCCGCCCCTTCATCCTCCTGGCAGGAATCGTCCAGATCCGCTGCTCCCAATCGACTTCTGA
>Ga0194119_10007091_pt1 | contig 15948 bp, 6 predicted proteins | sample TA2MahC100mmetaG_FD_148620 | JGI IMG/M metagenome (GOLD analysis project Ga0194119, IMG submission 148620) | Freshwater microbial communities from Lake Tanganyika, Tanzania - TA2015018 Mahale Deep Cast 100m | ecosystem: Environmental > Aquatic > Freshwater > Lake | place: Tanzania: Lake... | reverse complement strand
TGGGCGGCTGTCGGCGTTCCAGTTTGGGGCCGTGATTCCCCCGCCGGCCACCGATGAGTCCGGCCTGCTGCTGCAGAAGCCCGAGGAGTATTGGCTGGCGGAACCTTACACCACCAACGGGCACACCGACTCGCCCTACTATTGGAGTCCCCACGCGAAGCGCGTGTTCGCCACCCAGCCCGGCCCCATCCAAGTCACTTGGCGCACGGCCCGACCGGGGAACTTCACCACCGCCGGCCCGGGGCGCGTGGAAATCGGCGGCTCGTATTACGGCGTCACGAACGTGAATTACGTCGTCGGTGGCGCGGCGGCCAAAACGCCCCGGCAGCTCTACTGGACGGAGAAATCGTTCCGCGCCACCGGCAAACCCGTAGTGGTGCCCGCCGCCCGGGTAGGCGCGGTCTATTTCCACTACAACTCCGCCTTCCCGCGCACGACCACCAGCGAGTTCGTCGAGTTGGGCAGTTCCAGCGTCACGGACGGCAGCACCAATGCCGTGCTTCAGGAGCTGCGCACCGCTTGGTATGACAATACACAAGGCCTGATTCAGGCCTACAACCGCGAGGGCCGCGTCTTCCTAGAACTGCTGGGGGACCCGACCGCCGGAGAGGCGCGAAGGCATTTGGGCTATGAAATCCTGGACGTGCTCAAACAGCCGCCTCCGGCCGATCTCACGGCGGAACTGGGCGAGAAAATCACCGCCTACGCCGACGGACAGTCGGATGCCCACCTGCTGCCGGAGCCGGTGCTCACGGCCGTTGGCGGGGACTTCTTGCACAGGGATCCCTTGGGCCGGGGTGGCGACGGGGACTATTACGCCGTCAAGGAAACCGCCAACGCGAACGATGTGCTGGTGCATTGGCTGGAGTCCGGCGAGGCGGGGTTGCGGTGGCCGGCCGTCTTTGCGCGATATCGGCAGATCTGGCCGGAAGACCCTGCGCGTTACAGCCACTACCTCCGCCCAGCCACTGCCACCCAGTCCGAGGCTGCCAAGACCGCCGTCCCGCTCCCGGCGGATAACGTGCCCTGGCTCCAGTATCAAGATGAGTTGGGTGGTGCAAAGCAGGCGTTCTTGAATGAAAAGAGCGAGTTTTACACCTGGCTCAAGGCGAACCAGCCGGTGCATCGTGCGCTGTTGCGGTTCAATTCCGGGGAGAAGGTGGCTTTCGAGCGGGTGATGTCCGTCCTGCGCACCGAATCACTCCCTGCGGCGTCCGTTGGCACAAGCTCGATTGACACCGTGCTGGCACAGGATCCCCGCTTCCTCCTGAGTCGCGAGGGCAAGTTCATCGCAAATTCTTGGACTAGCGATGTGGCGACCACTGGGATCAAGAAGTCGGATACGGGCACCACGACGCTTTGGGCTGCAAAAATCGGCAGCACTGGGAGCACTGATCTCAATGGCGTTGCAATCCCCGGATACCTCAATACGACCACCAACAGTAACTTCGAACTGTCCGGAACCACGGCTGTTTACCCGTCCTTTCACGCCGGAAACAGATTGTATTCGACCAGCGAGGGTCAGGCGACCGCCTTCCTAGCGGGTAGCTTCGCCTATGATGGAAGGCCGGCGGACGTGAAGCTGAAAGGTTTGGTCACCGGGCGGAAGTATGTCGCCTCATTCTTTAGCGTTGGTTGGTATGATCCGGCTGGTCGCAACCTAACCTTTGCCTCAGGGGGTGACTCGGACCTTATCAACCAGAACGCATTCGGGCAAGGCAATGGTATACGTATCGACTATCTTTTCACGGCTACCGAAACGACGCGGAGCATTCGGATATCGCCAGTGGGCGACGGCTCTTTCCATCTTCATGCCCTGAGCTTGGCGGCCTTGTCCTCAGGGGCTAGTCCACTCGCTTTGCAGCCGCAGACGGCCACGACTGTCAACCGGGGTGCCTTTCCGCGCACCATCCAGAAGACCGTGCTGGTCGGCGAACGAATCGAGTCGCCAGAGGGCGAATTGGCCGCCAGCGCTCTGGCGGGATATGTTCTACCCGCAAGCGGAACATCCTTCCACCCGGTGGCCTACAAGGATCCGTTCGCCAGCGGATTCGAGGCGGCTAAGGCGGGAGCCATCATCCCCGTCAACGCCATCCCGGGCCAAGCTGTGCTGGAGGTCTGGTGGTTCCGGCAGAACCAAACCAACGCGATCAAGAATCAGGAGAACGGCTTCAAGCCCATCTACTGGCCGGCGGTGCTGGGCCGCTACAACCTCGCTTGGCCGGACGATCCCGCGAACGAAATTGTGATGGCCAGCAACCAGGGCAGCGGTGGGCTGGGGAGCCTGCAGGCCAAGGGCTCCATCTATGTCCAGAACGATCCCAGCCTGCCCGGCTACAACCCCAACGAGGAGCACGCGTTGATGATCGGCGGCCAGGCCTACGCGCTGCGGGATGACCTGAATCTGACGGCTGCTGGAAGCGTAGGGGCCACGACGACCCCGGCGGTGCTCACGGGCACCAGCGCGACCTTCTCCTCGCGGCCTTACGTGCTGCTGGATTACACGGCGGAAGACGGCCGGCCGGCGGTGCGGGCCTTCAAGGTGCTGCGGGAAAAGCGTTCGGCCGGCATTGTCTTCGACTACGTTGTGGAGGCCGGGAAACAACTGCAGGCCCCGATGCCGCTGCCGCTGCTCCCGGCACCAGTCGAAATCCTCACCGCCGGCACCACCAAGACGGCCACGAATTACAACCGGGAGATTTTGCCTTCGGTTCGCGATTTGCCCACCGGCTGGACCGAAGGTCAGTCAGCGGGTGTATATGGGCACTACGACAAATTCACCTATCTCGACCGGAAGGGTGCGTTCTGGGTCATGCGCGGCCCGCACAGCGGGTTGCCCAGGCTGGAGGCTGGCCGCTTTGACTCCACCTCGCGTGGCTCGCCCTTCGTCGGCAGCGTGACAAGCGGCGGCACGCTAAACTCTGCCTTTACGAACTACATCCACACTTCCAGGCGAATTGATTCCCTCGTCGCCACGGTCTCGCCAGCCACGCCGCTGCCTGCGGGGCTGAAGTTCGGGCCGCTCAGGGATGGTCTCGCCGTGTATGGCACGCTCACGGCCGTCACGGGAACTTACACGCTCATCATAACGGATGGAGACGGCTCCACGGCGACGGTGACACTGACCCTAAGCTCCACTCCCTCCCAACAGCTCGCGCTTAATCTCAATGATTTGCTCGGACGGCCGCCGAGCTTGGCGCATCCCGCCAGTGTGGGGGAGACCATTCCCACCAACGCCTTCGGCATGCGGTTCTTCTACAAGACGCAGGAGGGCTTCGCCTGGCCCGGTCGGGGCACGGTGCCGGAAGTCGGGACGATCGTCCCCTACTTGCGCGCTGCCAACGCAGACCCCAAGAGCGGAGGCGATTCGAAGGCCGCCGAACCGCTGGACATCGTCTATCGGCCCACTTGGCCGGGCAATGCCCCGGCGGTGGACTTCGGCGAGACGCTCATGGAGCCGAACAAGGGCCGGCCCGCCATCCGCGGGCAGACCAGCGCCAAGCTGCTTTACCAGCAGGCCATCGCCACCAACGGCGTGAACAATGGCGAGGCGGGTGCGGCGATGATCCTCCACGACCCGACCGTCCAGAAAACCTTCGCCTTGAAGGCCGACGATTCCGGGTTGAAGCAACTGCCGGACGGCGTGCGCGCGGAGTTGTATCAAGGTAAGACCTATTTCCCCAACCTTCCTCCGCATCTGGCTAAGAGATTCTTCCTGGATCCGACTGTTGGACCGAAAGGCAGCCTGGTTTTCCAAGGCGAATTCAAGGACGAGCTGTTCGGGGAGAAATACCTGTTGCTTAACGTGCTGGCCGGCTCGGACCTTGCCACCGTGCAGGCGCTTTGTCCGGCGGCTGATTCCAATAAGTCGAAATGGGATGCGGCCGTCACTAACCTGTCAGCCATCGTCCAAACTTTCTACGTGAATCCGGAAGTTCCCGGCCAGTTCATCGTGAACACCAAAATGACGGTTACCAACCGCGTATCGGCATTGGTGGCCATCACCAACGACCAAACGGCGGTGGACAGCTACGCGCTGAGTGCGGCCGGGCCGGGCGGCGGGTTTGTTACCCTGATTGTCGGCAACAGCGGGAATACCAAACAAACGCCGGCCGGAGAGCCTGTCTCAATGTATGTCCTGCGGGTCACGGGCTCGCTCTACCGAGGTGAACTCAAGATTCTGGAATCGGAGAACCCCCTCAACGAACTGATCACGTTCGAGCACACGGCGGACTTGGGCGGCAAGTTCGCCGAGTATGACTACGAGTGGAAGATCGCCCCGCCCGTGGACGGTTTCCCGCCGGCCACGGACGCCACCATGAGCCGCTACACGGCGCTCACCAACGGCGTGGACATCAAGCGATTCACCCTTGGTGGGAGCGGAATTCGCACCTTGGTGGACAACTATCTGGTGATGCGCTACCGGCCCAAGGACAACAAGCATCCGCTCAAGGATCGGTGGTCGGAGTGGACCAAGCCGCAACTGGCTGAGGGCTGGGTCAAGCGCGTGCTGGCCAAGATCAACCCGTTCAACCAGCGCGTGACCGACCTCTACAACAACAGCGTGAGCACGGACGTGAGCATCCTCACGCAGGCGGGCAAGCGCTACGAGGGCGACATCGCCCTCAACATGGAAAACATCAACAACTACGGGCTCATTGAGATTTACGAGACGGTGCTAAACCGGGGGCGTAACCTGAGCGTGGATGCCGGCGTCAACTTCGGCCCCGCCAACGACGCGCTGCTGCTGGCCGCCGGCTACATCAATGACCTCTACCTGCTGGTAGGCAACGAAGCCTACGCAGACGCGGCCAACCCCACCATTGGCATCGGGACCAAGGACCGGGAATACGGCGACATCGCCACGGCGCTGTTCGCCTTCCGTGGGCAGGTGCCCTCGCTGCTGGAGGAGGAACTCGCGTTGCTGAGGGGTCGCGATGATGTGGCCTTGCCGGGAGTTGAGACCGCGCCCGTTTACAACCGCCTGGTGTGGAACTTCACGCGGGGCATTGACGCGGGTGAAGTGATTTACGCGCTCAATTACAACATCCTGGACCAGAACACGGACGGCAAGGCCGACGCCGCTGACGCAGCCAAGCTCTACCCGCAGGGCCACGGTGATGCCTATGGTCATTATCTGACCGCGCTCAAGGGCTATTACTCCCTCCTGGCGAATCCAAACTTTGACTGGGTGCCGCGGGTTGAGGCGGTCACCGTCCTCGGTCAGCCGGTGACGGTGGATTACTTGGACGAGCGCAAGTTTGCGGCCGGCGCGGCTGCCGTGGCGCGGGCCGGCCGGCAGATCTATGACCTAACCTGGCGCAAGGACTATGTGCCCGGCCGCACCTCGGGCTGGGAGCATTTTGCCACCAACCGGGTTTCCACCCGGACGATCAGGCATGGCACGGCGACCAACAATATTGTCCGCCATTGGGGTGCCGACCATTGGGCTTCCCGCACCGCTCAGGGCGCATTTCTGAACTGGGTGGTGGGCAATGCCATCCTGCCCGAGGTGGATCCCGACCCAAGCCATGAGGGTATCCAGAAGGTGGACCGCACCACGGTCCCGGAACTCTTGGAGCTGGGCACGACGCTCGTTGACTTGCAGGCATCGGTGGATAATGCCGAGGGTCGGCTGACTCCCCTCGGCCTGACGGAAGGGAGCATTCCGTTCGATCTCAATCCCAACCTGCTCGTGGGCGATGAGCCTCAGCCACATTTCGAGCAGGTTTACAACCGCGCGAAGCTGGCGTTGAACAACGCGCTCGCGGCCTTCGATGATGCGAAAGACGTCACTCGCCTCATGCGCTCGGAGGAAGACTCATTGGCCGAGTTGCGCACCGCGCTGGCGCAGGAGGAACTCGCCTTTACCAACGCGCTGATCGAGATCTATGGCACGCCATATCCGGACGACGTTGGTCCCGGTAAAACCTACAAGCAGGGTTATCAGGGGCCAGACCTCATCCACTACGCCTATGTGGAAACGCCGGAGTTGACCTTCCGCAACAACCTGACGCCCGAGGCGGACATTGAGTTCAGGCTCGACCTGCAAAACCTCCCCGCACATTGGGTGGTGGGCACTCCGAATGCCCCGGCCGCGTTCGACTTCTTCGACTTATACGACCCCGGCAGCAAGGCTCTTGATGGTGAAAAAGATTCTAATGGTAATCCCTATATCGGGGGGAAATACCTGCTCTTTAACCTCTCTCCGCACGGCTTCAAGAAGCCGACGACCCATCAGGGCAAGCGAGGCAGCCCGGGCGAAATCCAACAGGCGATCTCCGATGTCATCAAGGCTCGCAATACGTTGGCTGAGGCCATGGCGGCCGGGATGACCCTGAAACAGAAGTTGAACGGCCAGATTCGAGTCTTTAAGGCTGGTCAGGCTGCTAAGGACCAGGTGACGGGAGCGCAACTTGGACTTTCCTTGGCGGAGCTTGCCGTCGATAATGTTGAGCGCTATGCGCAGGTCGTCGAAAGCATCACCGACTCGATCAAGAGCGGAATCAAGGCGCAGGAGGAAGCACTTCGCGAGGCGTTTCCACGGATGCTCGTCGCTGGTTTGGCAGCTGGTGGCGATCTTACCTCGGTTGCCCGGGCTGCCACTCGGGCAGCACGAGGTGCCACGGAGACAGCGCTTACCGCCGGATTAGTGGCCAAGAAATCGGTGGTAGCAGCAATAAAGACCGCCCATGAGATCGCCGAGGTTGGCGTGGAATTTGACCGGATCAGGCCGGTTGAGCGGACACAGGAGCGCCTGGCTGCGCTGGTGGAACTGGACGCGGCCATGCGGGATCTGCAGGACTATCCCAACGTGATCAATCGCGCCTTGCAGGAACTCGATGATGCGCATCGTGCTGTGGCCACGCTCGTCGCGCGAGGCGATCGGATACAGGTCGAGCGGCAAATCTCCCGTCAGCGCACGGCGGCAGTGATTCAGGGCTTCCGCACACGGGACGCCGCTTTCCGCATCTTCCGCAACGAGAAGCTGGAGCGTTACAAGACGCTGTTTGATCTGGCCTCGCGCTATGCCTTCATGGCGGCCAACGCCTACGACTACGAAACCGGCCTGCTGGGCACGAGCAAGGGCAAGGCGTTCGTTAACCGTATTGTCAGCAGCCGCGCCCTGGGTGTGGTGCGGGACGGCGAACCGCAGTTTGCCGGCAGCAACACCGGCGACCCCGGCCTCTCGAGCGCCTTGGCTGAAATGAAGGCCGACTTTGAAGTGCTCCGGGGGCGGCTCGGCTTTAATGCCCCGGACGCCTACAACACGCTGGCCTCACTGCGCTCCGGCAACTTGCGCATCTTGCCCACTCCCACCGCCACGGACGAGTCGTATGTGACCAATGTGGTCGCCCTCCACGGCGTTACGAATGTGTGGCGGACCACCAACAATGTAGCAAGAGAAGATAAAGGGGCCTCGGCTTGGCAGGATTTTCTCCACAAGAACCGCATGGATAACATTCTCGACGACACAGATGTCCGCCGTTACTGCCAACAGGTCGATCCGGGCACCGGGCTGCCGGTGCCAGGCATCGTGATCACCTTCAGCACGTCCATCAACCCGGGGGAAAACGTATTCGGAAAGCCCTTGGCCGCCATGGATAGCTCCTTCCATCGCAGCTCCTACGCAACCAAGATCCACTCCGTGGGCGTGGCTTTGGAGGGGTATGTTGGCATGAACTATCCGGGAAAAAACAAGACATCGGATCCCGACCTAGCCTTTCTCGATTCCAAGGCTCTGTCGGCAAACCCTTACGTTTATCTGATCCCGACCGGGGTGGATACCATGCGCAGCCCGCCGTTGGGAGATCCCAGCGAGTTGCGGACCTGGAAAGTGGACGACATCGCAATTCCCTTGCCGTTTAACATCGGCGGCTCCGGTTTTTCGACGAAGAACTTCTATCAGTCCGCCGACTCTTTGACCGAGCCGCTCTTCACGACGCGCAAACATCAGGCGTTCCGTCCGACGGATTCAACCGCACCGTTCGAGGCGGATGTTTACAACACCACGTCACTTCAGTTCTCTCAGTTCACCAACCGTCGGCTGGTGGGGCGCTCGGTGTGGAACAGCCAGTGGAAGCTCGTTATCCCCGGCGACACGCTTCTCGCTGATCCGAAGGAGGGCTTGTCCCGCCTGATCCAGACCCTCACAGACATCAAGCTCTACTACACCACCTACTCGTATTCCGGTAACTAGCCTGACCGTTTGCCATGAAGCCACCCCTCTACATCGCCCGTGCCAGCGACCGGCTTCGGCTTGCGTTCGCATTGCTCACCGTCCTGGCCTGCTTGCATGGTCCCGTTGGGGCCTATCCGCCCGCGCCATTCCACCTCTTTTACGGAATGCTGCGGGACGAATATGGCACCCCCATCAACGCGGATGCCGAGGTGGTCTTGGAAACCTCCAGCGGCGTGAAGGTCAAGACGACGGTGATCCCTGGCATCGAGTCCGGCGCGAATTACCGCTTGGAAGTGCCCATGGATTCGGGGTTGATGGCTACCCCCTATCTGCCCACCGCGTTGCGGCCCACGGTGCCCTTCCTGATCAAGGTGCGCGTTGGGGGTGTGACATACCTGCCCATTGAGATGGCGGGCGATTTACGCCAACTGGGCCAGCCCAGCCAGCGGACGCGGCTCAACCTCACGCTCGGGGAGGACTCCGATGGGGATGGTTTGCCCGACGCTTGGGAGCGACTCATCAATCCCGACATTTCCAAGGTCAAGCCGGGCGAAGACGCGGACAAAGACGGCCTGACCAACTTGCAGGAGTATTTCGCCGGCACTTATGCCTTCGATCCTGAGCACGGGTTTGCCCTCAACATCGTCGGGGTCCATCAAGGCCGACCCCAGTTCGAATTCCTCGCGGTCAACGCCCGCACTTACACGCTGCTTGGCTCGGCCGACCTGAAAAGCTGGGAGCCGCTGACATTCCGCCTGTCCACCGAGGCGGCCAATGCGCCGGCGCGGGCGAGCTTTGCCACCGACTCGGTCCAGAAGGTGCGCATCGAGGCCGTCCCGCCGACGAACGGGACGCCCCCCACCTACTTCCGGCTCAAACTTCAATAGCCACCTCGATGGATCACTCAACGGCCAACTCACCGGCGATGCAAAGGCGAACCCGCTTCTGGCTGGCACTCCTCGGGCTGGCGGTGGTAGTGGGCGTGGTTGAGGTATCCATGAGAACTCGGGACGCTGCGGAGTCTACCGTAGGCGCGCCAGTTTCTGTGGCGCGGTTCCGCCTGGAGAACAAAGCGGGTCAGCTCTTTCGCCCCGGTTCCGCCGCTGCCTTCACTGGGTGGATGACCGACCATGCGCCCGACGGCAAGGTGCGTCTCAGAACTGCGGTGGTGGACGGGCGGTTGCACGGCATCTCCGAAGGCTGGGCCACAAACGGAACGCTGGAGTTGAGGGAATCGTTTCACTGCGGCCTTCCGCACGGCTCGCGCATGACTTGGCATCCGAACGGTCAGAAGCGCTCGGAGGGTCAACTCGTTTTGGGCCAGCAGCAGGGGATCTTCCGCCAATGGACCGTGAACGGCGCGCTGGCGGCCGAGGCGGAGTTTAAGGATGGAAAACCGCACGGTCTCTCCCGCGCTTGGTTTCCCAGCGGGTGCCTCAAGGCGGAGGCGCTCATGAATCACGGCGAGCTCGTAACCCGCCACTTTTATCCCGATGGCGAACAACGCGAGGCAACCCTTCTGGTCAGGGCACCTTTAAAATCACCTAGCCCATCTTCTCCATGATGACGACACGTTTCATTTTTACTGAGGTTATGCGCGGGCGCTCTCCCCGGCGACCATCAACGCAGTCCAGTTGGCTGCTGGTCTTGCTGCTAAGCGTTGTCGGAGCGGTGACTTCCTTTGCCCAGTTGACGGTCGGCGTGCCGGTGAACGATCCGTTTGCGGGGCGTCTCGCCTTCACGGGTTTCACAAATCAGGTGACGGGTTCCAACGTGGGCGCCACGATCGAAGCGAACGAGCCTGCTCATGCAGGATCGGCTCCCGGCGCCACGGTCTGGCTAAGTTGGACCGCTCCTGCCAGCGGAGAGGTGACCATGGACACCCGCGGGAGCACCTTTGACACGGTGCTTGCAATCTATACCGGCAACGCGCTGACCGCATTGGTTCCGGTGGCCGACAACGACGATGAGTTTGGCCTGATCACCAGCCGGGTAAGCTTTCCAGCCATCGCCGGCACAACGTATCAGATCGCGTTGGGGGGCTATCAAGGAGCCAGTGGGAATGTCACCTTCAACCTGAGTTTGTCTGCACCTCCGGTAATCACAACCGAGCCCGCCAGCCAAGTCGTTCAGGCTAGCGCGAACCTCAATGCAACTTTCAGTGTGGTGGCGGTTGGAGCTCCTGTGCTGGTTTATCAGTGGCAAAAGGGCGGTGTGACTCTGCTCGGGGCAACGAACGCCAGCCTGACCCTCACGAACGTGGTCGCCGCTGATGCGGGTGATTACCGGGTTGTGATCACCAACGCCTTTGGCAGCGTCACTAGCGCAGTGGCGACGTTGACGGCCGGGGCATCGGCAGGCAACGATGCCTTTGCCAACCGGATTACCCTAACCGGGGAGAATATCACCACCGGCGGCGAAAACCTCACGGCGACTTTGGAGCCGGGCGAGCCGCTGCACGCGGGCGTGACCAACGGCGCTTCGGTTTGGTGGACTTGGACGGCCGCTCGAAACGGGTTGGTGACGGTGGATACTGTAGGCAGTTCGCGGTATGGCAGCCAGATCATGGACACGGTGCTGGCGGTTTATACTGGGAACAGCGTGGAGGCGCTTACTGGCGTCGCTGCAAATGATGATGAGGTTTTTGGTTCAGGCCTGCGCACGAGTCGCTTGGTGTTCCGGGCGGCCGCCGGAACCACCTATCAGATCGCTGTGGCATCCTACGTTGAGCCGCCGCCTGAGGGGGCGCAGAAAGGCAACATCGTGCTCCGCTTGGTGCAAGCGGCAGACAACGACTTCTTCTTGAACCGCCTCACGTTCCCCCCGACTGCGGTCCAAGTGCTGGATAACAACGTGGGAGCCACCAAGGAACCCGGCGAGCGTGACCATGCCAGTCTCACCGGTAGCAACTCCGTCTGGTGGTCGTGGGTAGCTCCGGCCACGGGCCGGTATCAAGTGGACACGGAGGGTAGCACGTTTGACACGCTCTTGGCCGTTTACACCGGGAGTGATTTAGGGACCCTGACTTTGGTCGAGGAAAACGACGGCGATCCCCGCGATAACTACAAGATATCTCGCCTACAGTTTCAGGCCACGGCTGGAACGGCATACAGCATCGCCGTCGACGGTTACTTGGGTGAAACAGGCGACATCGCGCTCCGCATCTATCCGGCCCCGCCGGGGGCCGCGAATGACGCGTTTACCAACCGTTCCGCGCTCTTCGGGTTGTCCGCCACTGACAGCGTATCCACTGAGAGTGCCAGCCGAGAAGCAGGTGAACCAGTTCATGCTGGCTATCAAGGTGGCAAATCAGTCTGGTGGTCCTGGAAGGCGCCGGCGAGCGGGCTCTGTCAGTTGGATACGGTGGGGAGCAGTTTTGACACCTTGCTCGCCGTTTACACGGGCACCTCGCTGGATGCTTTGACCCTGATTGCCGAGAACGATGGCGATGACAGCGATGGGTTCATCATCTCACGCCTCCAGTTCCAAGCAGTCAAAGACACCATCTATCAGATAGCAGTGGACGGCTACTTGGGCGCGGCGGGGGACGCAGTAATCAATCTGTCACTGCAAGCAGCCGGCGGGAATGACAATTTCAGCAATCGCATACTGCTCACCGGGGCAACGAATTCCGCCACTGGCGTCAACACGAATGCCTCGAAGGAAGTGGGTGAACCCAATCACCATGGCAACATAGGCGGCAAATCGATTTGGTGGAAATGGGTGGCACCTGCGACGGCCTTGGTCACGATTAACACCCGAGGGAGCGATTTTGATGCCGTCTTGGGGGTTTACACTGGGACCACCGTAGCAGCTTTGACCACCATCGCATCAGACCATCATGGTGCCGATGATGCTAGCACTGTGACCTTCGAGGCGGTTGCCGGCACGGAATATCAGATTGCGGTCGATGGTTTTCGGGCCGGCACTAACCAAGCTCAGGGTAGCGTTGTGCTCGACTTGCGCCAGTATCCCCCGGGTTCGCAGATCGCCAATGATAATTTTGAGGACGCCACACCCCTCTCTACGCTTTCGCCTTTAGCGATTGGCTCGAACCTCGGGGCAACGCGGCAGGTGAACGAGCCCGCTCACGCCGGTCTGCGGGAAACCTTGGGCCATTCCGTCTGGTGGTCGTGGACGGCCTTGACCAACGGGCCGGTCACCATCAGCACTACAGGCAGCGAACTCGACACCGTCCTCGGGGTTTACACCGGAGCCAGCTTGACTGCGCTGAATCTAGTTGCGGAAAACGATGACCCCGGAGTCAACCGCTTCCACGCCCAAGTAACGTTTCAAGCCACCGGCGGAACTGTCTACTTCATTGCCGTGGACGGCTATCGCAATGCCATGGGGCAGGTGCGGCTAAATGTTTCCCCCGGGATCAATGAAGCGGCACCGCCCGTAATCCAGCAGCAGCCTGCCAGCCAGACTCGCTTCACTGGGGGCGCGGGCGGCGGCACCAACGTGGAATTCCGCGTGGTGGCGACCGGTTCGTTGCCGCTGTCCTACCAATGGCTGCGCAACGGCACGAATCTGGACGGCGCAACCAACCAGGTGCTCACCTTAACCAACGTCTCTGCCGGTGATGTGGGAACGTATCAAGTGGCCGTCACCAATTCCTTCGGCTCCACCAACAGCCCGGCGGTTGAGTTCGCCTTCGTTGCGGCCACCTTCAATGACCAGTTTGCGAACCGCATTGCCATCACTGGCACCTCGGTTACTACGAGCGGATCCGTCCTCGCTGCGACGAAAGAGCCGGGTGAGCCATCGCATGGCGGCAATGACGGAGGTAGGTCCGTCTGGTGGAAGTGGATCGCGCCCGTCAGCGGGCCGGCGGAAATTTACACGCTCGGCAGTTCCTTCGACACGACGATGGCGGTCTACACCGGTAGCGCGGCCAACGCACTGGCCTTGGTCGGGGAAAACGACGATCTGCTCACGGGACAAGTTGGTGCCAGTCGCGTGGTCTTCAACGCGGTCAAAGACACCGAGTATCAGATTGCGGTGGACGGCTTCAAAACCAACAGCACCTCGGGCAATGTGGTGCTTAGTGTGCGTCAGCCGCCCGAGCCGCCGCTCCTGCTCGGCGACGTGCCAGCCACGGCGGATGTGCTACGCGGCGGCGTATTGACGCTACAGCCGGTGTTTGGTGGCATTCCGCCGCTCCTGAACTGCCAGTGGTATCTTAACGGGCAGCCGATCAGCGGGGCTAACAGTTTGACGTTGGCCATCAACTCTGCGTCGCGCACTAACATTGGCGGCTATCAACTCGTTGCTACGAACAACTTCGGAAGCGTGACTTCGCGGACGGCGGCAGTGTGGATCAAGGCTCCGCAGAAGATCAGCCGGATTCTGCGGCGGCCCGATGGGCGGTCGGAGTTGCACTTCGCAGATCATCTGACTGGCGAGTTGGCTCCGGCCACGGGGCACTTCGAGGTGCAAGCCACTCTGAATCCGACCGGCTCGCCTTTGGACTGGTCGCCGGCCGCAGGTGCGATTTCAAACTCGGGCACGGAACTGATCTTCTTGGACGCGGTTAGTTCAGGATCGGCGCGCCGCTTTTACCGGATCATTGAACGATGAACGGCTCCGTTTTCACGTGGGTGATACACCCAGGGCTAAGGCAGCGTGGAGACAAGGCTCGGGGATGATACAGGTGCGCGCCGAAGAACGCCGCACAGTGGTGCTGCTGCTCCACTCGTTTTGCAACGGCGTCGCGATGTCGCTGCTGATTGCGGCGGCACCGGCGCTCTTCGTTCACAACTTCGAGGCCGCCGATCTGCCGCTGTGCTACATTGGCACGGCGATCGTGTTACCGGTGGTGAGCTATTGTTCCATCCGCTGGTCGGCCCGAGCCGGGTTGCGCTGGCTGCTGTTCTTCAGCCTATGTGTTTTACTCGTGGGAACGCTGGGTTTGCGCGGCTTGTTCAGTGTGGGCGCGGGAAAATGGGCGGCGGCGATGCTGGTGACTTGGGTCGACGTGCAGGCGTTTTTGCTGGCGCTGGAATTTGAGACGCTGGTCGGATCGCTCCGATTTGCGCCGGGCTAAGGCCATCTTCCCGCTGATCGGCACGGGCGAGGTAGTGGCGGGGATTGCCGGTGGTCTCCTCGTGCCGTGGCTCGCGCCGAGGCTCGGGGCGCACAACCTTCTTTTCCTCGCTGCGCTGGCGTTGACGCTGGCGGTCGTGGTGGTCGTGCTTCTGAAGCCACGGAGCGTGTCTACGGAGGACAGTGGGGAGATGCCGAACGAAAGCGGCACGCGGCGGCTTGAAGCCACCGGAGCGCCCGAGGTAATCATTCTCACCGCGACCGGCCAAATCGCGTTTCGAGGCGCCGCTTGGAGCGCCGCGCTTCCAGACATCGCCATCTTCGACAGCACCTTCGTTCACAGCAACGTCTTTGCGGGCGACTACGTTGACCACGATCACCGCCGCAATCTCTATCGCGTGATTGTCGGTGAACAGGGCGCGACCCTCAGCAAAGCAGTAGATGTCCTCGATGCTCAGAGCCGGGACGCACAGAAGGATCTGACTTCCAAAAAAGCTGCGCTAGTGTAAACGCCGGTTGAAAAGTGCGGCGGGGTCACGAGTGTGACAGGGCGGTCCAAAAGTGCAGCACCTTCATTAACCATGAAGCATGTATCGCACTATGGCAGACTGGGCAGACATACGACGGCGGGTGTTGGTGGAGGGGGTCAGCAAGCGGCAGATTCTCCGGGAGACGGGGATGCACTGGAAAACGCTCCAGAAGATGCTCACGCATCCGGAGCCACCGGGCTACCGGCAGCGGCAACCGCGGCCCAAGCAGAAGCTGGGGGCCTTTGAGGAGCGCCTCGAGCAGATCCTCAAAGAGGACCAGTTGCTGCCGCGCAAGCAGCGGCACACGGCCAAACGTATTTGGGAACGGCTCAAGGAAGCGGGTTACACCGGCGGCTACACCGTGGTGAAGGAGGCGGTGCGGGAACGCACGCAGCGCAACCAGGAAGTGTTCGTGCCGCTGGTGCATCCGCCGGGGGAGGCGCAGATGGATTTCGGCCACGCACTGGTGAAGATGAACGGGGTGCTGCGCAAGGTGGCGTTCTTCGTGATGGCGCTGCCCTACAGCGACGCGGTGTTCGTGCAGGCGTTTGAACGCGAATGCACGGAGACCTTCTGGGAAGGCCACGTGCAGGCGTTTGGTTTCTTCGGCGGCGTCCCACGCCGCATCACCTACGACAACACGAAGGTCGCGGTGGCGCAGATCCTGGGCGGGGGCAAGGAGCGGCGGCTCACGCACGGGTTCCTCCAGCTCAAGAGCCACTACCTCTTTGCGCACCACTTCTGCCGGATCCGGCGGGGCAACGAGAAGGGCGTGGTGGAAGGGTTGGTGAAGTTCGCAGGTTCAAATCCTGTCGTCCCGACCACTCTTTCCAGCCGTTCACCAGTTTCAAAACATCAGCATTTCGCCACTTTTGAAACAACGCTGACCGCCATTTTTACACGGAGTCCATTCCCCTAGTTACTTCCCGCCGGCTTCCTCAGCAGGTCCTTTGATAATGAACTTAAACTCCGCAGTTGAAGATTTGGCCATTGCAACCCGGAATGAGGAGTGAAGCCATTTTGACAACGAGGCTTTCCCCTTATTCTTTTTAGAATTTCTCGCGCTAGATAAACACCTTGCTTACTCTTCGCGGCGAACACCCGCCTTGCCCGCTTCGTCGAAGGCCAGTATCACGCTCGCACGCGTTGCATATTATGCGTCTGCTTTTTTTCGCTGCCCTCGCCTTG
>Ga0194119_10007089_pt1 | contig 15950 bp, 10 predicted proteins | sample TA2MahC100mmetaG_FD_148620 | JGI IMG/M metagenome (GOLD analysis project Ga0194119, IMG submission 148620) | Freshwater microbial communities from Lake Tanganyika, Tanzania - TA2015018 Mahale Deep Cast 100m | ecosystem: Environmental > Aquatic > Freshwater > Lake | place: Tanzania: Lake... | reverse complement strand
GCCGCTGAGGACTTTTCTCAGGAAACGTCAAAATAAAGGGGGCACAAACCATGAAAGACAAAGACATATTCAGCAACTTCACAAACCAATACCAGCTTTCCAAGACCCTGCGCTTTGAATTGGTGCCGCTACGAGAGACCGAAAAGTTCATCAAAGAAAAAGGGCTGCTTAAACAAGATAAAAAGAGAGCCGATGATTATAAGGAAGCGAAGAAGCTCATTGACGAGTATCACCGGGATTTTATTGAAAAAGCTCTGTCTGGTAAAAAGCTCTCAAATCAGCAACTTAAAGATTATCTCAATGAGTTTATAAAGCCAGAAAGAGACAACAAGGTTTTGGGGCAAATCAGCGAAGCTTTGCGGAAAGAGATTGCAGGATGGCTGAAAGATAATCCAACTAAGGATGGGAAAAAACTAATTGAAGAAAAAGTCCCTGAATTTCTGAAAGAACAGGGTAAAAATGAAGAAGCAAAATTGGTTTCATGCTTTAAAGGATTTACCACCTATTTTGGAGGATTTAATGATAATAGAGAAAATATCTACTCAGACAAAGAGCAATCCACAGCTATTGCATACCGCATTGTGCATGAGAACCTGCCAAAATTCATTGCTAACATAAGAGCCTTTCAAAACTCGAAAGATTACAAGATTGATTTTTCAGAAGTGCAGGAACAAATGAAGGAGCAATTAGACGGCAATAAGTTGAAGGATGTTTTCTCTCTGGATTATTTTAACAATTGCCTGACACAAAGCGGTATTGACCGATACAATACCATTCTTGGCGGAAAAACCAGTTTCAAAGGCATCAAAATACAAGGTGTAAACGAGAAAATAAATCTTTTCAGGCAACAGAACAATCTTACCGGAAAGCAAGTCTCTATAATGGCGCCGCTCTATAAACAAATTTTAAGCGACCGGGTAAGCGCCTCCTACCTGCCAGAAATATTTGAATCGCCTGATGTATGTCTAAATGCAATAAAAGCGTTCTACGAAAAAGACATTAAGGCATTTGCTTCGCCAGTGTGGGGTAATAAAGTGAAAAATGTAATTGATGAACTGGAAACACTGTTTACAAAAAAGTTAAATGCCGAGAATGACCTCTCTAAAATTCATATCCGCAATAATTTTATTACAGCCGTCTCACAACAAATCTTCGGCAGTTATCCGGTAATAGCGGACGCCTTGCGTTCCCATTTTCAAAAAGGAAAGAAACAGACAAAAAAACTTGAAGACGAGACGAATAAATATCTAAAGAAAAGCTATTTCAACATTTCAGAAATTGAAACAGCCCTGAAAGTGTATTTGCAGGAAACTGAAATTGATAACGAAGAAAAAAGAGCGGAAATCTTGAAACAGAAAAATCCTGTTCTCCAATATTTCAATTCCCTCACATCTAACATTGAAATTGCCAAAGACAAAAAAGAGAAAACAAATGTAATAAAACATTTCCGTCAAAAACATGAGGATAAATCGGTTCAAACCGTGTTAAATCGTAAATACAAAAGTAACAGCGAACTGATACAAGATAAAAAAGCCGTTGGCGCAATCAAAGATTATTTAGACAGTTACCTGCATATCCTGCATTTTATAAAGCCGCTTTACGTTGTGCCACCAAAAAAAGAAAATGGCGAAATACCTGATAAGGATAACTCATTTTATGCTGAATTTGACGAATTGTTCCGCCAGTTGAATTCTGTTATTCCGCTTTACAACAGGGTGCGCAGCTTTCTGACGCAAAAGCCCCATTCCACTGAAAAAATAAAATTGAATTTCGAGAATAAAGGAAATTTCTTGGGAGGATGGGTTGACAGTCATACAGAAGACAGTGATAACGCAACTCAATCAGGCGGATATTTATTCAGAAAGAAGAACCCAATAGGAGAATATGATTATTTTCTGGGGATATCTAATGATAAAAAATTATTCCGGTCACATTTACAAAATGAAGTAATGGATAAAAGTGAGTATGAACGCCTTGACTATTATCAACTCAAAACAGCCTCCGTTTACGGGAATAGTTATGTCGGGAAAAACTCTTATAGCAAGGATAAAGAGAGGCTTGTTGAAGCAATATTAAGTTTTTCAAAAAGCCAAGATGAATCCTTTGTTAGTGAATTAAATAAATATTTAGAAAAAGAGACCCCAACCCCAAGCGGTTGTTTTTCTTTAATAAGAGAGAAGTTTCCTGATTCGTTTGAAAAGTTGATAGGTTATAAAGAATTTTTAACCGCGAATAATGAAGTAGTTGAAAATCTTAAAGAGACACTTGGCAGCCTGAAAAGAGTCCCAAGCGCTCAGAAATACGCTTCAAAGAATTATGTTTTTTTCAGCGAAGTAATCACCGATATAGAAAAATTAGCCAAAGAAAAATCTTGCTCTTATTTCCAAGTTAGCCAGAAAGAATTAGACGAAGTTTTAAATCGTTCTGAAAAGCCTTTGTTGATTTTTAAAATAACAAATAAAGATTTGTCCTATGCGGAACAATTTTTAAAAGGAAAAAGAAAATCAAGAGGCAATGAGAATTTACATACAATGTATTTTAAAGCATTACTTAGTGGCGAACAGGATGGATTTGATATTGGAACAGGAGAAGTTTTCTTCAGGAAAAAATCATTAAACTATAATGAGAAAACCTTGAAACAAGGACATCATATCGAAAAATTAAAAGATAAATTCAATTATCCCATTATCAGCAACAGACGCTTTGCTTTTGATAAATTTCAGTTTCATTTATCGGTTATTTTGAATTATACAAAGCCCGATTCTAAATCCAACGAATTTAATGACAAGGTAAATCGTGCCCTGAAAGAAAATTCCAAAGTGAACGTTATCGGCATAGACCGCGGTGAAAGACATTTGGTATATTATACGATAATCAATCAGAATGGCGAAATTATCAACGATGATAAAGGCAATGTTTTACAAGGCTCATTTAATGAAATAAAGAATGAACATAATGGCAAAATCTATAATACCGATTATCAGGACAAATTAAAGAGAAGAGAAGAGGAACGTGACAAAGCCCGTAAATCATGGGATACCATCGGAAAAATTAAAGAGCTTAAGGAAGGCTTCCTGTCGCAGGTGGTGCATAAAATAGCTCAGTTGATGATTAAACATAATGCTGTCGTGGTATTAGAAGATTTGAATTTCGGGTTTAAACGGGGGCGGATGAAGGTGGAAAGGCAGGTGTACCAAAAATTAGAAAAGATGCTTATTGACAAACTGAATTATCTCGTATTCAAAGACCGTGAAGCCGGTGAGCCGGGCGGTGTTTTGAATGCTTATCAATTGACAGCGCCTTTTACAAGTTTCAAAGATATGGGCAAGCAAACCGGCTTCATCTTTTATGTCCCAGCAGCTAATACCAGCAAGATAGATTTTGCCACAGGGTTTGTGAACTTTCTTTATCCGAAATACGAAAACGAGAAACAGGCAAAAGAATTTTTCGGCAAGATGGAAGACATACGCTACAATAAGGCGAGAGATTATTTTGAGTTTGATGTTGACTGCAACAAATTCAGAACCGATAAGGCAGAGCAGTTGAAAAAGAGCCGCTGGACAATCTGCACTTATGGAGAGGAACGGTATCACTATCAGCTAAGTAAAAGAGAATACAACAAAGTCAATGTAACTGAAGGCATGAAAGGGCTTTTGAGAAAACAGGGTATAGAATTTGACAAAGGCAATGACATTAGAAAAGCCGTTATAGCCGTAGATAATGCGCAGTTTTTAAAAGACATGATTTTCTATTTAAAGCTGACGCTGCAAATGCGATATACCGATGGAAATGACAGGGATTTCATTCTTTCGTCTGTAGCAGATGAAAAGGGCGTATTTTTCAATTCGGAAAAAGCTGCCGATATAGAGCCAAAAGATGCTGATGCAAACGGCGCATACCACATAGCATTGAAGGGATTATTGCAGTTGCAAAAAATAAGAGTTGGTGAAAAGAAGTTAGCCATCAGCAACAAGGAATGGCATGATTTTGTGCAGGAGCGGGCATATAGAAAATGAAAGATGGAAACCTACATCCCCATATCATTTCTTAATGACTTTATTTTCTGTCCGCGATCTATCTATTTCCATCAACTATACGGGGGCTACGATACACAGCTCTACCAGCAAAAACCGCAAATAGCAGGCAGGGCAGCGCATGATTCAATTGATAAAAAATCATACTCCACCCGCAAAAATATTTTGCAGGGCGTGGAAATTTATTGTGAGCAATACAAAATATGCGGCAAGGTGGATTTGTTCGACGCAGACATCGGGAAACTATCCGAACGTAAACGGGAAATAAAGGTTATTTATGACGGCTATGTCTTCCAGGTGTATGCGCAATATCACGCCCTTTGCGAAATGGGTTACCAGGTAAGAAGCATTGCGCTGTATGATATGACCCACAACAAAACTTATCCGATACCGCTGCCGCATGAAGACCCGGAAATGCATCAGAAGTTCGAAAACCTGATTAAGCAAATCAACAGTTTTGATATGAATGCATCAGGCTTTGTCCCGGTTGAGGCAAAATGCCGTAATTGCATTTACTCAAACCTTTGCGATTATAGTTTATGTTGAGTCTGCCCGATTTCAGAGAAAAAAATATCGTAATATGCTTTGCCTCGGAAGGACAGAAAGTTTCATTCAAAAACGATAATTTAATCATTAAAGATGCCGAAGAAAACACCGTCCTTCAAGCTACCTGCCACAAGATATTTTCATTGTGGATTGCGGGGAGTATAAGCATTACGTCCGGCATTCTGGAAAGGAGCAAAAAGTTTGGCTTTTCCATTTATATGTTGTCGCACAGTTGCAGACCATACGGATTATGGAACAGTGCAACAGAAGGCAATTTCCTGCTGCGCAGAAAGCAATATGACTATAATGAATTAGATATTGCCCGGCATCTGGTCTGCAATAAGATTATGAATCAGACCGAAGTGCTTAAAGGCGTCCGCAGTAAATCGCAAGGTGTAAAAGATGCGATTGACAAAATGACAGAGTATGCGCAGCAAACCAGTGCCGCCGACCTGCAAACATTGCTGGGCTTGGAGGGCGTTGCATCGCGCTTGTATTTCAGCCATTGGTTTGAAGGTATGGAATGGAACGGTCGCAAACCAAGGACAAAGATAGACATCGTCAACACCACTTTGGACATCGGCTACACCTATCTTTTCAATATTATGGAATGCATGCTTAACCTGTATGGTTTTGATCTATACCAGGGGGTATATCACCGCTGCTTTTATCAGAGAAAATCGCTTGTTTGCGATATGGTAGAGCCGTTTCGTTGTATTATAGACAAGCAGCTTAAACGCGCTTACGGATTAAAACAGATGCAGAAGGAAGATTTTAAAGAGCAAAAAGGACAGTACTTCTTAAAAGTAGAAAAGAATAAGGATTATACCCGTTGGCTCATACAAAGCATTTTGGAGCACAAAGAGGACATTTTCAGCTACGTGCAGGAATATTACCGCTGTTTTATGCGAGATAAGTCAATAAAACAATACCCCGTTTTTGTAATGAAAGAATAGGTTGCTTTTATGCTCATTATTTCTTATGATATAGCCGATGATAAGCTTCGCACTCGGTTTTCCAAATTTCTGAGCAAATTTGGCGGCAGGCTGCAATACTCGGTCTTTGAAATTCGAAACAGCGAAAGGGTGCTGGAAAATATCACAACGCAGATTACCCACTATTTTGAAAAGAGATTTTCGCAAAACGACAGTGTAATGATTTTCGACCTCAGCAAACAGTGTAAAATTACCCGTTACGGCTATGCGAAAGGCGATGAAACTGATTTGATAATAGTGTAAAGGGTGTTTTACAAACCTTGGTCTTAATGTAAAAAAATGGTGCTTGGACTGGCAGTCAAAACTGCAAAAAAGCAAAAAATGATGGAAAAGAAGCATAAATCCTCTTCTTTTCTGCAAAAAACAGGTGCATTCCAGGAGTTATCCGTCTAAAGCACCTGTTAAATTTCTACTATTGTAGATTAAATAGATATATTCATAGACAATAGTTTGTCTAAAGCACCTGTTAAATTTCTACTATTGTAGATAATACCTTTGGGTGTAATACGTCCAGGCTGTCTAAAGCACCTGTTAAATTTCTACTATTGTAGATATGGCGGGCGCACACTATCGGATGAGATGTCTAAAGCACCTGTTAAATTTCTACTATTGTAGATATGGCACACCTCCTGAAATATGTAAGTCTAAAGCACCTGTTAAATTTCTACTATTGTAGATCATGTTGCTGATATTGGAGTCAAAAAGTCTAAAGCACCTGTTAAATTTCTACTATTGTAGATCTGTTGCGCCTTCAAACCCTTTTTGGGTCTAAAGCACCTGTTAAATTTCTACTATTGTAGATATCACATACAAGCTTTGCCGCGTTTTCCGTCTAAAGCACCTGTTAAATTTCTACTATTGTAGATTATGCCGCCCTGGCGCCCGAAGCGGCATGTCTAAAGCACCTGTTAAATTTCTACTATTGTAGATAATACGACAAATCCTCTCTTTCTGGTAAGTCTAAAGCACCTGTTAAATTTCTACTATTGTAGATAAAAAGCAATGACCGGGACAATTATGTTGTCTAAAGCACCTGTTAAATTTCTACTATTGTAGAAATTAGTATTTTTTTTGGTTAAATTCAGTTTGATTGCATCTTCTGCTGCGCTATGAATTTTTGAAGCAGTTCTGGCAGCGAATGCCTGTGCGTAGGAAGTGAAGGGTATAACTCTGGTTTTTACAGGTTGGGCAAGTCAATGGCTCGAAACGCCTGAAGAGCGGGTTCCATATAATGTCATACCCGGACGGTTGCATGGTTGAGGGTACGCTTGCCTTTGAGATGTAGCAAGGGTAATTTGTAACCAGCACAGATACCAAAGACATGCCCGCGCTCATTTTATACCTGAACTCTATGTCGCCCAGGGCCGATTGCCTCTGCACGAGTATGGCCTTTTGTTTTGACTGGATTTCCACCACGGCTTCGTGGTCTCCTGCCTTTTTTCCCAACGCCTCTTCCATCTCTTCATTGAGGGTGTCGTAGTATTTTTTGATGCGCTCTGTCTCTTTAAGCTTCATGGCCGCGGCCTCCTGTTTCTTCCTGGCAATCAGGTTCGTCAACTTCTGTTTCACGTAATCAAGGGCAGACTGATAGCTTTTCTGGAAATCCTGGGGGTGATAGTGAGGGATGGTTTCCTCATAATACGGAAGATGCTGGTATTTATTGAGGTATTCAGTGAAATTCTTTATTGCCTTTAACGTGCGGGCATCAATGGATACCGTGTACAAGTGGTCTTCGATGATATCCGTTGTTACGCGCACTTTAAAGACAAACGTCCATATCCTGAAATTGTATGGCTGGAAGGATGGCATCTTTGGTTCTACCTTCTTTGCGCCGTCTTTTCCGTGATCTGCAAAGGAAAAGGTTCTCATTGACTCTGACTGAATTACCTTTGTGACGGCCTGGAATCCCGACAAATACGTTGCGCACATCCCGCCCTTTGCCATCGCGTCACGGATGACGGCGTCAAAAAATATGCTGCCGGGCAGGAATAGCTCAACCTGATTATTTTCCTTCGCAACCTCAATCTCGAAGGTGACGGTTTTTATTGCAGGTTCAGAGCCATAAAGGATGGTGTACGTCCCCGCATCAATGGGTTCGGCTTCCCCTTCATTTGCTTCCACGTAATCAATAAGAAATTTTTCAAGAATCGCGGTACTCATCTTCGGCGCCTTCCGATGCTGTCTTCTCTGAAGCAGTTGTGTTAAACTGGTCTCCAAATATCTTGTCTTCTGTGTCCTTCAACGTGGAATATTTCTGCTTTGCGGCCAGCAGGTCCTCGCCCAGTTGGGCGATTTCGCTCTCGAATTGCTTCATGTCCGGGGATTTTGTCCATGTGTCCATAATGAGCGTCTCAAAATCCGTTTCTTCATCCAGTCTTCCCAGGATAACGTCAATCTCCCCGATGACGAGTTCGAACATGTTTATCTTGGCGTCGAGCAGGTACAAAATATGGTCTTCGATCGTGTCTTTTGCGGATAGGTTGGTAACGTGGACTTCCTTTTCCTGTCCAATGCGGGATATCCTTCCGATCCGCTGCTCTATCTTCATGGGATTCCACGGGAGATCGAAATTTATAATGTGATTGCAGAATTGGAGGTTTCTTCCTTCGCTGCCCACGTCTGTTGCCACAAGCGCCTTTGAGACATTCTGAAATTCCTTAATGGATTTCTCTTTTTCATGCCGCGTAAGTCCGCCATGCAAAGGCGAATACCGGATACCGTGTTTTTCCAGCACAGCCGTTATTACGGCATGAGATGCCCGGAATTTGGTAAAAACGATTACCTTGCCGGGTGTTTTATGAATAACGTCAATCAACACCTTGATCTTTTCGGAAAAGGTTATATGATTACACTGCTCGATAAGACCATCAATTAAAGCGCCGTCAGGAAGCTTATCTTTGAGGCTTTCAATAGTGGAAACGGCAGCAGGTGGTATGCTCCCAATTTCTTCCTGAAGGATGCGCAAAGCCATTTTGACCTGTTGAGGCGAGCCTTTATATTGGCTTCTCACTACGTCCGATACGGATTCATACAACGCCTTCTCCTTCTCGCTCAGTTGAATCCGTATCGTTTTGGCGAATCTCCTGGTAAATTTGACGTCACTCGTCGCGCGCCTGTTGCGGATGATGAGTTCTCCAAGGAGAGACCTCAATTGCTCATAGTTTTTTGGCGTCAAGCGGTCGCCCGCGGAGATGAAGTTTTTCTTGAAGGACTTTAATGTGCCAAGCTCGCCCGGATATACCAGTGTTACGAGATTGAATAGTTCCTCGAGATTGTTTTGTACCGGGGTTGCGGTTAGAAGAAAGATGTATTTTTTCTTGAGAGAGTTGATAAATTTCCAGCCAACGGTATTGGCATTTTTGAGGTGGTGTGCCTCGTCGATGATAATAAGATCGAAGTCCTCTTGTTTGATCGCATCCGCATGAGGCGACTTTTTTGCGGTGTGGATTGACGCAATGATCCGGTCAAACTTCCCCCAGGCGCCGCTGCCGTGGGATTTAAATTCTTTATCGTCTGAGGTAATAAACTCAAGGTTGAATTTGAAAAACGTCTCTTCCTTCCATTGTTCAACCAAGGAAGGCGGAACCAGGATGAGGATTCTTTTTATTAACCCCCTGGTAATGAGTTCAAGCATGGCAAGGGACGCCTCGATGGTCTTGCCGAGGCCCACCTCGTCGCAAAGCATTCCCCTCCCCCTGAATCTGCCCAGCAGTTTTTTTACAGAATTTATCTGGTGTTCGAAGGGAACGATACCACGTGAGAGATTGAGGGCAAGCAGGGTGTCAAATGCCGGGAGGAGCGATAATTTATGCGCCTCGAGATTTAGCCTGAAGAGTTGATAGCTCTCAAACTTATCGGCAGAAATAATCTTTTTTAAATCAATTTCGCTGGTGAAAGAAACAGGTATTTCAGCTATTTGTAAAACTTCCACGCTCATTTGCTTTGCAATCAAATAAATTATGAGTTTATGATCAACAGCTAATATTTTAATTTTATAATACTGTAGCTGTTTTCTGGCTTAAAAAATTCAATCCTGCCAGGGCAACCTGTTCTGGCTTTATCTGTGTCATACACCGATGATCTTTCGGGCATACCTTGAGATGACAGGCAAGACAATCGACATCAGCCCGAATTACCCGCCCTATCTCTGATGGAGACTCAGTATATCGGGGATCATTTGGTCCCATCAGTGTCACCACAGGCCGTTTAAAGGCAACGGCAATGTGTCTGGGGCCAGAATCCACGGTTATCAATAAGTCGCATCTTTTTATGAGCGCCTTAAGGATATCAAGAGAGATGATCTGGTTTGCGAGATTTATCAGCCGTGATTTCGCTGCCAGCTCAATATCTCTGGCTAATGGTATTTCATGGGGAGCGCAGACAATGGCTATAGTACAATCCAATTGTTGATTTATGAGGTCTGCCGTCCGGGCAAACCCCTCAGCCGTCCAGCATTTCGAAGAACCGTATGCAGCGCCTGGATTCATTAAAATGAGAGGACGGGCGTTGTTCAGACTACAGTTTTTAAATATTTCATCCACACGACGCTGGCTTTCTTCATTAATAAACAACTCCAGTTCATTCGAATGCACTTCGCAACCCATCTCCGTACACAAACGCAGGTAGTAATCGCCCATATAGGTCGGATGAAAGCGTCCATTTTCAGACAATCGGTTTATTCCATCGGTAAGCAGCCACGAACGTGCATCCCTTTTATAGCCAACCCTACGTTTCACGCCGCCCAGCCAGAATAAAGACGCAGAGCTAAAAGAATTGGGGAATAGAAAACCGAGGTCGTATTCTCCGGATCGGATTTGTTTTATAAGCGAAAATAATTGCGTACCTTTAGTTTGTTGATTGGTTGAGTCTAAAAGAAGTATCTCGTCAAACCACGGAGAACCTTCAATGAGCTTCTGTACGTAGGATTTGAGGGCGATGGTGATTTTTGCCCCGGAAAAGTTTTCCCTGATACAGCGGAAGGCAGGGGTAGCCATAACAACATCGCCTACCCAGTTGGGCGAACGGATAATGATTTTTTTGATATTTGTGGGTCTGATCAACGAAACCTCACATGAATGAAGATGTCAGAATGCAGATTGAATTCTACTGTAATGCCTTATAAGTGTCAAGGTTGGTATCGTAGCGGGAAACAATCTTTATCAGGTTTTCTTGACAGGAATTTTCTTTACTAATACTAACATAATCTTTAGAATTTGATTTCTATAAGCAATCATTCCGGTTTTAACAAAGAGAAAAGTCGTTAATAAAAGCATTTCCTGCTTCCTTGAGTTTCAATCTCTAAAATATAAAAATGGAAAACCCCTCTGAATTAATGACCATAAAACAAGCCAGCGATTGGGCGAGCGAATATTTGAGGAAGAATGTCACGACTTCAAATATTTCTTATCTTATTCAATACGGACGCATAAAGAAAATCGGAATCAATGGAACAACTCAAGTTTCCAGGCAGGAATTAATCACTTACTACAAATCTTATAACGGGCACAGAGAACTTTCATGGAGAGACCAACTCGGTGGGGATTTAAACTGGGCTTTATCTTTTGACCAATACAAAGAAGCCGAAACTACAAAGCATGTTCACCGCCTTCATCCTTACAAGGGCAAATTTATTCCGCAACTTGTTGAATATTTTCTTGACAGCCACACAGATAATTTCAAAAAAGAAACCTGCTTCAAAAAAGGTGACATCGTTCTTGATCCTTTTTCCGGTAGCGGAACTACAATGGTGCAATCATGTGAACTTGGAATGCATGCTATTGGAATTGATGTTTCTGCGTTCAATTCACTAATCGGAAACTGCAAAGTAACCAAATACAATTTGGTGGATGTTCAAACCGAAATCAACAGAATAACTAAAGCACTCAAAGAGTTTCTTTTCAACTCACACACACTTGACTTTGAGGAAAAACTCTTACAAGCACTCTATGAGTTTAACAACAAGCATTTTCCTGGCCCTGATTATAAATACCGATTGAAACGAGGAGAAATTAACGAGGATAAATATGGAGCAGAAAAGGAAAAAGAGTTTCTACCAACGTTCAACAAACTTATAAAGGACTACAAAATCAAGTTAAGACAAGACAAGACAGACACATTCCTTGACAAGTGGTATTTGCAGCATATTAGAGACGAAATTCAATTCGTATTTGACGAAATAAAAAAAGTAAGGAATACTGACACAAAAAAAATCATTAGCATAATTCTGAGTAGAACTATTCGCTCTTGTAGAGCAACAACTCACGCGGATCTTGCTACTTTACTTGAACCTATAACAGCAACATATTACTGTGCTAAACATGGTAAAATATGCAAGCCTCTCTTTTCAATTCTTAAATGGTGGGAAACATACACGAAAGACACTATTAAACGCCTATTTCAATTTGATAGATTGAGGACACAGACTTTTCAGGTTTGTTTAACAGGAGACAGCCGAACAATTGATATCTTAAAGGAACTCGAAAAGAAAAGTCCAACCTTCGCAGAATTAGCGAGAAAGCAAAAAATCAAAGGAATATTTTCAAGTCCACCTTATGTAGGTTTGATTGACTACCATGAACAACATGCTTACGCTTATGACCTTTTTGGCTTTAAGCGCAAAGATGAACTTGAGATTGGCCCTCTTTATAAAGGACAAGGCAGAGAATCAAAACAAAGTTACATTCAAGGAATAACAGATGTCCTCAACAACTGCAAAAAGTTTTTAGTTGACGATTATGACATTTTCCTTGTAGCCAACGACAAATACAATATGTACCCGACAATTGCCGAAAATGCGGGAATGCAAATCGTTAATCAATACAAGCGACCAGTATTAAATCGTACCGAAAAAGATAAAGGTGCTTATTCAGAAATAATTTTTCATTTAAAACAAAAATAGAATGGACAAACTACATCAAGATACATTTTTGAAACTTGTAAATTCTTTAAAACAATATCAACGAGCGGAATTGATAGAAGATGATGAAAATTTAATTGAAACATTATATACTGACCCCTTCCCTAATGATTTTGTTTTAAAAACAATGCTACAAAATCAAACTACCCTTCTTATTGGAAGAAAAGGAACTGGTAAGTCAACTATAATAAACAGGTTCCAGCACGAAGTAAGAAAAACTAAGGAAATGCTCTCTCTGTATATTGATGTTAAATCAATTTATATTCAGGCAAAGGATAGTGTTCCCCAAACTAATTTGGATGATTATAATGTTCTTTCAGACGATGAGAAAGAAAGATATTTTATTTATAAAGAATTTTTAAAAAAGGTCATTGATGAAATAAAAATTGAAATAGACAAGTCCCTTTTTAGTAATAAAATTATAAAGTTTATTACAAGACAAGGAGTAACGGAAAGTGAATTCAAAAAAGAATTGGATAATATTTTCAATAAGAAAAGCAAATTTGAAGATATTACAGCTCTTAAACTTATAAAGAACAAAGAAGAAAATACTAAATCTAAAGAAAAGAAAACTGGAAGTGAAATAACAGCAGAATTAAAACCTGAAATTAAAATAGAAAAAGAAAGTATTGGAGGTAGTTTAGGAAAAATAGGTGGTAAAATATCAAGTGGCTCTTCTGAAAAAAAAGAAACTTTGACAAGTATAGAATATTCACAAGTATTAATTAGATATTTTAATATTATCGAATTGATGAATGATGTTAAAAGTAAATTACTTCAATTGGGTATAAGCAGAGTGTACATATGTTTGGATGATGCTTCAGAACTTGAACAAAATGCGCTTGATACTTTTATTAGAACGATAGTTACACCACTCAATAATTCATCAGAGGGATTTTTTAAATTCAAAATATCTTTTTACCCAGGAAGAGATTCTTTACCAGAAATAGACCGCTCGAAAATTGAAACACTTACTTTAGACTATTTCAAACTATATCTTCCTACAGGTGTAGATAAAATTGAAGAATCTGCAGTTGATTATACAAAAAGATTACTCTTAAAAAGATTCAAGCATTATTTTGGAGAAAATGTTGATTTATCTGATTTCTTTGATACAAAGGATACTGATATTGACACTTATTATAAACTTTTGTTTTATGCAAGTTCAAATGTGCCCAGATTTATTGGCAAAATACTTTGGTATTGTGGTAAGCAAGCAATATTTAATGATAAAAAAATTACAAAATCTGTTATTCAAAATGCAGCTAAACAGCATTACAACGATGAAATAAAAGTTGTCCTTTTCAAGAATGAATTTATTCAATATAAAGATTACAATGAGCAATTTGAGAAGGAGCATTTGAAAAATTTGGTGATAGAAATTATTAATAGAGCAAAAGAAAACAAAAGACAAATTGGTAACTCTACTTCAAAAATATTCGAAGCTTATACCACAAACACAGCTCCCTCAAACTACTTATTTTTTATTCCTGAATTCGAAAAACTAATAGCTAGTTTAGAATTGAATTTTTTTATTACAAAATATTCACAACAAAAAGATAGAGGAAAAGGTACTGGTGATAATTATCGTCCTCCTCAAGAACAAAGTGTTTACACTTTAAATTATGGACTTTGTCAAAATGAAGATATTATTTACGACGAAAAAAGTGATAGGAAATTTAGAATAGAGCGGGTTTTTGATTACAATACCTTAATACAAAATTGGGCTAGTTCTCAAAAAAAAATAATTTGTTCTAATTGTGATGCAATTCATTCATTAGATAAGTTAGATGCAATACAGGCTTTAGGAATGATTTGTTCTGAATGTGGTCAGAAAACTTGTAAGGTAATCACTAATGAAATTAAGATTATAAAGGGAGGCGTACAAATACCGGAAAATTATTTTCAAGTTATAAACATTTTAAAAGTTGAAAATGGATTATCTGTCCCTGAGATTGCTTTAGAATTAGATAAAAACAGATGGGCTGTCAGCGCCTTAATTCGTTCTGACAGAGTTTTACAAAGCAATAATTACATAGAAGCTAAAAATGAAAGTGGTCAGAACAAATATTATATTACAACTAAAGCAATAAATACTTTTTTCAGCAATGCCTCTATCTAATCCCCAAATACAATCTATTGAAGAAATTCTTTGCTCTTCTTTACGAAAGAAATTCCAAAATTATAATCCCGAACCTGCCTTAATGCCGTTTCACACAAGGTTACTCGGCAAAGACAGAATGGCATTATTCTCTTTCATACATTCTCTAAACACAAACTTCGGTACAAGTATTTTTGAACCTGTCGCATTAGCACTTGCATCATCAAGTTTCGCAAGTGCAGCATCACACGAGACAGTGGGAACACAAATCTCATCAGAGGCACATAGAGTTATTCAAAACATAATGGATGGATTAGCAACGGCCAATTCCTCTCCAAACAAACCACAAGAAATCAATACAATCAGAGCAGTTTGCAGACAGGGTGAAATGAAAACAGTAAAGCTGACTAAAGTTGATATTAAACTTGTTGCTTACAACGGAACGATCTACCTCTTTGACCTAAAGACTGCAAAACCGAATGCCGGTGGTTTTAAAGAATTTAAGCGAACACTTTTAGAATGGATTGCCGCAACACTTGCAACTGACCCAACAGCAAATGTTCAATCACTTATTGCCATTCCTTACAATCCTTATGAGCCACAACCATACAACCGCTGGACAATGAGAGGAATGTTAGATCTCGATAACGAATTGAAGGTAGCAAATGAATTCTGGGACTTTATCGGTGGTGAAGGCGCTTATCAAGATTTGCTCAATATCTTTGAACGAATAGGAATTGAATTAAGACCAGAAATTGATAATTACTTTAAAAAATTCAAATAAAAGAAGGCCAAAACAAAATAACCTATGCCGCTTTACGAAATTATATCCCTCATAGGTTTTATCCTGGGTACTACCCTGCACATAGTCCTTTCCATCCTCATCGTGCAGCGAAAACATAAAACAAGGAGCGAACTCGTATTCCTCTTCCTCGTTATCAGTGTTGCCATGTGGCACTTTGGAAATACCGTGTCCCTTTTTAGCTTTATCCTCTTCGGGCGGAAAATCCAGTCCGTAGACCTTGTTGCCGATGCGATTTCGTATGGAGGCATTGGTTTTATGCCCAGCCTGCTGCTCCACACGGCAGTTCTGTTTCTTTTTGAAAGCAACCCTCGGATTAAAAGATTTTTGCAGCGACTCATTATCGCCGCCATTTACCTCCCCGTCTTTCCCTTTTCGGTAATCATAAAGAATTTTATTCTTTCGGAAGATACCCATTTGGGAATAAGCGCAACGCCTTATATCAAACCTTTTGTAGTGTGGTTGATAACCTCGCTCTTTATTGCAGCAGCCATTTCCCGATGGCTTGCAAGAACTGTGGAAGAAAAGGAAGAAAGAAAATTCCACCTTGCTATTT